>Ga0307509_10004766_pt1 | contig 19335 bp, 20 predicted proteins | sample 10_EM_MG_FD_202245 | JGI IMG/M metagenome (GOLD analysis project Ga0307509, IMG submission 202245) | Populus trichocarpa ectomycorrhiza microbial communities from riparian zone in the Pacific Northwest, United States - 10_EM | ecosystem: Host-associated > Plants > Roots > Unclassified | place...
CTACCCAGTAGGGAGCAAAGCGACCGTGTGCGCTTTCCCGTACACACCCCATCTGATCCTAACGGGCCACGAGTCGGGCAAAGTTGCACTCTTCGATGGGCGCTCGGGCGACGAGGTGCTCTCGAACGAGCGCGCCCACATGGACGTCGTGACGGACTTGCAGGTCTCTGCCGATCGCTCGTACTTCATCACAAGCAGCAAGGACAAGACGGCGCGCATACACGACGCCAAGACGCTCACCGTGCTCAAGACGTTCCAGACCGAGACCCCGCTGAACAGCGCCGCGCTCGCGCCGAACATGCCCTACGTGCGTCCCTATTCTCTTCCTGCCAGATATTTGAAACGACTTTTTTTTGCCCGTATCTTCACCCCTTCCGCTCTCAAATGAAGGTCCTGTTGGGTGGCGGTCAGGAAGCCATGAGTGTCACGACGACGTCATTACGACAGGGCAAGTTCGAAGCCCGTTTCTGGCATCGCGTCTTCGAGGAAGAAGTCGGTCGCGTAAAGGGACACTTTGGCCCGCTGAACACGTACGTCAGAAATACTCTTTTCTCGAATCAGCTTTCTCCTCACGGGGCCGTACTAGGATCGCCGTGCATCCGGCGGGCACCGCATATGCGTCCGGAGGCGAGGACGGTTTCGTTCGTGTGCACCACTTTGACGAGAGCTACTTCAAGGCGCGGCCGTACGGCGAGGTAGAAATCCTCAATTAGAAAAAAAATTCCCAACCGTCGATCTTGGGGCATGGATGCATCAGTTGTACGATACCTACTGTATCGTTAAAAAAATATACAGTAACATTGAAAAGCATGGTTTGGGACACGCAAAGTCATAAACGAAAAGCGCGGGAGAAAGCAAGGAACCACGTGTTAGTTACTATATGAGCCTACTCGTGCGAGGTGTAAGCAATGTATATCTAGTCCTCTCTAAAAGCTACTTTACACAAATTGACCGGATGGAACAACGTTAAGAAGGTATATATGTGGCCGTAAGTACTTCAAAGTCATCCTGGCATGTCCATGAGGGGGAGGTGAAAGGAGGCCCGGAAAGATTAAGGTAAGAATAATGCAGCCAAGAGCATTGAGATGAGTGCAACGAATGTGGGGAAGAGCTGCGGCACCTGCGGAGATGGTGGCGCTCTGGTGAGAAAGAAAGGGTGGGCGACAACAAATTAGCAGCCCGAACGCCTCAGTTGAAGGGGAAAGGGAACGCACGATGACTTTGACGCTCCTGAGGGGTTCGTCAAGATCTTCACGTTCATCAGCGCCACGAGGCCATCTGCCGCGTTCGTTCCGGTCGTGCCGACGCTCAGGTTGTGGTTGATGCCGACGGAGGTGTTGGAGAGGTAGTCGGAGACGTACTGTACGTCGGTCTGATACACAAACCCGTCGTACGTCGTCTGCCCAGAGTAGGTCGTTCCGTTAGTCAAGTTCGTGGTCGGGATGAGAGTCGATTGCGATGTCGCGTTGCCGATCAACCAGTCGCTATGACAAGCCGTGAGCGGAGGACGAGGAAACAGTACGAGAGTGTACAGTTGGAACGTACCGGGCAAGGTTATATCTTAACCATGGTCGGGTTCGGTTTTAGTGACACAAAGGATAGGAATATTGAGAAGGAAGCGCACGTACCCGTTAAAGATGATGTCGTGAAATACTGTGGCGCGATTGTCAGGGTAAGAAACGAGCACAGGGGTTCAACGACTACGGACTCACATGTAGCTGGGAGTTCATACGAAACAGCCATGAAAATGGCCCCACTATATCAGGGTGATGCGTTAGAAGGAAAAGACGATGAGCACTGTCGAAAGACACGCGACGACTGGGAGAATTGCACCTGTCCGCTTCACTCCCCTCCTGTACCCAATATCGGAAGTGGTTGCCGCCTAAGACCGATTCTTTGCATGTGCCCAACGTAGCATCGCCGTAATCATAACGCATCACCGCCGTTTCGTTCCCTTTTAAATTTTTAAAAAATATTGGAAATGAGGAGAAGGAAAGAAGAGAAGGGGGGTTGGGGACGCACGATAACCCCGACCGTCTCCGAGGTCAGCCTGTTGATCACTTCCCGAATGTTGTCCGAGGCATTCGCCAGCGAACCCAAGGGATCTGATGGCAAGCGCGAGAGAGGGGGAAAAGGGAGGACGGAGCCGGCAGATCCGTTCCATTTAGTTTTTTTTTCTTGTTATGAGTGGTTGAAAGAAAGCAACGTACAGAAAGTAGTTGCGTAGCCCTCCATCATTTTGCTGGTCAACCAGGACCGCGGCATCGGATGTTCCGAGGACGATGGCGTTGATGGGTTCTCCTTGTCCAGGAGGAAATGTATTGTTGACTTCCTATAGGAAGGGGGATCGGCATTAGTGTGCCGTTTGACTGACGGGCTTCTCGTCCCTTCCACCCTCTCTATCTCGCTCTCTCTCTCGAGAAGGGAGGGTAGGAGGAAGGAGGAGTAGTAGACGCACGGTGAGCCAACTACCGCTATGGTCGCGCGGGTCATAGAAGCCTAGTGGTGGCACGTTGCGCGAGGTGCCGCGAGCAGCCAATGGATGTGGTGGGTGGCCGTTGGGGTGAGCCGACGCGACTGCGATGAGGAGCGGCCATGATAATAGGAGAACAAAGAAAGCGGTGACAGACATGCGGTTTGGAAGGGGGGAATATGACGGACGGGTGGAGTCGAGGGACCGTTGGAGGCGTGTGTGCGTGAGCGCAACGTTTATGGTCGTTGGTGCTGCTTCAGGCAAGCAAGCAGGGGCGCAACTGCGTGAGGGCAAGAGCATACACAAGGGTAAACGCTGTGCCGGCGCTTGAGGCTTGACACCGACACAAGGTGAAAATAATAAGAACAAGACTCCGGATCTTCATACACAAAACAAAAAAAAACATGGATGGTGAACGTTGTGAAGCAATATATGTCCCAAACAGGTGTCTGTTCCGGCTGGGCATACAATACGTCTATGATACTCAATGCGAACTATTTAGCGTCGCCTACTGCACTAGCGTGTACGCCAACATGAGGTGTACTATAGTAGTAAGACTGTACAGTACCGTATGACTTTCTCATACGGCCGTCGTCTTTCCTATCTCGAAAATCTTTCGAATCATTCGCTCCTATCTTCCCGCAATGGCCTGCTCATAAATCTATCCGCCGTGTTCCGCCATTTCTCCGAGCTAGGTGTCGTTTAGGCGCCTGGTGCTCGCTCTTGGCGTGTCCACCTGTCGCCATCACACCATCTTATGCCAACTATCACCGCAACGATAACGACAAACTCAGAATTGTGCCCCATATCTCCATATACATATTTCAATATCGTCTTGGACTGGACAAAACCCCGACCAAACTGCCCGAACAAATGGTATGGACCCAACAAACCCCGATCTCTGGGCTCGCAACTTCGGACACAATAACGATTGGGCGGGCCTCAGAAGTCCTTAGCCTTCCATGGCATCTTCAAGGGCATCTAGGGCACCTCGCTTCGCTGTACGACGCAGACAGGAAGAAAATACCAGTATCAGGGAACGCCGCTCTGAATTTAGAAATGGCTGATCCACTGGACTCACCTTCGAGCTGTGCCGTTTTGTAGTCGATTCTGATCCCAACGTCGTGACGATATGCGACTTGAAGTGTGATCCAGGCATCAGCTACAGTTCGGCTGAAATACCCCATTCAGTAATTCGAAAGGAAGGGGAGAACCGTGGTGAAGGGGAGTCGTACACCACCTCTCTGGCCAGTTTGCCTTTGAGGGAACCCTTGCTTTTCACGTATTCTTCCCACACTCGCAGAGCCTATACGGTATCATAATCAAAGGTTCACTATCAATTCCATGTCCTCTTTCTTGTTGACGGATCGAATAGGCTGACTTCATACTGAGCACCGAAAGCCAAACCCTCCGTGGTAAATCCATCCTTCTTGCTAGTATCTTGAAGCTGGACACGCCTTCTAAATCGCCGACTGATAAGAAGAACCGCAAAAAATACTTACCTTGTTCCACGACACGTATTGTTCTGATTCGTCGGTGTAGTAAACCATGGCAGTGGGCGAATTCGAGCAGAAAGTCAAGTCTAGAAACGAAAAATTCTACCCGGTGACCCTCAGAGTTTTATAGCTAGGGAAGAGTCTACCATTCATGGGATCTACATTAAGGCGGCAAGAAATTCATGTGACGATGTAGCGTCAGACGGCGAGCATGTGAATGCGTCGATGATGAATGCATGCGGGACCGAATCACCGAGGCTTGTAATGCTGCCCGACTTTTTTGGCCTGTGACGAACGTACGTCATACATCACACCGCTTCAATTCGCTTGGAGGAGACAAATTTATGCATCCATACCGTGAACAATTCTCTCGCGGGGCTGTTCACTGGCAAGTTCTCCTTTGGGTCTATAAGTACGACGTTCGAACCTCTGTCTGTTATTTAGCAACAATGTTACATCGCTGGATCCCAACTGATGCAATATGCGATGCTCTATTGTTGTCGGTCTCGTCGAAAGACTAAAAGGAAAGGAATTGAGATTGAGTATGCGAGATAGTGCGAGTACAGTACAGTGCGGTAGTACGGGAGAGCTTCACTAAGCCCTATAGCTAACGAACCGTTCGAAATGGTGCAACAACCTTGAGACATCGAATTCCAATATCTGACCCAAGACATCCAGAGCACCTTCTTTTGCTGCAAGAAAGAAAAAAGGTTCAATATCGGCAAGTCAGAAAGATAGGCAGACCCAACGAGCGCACATGACCCTGATCAGTGAGACGAGAAATCGATGGGAAATCGATGGAAACGTCTGAAAAAAAACTTGCCTTTTCTCCGGGCCAATTGATAGTCCACCGCCGGCTGCACTCGTGTGGCGTCCGTGGCGATCCCGCTCTTTCCACTCGTTGGTCCTGGATCCGACGAGTCGATCCGGCGGGCGACCTGAAGGAAGATCCACCCATCGATGACCACTTGACTACGCAAGGGTATTCATCCATTACGGGGTAGAAAGAATGAGGATGCGCGAAATAGGGTCAAGGGGGGGGGTTTTTTTAAACAAAAATGTATTAGAAAAGTAAAACACACTCTTACATGAGTTCTTTGGCTTGCGCTTCGTCAATGTTGCCATACCTCCTCACGTATTCTCCCCACACCTTGAATGCCTACAAATTAGACACACTCAGTCCCTCAGTATGGCTTCAATTTTACGGGAGTTCAAGGCTTGCCTGACCTCGTACTGGGCGCCTAGGTACAACGTCTCTGTCGTAAAGGGTGCCGGATTTGTCAGGTCTGTCAGCTAGTTTTTTTTCTTCAATCATCGTCGTTCTTCGGCCTCAAGGTAACGGATGGTGGGAAGCGCGGCCGCGGAGCCTCGCGAATAAAGAAAGACTGCACAGTACCTGCTTCCAGGCTACGAATTGTGCCGAGTCTTGCAAGTAGTAAACCATTTGAAAAGTGGAAAAGACGCGAGAGATAAACGAAAAGGTCCCACAGAACACCAGTGGTAAACAATGGGATAAACCCCTTTCGGTTTTGGTCGTGTCAACGGGGCCCTTTATATGCGAGAGACAGCTCTCATTCCTCTGTTGATGATCAATGATTAATGATTCCTTCTTCGCATCAACGAGAGAAGACAGATTGATAGTTCCAAGCGTACCAGTGAGCAGTGCGTGCATGGTAGTTACAGAACCGATAACGTCCACGCCATCCCTTCCTTCCTACATAGTCGAACGAGTACTGAACCGGTAAACGAAGACCCGTAGTGCGCGCAAGGTATCCGAAAAAATCAGATGGCCGGGCCGACAGCGGAGGTGTCCCGGGTCTGTCCTTCGGCTCCAAAAGCCGGCCGTACCGGGCTCAAGTCAGGTACAGCACATATGATACACATGAACCACATCCGATGGTCGCCTGCGACTTCTCGGACACGACAATCCACAGACAATAGCGTCGTCCGTTCCAAAACTCACTCCCCCGGGAATAATGTCCACACCACACTCCAAACCGACCCCTGCCGACCTTGCTTGGTGCTTCGATTGTGCTACTGTGAGGCCTGAGTCACGAGTCATTAATCGTGGTGATTTGATGCATATGCGAACGCGCGGGAGTTCCGACTCGCTGTCGTCGGTTTTGGATGCAATTGGATGTTTAGATCGGTTCCTGCATCCGCGCGACGTGTACTGTAAGGTGCACTGAAGCAGGGGCACTGTCTGTGGGTGTCTTGTCCGAGTCGTTGTCCAAGGCGCAATCGGGGCAATAAGCAAGGAAGGTCAACGCCTAGGGCAGCTGTGCCCGCAATGGGCGAAGGGCTAGGCCCTCTTTCGAGGTAATGGAGGCGGGTAGACTTTGCCTCGAATTGTCCGTGTGGGGGTGCGGGGAGGGAATTTGACCTGTTCGTTTGTCTCTGACAAGGTTCATTGGGGTGGGGTGGGGGGTTGGGGGGAAGGAACCATCAGGAGCCGCATCCGTAGTTTTTCCGTTCATCGAGTCCCGAAAATAGCTCCAAAGAGGGTCGTAGCTGTAATGGATGAAGAGGTGGTTATTCGGGAGTAATTCGCACCTTCGGCATGTCATTTTAGGCACTGTATTTTATTTTTTCCGGGATCGTTGAAACAAGTGGTCCTGAGGGTGCGGTCCTTGCGTTCTCAACTCCACCTAGTGGGAATCGGAATGGTAGAACCTCTCAACCGTCTCCTGCCCCCCAGAGAGTCTAGGATGGTCGAACCAAACCAAACGCTGTTCAAGTGCAGCTCCACAGTAAGTCGAAATCCGCGCAAGCCGTGGAACCCGAAAGTCTCGTGCTCACTTTTCGCCAACCCATAATTTAACGTTCGGCCGCGGATTTGACCCGTACAATGTTCCAACGACCAGTGGATAAGGATTTTGAAGATTCTAGGCATGGCCCGTGACATGAATAGATTCGCTGCAACCTGCGATTGTCGGAGGGTCTCGGAAAAAAAGAAAAGAAACGATACAAACTCAGACTATGGTTTCTATCACTCAAACCCTTAAACTCTCGAACCTTAGTTGACACCAGCCCTCCTCGACAACTTGAATGCGTAGAGTGAGAATCGGGGCCGCTACGGGGGCTTGCGTTGGGATTGCGTTGTGTGGGCTAGTTATGGGCCGTCATGGTCCCGCTCGTAGGCGCCGGTGGAGACGCCCGTGGGTGGAATGAATGCGTGAGGGGTATATTCTTCGTATGGATTCACAGCGCTAAGTCAAGACCCATGTGGATGTGGGTGTATCGATTTGATCGAGTAAACTGGCTTCTCTTCTTGCTCCACGGATGACTGCCATATTTGGACACAGCTGTCCATCTGTCGGTCTCTGCTCTGCTTCTGGTCCCCGAACGCTCTCATCCCATCATGCTCTCTGATATAATCATTATTCCCTTCATTGGTCATACTTCTGACCATTCACAACCTTTTCCTCTCGTCATCCTCATAAAGTCCGTTATCAATCAATGGCACTCGAACAGTGATCCAGAAGTTCATTCATTCCAGTTGCGTTCCTGTCTCGATTATTTTCTGCTCTCCACATGACTTCCTGTACTGTACTGTACTAGAACAGTACTTCGTGTGCCCCCCTGTCAGAAACCCCGACTAGCCAGGTTCGCTAATCGCTCATCGTTTTGCCGACCCTCGCTCCTCTCACCCCGCTTGTTGGCCCCCGAATCCACCACCACTCCTCCTTGTAATCCACCTTCCCACCCCCCGGGGACAGGCGCCGTACGAGGTGTGGGGTACTCATCCAAGTGGTCGGTCAGGCGCTCGAACCCATTGTCATCCCCTGCTCTTTATCAATACCTTAAACCTGAAACTATTAACCGCCCGCCGGACCCTTTGACAACGGAGGTTCTCTCCATATATAACAAGTTCATTACCCACCCGTGAATTTCTTCCCCCAGAGGTTCAGCGCCTCCACTTGTCTGTGCTTGCATCCCGCACTCCCAAATGGCGCCTTATTTCATCCGCAATCTCATCCCACGTCGCGAAGCTCGCAACGCCAACCGTCGACCCCTCCTCGAGGTATTGCGCATCATCACGTGGGTCCAGTGGGCTCAATTCCTATCCGGGTGCGTGTCATTTTCGTTCGTCGCCCTTTCTCGCCGGAAGTCTAAGTGTGTGTTTGCCTGTGGCGTAGATGGCTTGCCTGGACTTGCGACGCGATCGACTTTTTCAGCGTGTCGCTCAGCGTCCCTCTCCTCCAAAAGCAGTTCAACAAGGACAAAGCTTCCTCCATCGTACGTTTCCCTCTTTTGGCCCGTTCTCCTTTTGTGCCGTGCCCGCGAATGAATTGCTTATACTCGTGTTTCGTTACTCAGACTCAGGCCATCACGCTGACGCTTCTCTTCCGGTCCTTTGGCGCCGTAAGTGCTTCCTCGTCACATGTTTCAGCTGTGATGCTCCACGTACGATGCCCTGCTCTGTGCGCCCTAGCTCTGCTGCCAATGCCATTCAGGCTACGCTCTGGGCAGCACTTCTCACGGAAGAAACGTCCCTCTTCCTCTCAGATGCGCATGTCTAGGTAGATACTGATGCTTCTCTACCCCTGCAGGTCATCTTTGGCGTCATGTCGGATCGCTTCGGGCGGAAATGGCCCCTAGTAATCAATCTGCTGCTTTGCGCCGGTCTCGAGCTTGGTGCAGGTTTTGTGGATACCTTTAGTCAGTTCCTTGCCCTACGCTCCCTCTTCGGTATCGCTATGGGTGGTGTCTGGGGTCTCGCATCGTCGACGGCACTCGAAAATCTTCCTGTCGAAGTGCGTGGTCTTGCATCCGGCGTCCTCCAACAGGGATACGCCTTCGGATACCTCATCGCGGCCGTGATGAACCTTCGCCTCGTCCCTCACACATCCCACTCGTGGCGCGCCCTCTTCTGGGCCGCCGCAGCCATATCCGTATTTGCTGCCGCCGTTCGGGCCCTTGTTCCAGAGAGTGAGGTCTTCCTTCGAGCGAAGGCTATGGAGCGCGAGAGGGGCACCTCTACTGGAAAGAAGACGCGTGTGTTCATCCGCCAAGCTGGCGCGATGCTCAAGAAGCACTGGGTTCTCTGCGTCTATGCCGTGCTTTTGATGACTGGTATGTGAGCCTGTTTCACGCACAGAGTTGAGGACGGCTGACCCCCATATCGCGGCATAGGCTTTAACTTCCTCTCGCACGGATCCCAGGACTTATACCCAACCTACCTTGAGACAACAAAGGGTTTTGACAGTTACCACGCCACCGTCGCCACCATTATCGGAAACTGTGGCGCTATCACGTACGTTTACCATCTCTCCGACCTAACTCCATTTACACCCTTTCCTTACTCTTTGCTTGTTTCGTGTCACAGCGGTGGTGCAATTGCGGGTGCCGTGTCACAGTTCCTCGGCCGCCGTCTGACCATCATCGTCTTCGTTTTGATCGCTGGTGCCTTCATCCCGCTCTGGATCTTGCCGGGCACTTTCGGTGGCCTCTCTGCTGGCGCGTTCTGGCTGCAGTTTGGTGTTCAGGGAGCATGGGGTGTCATTCCGATCCAGCTTGCCGAGATGAGTCCACCCGGTTTCCGCGCAACGTTCCCTGGCGTCACCTACCAACTTGGAAACGTAAGAAGGGCCTCAACCGACGCTTATTGTGTGAACTGTATGCTGACCGTATCAATATGATAGATGATCTCGTCCGCCTCCTCTCAGATTGAGGCGACAGGTGGTGACCACATGAAGACTACCATCATCAAGAACGGACAGCCCACGGTCGTGCCTGATTACGCGCGTGTACAAGGCATCCTCATCGGCACCGTCGCTGCATACATCATCCTCCTCGCTATCGTCGGCCCTGAGTAAGTCCGACCCCCGTGCTTCACCGCTGACTGCTTTTATCTGATTTCTATGGTTAACAGGAACCACGGATCGAACTTTGAGCAACATGGTGTTGCCTTTGCTGAAAACGCACCTGACAGTGCCCATCGTGCCGTGCACGCGGTGGATGACGAGAAGCTGAGCGACGTGCGATCGGAAGATCTCAACGAGAAGATTTGAGACGTGATACGACGTTTGACGTCTGCCTAAACAAAGACTCACTTTTTATACCTCACCTGTCCCCAAAAACACAATATTCATCGCATTTTATTTCGTCTAGAGGACGAGTCGTTTTCTGTTCCTTGTTGTTTGTTCCGTAATATGTGTTGGGGTTTGGGATGTATTGTACGATTGGCTGACGAGTTGCCCATGCAAAATTCACAAGGGAATAAAAAAAACAATCGCGTAACTCCGGATGGAGACGTTCATCGGGAAAGCGCACATGCAAACACACATTGTTTTGAATTAGAGAGCTTTCGACCGTGGAAGAGGATCTGTGGTGGCAAGGAAACACGCGGCCATTGAGACCGCCACGTCATACAGCAACTTGAACTGAAGGGCCTTGCGGGTGGTCGATAATCTGTCGTAATTGGGCCCGCAAATACGCGCTGGCAGTGCGAAATTGCTTGCCAAAGTCTAGGCAAACAGGTCTCCTGTCAATCTGAGTTCCAGGTACAATGATACATCGAAGGACAATGGGAGAGAAGGTAAGAGAGAAGTCCGAAGCATCGTCGCCGCCTCGCGCGACTCGCGTCGCCCTTCCGAATTTCTGGTTCGCTCCGGTTTTCTTCTCAACACCTGTCCGAGTCCGACTCGGAGCGGTCCAAGTTCAAGTACGTCGCGATTCGGTGCAGTATGATATATTGACCGCTCTCGGGCCAGCTAGCGGACTCTCGGAAGAATGTCGGCTGCAAGTCCGCAATTGGCCCCATGGGATTCCGAACCTCGGACTATCTTATCCTGGTCGCTCGGGGCACCGGGCTCCAGGCAGCCCCTTTTACTCAATCCCAAATACGCCCCGCAAGCACTGGTCTGGCCGAATGGAGAACTGGAGATGGTGTGAGGAGTGAATGCAGAATTAGTCGACTGGTCGAGCTCGCAAGAACACGCTTGCTGTACACGATGCATCGACATAGTGACATGGACAGTCTAGCGACAGTCTACAGGCTTGGGCCATCAGTGACTCATGACGCGGGGCTTGGTCTTGGTCTCCGAAATCCATGCTCACATACAGAACGGCAGTGTTCTGTACAATGTAGGGAGTGTCCCTACTACTAGTGGGCGCAGCGTCGCTCTAGTGGCGCTCCCGGTGCGGTGCGACACAGGGGGCGATCTCGGACTCGGATTGTAGCGGCGCTGGGCTTCTTGATTTCCTACGTCAACACTCGATGTGCGAACCCTTCGATGGCCACAGGAGGGCGACGCATCGTATGGCTTCGGGTTCGCGTTGCCTAGGCTTTCAAGTTGCTTCTTACTTGACATGACGGATATTTCTCCCCGCGAGTCGGAAGTTTCGGCCGTGGGTGCAATTGCTAGGCACCCCTTCTCGAAGAAAGAAGACAACCAATAATTGAAGTCTGTAAGACCGATCACATTTCTTTTGTCACATGGTAAGCGAAGTCCGGCAAAGAAAGACTGGAATGCTGTGAAAAGCGGCCTGAGTTGAATCGGTGCGTCCACTGCGTACTTTCGGGGTTTACGCAAGATAAGGTGTATACGCCGTCATCCATGACTCGTGATCCCCAGCCTGGTCATTCCGAATGGGACGTGGGTGCCCAGCGCTTGCGATTGCGCTATGCTAAGGGAGATTATACACCTCGCGTTCTCAATTTACGTTTCTAGCCATCCTTGAACTCATATTGTTGTTTCTGGGTGTATAAAAAGGAGTCGTCGACGTGAGACGGCCCAGTATAATCAGTCAACAGTTACGGGCAATATTCTATCCCTACCTTTAACTTAATGACTTTTCTGATGGGAAAGTGGAAGCTTGTACTCGAGTACGTCAGTGGGTCAGCATGGGTAGCTTCGCCGTCAAGAAGCGACGCAAGACATAAACCTGGAACCCGCGGCTGAGGGAAACAAGTCACGCGATGGCACAATTCCGAATAGAATGGGCCGGTGCAGTATCTCTGAAAGTAGGTATCAATGGAAGGTACCGTGCAAGCCCTGGTGTTGGGGTTTAAGAAAAGGAATGGGAATGACCAGAAGCACTAACATCGGTAGTTTAGTGATGCGCTGGTTTGGGCCGGAGCAGCTCATGACCAGGGTCGGGGTATGTTTAATGCTGGGTCAAAGGGTTTCTTTGACCTCCTGGACGGAAAACGCTTCTCAGCGCAGGTCGGCCCTTTTCGGAGGGGCAGAACTTGACAGATGCGTCTGGGACTGGTACATATCGTTTGTTTTCCAGATTCGATTCGTGTGACGGTTCAGCTCATTCATAATTTAGGACATGCACCCTTGGGTGCTTCGATGGCCGTATGCTGTTGGGCGATGCATTACAAGAGGATATCCTAAAATGTATTTCCAAACGTTTTAGTACGCGTAGTCATTTCTCATGAAGCACAATAAATGGATGCGTTTTTCATCTACGTTGGGACACGCAACATCTACAAGTAGCCCGAAGCAAAGAAAGAGTCGTTATGCATCTAGAAGCGCAGCGCGTAGGAACTCAGCAGCCTCGTCAAACAGGCCACCGAACGCCTCCTCCGCACCACGCCTGAGATCAAATGAGTGCGACGAACCCTCGACGATGCGTAGAGCTGTCTGGACTTTGGCATCCAGGAGACGGGCATGCATCGCTCGAGAGCACTGGGGGAGGACTGCGGTATCCTCGGAGCCGTGAATGAATAGTACGCGGGGCCACTCGGGGGTGACAAGCAGCTGCGGGAAGATGGCATGCTCAGAGGGAGGAAGCGCCGCGGCGAGCCGGGCGTCGGATACAGTGATGTCTTCACCCTCTGCAGGGAGGAGCTCGCGGAGCTTGTCGCTGATCGAAGGTTCATGTAGACCAGTCCAGTAGTCGAGGTAGGCGCCAAACTGAAGCCACACACGGGCAAGCGGCATACGTGGGTTTGATGGCATGCGCGGCGTGGGGGAATCGGGGCCGAAGAACGAGGGAGGGGATTGCGCAACTGGTTCCAGGGACGAGCTTGCCGGGTACATGAACTCGGAGTATTGGGTGGGGTCGAGAAGCTCGAGGCCTTGAAAGAAGGGCTTCGTCTTGGGCGAGAGGAGGTGCGGCGACTGTTATGTAGAAACCCACGCCCGCGGTGGACGACACGGAGCCTTCATTCAGAACTCGCGGATACAGGGTGGGGAGCTGTGGAGAGTGGGGGAACTTACAAATAGACTACCACCCAAGCCATAAATGGATAGAACCGCGCAAGGTTTCGGATTTGCGTGAATGGCGGCAAGAAATGCACACATCCCACCAGCGCTGGCGCCCGCCACTGCTAGGCGTGTGCTGTCGATCTGCATGGTACCTAGGAGCTGGGTGCGCGAGAGGAATGCGAAGAGGTCAACGACGTCATCGAGGATATCGTGGCCGGTGCTGGGAGGGAGAAGGCGATAGTCCGCAGAGATGAATGCGAGGCCTGCTGCGATCGTGCGCTCTGGGTATTGAGACCGCACGTCAAGTCAGGGTGTGCAAGCAGAGGCGAGAGGAGCGGGAAAGACGGACTAAGAAGCCAAGTAGGAAACCAGCTTCTGCGATCCCCAGAGGTCATCCCACCTCCATGGAAGAAGACGACGGCCGGCACGGGGCCTTCGGACTCGGGTTTCGGTGCATGAACATCGATGTAGAGCGACAGATCTCCGAGTTGCTTGTAGGCTACGATGGTGGGTGTCGCTTCCGCCATCATTGAGAGTATTTTGGGAAAGAATACAATGGGGCACTTTTCCGTCTAGGGTTGTGCATGCTCTACCGTTGGGGTTTAACATAATGACGGTCAAAGTCGAGGAGCTGACCAAGAGAGAGAGTGGTGATAGATTGATGTGTAAGTGAGAGAGCTAAACCGGCTTTGTGACCCCGTAGCTCAGTGGTAGAGCGTGAGATTCCAGCACCATGGTGCTTCCAGTGTGCTTCCTCAAGGCCATCCGTTCAATCCGGGTCGGGGTCAGCCCGTACATTTTTAACTCGCACTGCGGGATCTCCGGGCCGTGGTGTCTGTCAGCAGCGAGCGCTAAAGTGGCCGCGTAATGAGAGTGTGGGCAAGTGGCGGGGCGAAGGTCTCGACTTTACATCTCCCCTCATCCTCGATGCTCCCTTTCGCACAAGAAAGACGTAGGAAAATAAATCTAGGTGGAGCAGTCTCCGTAACCTCCCAAACTGATCTGTTGCATAGCGCCAAGGCCAGGAGAACCGAACGTGAGGAGATCCGCCGCCGTCATGAGAGTGCTCGTTGTATCCAGTTACGCTGGCGTAGTTCCCAACAATCTCGCGCAGTTAAACACATCCTTTCGGGGATGTTCCAGGAGGATGTCCTAGGGTTGAATGGCATGCGCACCCTCGTTCTTATCGGGAACAACGACTCGTTACTTGCCCAATGGTCGGAGGCTGTGGTCCACGCTGGAAACGGTAAGCCTTCTGTCCACCTCAATCAGAGAGTACTACGTGTCCCATTTCCCGTGTAGTACGGATGCATTGATATTTCCCTCTCCCTTTCCCCCCTTTCCACAGTTCGGTTTCCCTGTTTCACTAGGGTTCCACGTGCTTTATTTGACTAACTTATCTCCCCATCATCTACAGGCTGGTCATTACAATATGTCAGCGGATCAGACTTGGATCACTGGATTGTACTTATCCGGAAAATGGCCCTTCTCCTCCTTTTCTCTGTTGCGAACTCGCCACAGTGCGTTCCTTTCTCGCTACCTCGTGTGCACATGATTCTGATCCAGATTTGTTCAGAACCCCCGCTTCACTCCATCACCTTCGTATCCTCGATGTGCTTCTTTCCCCCACAGCGAGTACGCAGGCAATGGGCGCGCGCGCCGAAGATCTGCGAATCAACATCTCTATCTACCTTCTGCGGCACGACCTCTATCCCTTATTAGCGAAAGCACTGGGTAATATCGTGCGTCGGAGTTTGTCTTAATGTGCATCGACTCCTCATCCGCTCGCATATAGCCCGTAGATGAGAAAGAGTCGCCCTCGATCCCACTTCTGGTTCCTCTCCTCACCTACCCACTAAGAACATTTGGGTCTTCACACCCAGACTTATTCTTAGAAGCATACACGTCGCTCATACAGCACATTTTCACCCTCCCTCTCCTTCCTAATCGACTTCCCCTTCCTTCTTTGACGCAATTTTCTGCCAACCTACCACTCCACACTGCCACTGTACTGTCCCCGTCCATTTCTCAATTAGTTTCCGTGCCCAGAGTAGAGGCAAAGGTGCACCTCCTTGCGAACATAGCCGCATTCGTTCCTCCTAGATATGCCACACTTCCATCCGCTTCCCTCACGACCTTGTTGCACCTCTCAGCAGCAGTCATGGGCTCCCTTCCTAATGGTGCGCTGGAGCCCAAGTCGTCTATCGCAGCTGGGAAACAGGTCGCAGAGTCGGAAAGTGACTCTGACTTGGAGGACTCTGTTCACCTGTCTGCCTCCCCGGCTACCCTTGCGCCGTTACCTCGACTAGACGAACGCACTTCGAAGCGACTCCAGGCGCTTACAGCTCCCACACACATCAATTCTCTCATTCGTGCTACGCACAACCATACGGTATCAAGGGTTGCTCTCTGCGATTTCCTCTTTGCACTTTGTTCTGCGTGGCCTCTTCGCGTAGATAGTATACTGAGTACGATTGTTGTATCAACCAGTGGTGGGATTGTACGCGAGTTGTATCGTGGGTATGTGCGGGGCTCCCCACTAGGAAAAGAAGTCGGTCTTGCCACACTCTTGGGTACGTCGCCCCCCCTTCCATCTCATTATTTGTTCACCAACACTCTGGCAGACATCTCGAATGCGGACAGTTGGCTCCCGCTCCTTTTCCTGACAGACTTGTACACGCATTCTCTTCTTACCATGGGAGACGACGAGTTCTTTTCCGGCTTCGACACGCCAGCCCGTGCCAATGCCCCACGTAACCCGCTCACTCTGGATGAGATCACGTCATTATCTCGGAAACTCTTGAACATTGCTTTCACGCTCTTTTGGAGGGAAGGTCAGATTGGTTCCCAGAATGGCCGCATCTCCGGCCTCAACGTCACATGGGAAGCAGTGAGACGAAAAGCCACGCGTTTTCTGCAAGCGGTACATTCGCGAGAGTAAGCACATTGTCTTTCTTACTACATAGATATCTGCTTATCTAGGGCGTCACAGCTCGAGACGGCCCTTCATACCACCCGGGCACTGGTTGGTGAACGAACACATCGATATTGGGTCGTTCATCGAAGCCGCCATGTGAGCGTCTTTATTATCTTATCAGATGTCTTCTGATCAGTCCCAAAAGAGTTGAGGAGCAGCAATTTGTGCAGCCAGCCGGTGCACGGCCATACACGAGGCGCTCTATAGCAGAGCTATCGCCACGGCTTGGCGTGCTCAACAACATACCCTTTGCTATACCTTTCGATGCCCGTGTGAAGATTTTTAGGTCGTTCATCGAGAACGACAGACATAACGTTGGGATGGACCCTCGGTCCTATGAGGGGTTTCATTCGCGCACACGTGCCACCGTACGCCGTGGTCACGTCTCTGAGGATGGTTTCGACAAGCTCGGGGACGCCAACTTGAAGCATCATATTGAGATAACATTCATAGACCAATTCGGCGAAAAGGAGTGAGTTGAAATCGTATCGTAACTCCTTGAAAGACTGACGAGGACCCTCAAAGGATGGGTATCGATGGTGGAGGCGTCTTCAAGGAGTTCTTCACCGATCTCTCGAAAGAAGTGTTCGACAGCAATCGAGGACTTTGGCTGGCCAACAAGAAGAACGAGCTGTATCCCAACCATGGCTCCTATGCGACACAACGTAAGCAATTCTCTAAGGTTGCGTCGTTTGTCCAACTAAATTCTGTCTTCTTGCAGCACACAGCCTGAATTGGTACCGATTTATTGGGAGGATTTTGGGGAAAGCGCTCTACGAGGGTATCTTGGTGGACGTCGCATTTGCAGGCTTCTTCCTCGCCAAGGTCCGCATGTGTTGTTCTAGTCGTATCTAATCTAACTGATGATGCTAATGCCTCCCGTACTCTAGTGGCTAGGAAAGCAGAGTTTTTTAGATGACCTTGCCTCGCTCGACCCGGACTTGTACCAGGGTTTGATATTCCTAAAGCACTACCCCGGAAATCCAGAAGACCTTTCCTTGAATTTCACGATTGTCGATGAAGGTGGGTTTGGGTTTCGAACTCAATGACTCCATGATCCTCAACACCCATCCGTGCAGAGTTTGGCGTTACGCGGACAATCGACCTGAAACCCAACGGCAGCAATGTCCCCGTAACGCGAGATAACAAGCTGGAATATATACATGGGGTGTCGCATTACCGCCTTACGAAACAGATCAAAGAGCAGAGTGGAGCGTTCTTCGAGGGACTTTCAGACATGATTGACCCGAAGTGGCTCAGGTGCGAACACATGTCCCGTGATCAAGGCTTTCCTTTCATCTGACGGATCACCGTAGAATGTTCAACCAACAAGAACTTCAAATGTTACTCGGTGGTGTGAACACCCCTGTCGATCTCGACGATTTGCGGCGGAACACGAACTACGGTGGCTTATATGACGATCAGGAACCCACAATTGTCGCGTTTTGGAAGGTATGTCTTCACATGGGGGTGTCCTGGGTCAGCGATTTTCGGATTTTTCTAACAAACCCACTTCCCGTTTCTGTGTAGGTTGTGGAGGGCTTCAATGCTGAGCAGCGCCGAGCATTATTACGGTTCGTCACTAGCGTCGGAAGGCCCCCTCTTCTGTTCGTATCTCTAGAAAGACCTAGTCACGTAGCGAGAACTCTAACGAAAGTCTCTCTTTTTGTATAGCGGCTTCGGTGGCCTTGTCCCCAAGTTTTGTATTCGTGACGCGGGAGGCGACGAAAGTCGCTTGCCAACGGCGAGCACCTGCGTAAACCTGCTTAAGGTACTGTCCTGTCTTTATGCTCTTGTATACAAACGATACGGCGAGCTGACTCCCTCTGCTCCTCTTGCATTATCCGCAGCTACCGCGGTATCGAAGCGAGAGCGTCCTTCGTCAAAAGCTTCTCCAGGCACTTTACTCTGGCGCAGGATTTGATCTTTCTTGAAACGAGCTCAGGCTCGGGGATGCCTTGTCTTTGTTTCCACTTGTCACTGCGGGACGCCTATTGCACGCTGCCACCTCATCATCATTGCTATTGTGGGGATACATGTACGCCACTGTACGTTACGCCCCGTATTGGAGCAGAATGGTATTAGAAACTATGTTTAGATGGCTCTAACAATTGTACCTTTTTTCCAGTTCTGGGGCTTCTCCGTTTTCCGGGTCTTGCATCTCACCGCACTCAGGCGCTCATCGAGGCACGAAGACGAGAAATATGTATTGCATGTACATCAAAATGTTCAGAATAAGAGAATCAGGCTACAAGGGCTCAATACTGTTAAGACCGCGTTCGACTGGTGATCCGGTGACCTCTGATCAAGCACACACCACATAGATCAAACATTCGCAACGTTCAGGAAGAGCGACCATTTTGTCTTCGATTCTTCTGCGAACATATCAAGTCGCGGGCAGGTAGTGATCTTAGAAGAGAACTCACTAGTAGGACTCGGAGGGTCACCGTCACGTGTACAAAGCGACTGCTTTTCCTTTCTTCTTGAACGGGAGCGACTAGGACAAATTAGTCGAGCGTGGACCGTTGTGTGGCCACCGAACAAGTGTGTCGTTGCGGATTTGCTAGTAGGTGAATGGCTCACCGGATTCACATGGCACTGGTCAGATCAGGATGTATACACGCAACTTGAATCCAGGTTATGTTCCTACTAGCACCGTACGATCGATGTATTCGCCTAATGGCACAGCCAATAACTAGTAAACTTCGGTTTGTCTGCGCTGGTGATGCTTGGACTCCGGAGACATTGAGATAAAGGGCCCGTCAAGTCGAACGTTTGAGGGCGACAGTACGATTAGATGATGGAGTAAACTAAATGCGTGTATAGAGGAAAATTGGAGATCGTATACAAATGGCGTGGACGTGGGTGTAGAGGGACATTTGGGCTCATATACAAACTGCGTGTGTGTATGTGTGTGTAGGTGGAATATAGAGCCCGTATACAAATTACTGGTGTGTGTATTTTATAAGGCTACAGGGAATTGAACGTAGATCTTCCTTGAAATTTGATGTGCACTGGTAGAGAATCGTGGATTAGTGGGTGATATGGTGGCTGTAGACAGAATTTACTTAGGACTTTCCGAGTCGTTACGAGATTGAGACGATACCTGATCGATAAACAGAACCTCATTGATACTGAAAGATTGGAAGTGGAGAGAAACCACACACCTATTGCGTGACAGCGGTTTGATTCATCAAACCATGCTACCGACCCGTGGCACAGCAC
>Ga0307509_10004767_pt1 | contig 19334 bp, 22 predicted proteins | sample 10_EM_MG_FD_202245 | JGI IMG/M metagenome (GOLD analysis project Ga0307509, IMG submission 202245) | Populus trichocarpa ectomycorrhiza microbial communities from riparian zone in the Pacific Northwest, United States - 10_EM | ecosystem: Host-associated > Plants > Roots > Unclassified | place...
GCTGGGCTCGTGCATCGCCGCCTGCCTCTGGGACCGCGAGGCCAAGGTCGGCGGCATGAACCACTTCATGCTGCCCGAGGGCGAAGCCGACTCCGGCCGCTACGGCTCGTACGCGATGGAACTGCTGATCAACGAAATGATGAAGCAGGGCGCGACGCGCGCGACGATGGAGGCCAAGGTCTTCGGCGGCGGCCAGGTCATCGAAGGCATGAACACGATGAACATCGGCGAGCGCAACACCGCGTTCGTGATCGACTACCTCAAGACCGAACGCATACCGATCATGTCGAAGGACGTGCTCGGCCCGCACCCGCGCAAGGTGTGCTTCCTGCCCGCCAGCGGCAAGGCGATGGTCAAGCGCCTCGCCGTGGCCAACCCCGAAGCGCTGGCCGCACAGGACCGCGAGGCCGCGCGCAAGGCTGCGCCGGTCAGCGCCGGCGGCGGCTCGGTGGATCTCTTCTGACACGCAGGAGCGCGACGTGATGACCAAGACACGCGTGGTGGTGGTAGACGACTCGGCGCTGGTGCGCAGCCTGCTGAGCGCGATCATCAACCGCCAGACCGACATGGAGTGCGTGGGCACCGCAGCCGACCCGCTGGTGGCGCGCGAGATGATCCGCAGCCTCGACCCCGACGTGATCACGCTCGACGTCGAGATGCCGCGCATGGACGGCCTCGACTTTCTTGCGCGCCTGATGAAGCTGCGGCCGACGCCGGTGGTGATGGTCTCGACGCTGACCGAGCGCGGCGCCGAGGTCACGCTGCGTGCGCTCGAGCTCGGCGCAATCGACTTCGTCGCCAAGCCCAAGGTCGGCGTCGCCGACGGCTTGCGCATGCTCGCGGACGACATCACCGACAAGGTCCGCGTGGCCGCACAGGCCACACTGCGCCGGCCGACGAGCAACGCCGCGAAGGCCACCGAGGCCGCGCGACCGACCGCGCCGATGAGCGCGCTGGGCCGGTTGTCCACCGAGAAGATCGTCTTCATCGGCGCCTCGACCGGCGGCACCGAGGCGACCAAGGAAGTGCTCATGCAGCTGCCGCCCGACTGCCCGGCGATCGTCATCACGCAGCACATGCCGGCCGGATTCACGAAGAGCTACGCGGCGCGGCTCGACGGCCTGTGCCGCATCCGCGTCGCCGAGGCACGCGACGGCGAGCGCATCCTGCCGGGCCACGCCTACATCGCGCCAGGCGGCGTGCAGCACCTGAGCGTCGAGCGCTCCGGCGCCAACTACATCGCGCGCCTGACCGAGAGCGAGCCGGTGAACCGGCATCGGCCTTCGGTCGAGGTGCTGTTCGGATCGGCTGCGCGCGTCGTCGGCCCCAACGCAGTCGGCATCATGCTCACCGGCATGGGCGCCGACGGTGCCCGCGCGATGAAAGAGATGCGCGACGCCGGCAGCTACAACCTGGTGCAGGACGAAGCGAGCTGCGTGGTCTTCGGCATGCCGCGCGAGGCCATCGCGGCCGGCGCGGCGCACGAGGTGCTGCCGCTGGGACAGATCGCATCACGCTTGATCGAGCGGCTGCGCAGCACGGCTGGCATGTCGCACAACCGCGTCTGATCGGATCAGGGCAAGAACAGACCCTGCAGATCGCTCAGGAAATCGAAGCCGCGGTCGGTCGGCCACACGCGCGTGAAGTCGCGTGCGATCAGGCCCTGGCGTTCGGCCTGGTCCAGCCCCTTCTGCAATGCGGCGAGCGACAGGCCGGTGCGTTCCGTGAACCGCATCAGCTCGAAGCCGTCTTTCAGCCGCATGGCATTGAGCATGAATTCGAACGGCAGCTGATCGCGCGCGACCTCGTCGTCCTGCGCGATGGCATGGCCGGCGAGCGCCTGGTCCATGTAGTTGGCCGGGTCGCGAAAGCGCGTCTGGCGAATCACCCGGTGCGGGAACGAGAGCTTGCCGTGCGCCCCCGCGCCGATGCCGAGGTAGTCGCCGAACTGCCAGTAGTTGAGGTTGTGCTCGCAGCGGTGGCCGGGCCGGGCAAAGGCCGAGACCTCGTAGCGCTCCATGCCGGCGGCCGCGGTGCGCGCGGTGATGAGGTCCAGCATGTCGAACGCCGCGTCGTCGTCGGGCAGCGCCTTGGGCGGGAACTTCGCGAACAGCGTGTTCGGCTCCAGCGTCAGGTGGTAGATCGACAGGTGCGGCGGCGCGAGTGCGAGCGCCTGGGTCAGGTCGGCGTCGAAGTCGGCCAGCGTCTGGCCGGGCAGCGCGTACATCAGGTCGATGTTGAAGGTGTCGAACGCAGCGCGCGCTTCTTCGACGGCAGCGAGCGCTTGCGCGCCATCGTGGACGCGGCCGAGGGCGGCGAGCTTCGCGTCGTCGAAGCTCTGCACGCCGATCGACAGGCGCGTCACGCCGGCCGCGCGGTAGCCGCGGAAGCGGTCGCGCTCGAAGGTGCCGGGGTTCGCCTCGAGCGTGATCTCGCAACCGGGCTCGAGCGGCAGACGCGCGCGGATGTCGCCGATCAGCCGGCCGATGGCCTCGGGCGCGAACAGGCTGGGCGTGCCACCGCCGATGAAGATCGTGTGCACGCGCCGGCCCCAGATGAAGGGCAGCGCGGCTTCGAGGTCGGCGCAGAGTGCGTCGAGGTAGCGGGCCTGTTGGACTTCGCCTCTGGCCTCATGCGAGTTGAAGTCGCAGTACGGGCATTTCTTCAGGCACCACGGCAGGTGCACGTACAGCGACAAGGGCGGCAAGGCGGCGAGCGACAAGGTGCCGCTGCGCATGTAGCGCGCGAGCCGGTCGGCTACCGGCTCGGTCGGACCATCGGCCTGGTCCGCGTGGATCGGGATATCAGCCAAGCCGCCAGGCCTCGCGCATCAACACCCGCATCTGCGCGGCCGCGAGCGCGCGGTGGCTCAGTGCGTTCTTGGTCGCGGCGTCGAGTTCGGCGACGCTCTTGCCGAGCGCCGGGATGAGCATCAGTGGGTCGTAGCCAAAGCCGCCCTCGCCGCGCGGCGCCTCCAGGATCTCGCCCTGCCAGCGGCCGACCGCGACCAGCGGTTCCGGGTCGTCGGCCGAGCGCACCGCGATCAGCGTGCTGACGAAGCGCGCGCGCCGATCGGCGATGCCTTGCAGGCTCTCGAGCAGCAGCGCCCTGTTGGCCGCGTCCTGCACGAGGCGATGACCCTCGCGGTCGGTCACCCGCGTCTTGATCACGGCGTAGTGCGCCGAGACCACGCCCGGCGCGCCGCCGAGCGCATCGACGCACAGACCGGAATCGTCAGCGATCGCCGCAAGGCCGGTGTGCTGCGCCGCATGGCGCGCCTTCGTCAATGCGTTCTCGATGAAGGTGTGGTGAGGCTCGTCGGCCTCACTCACACCCAGGCTGCCCTGCGTCACCAGCTCCACGCCTGCGGGCGCGAGCAGCGCCTGCAGCTCGATCAGCTTCTTCGCGTTGTTCGACGCCAGCACCAGCCGCATCGTCAGAGTCCCAAGGCCTTGCGCTGGGCCGCGACCAGCTCGCGGATGCCCTTGTCGGCCAGGCCGAGCAGCGTGCCCATCTCGTCGCGCGAGAAGGCTGCGCCTTCGGCCGTGCCCTGCACTTCGACGAAGCCGCCGGCAGCCGTCATCACCACGTTCATGTCGGTGTCGCAGGCCGAGTCTTCGATGTACTCGAGGTCGAGCAGCGGCGTGCCCTCGACGATGCCGACCGAGACCGCCGCGACGAACTCGCGGATCGGCGACGCGCTTGCCGATGAACCGAGCTTGCCCTGCGCCTGCAACCAGGTCACGGCATCGTGCGCCGCGACGAAGGCGCCGGTGATCGCCGCGGTGCGGGTGCCGCCATCGGCCTGGATCACATCGCAGTCGAGCGAGATCGTGCGTTCACCCAAAGCCTTCAGGTCGAACACGCAGCGCAGCGAGCGGCCGATCAGGCGCTGGATCTCTTGCGTGCGGCCGCTCTGCTTGCCGCGTGCGGCCTCGCGGTCGCTGCGGGTGTGGGTGGCGCGCGGCAGCATGCCGTACTCGGCCGTGACCCAGCCCTCGCCGCTGCCGCGCTTGTGCGGCGGCACCTTCTCTTCGACCGACGCGGTGCACAGCACCTTGGTCGCGCCGAACTCGATCAGCACCGAGCCTTCGGCGTGCTTGGTGTACTGGCGGGTGATGGTGATCGGACGCAAGGCGTCCGCGCGGCGGGATTGGGTGCGTTGGAATGTCATGCCGCTATTGTCCACGCGGCGGGAAACGCTCAGCGGGTCAGGACTTCTTTTGCGACGAGCGCCGAATGGCTTCGTTGATCTCGCGGATCGAACGCTCGATCTCGGCGTCGTCGAGCTCGTCGGGCGCATCGCTGCCGAGCACGCTGGCCTGGATCGTCGAGGCGAACACCTCTTCGCCGAGCTGCTGCGTCGAGATGCCGGTCGTGCTGTCGTTGTCTTCGGCCGACTCCCATTCGACCGCGAGCACCGAGACGTTGTCGCTCTTCGGGCCGCCGTTGCGCAGCGCCTGTTCGACCAGCTCGGGCACGGCGTCGGAGATGATGTTCTTCGACAGCTGCTCGGTGATCACCGCGTCGTCGACCGTGCCCCACAGACCGTCGGAGCACAGCAGCAATCGGTCGCCGGCCTGCAGCATCAGCGGGCCGACGGTGTCGATCACCGGCTTGCCCGGGCTGCCCAGGCAGGTGAACAGCACGTTGCGGTTGAAGCGGTCGTTGAGCGGCACGACCTGGCTCATGGTCTGCTGCAGTTCAGAGTACGAGTGGTCGCGGGTGCGAGCGATCAGCTTGTCGCCGCGCACGAGGTACAGGCGCGAATCGCCGCAATGCGCCCAGTAGGCCGCGTTGCCCTGCAGCAGGCAGGCGACGACGGTGGTGCGCGGCGTGTCGATCAAGGCCTTTTGCGTCGCGTAGCGCAGCAGCTGGTGGTGGCCGGCGATCGTGGCTTCTTGGAGAAAGCGCAGCGGATCGGGCAGCGTGGGCTTGCAGTCGCGCTGGAACATCGCGGCCAGCGTCTGCAGCGCGAGTTGCGAGGCGACCTCGCCTTCCGGGTGGCCGCCCATGCCGTCGGCGAGCGCGAACAGGCCCGCGTCCCGCGTGTAGCAATAGCCCATGCGGTCTTCGTTCTTTTCGCGGCCGCCTTTGCGGCTGACCTGGTAGACGGAGAAGCGCATCGTGATCAGGCCTTGGCGCCCGTCGTCAGGTTTTCGAGTTGAAGCTTCAGACGTTCACTGAAGCTCAGCTTGGTGTAGCGCCGCTCGGTCTCGCGCGCCAGTTCCTTCTGCAATGCGAACACGCTCTGCGGCCGCGACAGCGGGTCGAGCGACATGCACCACTCGGTCACTTCGATCAGGTTGTCGGAGTAGACATTGCGCAGGCGCGACAGGCTCAGCGCGAGGCGGTCCTTCTCGATGCGCTGCGGCGCGTCGTTCGGCGGATAGCCCTGCATGCAGGCATAGATGCAGGCGCCGATCGCGTAGATGTCGGTCCAGGGGCCGAGCGTGCCGTCGCGGCGGTACATCTCGGGCGCGGCGAAGCCGGGCGTGTACATCGGGCGGATGAAGTTGCCTTCTTTGCTGAGCACCTCGCGCGCGGCGCCGAAGTCGAGCATCACGGCCTTGTTCTCGTTCGTGATGAAGATGTTGGCCGGCTTGATGTCGAGGTGCAGCATCTTGTGCTGGTGCACGATGCGCAAGCCGCGCAGGATCTCGTCGAACAGGCTGCGGATCGTCGACTCGCGAAACACCTTGTCACGCTTGAGGTCGCGTGCGGTGACGATGAAGTCCTGCAGCGTGTCGCCCTGCAGGTAGTTCATCACCATGTAGACGGTTTCGTTCTCGCGGAAGAAGTTCAGCACCGAGACGACGCTCGGGTGGCTAATCTGCGCCAACGAGCGCCCTTCTTCGAAGAAGCTCTTCAGGCCGAGGCGGTACAGCGGCTGCTTCTCGGGCTTGACGCGCGGAGTGAGTTCGCCGGGGGAGCGTTCGGCCAGCGATGAAGGCAGATACTCCTTCAGTGCGACCAGGTGCCGCTCGGGGTCTTCGCACAGATAGACCACGCCGAAGCCGCCGGCGGCGAGCTTCTTGATGACCTGATAGCCGCCCACCACGGTGCCGGATGGCAAGGGGGCGGGTTTGGGCTTGGACATAATCCGGCGTTCTTCGGGTAGTAATCAACAGGGAAATAAGTCGATGGCAGTCTACAGCATGACCGGCTACGCAAGCGCCACTGCGGGCGGCTCGCCGAGCGAGGAAGGGACAGCCGCCGCGGACAATTTGGCACCTCGGGCCGGCGCGTCCGGCAAGGCCAGCGTCAGCATCGAGCTGCGTTCGGTCAACGGCCGCTTCCTGGATCTGGGATTCCGCCTGCCGGACGAGTTTCGCGCGTTGGAGCCGGCGTTGCGCGACCTGATCTCGGCCGCGTTCCGGCGCGGCAAGATCGAACTGCGCCTGAACGCCAGCAAGGGCGTGGAGACTCACTGGCCGCAACCGCAGCCGGACCAGATGAATCAGCTCGCCCGCATCGAGAGCACCGTGCAGGGCTGGTTGCCAAAGGCCGCCGGGCTGTCGGTGCATGAGGTCCTGCAATGGTGCAAGGGCAGTGCGCCGGCTGAGCAGCTCGACGAGGTCGCCCTGGACGCGGCCAAGCGCTGCATCAAGGGGCTGCGCGACGCGCGCGAGCGCGAAGGCGCCAAGCTCGTCAAGGTGCTGATGGAGCGGGTGAACCGGCTGCGCGAACTCGCCGCGCAGGCCGAGCCGCTGGTGCCGGCCGTGGTGCAGCGCCAGCAGCAGCGCTTTCTGGAGCGCTGGCAAGAGGCGCTGGATGCGACCGGCGCCGCCCAGACGGTCTCGCGCGAAGCACTGCAGGAACGCGCGCTGAACGAGGCGGCGGCTTATTCGATCCGCATCGACGTGGCCGAGGAGCTGGCGCGGCTGCGCTCGCACTTGGATGAGATCGCGCGGCTGTTGAAGGCCGGCGGCGAGGTCGGCAAGCGGCTCGACTTCCTGATCCAGGAGCTGCTGCGCGAGGCCAACACGCTGGGCTCGAAAGCCTCGGCGCTGGAGCTGACCAACATCTCGGTCGAGATGAAGGTGGCGATCGAGCAGCTGCGCGAGCAGGTGCAGAACATCGAGTAGCCCTGCGATACTTCGGTTCAGAAACTTGGAAACTCCGACACCGAACCCGGCCATGGAATACCCCGGTAACCTCTACGTCGTGGCCGCGCCCAGCGGGGCCGGCAAGTCCAGCCTCGTCAACGCGCTGCTGCAGGTCGACTCGCACCTCGTCGTCGCGGTCTCGCACACCACACGCGCGCCGCGTGGCCAAGAATTGGACGGCCGCGAGTACCACTTCACCGACGAAGCGACCTTCCGCGCCATGATCGCGCGCGGCGAGTTCCTGGAGCACGCCGAGGTCCACGGCCATATGTACGGCACCTCGCGCGGGGCGATCGAATCGCGCATCACCGGCGGCCAGGACGTGGTGCTCGAGATCGACTGGCAAGGCGCGCTGCAGATCAAGCAGCTGTTCCCGAACGCGATCCTGATCTTCATCCTGCCGCCGAGCTGGGACGAGCTGCAGCAGCGCCTGCAGCGCCGCGGCGAAGACCGGCCCGAGGTGATCGCCAAGCGCATGGCGAACGCCCGCATCGAGGTCTCGAAGGCCCGCGAGTTCGACTTCGTTATAATCAACGCCTTGTTTGAAACGGCGCTCTTCGACCTGAAGGCGATCGTTCATTCGCAGCGGCTCAAGTACGCTGCACTCCAAAGAAGCAAGCCTGCTGTCTTTGCCGCGCTCGATCTGAGCTGAGCTGACCCCGAGAGAAACCATGGCCCGCATCACCGTCGAAGACTGCCTCGTCAAGATCCCGAATCGTTTCCAGCTGGTGCTCGCCGCGACCTACCGCGCGCGCATGCTGAGCCAGGGCCACGCGCCCAAGATCGAGACCAAGAACAAGCCGGGCGTGACCGCGCTGCGCGAGATCGCCGCCGGCGAAGTCGGCATCGAGATGCTGCGCAAGGTCCCGGTCTGATCTGAGTCACCGAGGGTCGGGAAGCCCCTCACCGACCATCCCGCTCATTCCACGTTAAATTCGGGGCATGAACGCCCCGAGCTCCCACGCTGTTCGCGAACCGGCCAAACCGTCGGCCGCGGGCAAGCGCGCGGCCGCCAAACCACCCACCTCCGATGCCGCCGCGGCTTCGTTCGCGGCACTGACGCACAAGCTCGACTACCTCGAGCCGGCCGACATCAAGCGCGTGCGCGAGGCCTACCGCTTCGCCGACGAAGCGCACCTCGGCCAGTTCCGCGCCAGCGGCGAGCCCTACATCACGCACCCGATCGCGGTCGCCGGCCTGTGCGCCGACTGGAAGCTCGACGCGCAAGCCATCATGGCCGCGCTGATGCACGACGCGATGGAAGACTGCGGCATCACCAAGATCGAGCTGATCGAGCGCTTCGGCGCGCCGGTGGCCGATCTGGTCGATGGCCTGACCAAGCTCGACAAGCTGCAGTTCTCGACCCGCGAAGAGTCGCAGGCCGAGTCGTTCCGCAAGATGCTGCTCGCGATGGCGCGCGATGTGCGCGTGATCCTGATCAAGCTCGCCGACCGCCTGCACAACATGCGCACGATGGACGCGGTGCTGCCGGCCAAGCGCGCGCGCGTCGCGACCGAGACGCTCGACATCTACGCGCCGATCGCGCACCGCCTCGGCCTGAACCAGACCTACCGCGAACTGCAGGAGCTGTCGTTCGCCAACATGCAGCCGTGGCGCCAGGCGGCGTTGGCCAAGGCGGTGCAGAAGGCGCGCGGCTACCGGCGCGACATCGTCGAGCGCATCCAGCACGACGTCGAGAAATCGTTCGTGCAGGCCAAGCTGCCCGTGCAGGTCTATGGCCGCGAGAAGACGCTGTTCTCGATCTACAAGAAGATGCGCGAGAAGCACCTGACCTTCGCGCAGGTCAACGACATCTTCGGCTTTCGCATCGTCGTCGCCAACCTGATGGACTGCTACATGGCGATGGGCGTACTGCACCAGCTGTTCAAGCCGTTGCCGGGCCGCTTCAAGGACTACATCGCGATCCCGAAGGCCAACGGCTACCAGTCGCTGCACACGACGCTGGTGAGCCCGCTGGGCACGGCGGTCGAGTTCCAGATCCGCACCGAGCAGATGCACGCGGTGGCCGAGAAAGGCATCGCGGCGCACTGGCTCTACAAGACCGGCGGCGCACAGGTGCAAGAGGCGCAGCGCCTGGGCGCGATGTGGCTGCAGTCGCTGATCGACATCCAGGACGAGACCCACGACGCGAACGAGTTCCTCGAGCACGTCAAGATCGACCTGTTCCCCGACGCGGTCTACGTCTTCACGCCGAAGAGCAAGATCCTCGCGCTGCCGCGCGGCGCGACGCCGATCGACTTCGCCTACGCGATCCACACCGATGTCGGCGACCACTGCGTCGCCGCCAAGGTCAATGGCGAACCGGTCGCGCTGCGCACCGAGCTGCGCAGCGGCGACGTCGTCGAGGTCGTCGGTGCGCCCGGCGCGCGGCCGAATCCGGCGTGGCTGAACTTTGTGCGCACCGGCCGCGCGCGCTCGAAGATCCGCCACTACCTGAAGAACATGGAGCAGGAAGAGTCGCAGGACCTGGGCGAGAAGATGCTCGCACAGGCGCTGCGTGCCGAAGGCCTGCAACTGCCCGGCGCCGAAGCCGAAGACGCCGCGCTGTGGCAGCAGCTGACGCGCTGGAGCGGCAACAAGACCCGCATCGATCTGTTCACCGACATCGGCCTGGGCCGCAAGATCGCGACCATCGTCGCCAAGCGGCTGGCGCGGCTGATGGCCGAGCATGGCGCCAAGCCCGATCCGCTGACGCTGACGATGGGCCGCTACGCTGCCGACGACAACGCGCCGTCGCAAGGCACGGTGCTGATCGACGGCAGCGAAGGCGCCTCGGTGCAGCTCGCGACCTGCTGCCGCCCGATCCCCGGCGACGCGATCGTCGGCTACCTCGGGCGCGGCGAAGGGCTGGTGGTGCACACCGGCGAATGCAGTGTCGGCAAGCGCCTGTTCGAGCGCGACGCCGAGCACTGGATGGGCGTCGACTGGGCCGAGCAGCCGGCCCACCCGTTCGAGACCCGCGTGCAATTGCTGGTGACCAACGGCAAGGGCGTGCTGGCGCAGGTCGCCCAGGCGGTCAGCGAGGCCGAAGCCGACATCACCCACATCGAGATGGGCAACGAGCCGGCGGCCGAGACGATCGAGCTGCAGCTGCTGGTCAGCGTGCGCGACCGGCTGCATCTGGCCGACGTGATGCGCCACCTGAAGCGCGCGCCCTCGGTGCTGCGCGTGGCGCGCGTCAAACCCTGATCAGCCTCCTGGCGCCGGGTAGCTCACCGCGATCACCTCGATCTGCTCCAACCCGCCCGGCGTCATCAGCTGCACCTCGTCGCCGACGCGCGCCTTCAGCAGCGCGCGTGCGATCGGCGAGATCCAGCTGACCTCGCCCTGCAAGTTGTCGACCTCGTCGATGCCCTTGATCGTGATCGTGCGTTCTTCGTCGCGCTGGTTCACGTAGGTCACCGTCGCACCGAAGAACACCTGGTCGTGGCCGTGGTGCAGCGCCGGGTCGGCGACCTCGGCGATGTCCAGCCGCTTCGTCAGGAAGCGGATGCGCCGGTCGATCTCGCGCAGCCGCTTCTTGCCGTAGAGGTAGTCGCCGTTCTCCGAGCGGTCGCCGTTCTTCGCGGCCCACGAGACGATCTCGACGATCTTCGGCCGCTCGTCGTCGAGCAAGGCGAGCAGTTCGGCGCGCAGGCGGGCGTAGCCGGACGGTGTCAGGTAGTTCTTCGTGCCGGCCGGCAGCGCGGGCAATGCGAGTTCGTCGTCATCGTCGTCGCCTGCCGCGTCGGACTCGCGCGTGAAGGCTTTGCTCATGGCTTGCAGGTGTCCGTGCCACCTGGCGTCAAGTACATCGACCGATGATACGGGTCGGCCTTCCTGCTTGTGCACAATACCCGGTTCGCCCGAAGCACAAGCAGCATGTCGATGCGCAGGTATGACTGAGAGTTCCACCGTCGTGGCCGCCGCCGGGCTGGCCTGCCGCCGGGGTGAGCGCCTGTTGTTCAGCGGGCTCGACCTGAAGGTGCTGCCGGGCCAGGTCGTCTGGGTGCGCGGCGCCAATGGCCAGGGCAAGACCAGTCTGCTGCGCCTGCTCGCCGGCCTGGCGCGGCCCGAGGCCGGGCGCATCGAGCACCTTGCCGGCCGCGAACGCGTCTATGTCGGCCACGCCAACGCGCTCAAGGACGACCTCAGCGTCGCCGAATCGCTGATGTTCCTGAGCCGCCTGCATGGCTTCGACACCAGCGCGGCCGCGCACGAGCAGGCGCTGCGCCGCTTCGGCCTGCACAGCCGCCGCGATGCGCCCGTGCGCACCTTGTCGCAAGGCCAGCGCCGCCGCGTCGCGCTGGCGCGCCTGTGCACCGCGCCGAGCACCGCGCTGTGGCTGCTCGACGAACCCTTCGATGCCCTCGATGCGCAGGGCGTGGACGTGCTCAACGCCGTGCTCGCCGAACACGCGGCGCGCGGCGGCAGCGTGCTGCTGACCAGCCACCTGCCGCTGACGCTGAGCTCGCCAGTGCCGATCACCTTGCAGTTGAACGGGCCCCCCCGAGCATGACCGCTCCGGTGTTCAGCGCCGTGCTCGTGCGCGACCTGCGCCTGGCCGCGCGCCGCCGCGTCGACGCGCTGCTGCCGCTCGCGTTCTTCGCGGTCGCGGTCAGCCTGTTCCCGCTCGGCGTCGGCCCCGAGCCCAACACGCTGCGCCAGATCGCGCCCGGCGTGCTGTGGGTTTGCGCGCTGCTCGCGGCGATGCTGTCGGTCACGCAGCTGTTCGCCACCGACCAGGCCGACGGCTCGCTCGAACAGATGATGCTCGCGGCCGGCTCGGGGACAGCGTCGGCGTTGCCGGTCGCGATCGCCAAGGCCGTCGCGCACTGGCTGCTCACCGGCTTGCCGCTGGTGCTGATCGCGCCGCTGTTCGGCGTGATGTTCGACCTGAGCGGCCGCAGCATCGGCGCGCTGTGCGCCAGCCTCGCGCTCGGCACGCCGATCCTGAGCCTGCTCGGCAGCCTCGGCGCCGCGCTCACATTGGGCGTGCGCAATGGCGGCGTGCTGCTGATCCTGCTGATCGTGCCGCTGTGCATCCCGGCGCTGATCTTCGGCAGCGGCGCCGTCAGCGCGGTCGAGTCGGGCACCTCAGCCCGCGGCCATTTCTCGCTGCTGGGCGCGCTCTTCATCGCCACTGCATTGCTCGCGCCGCTCGCCACCGCGGCGGCGCTGCGCATCGCCACGGAGTGACCCCACCGATGCTGGCCGACACCCGCTTCTTCACGTTCGCATCGCCGCCGCGTTTCTATGCGCTGGCCGGGCGGCTCATTCCATGGCTGTGGGCCGCCACCGCGCTGCTGGCGATCGCCGGCCTGTACGTCGGCTTCTTCCAGGCGCCGACCGATGCGACGCAAGGCGATGCCTACCGCATCATCTTCATCCACGTGCCGGCGGCCTGGATGTCGATGCTGCTCTACATGGTGATGGCGTTCTGGGCCGCGATCGGCTGGGCCTTCAATGCGCGGCTCGCGGCCATGGTCGCGCGCGCGATCGCCCCGACCGGCGCGATGTTCACCTTCGCTGCGCTGTGGAGCGGCGCGCTGTGGGGCAAGCCGACCTGGGGCACCTGGTGGGTGTGGGACGCGCGCCTCACGTCGGAACTCATCCTGCTGTTCCTGTATCTGGGTTACATGGCCCTCGTGAACGCAATCGACGACACCCGCCGTGCCGACCAGGCCGGCGCGCTGCTCGCCGTGATCGGCAGCGTCAACGTGCCGATCATCTATTTCTCGGTGAAGTGGTGGAACACGCTGCACCAGGGCGCGACGATCAGTGCGACCACCGCGCCGAAGATGGTCGCCACCATGCTGACTGCGATGCTGCTGATGACGCTGGCCTGCTGGGCTTACGCGTTCGCGGTCGTGTTCACGCGCACCCGCGCCGTCATTGCCGAGCGCGAGCGCGATGCGAAGTGGTTGAACGGAGCGGTGCCGTCATGACCTGGGGCAGTGCATCCGAATTCTTCGCGATGGGCGGCTACGGGCTCTATGTGTGGGGCTCGTTCGGTCTCATCGCACTGTGCATGGCCGCCGACGCCTTGACCGCGATCAAACGCCATCGCGACGCCCGTGCGGCTCACCCTGAACCCGGCGAAAATAGCTGACTTATGAAACCTCGCCACAAACGGCTCGCCATCGCCGGCGGCATCGTCTGCGCCGTCGGCATCGCCGTCGCGCTCGTGCTCAACGCGTTCCAGAGCAACCTCGTGTTCTTCTACTCGCCGACGCAAGTCGCCGAGCATGAGGCGCCCGCTGGCCGCAGCTTCCGCCTCGGCGGGCTGGTCGAATCGGGCACCGTGAAACGCGACGGCGTGCACGTGAGCTTCATCGTCACCGACACCTCCAAGTCGGTGCCGGTGCGCTACGAAGGCATCCTCCCCGACCTGTTCAAGGAAGGCAAAGGCGTCGTCGCGCAAGGCCAGCTGCAGGACGGCGTCTTCGTCGCCCGCGAGGTGCTCGCCAAGCACGACGAGAACTACATGCCGCCCGAAGCCGCCGAGGCGCTCAAGCGTGCGCAGCAAGGCAAGCTCGCCAACACGATGGCCAAGGAAGGCGCACGATGATCCCCGAGCTTGGTCACTTCGCGCTCTGGCTCGCGCTCGGCGTCGCTGTGGCGCTGGCGTCGGTGCCGATGCTCGGCGCCGCGCGCGGGCGCGCCGACTGGATGGCGATCGCGCGGCCGGCCGCGGGGCTGCAATTCGCACTGGTCGCGTTCGCGTTCGGCTGCCTGATCGCGGCCTTCGTCGGCAACGACTTCTCGGTGTTCTACGTCGCCGCCAACTCCAACACCTCGCTGCCCACGCACTACCGCGTCGCCGCGGTCTGGGGCGGGCACGAAGGCTCGATGCTGTTGTGGCTGCTGATGCTGACCGGCTGGGCTTTCGCGGTCGCGCGCTTCAGCCGCCACCTGCCGGCGCCGGTGCTGGCGCGCATCCTGTCGGTGATGGGCGTGTTGAGCGTCGGCTTCCTGCTGTTCCTGCTGCTGACCTCGAACCCGTTCGACCGGCTCCCCAACCCGCCGCTCGACGGCCGCGACCTGAACCCGCTGCTGCAGGACCCGGGCATGGTGTTCCACCCGCCGATGCTCTACATGGGTTATGTCGGCCTGTCGGTCGCGTTCTCGTTCGCGGTCGCGGCCCTGATCGGCGGCAATCTCGACACCACCTGGGCGCGGTGGACGCGGCCGTGGACGACCGTGGCGTGGATCTTCCTCACCATCGGCATCGCGATGGGCAGCGGCTGGGCCTACTACGAACTCGGCTGGGGCGGCTGGTGGTTCTGGGACCCGGTCGAGAATGCGTCCTTCATGCCGTGGCTGGTCGCGACCGCGCTGATCCATTCGCTCGCGGTCACCGAGAAGCGCGGCAGCTTCAAGTCCTGGACGGTGCTGCTCGCGATCCTGGCGTTCTCGCTGTCGCTGCTCGGCACCTTCCTGGTCCGCTCCGGCGTGCTGTCGTCGGTGCACGCGTTCGCCACCGACCCGAAGCGTGGCCTGTTCATCCTCGCCTTCCTGGTGTTCGTGATCGGCGCCTCGCTCGCGCTGTACGCGTGGCGTGCGCCCAAGGTCGGCCTGGGCGCGCGCTTCGAGTGGGTCTCGCGCGAGACCTTTCTGCTCGCCAACAACGTGCTGCTGATGGCGGCCTGCGGCGCGGTGCTGCTCGGCACGCTGTACCCGCTGCTGCTCGACGCGCTCGGCATGGGCAAGATCTCGGTCGGCCCGCCCTACTTCGACACCGTGTTCGTGCCGCTGATGGCGCCGCTGATCTTCCTGATCGGCGTCGGCCCGCTCGCACGCTGGAAGCACGCCGAGCTGCCGCAGCTGTGGCGCCGCCTGCGCTGGGCACTGGGCGCGGCGATCGTCGCGTCGTTGCTGACCAACTGGCTGCGCGGCCACCTCGGCATCGTCTCGACGCTCGGCCTCGCGATGGCGTTCTGGATCGTCGCCGCGCTCGGCGTCGACCTGCTCGACCGGCTGCGCCCGAACGGCATCGTGCGCACCGGCCTGCTGCACCGCGCGCGCCAGATCCCGCGTGCAATGGTCGGCATGATGGTCGCGCATCTGGGCATCGCGGTCTTCATCTTCGGCGTCACGCTCGTCAAGAGCGGCGAGGTCGAACGCGACGTGAAGATGGACGTCGGCGACACCACCGAGGTGCTGGGCTACACCTTCACGTTCCGCGGCGTCGAGTCGCTGCCCGGCCCGAACTACCGCGCCGCGCAAGGCACTCTCGAGGTCACGCGCGAGGGCAAGCCGGTCACGACGCTGCGCCCCGAGAAGCGCAACTTCCCGGTCACCGGTTCCACGATGACCGAAGCCGCGATCGACGCCGGCTTCTCGCGCGACCTCTACGTCTCGCTCGGCGAGCCGCTCGCCGGCAAGGCCTGGATCGTGCGCGTCTACGTCAAGCCCTTCATCGACTGGATCTGGGGCGGCTGCCTGATGATGGCGTTCGGCGGCTTCCTCGCCGCGACCGATCGGCGCTATCGCGCCAAGGTGCGTGCGACACAGGGCGCCACCGACGCGAAGGTAATCGCGTGATGAAAAGCCTGCGCTACATCCTGCCGCTGCTGGCGTTCCTGGTGCTCGCCGGCTTCCTCGCCCGCGGCCTCAACCTCGACCCGCGCGAAGTGCCCTCGCCGCTGATCGGCAAGCCCGCCCCGAGCTTCGCGCTCACGCGCCTGGACGACGCGGCCCAGACCTTCAAACGCGACGACATGCTCGGCAAGGTCTGGATGCTCAACGTCTGGGCCTCGTGGTGCGTGGCCTGCCGCGAAGAGCACCCGCTGCTGGTCGAGTTCTCGAAGCGCGGCATGGTGCCGATCTACGGCCTGAACTACAAAGACCAGCGGCCCGACGGCCAGGGCTGGCTGGCACGCTTCGGCAACCCGTACAACGCCTCGCTGTTCGACGCCGACGGCCGCGTCGGCATCGACTTCGGCGTCTACGGCGTGCCCGAGACCTTCATCATCGACAAGCAGGGCGTGATCCGCCTGAAGCACATCGGCCCGCTCACGCCCGAGGTGATCCGCGAGCGCATCGAACCGATGCTGAAGAAGCTCAATGCATAGGCTCTTGTTCGCGCTGCTCGCGTTGATCTGCTGCCTCGCGCGGCCCGGGTTCGCCAACGACGCCGCGCCGGCCGCCGCCGACCCGGCGCTTGAGGCGCGCATGACGCGCATCACTGCCGAACTGCGCTGCCTCGTCTGCCAGAACCAGACCATCGCCGACTCGAACGCCGACCTCGCCCAAGACCTGCGCCGCCAAGTGCGCGAGATGCTGCGCAAGGGCGACGACGACGCCAAGATCATCCAGTACATGACCGACCGCTACGGCGACTTCGTGCTGTATCGCCCGCCGGTCAAGGCCACCACGCTGCTGCTGTGGTTCGGCCCCGCACTGATGCTGCTGCTCGGCTTCGGCGCGCTGGCCGTGGTGATGCGCCGACGCGCGCGCACCGCGGCAAACCAGTTCGAGCCCGACGACCCGGCGCTGTTCGCCGACCCGCACCAATCCTGATCGACAACGCTCTCGATGACCGAATCCCTCCCTGACAGCCCAGCGCCGCGCCCTTCGGGTCGCTTGATGATGGGTCTGAGCGTGTGCGTGCTCGGCCTCGCGATCGCCGGCTACGCATGGAAGGGCTCGCCCGGCCTGAAGCCCACGCCTGCGGCGGCGGCTGCAGCGCCCGATGCCGAAGAGCAATCCGCCCGGCAGCAGATCGAGATGATGGTCGGCAAGCTCGCCGAGCGCCTGAAGGACAAGCCCGATGACGCGACCGGCTGGCTAATGCTGGGCCGCTCGTACAGCGTGCTGGGCCGCGTCGACGAGGCCCTGCCGGCCTACGCGAAGGCGGTCGCGCTGCGCCCCGCCGATGCGACCACGCTGGCCGACTACGCCGATGCGCTCGCCACCAAGAACGGCGGCCAAGCCACGCCCGAATCCGATGCGATGGTCGCGCGCGCGCTGGCCGCCCAGCCGACCCACCTGAAAGCGCTCGCACTCGCCGGCACCTCGGCCTTCGAACGCGCCGACTACGCGACCGCGGTGCGCCACTGGGAAAAGATGGCGCAGGGCCTGCCGCTCGACAGCCCCGACACGCCGCGCCTGCAGGCCAGCCTGGCCGAGGCGCGCAAGCGCGGCGGGCTCGCGGCGGCGCCGACGATATCGGCCGCAGCCGCGCCGCGCGTGCCGGGTGCGGCCAGCGGCGCAGCGGCCAGCGTCAGCGGCACCGTCACGCTGTCGCCGGCGCTTGCAGCCAAGGCGAGCCCGACCGACACCGTCTTCATCTTCGCCCGCGCCGCGCAAGGGCCGCGCATGCCGCTGGCCGTGCTGCGCGCGCAAGTGAAAGACCTGCCGATCAGCTACAAGCTCGACGACAGCATGGCGATGGCCCCGAACGCCCGCATCTCCGGCGCGGCGCAGGTGATCGTCGGCGCGCGCATCAGCAAGTCGGGCAATGCGGTCCCGCAGCCCGGCGATCTGGCCGGCGAGTCGGCGCCGGTGGCGCCGGGCGCGAGCGGCGTGGCCATCACGATCGCCAACGCGGTCGGCCCCTGACTCGCGAGATGACTGACTTGTAATGGTGTAGTCACCGTTGCGTGAGCGTTCGGTTTCTATCGTTGATGCTTATCGTCAACAACAGGAGATCGCCATGAACGCAAAGTCTGGCTATGCCGCTTGGATTTCTCTCGGCGCGTTGGTTCTTGCCAGCACGGCCGCTGTCGCCGCCGACCCCGAAGCCACCACCGAGCGCGCGCGCGCCGAAGTCGTCAGTGAAACGCTGGCAGCCCGTTCCGCCGGTACGCTTGCACCGGCCGGCGAAGCGCCGACCCCGCTCGGCACGGCGGTCGCGACGCGCTCCGGGCTGACCCGCAGCGATGTTCAATCGCAGGTGCTCGAAGCGCGCGCGGCTGGTACGCTGCTGCCGGCCGGCGAAGGCATCGAGCTGGCATCTGCACGCTCGAGCAGCGTGACCCTCGCCTCGCGCGCCGACATCAAGGCCACCGTGATCGCCGCGCGCCGCGCCGGCGACCTGATTCCTGCCGGTGAAGGGCCCGATGCCGAAACCCACGCACACGCGAGGAGCGTGGCAACGGTTCGCAGCGCCGGCAACGAAGGCACGACGATGAACGTCGCGAAGCGCTAAGCCCTGCGCAAGCTCGACCCGACAGCGACGCGATCCATCAGGATCGCGTCGCTGTCTGTTTTTCAAGCCTGCGTCTGATGCAGCAGGTTCGCCAGCTCGACGGCAGAGCCGACCTTCAGCTTGTCGAACACGCGAGCGCGGTGAACCTCGACCGTCCTGACGCTCAGGTTCAGCGCATCGGCGATCAGTTTATTGGGCAGGCCTTGCGCGATCAGGCGCATCACTTCCTGCTCGCGCTCGCTGAGGTCGTTCAAGCCACGCATGCGGGCCGCGCGACTGCGCCGCGCCACCAGTGCCGCGGCGCTCGCTGCGAGCGCGTGCTCGATGCGGTCGACCAGCGCGTTGTTGGAAAACGGCTTCTCGACGAAGTCGAACGCGCCGCGCTTGACCGCCGCCACCGCCGTCGGCACATCGCCATGGCCGGTCAGGAACAGCACCGGCATCGCATCGGTCAGCCCGCGCTCGACGAGCCGCTCGAACAGCGCCAGGCCGCTCATGCCGCCCATCCGCAAGTCCAGCAGCAGGCACGACGGCGAGGTCGGCCACTCGCCGCGAACGGCTGACGGCGTGGCGTCCAACGCGGCCTCGAAGGCCTCGGCGCTGTTGTGCCCCTGGGACAGCAGCCGGCGCGAGCGCAGCAGCCACGCGACGGCGTCGCGAACGACATCCTCGTCGTCGACCAGGTAGACCATCGGCAAGCCGAGTTCGGCTGGAAGCGAAGGCAAGCTCATCAATCGGGCACCCCCGTGTTCAGTGTCATGACAGTTGTCCACCACGCGCGCTTCGCGCGACGCGCGATGTTTGAAACGCAGCTGTTGTTTGGAGTGTTTGCTTCCGGCCTGTTGCTGCCTGTGAACGGCAGCTTTGCGTGCGACGGTCGGCGCGAGCAAAGGCGCGTGCGGGCAGGCCGCAGCACTTCGCTTCAGCGGTCTCCGCTGCGCTTCGACTGCCCTGCGGTGCGCGGTCTCGTGGCCCGTCGCTCAACTCACTGCGTTCGCTGCGCTCTCTCCGTTCAAACAAACGCGACGAGTCAGTTGTGGATGCGCGCTGCGCGCGCGGCCACGAGCCCT
>Ga0307509_10004768_pt1 | contig 19331 bp, 16 predicted proteins | sample 10_EM_MG_FD_202245 | JGI IMG/M metagenome (GOLD analysis project Ga0307509, IMG submission 202245) | Populus trichocarpa ectomycorrhiza microbial communities from riparian zone in the Pacific Northwest, United States - 10_EM | ecosystem: Host-associated > Plants > Roots > Unclassified | place...
CTTGACGGATCTGGGACCTGAATCCAGGCGGCATGTCGGCCAAGGACCCTACCTGTCATCAATTTAGACCTGGAAATTCAAGTTTGCCTTCTGGGAAGTCACCCATTGAGGAATACGTTTCTGAGCAGCAAATTTCGCAGAGAGACCAAAATACCCACTGGCGAATTTTTGTGAGAATAGGTCTACTAAATCGGACCGGATCTTGTTCAACATCCACATACATTTGCCCGTCAAATGTAGATCAGCAACCACTAAATAAATTCCTCTTGCTCAGACAGATTTTCCTGACAAATATATTTTGCAAAATTTGAAGAATGGGGAGGAGAGAAAATCAACTCCCGAGACGTCTGTCTAGGCCTGCATCGACTTGGCAGTGAGATCTGTCACGCCTGAAACACTTTGCCAAGTCGACCACCATGTTGCATCCCCCTCACTGTAATCAAACGTGGCACGTCATTTCCACCAGGCGGGCTCGAGAGGCGCAAGCTGACCTGGTTATTAATACCGAATATCTAAAACAAGTTGACCAAACTTTTAACCCTCGACCACAACCGCAACCATGCCTCAAGTAGAAATCCAGAGCTCCTCGGGGCCCGCTCTCATTAACTATACCATCTCCACTCCTTCATCTGAAAACTCGAGTTCTATTGACCCTTCCATTCCAACGGTCCTTTTTCTTCACCCTGTCTATGTCGCCCAAATCATTTTCCATTGTATGCTTTCTCCTTATATGTGAAGAGTGTCTGAAAGGTTAATCTCTTCACTCAAGTCCAATTTGCGAATCCCAAAGTAAGGAGGTTCAACCTGATAGGATTTGACGCGAGGTGCCATGGAGAGACGATCGCCCGTGTGCCCCCAACATACAGACGATTACATGCGGCGGAGGATGTTTTCAAGTTCATGGTGGGTCGTTCTGTTCTCTTTTCCAGTGATGTGTTGCTAACAAACCACCAGGAGGCTCTTCATCTTCCTCCATGTCACTTGGTGGGATTGTCTCTGGGGGCATGTGTCGCCTTGCAGACGGCTATAAGCTACCCCCATCAAGTGCTTTCCCTATTCATGGTCTCGCCCTTGCCTTTGATCGAAGTTGGTCCTTCTTTCGATCTTTCCTTCGATCTCACACAACCCGCTTAACAGCCAGAAATTGTTGCGGATGGTCGACAAGAAATTTACGACTGTTGGGTTGCTGGCCGGAAAGACGAGAATCCTGATCAAGAGGCCCTTCTTGATGCCATTTTTGGTGCTCTGGAGTTGGGTTTCAATCAAAACAAGACAAGCATTGTCAATGCGTGCGTTCATCCCACTTGTCAATCTACCATATGTAATCAATTTAAACGTTGCCTACAATGCAGACTTGTCAACTGTACACTTCCGCAGGCTTTACGGAATTGGGGACCAAAAAAATTTCAGGACTTCCACACAGTGACGGTCTCATTCTTTGTCGATCGCAAACCACATCCCCTCTCAGCTTTGAAACAAGTCACATGTCCCATACAGCTTGTCCATAGCAGTCAAGACATCGCCTATCCTCTTCATTATGTCGAGGAGCTGCGGGATAGTATGAAAGCTGCTGGCTTGGATGTGCGTATATCACAAAATCCTGGCGCTCCCCACTTTGGGATTGTCACCCACCCAGAACCGTGAGTTGCGCTGTTTTTCCACTGCTTCCCAAGTCATTGACCGTTTTTCTAGGATTAATGAGCTTCTCCATGACTGGGTCATAAATCACACTGACCTACCTGTCCCTCCTGCAAAGCAAGATGTGACTTCGCCATACGATGCAGACTTGGCCAAAGCCGGATACTTGAAGGAAGGTGACTTTGATTCCGATTCCGATGACCTCTTGGTGATTGCACCATAACCTGGACATATCACTCGTTCACACCCACCATTACATTTCTTTTGTGCGACTCTGTTTCAATTTTTTCTCTTCAACCCTCTATCACTCTCGTTATTGCCTCTTGTATCTATGTACAACACTTTTTCGACAGAGGAAGCTCCAAGGCATTTATTGGACCGGATTTATGAACCTTCAAAGATCAAAACCTGTATTTCGCAATCGCCCATGATCGTGATTCGTGCCCCCTTTTATTTTGATTTCGTAGTTTATCGAGGTTTACTTACGTTTCAATTCTCCGCACTTGTCATTGATGTCGCTTCCTAGAAGGCCGCTTCACGTCACCCACTTCACCCCTGAGAACCTTGCCCACAACACGGTTATATCCATCATCGGTTTTACAGAGAGTCGTCAAGAAACACACGGTGATGTCCTTTTTGATCGCAATGGTGACCCAGACTCCCAGAGTGACAAATGCACCCCTACGCACTGGTACAGATGCACGAGGCACATGTACCGAGCCGTTCACCGGGGTCGATGGTTATTAAATCCCTAATCCCACAATGAAGATGAACACCGGCTACATAATATTATGCCAAGAACGCCGATAACGCAAGATGTGTTAGGAAAATACTAGTTGGGGGCTCTTCGATTCGGAAGTCGGTGTTCGAATCAGCGGTGATGCGGCACTGATGCCTGCCTGATAAGGAGAAACTTTCCCAATATGGAAAAAGGCAAGAACTTGGGCATTTCGATTTCCACGTCGTTTTCATTAGTCATTTAAGCCTTCTAAAGGATATTTCATTTCTCAGGTCGATGACATAAAAAGTCATCCATAAAAAGTGCGAATACTAAATTATATGGTGCCTCCTGATTTGCGTCATCTGACCGAGATTCCAGTTCATAAATCACCGAGCGCCAATGACATTGGAGCACGAGGCCGTTTGGTGTCGTGTGCCCAAAACTCAGTGGACTGCCCGTGATCCTATCCGCATCCCAGGATTTTGAGGTCCTCGTTCAATACACGCAGCTCTTGATTCTTGAATCAACACAGCCAGATTCCCAAATATTTCACCCCATTATAACTAATAAGTAGCACTTAAGGTACTGGTGGCATATTACAGCCCGAGGATATCCGGGAACGTAATAAGTACTATACTAAAGAGAACTCATGCGGGGAATCACCATTTCCCGCAAATTTCCCGGCCTCATGCAAATTTGATAATACACCGCATGTCAGGCGCCGTGCTGGGCATGTCATAAAACGGGCGTCAGTGGGATTCTCTGAAATTTCGCCGAGAACGTGGGATTTCTAGGGTATTTTCTCTTGGTCGGCACAGGTGAAGTAATTCAAATAACAGTCGGATTGTTGGAAGAGAACGACCGATCACCTGGCGAAGATTAGATATTAGGCAATGATGTCGAATAATCGATTATCTAGATGAGCACATGCATACTCCGATGACACACGGAAACCCAATGGTAATAACATACATAATAATGACATAGGTCACATTGAATGTATATGTACTCGTAAAAAGCCCGCGTATCGGGACCGGACCGTTGGTAAGCATGCGAGAATCCGACCCCAAAGGCCTAGACGATCTTTTAAATATGAAGGGCCGACTTAACACCTTCCTTAACGAATTTGCATTGCAATACCAAGCACTTTATCTCAGATCTTGAAAATATTTGCACTTCAAGTTAACAGTATATGTTCGAACAATTACTTTGAAGCATGCTTGTCGCCGGCCCTTTCCCTATTAGGTCTCTCTTATCACGATTAAGGCAATTGTCCATGCACAAGCGCTCAACTTGAAGTCTGTTGATCCACTCTTCTTTTCAATAGTTCACCAATGGGGTGTTGGAAGAACCCCAAACCGCCCCACGGACACCAAGTATTCCCTCCAGAACTATAAAAATAAAAAATAAGAGTTGGAATTTGCAAATTGCCTAAGGCCTTGGGGTGCCGAAGGTCACTCAACGCTCTCTGATACAAACATAACCCCACTCTGCTTCAAATCAACCCCCCATGAGTTTAGTATTTATGCCTGATTTTATTGTTTCCTTTCAGCCATTCAGAACAATCTTTCAAGCAAGGTGATTCAAATAAAACGAGGGAGGAAAACTGTAAGCGGTCCGAGCAAAAGCAACACCCCCGAATTTATGTTGTCGATTCGGTGCTCTCAGCTTCCGCGAATAATGTCCCATCGGGTGTTATCAACACATCCAACTTCCAATCGTAGTCAGACATGGGTACTTCGCCTGCATCAAGCAGCTGTTCGCGCAGGCCCAGACCAACTAAAGTTCAGAAGCAAAAAAACCCCACATGTATCAGCGAAAACTCATGATTCGAAAAACGTTTAACGTACCAAGCATCGGTTTCGGACGCCCTGAGGCGACGTACGAAGAGATAAACCGGTCGTAATAACCTTTCCCATGGCCTAAGCGAGAGAGGGTGCGGTCGAATGCGACGCCTGTAAAAGTGAGTAATTAAACTGAAGCCAATCCTATTCTTGCGAGTTGTGGGGGATAATATTAACCTGGAAGAAGGATCATATCCAACCGCTCTGTCGTTGATGATCCCAGTACTGTAAAGTCGATAGGAGAAATAAGAATCGGAATGAACGTACGAGGAAATTAAGGTACAACGCACTATTTCTCCTCTTCTCGCTCTGCCAAAATTCGTCTGGCTCCTTGATCCCCCACGTCCCGCTTGGAAGAGACGCAAGATCATCAGCGGAGTAAATGCGGAAAAAATCCATTGTACCCTCTGCTGTTTGGATCTTGGGTACGAAAAGAGTTTTGCCTGTACCAATACTCGAAATCTATACACGTTGGACATAAAACGATGGGAAGACATACCTGATGTTAGAATCGCATCAACAATTGCCGGAGTGCGCACCTCGCCAGAGGGCATGCTCAAGTAGCAGCTTACGGATGTAGCATGCTTGAAGGCCGTCAGGGAGAGGACGCGGGCTGTTATTTCCTGTGCTGCATGTATAGTATTAATCAATCTCCATTTTATCTAGAGGATAGGAGTAGGATACGGACATTGGGCTTCGATGTTGGTCGATGGGAGTTGAGATAACGTAGCCGAGATAGCCTTCCGGAGGGCCTTCTTTTGCACCTTGAGCGCGGTTTGGATGGTGGCCATGGAGGCTCAGCAGAATGTCGGTGATCCGGAACGTGAATGGTGATTGACAGAGAATTGGGAATTGTGATGATGTGATCGACAAAGAATATTTCCTAAAACGGATGAGAACCTCAGAACATGGAGATGTTTAGCCGAACTTACGTTATTCGAAAATGGTCCCAAATACATTCGTAGGATCTTACTTGACAACCAGATTTGCCATTTTGGTGGGCCAAAGTCTTGTGAACGTTTGTTATTTGATGAAGTGGGGCACGTTACGGGGATCGGCTCGACGACCGGGGTGCATTTTGATCCGGCTCGGAAGTAATGGCTCGAGTGAGGTGAAATCCCTGCAATCCTCAAGCAATCCTGTCCGAGCAAGTCTCAGCCGTTTCTACTGCAGATTAAAGGACAACTTGTCATGTCGGATAAGCACAAGCAACATAAACGTAAGATAGTCAATATGCGCAGCAGAAATGCCGACAGGGTAAGGGAAGGCGGCGATTCCCTTCATCAGACCGTCAACAGGGCCGCGTACAATTGGAAGCGGATAATTGTGTCGGCTCTAATCCCTGTTGATATCCTCGAATCCTGCAAAAAGATGAGTTCTACAAAGTTCCCATGGAGGCACAAAATTGAAAGACCATAAAATAATTACGTGATTATTGATGTTCTCAGGTTGTGCCTGTTGCAGCAGGACGATGTTCGAGTTTTCTTGCCTTTTGCCACAACACACAGAGGGCCACAGGAGGGAGTAAATTTCATTTGGATGTGAGTCTTCTTTTCGGTTCGCCCGCGTTTTTTTGACAGCGGATAGGTCCTTGTAGCTATATCATACCGCTATCGCGAGTCTAGTGCCCCATCTACACACAAACCGTGTTGCTCACAACCCCACCAGATCATGGACCCCCAGGGATTTCCGAACATGAATTCCTATTCACAGAAGGAAGATGGCTCGCCAAACTCCGATTCCCAGCGCCAAGTGAACCAGCAGCACCCCCAAATGCATATCACACCAAGCAATTACGAATATCCTTACCAAATGCTGCATAGATACCCAGAATCTTCCCAGCGCAGTGTTCATGGGCACTCGCTTACTCCTTATACCTTCTCCCAATCGACAAACTACGTGGGCGATCTGGGCGATGATATCCATGCAATGAACGAACAAATACACACAACCCAACGATACCCAGCTGGATCTGAGCCAAACGTTTACTCTGATCTTCACACATCGCTTTCGATGGATATCGAGTCCCCCGTCGTTGGACACCATCTGCAGCAGACTGGAGACACGCGTCTCCCAGGCGGAAGGGAGTCCACGCCCTTGCTTGAGCAGCTTGACTATCGGCAGCCACTAAGCGGGTATCACCACGTGCAGTCGCATACTAATCCACAGCTGCAAGGACGGGGGCATCCCATTCAGCAGCGGCCACGCGGCCACCTCCAACCAGGATCTGGATTCTACGCGCCGACCCAATCTATCGCTAGCTCGGATGCCGTTACGGGGCACGGGAGACGCGGAACAGGGCCGGTACCACCACTCCAGCAACAATCGCATCCCCAGATGCAACGACTACAACAAGCACAGCTTACAGCACCAATGGTCTATGACATGTCGACAGTGAACAACATCAGTGAGTCAAATAGGACTATTAGTGTACACAGCACTGTTGCTGGATCGTATGGCCCTTCAAGTCATGCATCGTCCTCCATTCCCATGAGTAATAACCCACCCCCGCCGCTACCATCACCCCGACATTCGCACCACAATATACTCCATCACGAAATCGGCAATACAAGACACCAACATCAAGGTCAGCCGCAGACTCGTCATCAGACTAGGAACACTTCGGGTGCACCGTCACGTATGTGTTTTTTTAAATCAAAACATTCGCCGTGCCAGAAATCCATTTTTTAATGAACAGCATCCGCTTACCACCCGGACGTTTTGCAAGGGCGAAGACCAAGTGACCTCGAGTTGGAAAATTCAACCTCCGCGTCAAACCCAAGTTTGCATATACATCATCAACAACACCCCAATTCTCGTGCCCGGTCTCCGGATCCGAGTACCATAGTCGCCGGCGTGACGCGGCTATTGCGTCCCGCATTAACCACCAAACCCTCGCACCGACAGCTCTCGAACAGCCCTCACCCGCACTCTGACGCGGATTCCATTGGTGGAAGCGCAGGGTCGGTGAAATATGAAGACACCGAGAGCGAGATTTTGAATAGCGATGGTTCCCTCCGTCTAAAACCTGTATCGAGTATGTCGACGTTGGCCGACGGAGGAAAAGGAAAAGTATCCATGGGAAAGAGAGGAGGAGAAGGGAGAGACGATGGACCTCCTGGCGGGAAGTCCCCTGAATCAGCGACGGTGGCCCAAGGACCTGGTGGTGGAGAAGAGACCTCACAGGGTCCCCCAAAGAAAAAGAAAAAGTCCAAGATGCATGAATGCGAGGTTTGCGGCAAGAAGTTCCCTAGGTGGGTTTTTGGTGCCTTTTCTGCTTTGTTGTACGACAGAATATGCCTCTTTTCCCGACGATTTCACCTCTTGTTTCTTTCTCAAGTTGCGACTAAAGTATCAATTTTTGCTGACTCGATTCCACCCACCAGACCCAGCGGGTTAAAAACACACATGAACACCCACAACAACGAAAAACGTAAGCCTAACCACAACTTCTTCCTTCCCTTGTTCATCTTTCCCATAGCATACCCTTGTGGCTTCCCCGGGTGCACCCGAACGTTTGGCGTGCGCTCCAACGCAAAGCGTCATTTACGCACACATGGTGTCATACCAGCCCCTGCCAGTCCCTCTGAACCACCTTATATTGTGGGGTTTAGCCCACCCGTGATAATGCCCGCTTACTCACAGGGTTTGTCCGTCCCTAATGATTTGGGCGGCGACGGAGCAGGTCTAAATGACCCACAAGGGTTCGGCGTCGATGGCGCGTCGCTTGAGATCAACCCAATGGGGTTCGGTACTGCAGAAGGCGTCGGCCCGGGGAATCCGCGTCGTCTTGGGAGGGCATCGCAGTTCAAGTTGAGATGGATGCCGCCGAGTTTGATGTCACGCACGAATGCATCATCACTCAGAGAGGTACACGATGAACAGGATTTTCTGGGTGATCCTGAGGAGGAAGAGGAAGAAGAGGGTGGGTCGGATAATATGGAAGATGAAGATGTAGATGGTGAGGAGGCCGAGTTTGGGGATGTGGAACTGGGAGAACGGTTTAGTCTGCCCTTGAAGCCTGTGCTTCCGTTCTCATCAGCTGGGGCATCCCACGGGTACAGCCTGGGGGGCTCAGGCTCTGAATCGAGCTTCGCGATATCCTCAGGTTCTCCTCCACGCCCGTCCAATTCATCTACGTGTACTTCCGCGCTCTCTCATGTGTCGCCATCGCCATCGCCATCGGCGTCGTCTTTTGCCAACCTACCTTCTAGCGCATCGATCTCTCGCATCCCAACAACCAGATATCACTACAGCAAAATCTTGACACCTGGAGGCTCGAGACTCGACGACCTCTCCTTACTGGACTTTGAGGAGCGAAATTCATATTTGGATGCTGGGTCACATCCGTACCATCCATTGCAGGTAAATACCTTTTTTTTTTTTTTTTTTGCCTTGCGTTTCTTTTCATCTCTTCGACGACTTCTTTTCTTCTTCTTCTCGTTCTCCTATCTCCCTCCCTGCCCGCCTGATGGTTAAGAACACCCCAACTCATCACAATGCTTCTTCTCTTAGCCCCCTGACAACGCTACTACTCCGTGACTATTATGGCATACTCACGTTTATTGTTTTCGCCAGTTTCGCGTCCTTCCGGGTCCGGCGGCGGTTACGATGGTATAATTTTACAAGTGGAGGTATATATAAAAAACAGAATGAGGCCCAACTTTGAATAGGACTTCTTAGCTCATTCCTCATTTTTTAACAACCATTAACTGCAGTGATACCACCTGCACATAGCTTGTATTTACTTACACACGTGTACCGTACCTGGAAGTACATTTCTCTTTGCCGTGCCTTTTACTCTATCCCGTCCGTGGGAACGAGTAGTGATGCGTGACGACATGAACGTGCGATCTTATAAAATGCTTGTATGGCACATTCTCCCTCCGACATCCTCCTAGACACTTCACCTCGCTCACCCACTGCACCCTATCCTTGGCCACCCCAGCCAGAAGATCGCCGCAGCCGAGCACCCGAATTCTACGGCTTCGTTGCATGGACTTCGACGTATCTGCTCTTCGTGCTCTACCTACTGTGGACTTTTCTCCCGGACGCATGGATTCAATGGGTTGGAGTGACTTGGTATCCTAACCGGTTTGTGCTCCCGCCTCATCGTGATTGGGTGGGAGGCGTTGATCCTGAAATCCTTGATGTTATAGTGAATGGGCTCTTTTAATTCCCTCATGGACGATAGTGGTGGTCGTGTTGACTTACATCACGTATTCTGCTATCGCTATCCGTGCGACTCCTGCTTTTGATGAGTTGAGCTCCATCACAGGTATGTTCATGAATCATTAGAAATCCTGCAGTAACATTTGATTATGTGTGTGCCTATAGATAGTCGCGTTGCCTTGCCGTCGCAGGAGGACAACGCGGTTAATAATCCCTACCTCGCATCTGTGGAACGCAACGCCGTTCCAGAGCTTTATGATATTCCGATTGGCTTGGTCAATAGCGTGCTGTACCGTGACACTATACGTCGGGCAACAGGTTCCAAACGCCAAGCCTCGAATGCTCCAGTGCCAGAAAGTAATTGAAAGCGAAATCGTGGATAATTACTTTTTTCCATCAGGAGATTCCTATCCGTCCTGACTCTGTTGTATCAACTTGTATGGAAGTTGGAGATGGCTGATACATACTTTAATATCCAAGGAAGGATCAATCCTCGTGATTGAAGCGGCGGATCATTTTCTAAGAGATGGCCATACTCCTTCAAGCTTCAAAAGCGACGAGCTGAACAGTTCTATGCGATAGCGATACATATATACGATAACAATAGCATGGAGAGCAGTATTCAAATCTTGGGCAGAATGTTTCCTATTAAAATCAGAACATGGACGAAAGCGATCAAGGACAACTATATAGGAAAATTATGAACCGACAGTCAGCAAGAAAGAAAAATACAAGGTAAAAGAGGCAAGCTAACCGGAATTGCGCAATCCGAGCCTGCGCGACCGACGTCATCTCAGATTCCAACCCACCAGGTTTGGAATTCTTTAGCGAGGCAGAGGAATTAAGACCTACGTTGTCGACCATCGTAAGATCAACAACCTGTCGTTCTCTTGACGTCGTGGTCGGCGTGGTAGTGCGATTGACCGTCTCGAACAGCAAGAAACTTCGCTTTGGCTTGACTGGGTTTCTTATTACGGGAGAGTTTGAATTCACACCACCTCCCACTACGAACTTCGCAGGCGCCGAACGAGGGTTTTTAGAACTGTGTGCAAGGGAGTGCCGTCCAGCCGGAGTCACATTCGTCTCATTGCGCCGCAAATTAAAGGCGTGCGCAGGCCTCGCGCCTGGGGTGAACGGCTTCTTCCGCTTGGTGGGAGAGACGCCCCCAAGTCGTTGAGGTGAGGCTTTCTTCGTAGCCACAACGGCTGATGTTTGAACGCTGGTTTTACTAGACGGTAACGCCCATCGGTCCCTCCAACCATTCATGACGGTGTTCGCTCTCGCTGAAATCTCGCGAACTGTACGCTCTTCATCGTCGGCTAGATCCTCGAAGTTACCAATGTCGATGGCCACTTTGGGTGCCTGCTCGCTAGCAAGATTTGGCGTTTCTGGAGAAGGACTCGGAGGCGATGCTGAACCAGACCCAGACCCGCTCTTGTTAGGTCGCTCGTCCACATCGAGTTCTGTCGAACCATCGTCGCCCAACATCCTCCTCAAATCTGGACCGCGATAGAGTGTAGGCGAAGGTACTTCATCAAGATCTGGGTATATACCCCGCGTTGGCTTCGATGGTGTCGGCGTTGGTCCTACCAAAATATTAACCGGTTGTTCGGGACCTCCATTACGCCTCCTGGAAGGCGTTTGATACGCTTCTCGCCGATGGTTCGAAGGTTGCCTAACAGAAATTGGGCTCGAAATGGCTTCAGCCCCAAAGGAGGCTTCATCTTCGACGTCACTGGTAATCATACCGTTCGGTGCCATTTCCAGGTCGTCATCGTGGTTCTGCGGTCGAGGAGAATGTAACGGAGATGACAAATCTTGAGCGTCCTTCGAACACGAAGGAGAGGGAGATATGTATCCATCTTCCTGCTCAACAACATCCGGGAAGTCCTCCGCGTTTACATCTTCCATACTGACGTCAGCACCAAATTGGGCTTTCAACGAAAGTTCGGAGCCGTCAAGGTCGGGCTCAGAGGTTTCCGCCTCCTCATCGTCCACTACAATGTACCTGTTCTCCTTATCCTCATTCTGCAGTCGGGATGGGCCGGCGATAGGAAGGATGTCGCTGTGTCCGCGTTGGACGCTCCCTGACCTTGAGGCCACTTGGAAAAAGAATTTCGATTGCCTCGATCGCACTGGAGATGAGCTTTTTCGAGTTTTCTTTTTCCGCTCTATATCGTGGTCCATGACCTCTGCAAGCGTGCGCTTTCCACTAGCTTTGCCTGCGAGTCCATGAGGCTTAACTACCACTGGTGATTTCTGCTTTTGGCGCGGAGGAATGATGGGATTGGGACCTAAAACACCAACCATAACAAATGAGAGTGCATCAATGGGAGAAGAGATGGTTACAGACCAAAGAAACTGAGGATGCCACCAGATTTATGGGGTTCTCGCATTTTGCCATTGACATTTGATGATTTGTTGGGGCTGCTCGGAACCATCACAAGTGGTTTGAGCGCGCGAGGAACAAAGCTACAGTTGATGTCGGTCATAGGCAAAAATGTCGTAGGGTCTACATCCCCTCGAGCAATACTTTGTGCCAGAAACTGTTCCATATCGCTAGTGATATCTATCAGTCATCGCCTAGATTTCGAGAGAGAAAAAGAGCACCTTCCGACATACGCGTCGAACTCGGGAGTCCAATCATCACTGACGTCCGTTAAATGCACTAGTTTCTTTGCCCTGGGACAGTAAACGCGTTGGTGGAGAAAACACTTCTCCGCCAGCTGGAATTGTTTCCAATAACCCAGAGGCACCGATTTCTTTCCTTCCAATGAAATAGCCCTGACAACCTGTTCTGCCGTCCTCCACTTTCGCAGCAGAGTACAAGCTGTTTTCAGACCGACACCTGGAATACTCGGGAGATAATCACAGCCACTCAGAATCGACATTGCGCGAAATTGCACGTCAGACCAGCCGATGAGGGAGATGCCGTTAGGGTCTGAAGATGACGCAGTTACGGAGCCAAAGTCCTTGCGGGAGATGGAGATGACAGTGCTGGCAACTGGGTCGAGCTTGAAGAGAACAGTCTTACAACCGAAGACAAGGAGATCAGAGTCTTCCGTCAGGATACCGTCTACAACTCCAACGCGCTCGAGGTATGCAAGCTGGGCATCCGCTTCATAAGGTGCCACGACATATGAGACAGCTTCAGCTCGTAAAGCCTGCACAACATGCCAGCAGAAGTTTAGAATTTACCACTGACGAATGGAGAAGAATAAACACACCTTGATGAATTGGAAAGCCATCTGCGGGGTGACATCGACGCACTTGATAAAGCATTCTCGTGCCTGCGAGTGTTTGCCCTGTGCCACCAATGCCTTTCCACGAGCCAAGTTCTCCTCCCGCCTTTGTTTCCGTTCGCTCTCCGTTCCCTTCTTCGCTGGAAGTGGTCCTCCGTCGAAAACGATATAGGGCACAATACGGTGGTGCCTCAAGAGTCGGACGCGGTGCATTGCATAGTCGACATACCTGCAAAAGAATTTCGTTAATTTACATTCAAGCGTCATGGTAACTTTCCCGAAACGCTCCTACATAGCAACATGAGAAACTGAAAACTCACTTATGTGTGTTCTTCCCAGTCGCCAGCTCTGTGGCACATGAATACACACCCTTGTGTAACCAGACGTACGCGTCGACTGCGATGGTCTTCCCAGAATACTCGGACAAATGTTTAGTGACTTGTATCGGTTTCAAAGCCGGCAAGAGACCAGAAATTCCCATACTCTAGGGATTCGGTGTACTTTGGTGGCACATGTAAATCAACAGGGAGAAGGGAACAGTACCCGACGGTGATGATGGCCTCTTTGATCGCAACGCGAGTGAATCAGAACAAACGCGCCCGTCACATGGTCACGCGTCAGTCACTGGGGCCCCTATATTTTTGCTTCATAAAGGTTGGTGTAACAGGAACGTCGCAAAAAAAATTCTCAAGACGGATATGTTATACTCGGAAGTCGTCACGTATCACAGAAATAGGTTTTGGGTGAATCATTTAACCGCAGCAAATCAAGTGGAAGTCAGCGGTTCATGCCAACGGCCAACCCAATACCGACAGTTAGTTTTGCGTAACCTCAAAGCTTCGTGGTCAAGGTTGCTTACGGGTAACGTACCCAGCCATTTTTTGTCTTCTTCTTTATCCACGATCTCGTCAAAATGCAAACCAATCGCTCTGCCTGTCTCGAGAAAATTGTCACAAACGCGGGCATTCGTATAATTTCCCGCCTTTCACCGTAAAAATGGTCAGAAAAGATTGAATGGCGATGATATGAGTGTGATGCTCACCCCAACGTATACTCGAGCACTGTATGTCTTGGCCAGCAGCATCTGCACAGAGGCCACTAGCACATCATGCGAAGCAAAGAAGTGCAGTAGATCTGACAGGATGATGACATCATACCCATCCCTCTCGCTCTTTGATGTACGCAGAATCCCGCTGTTCCAAACTTAAGTCTCTAAGTTGGCCGTGAGAGGGGGTGAGAACCAGACTCACAGCAATTTTGATGGATCAGTTCCCCAATCGTACCCTTCACATTTGACCACACAACCCTTCGTTACCGCAGCACTATTCCTTTCCACATTCTTCTGTAAATTGCCCAAAATTCCCTGATCTGGATAATCGGTCACGACGATGAGATATGGTGGGTTTTCTTGTGTGCTCAACAAAAGGGATGGCAAGGCGCTTCCTGCACCGAGTTCGAGCACTGATATGCAGGAATCTTCGGCTAAACCACGTTCTTATATCGAAGCGATAACGTACCAGCCTTGTCTTCTATGTCAAGTAGCTTTCTTTCAATCCGTTCAGCAAGGAATAGAGCTGGGGAAAATAGGTGATCTGCTAAGAGTGTATTCGCCTTGGATTATATTTGAGTTCGAGGATCTAGATTAGATGGCAACTCTGCGCACTTTGCCTTCCTAAATAGGAGAAAATTAATGGCTGGTCCCAAGTGTAACTGAACTCCACTCGTACCTTGGGTGCTAGTGTCAGTATCAACGGACCATATCGAATATTGCTGTCATCGATGACTGGTTTCCCCCCCAAGAATTCAAGTGAGTCGCTCAGGATGTCTTCGTTTTCCATATCAAAAACCACGATCTCTGGGGAAATGTTTATTAAATATGCCATTCAAACCGTTGTCCATAAGTACACACCTCGATTGCCTTCACCCAACCTTCACCCAGCGCTAATAATCCCGCCGATTATACACAAGCACAAACAAAGCAGCCAAACGCGGCCCGCGCTTGCGTCAAGACCTGTCACCTGGTCTTTGCTCTTGACGCGGTCGTTACTCACTAACTTACGCGGAAGAGCGTTCCAACCGCATCTCAGGGTATAAATTTGAATTCGACTCACTTGAACAACGTATGATATGTCTTGTAGGGTAAATTTTGAAGTATCTATATCTTCAATACAGGTCGATAGTCTCTCCCAAGTATTTCCTTTGCGGCGGTTTGCAAGGTTGAAAATAGTATGTTGGTAACTTCAAGGAGATGATGGCCGAGAGCGCGAGGAGTGATACCTAGTAGCCGATTCCCTGGGCGAACTTGTTCAGCTATTTTCAGATTCCGCAATTCAGGGTGGAGGTTCATTCTTCGAACTGTAGGGAAACAATAGTAAGAAAGTGGTTCAAGATTAATCCAGATTCCCTATCTACAGGGGCATATTGGGCGGATGGTAAGTTTTCAACACATCAGGTGCTTGGGGGTTCAACTTTCCACACTGACTCTTTACCCAAATAGCCAAGGTTTTTTGGATGGAGATCGACCACTATTTTGAATAATTTATTAATGGTAGTTTGTTTTACAGATGAAAAATTTGCTTCTTTTTTGTCTTCCTTGAATCCCCGTGTCTATTGGGATTCTTGAACACATGGAGGATCTCCCCTGTGAAGTGTACGACGGTAAAGTAGACGACCCGCATCTTTTTCCGTCAAATTATTGACCATGAAGTACCTCACTGGGTTCAACGATCCTTCATACTAGGCATTACCCGCTACTATATCCCTACACTCGCCTCTCACGGGAGTGGCGAGCCTGCGTCTGCATTCGTTGGATTCAACAATTGTCTGGTCAATTCCTGCCTTCTCGCCACCTCTTGAGGAAGACTGTCTATTTCCACTTCTAAACTCTCCGCAGCGAATTTACGAAGATGGATGAGCATACGGCAGGTTACTATACCCAGTGCTCCTTGAAACGGGCTCCACGTATGATCATTTTTCAGTATCAAATGCGTATGGGATGATAAACTGACCCGAAGCCAAACCACGGGATGTGTGTTTTGCACTTGAGAATGATGTTAATTCATCTAGAGACTAGTATTTGTCACCTAGAAGACTCACCACGACCATGAGGTTATTTAAAACCAAAACACACGCTACCCTAGACGCGAAACAGACTTTCATATCACATGCGGGCGTATTTCGGCATCACCAAAAAACTCACAAGAAGAAATACACAATGTTCCCATGCAACAGAATGGCGATGAGCGGTCGCCGCCCGTTCAACTTGATTTTGGCGGAAGAGGAGACTATGCTTTTGTACACCGCCATCCCGAATAACACAAACTCGAAGAGCGTTGCTGGGGAACATGAAGGTGATGTGTCAAGTAGAACTGCAACTAACCGGTTTGTAAATACGCACCAGGAACCCATTGAAACCATCGAAGTTGGTCATTCTTTAAAGATGGCCATTTATTATTCCATAATTGTTGTTGAAGATCCGCCGGAAAGGCAATCGGATGAAGTGTGATGTCAATCAGGGTCCGGAGAAATATACCGATCGAGACGATGAAGAGAACACCATTCACAAAGGCTATCTTGATTAACAAGGCGAGATACCTTCAGTTGAGCATTTGAGCGCAAAAAAAACATACCCTTTTCGAATGGTTGAATAAGATATAAATGCGCAATTGCATGATAATTTCGATTGACCAGAGACTAATCGCGCCTAGAATACTTATGCGGGCATCAGAGCAAACTATACTGCCAAGTCCGATGCACTCACAGGGAATAAATGCGGAAACCCGGATTCGCCATTACATGGGTGTCTACTGTGTCGAATACGACCAAGAAAATGGTGTAATATCGGATCTGGATACAATGACTTGTCAACAAATGGCGGGAAAACATTATTGCTACCCACCCAAAAGAAGATTAGTCCCCCAAATCCCGGTCTTCTCGACTGAGAGAAGATAAGGAACAACCTGGATGAAGGACCGAATGTTATCTCGTACCCAAAAATATGTAACCTGTTTCGCAGTGAACACAGAATCGTTTCGAGACGTGATTATCGATAGTATACCTCGTCCTCCAATGTAATGACTACATCAAGGTGTTAGCTGATGAGGCAAGTTATATGAACCTTTTGCTCTTACAATAGTCATGAATGACCCACACTAGCGCCGCAACTGTCATATATACGAACACTCGTTAACATTGTCAGGAATACTAATTAATCGGCAAGAAATACTCACGAACGACGTACAAAGGTGTCAGATGCAATCTGTAGAGGTGAAGTTCTTCGCTGAGATTATCGGACATTAAAGTGGCGAATACGGAAGTTTGGAAAAGTGCAGGGCTTTGGGATGCGCCAGACACAGCATTGAAAGTTTATATAGCCTTATCAGACTTCATTGCAAGACAATATTAGGTCTGCGAACTTGGATTCCAATTAAGCACTGGTAGTTGACTGCCCGAAACGCGTAAGTTCCTCGATATTCCATTGGAAACATGATGATGAGGACACTGAGGCAGAGTCAACGAACAGAATGGTATCTTGATGAGAGCAGTGAGCCCGGATCAAGAACAACAGAAATGTTCCCAGTGACACAGAGACGGCCAGGCTTATGGTGGGCGAAAATATAAGACAGGATACAACCCAATCAAGTGCATGTGGCTATCCATCGACATGAAGCAACTTGAATCTTCAAGCCCAAGATGAGATCGAGATGAGACAACTGTCGCTCTGTGTTTCCAAGATCAGTAAGAATGAATGGTAAAAAATATTTTTCTCGTGAGGCAAATGAGCGCATGAGAAATTACCGTCACTGCTGTGGTGGGAGTCGGGACTATTTAGAGGGGGTTGGGGACATTGTTTGAATAATTGAATTTTGCCGGATCACGTGAATCTCTTTATAAGGAGCACACGTGACCGTATTCAGAATGCACAAAAGCGGATTTTGACCCCTCTAAATCACCGTGCGTGGCATTCCTGACATGGAAACTTATGACCGCTCTCCTCCAAACATTGCTTTTACATATGTAAAACTAAGTATGTCGGCGTTAGGATCAAGTCCAGCCTACCTTCAAGCCTCATGCCCCAAACCTCAGAAATTGAACCGAATTCCGGCGCGTCGACGCGTTAGGACCGTGACTGGCACGTGGTGGTCAAAACGATTGAACCGCCTATCGTCGCCGTGTTCCAGGCATCCAGGTAATAATCGTTGCTCGTCATCGGGTCATTGGAAGCAGGGCACAGTCTGCTTCTCCTAGGTATGGATACATGCCTTCCATAGGATTGCAACAGAATCATTAAGTTGGGCACTTCTCCGACTAACCATCGTACATGTACAAGTGACGAAATCGCACATTTTGTAGTTACCCGTGTTCACCGCTGCAGATTCGTACACGTTCGGAGTGGCATGACTCCTCAGGCCTCAGCCCCAAGCATCAGTGGCCATGGAAGGCTGTTGTTATTTCGGAGAGAAAATTCCCCGCATCACACCGGAGGAGAATGTTTCCAAGAGACCCTACCTGGACAGAAATCATCGGAGATCGGAGGCATCTTTTTAACCGCCCGCTCTTCTCAGTTGCATTGCTACCTACGCCTGGTTGGATGCCCCTCTTTTCTTGATTACGACATAGATCATCAACGCAATCCATTAGCCCAAGGTGTCAAGGATCCTGATGTGATTCTCAGAACCATCACTGTCGGTTTTGGGGGACGTGAGCAGGTATGTCTTTTGTTTTTTTGTTGACGGTAGCTGTACCTACTGAACTGGATAATCTACCTTTCAAGTCAGGAAGCTCATTCAGCGCGCCTATTCTTGAAGGAATGCGGTGGAGATTCGTGTGTTATTCCCAGCCAGTCAAGCTAGCGAAGTACCGTGCAGGAGGACTGAGGTAATTCATTTGCATGGCGACGATTTGACCCTGGTGCAGCCAAATGATTAGCAAATCAGAGTGCGTCACCTGGTCATCATCCGACTTCCTTGCGGTTGTTTTCCCTTCATCCGTCTCTGCTTCAACCAAATCGAGTTCGTCTCAGGTTGTATAACGAGTTATCGTGAAGAATCATTTGCATGTTGGGTACGACATGTATGGTACCGTCGTTGGCTTGGCAGCGATGAACGAATAGGTGAAGAACGCCGATTCGCAAAAGCCTTGTGCCATAAAGATCGGACTAAACATTGGAATGGGTAACCCGGGCAATCCATCAGTTCACAACGCGAGCTCCACTCCGTTGTTCACTTTATGTAATAAAGCCTTATTCTTGGACCTCATACAAGAACTAGATTGCCGTCGTCCAAAAGAAAAAAACCTCAACTAATAAATACACACCCCGCTCCCCCTCTTCATGACACATTTTTCATGTTCGACCCTCTGTGTCTTGGTTTAATTCTCCCATGTTGCCGTAAGCTTTGATTTTGGGGCATGTTCATCTCTTGTTGGTCTCCGCCAAGGACACCAAGCCAGCACTCGACAGCACTGCCAAGGAGCCAAGAGTCGGATTGCTTTGTTTGTAGAATGATTACTGCGTTGAAAGAGACACAATTGGGGGGATTGTATAAGAAGGCGTTGGACAGCGTCTAGGTGAGCACCTCCCATTCCTTCCCCCCACTCTAGTACTTTTTTTGGTTCTGGGTTGATTCCCTAGAGGTTTTTATTTCCCTTTCTAGAAGGCGCTAGCTTCGCCACCTTTTCCTTCTTCTACGCCAGTCGTTCTTTTTGACACCGTGC
>Ga0307509_10004769_pt1 | contig 19331 bp, 26 predicted proteins | sample 10_EM_MG_FD_202245 | JGI IMG/M metagenome (GOLD analysis project Ga0307509, IMG submission 202245) | Populus trichocarpa ectomycorrhiza microbial communities from riparian zone in the Pacific Northwest, United States - 10_EM | ecosystem: Host-associated > Plants > Roots > Unclassified | place...
AGAAAGGGAAACACTAGAAAAGGGAATACCGAAAGAGGGATTAACTCAGGGATTACTGCCGGGGGGTGGAAACGACATCAATGTGGCTAACTAGCCTGGACAGCAGGGGTCAGTGCACCAGGCTAGTTAGCCATCAATTACGTGTGGTTCAGGTGGGTGTAAGGGTCATCGTAGCTCTGGTAGCCGTAACCGGTAGGCGTGTAGCTGTTGTAGGCAGGTCGGTTAAACCACATCGCTGGCGAGGGTGACTGAAGAGGAGGATACTGACCACGCTCATCCCTGCCTCCCATATTATATACCCACCTTACCACGAGGACTCTCGAGAAAGTCCGGCAAAAGCCCCGAAATTTCGAGAATGATCTCATAGAGAAGCCACGTGCCGCCTGAAGTTGGCATGACATTCCCACGATTGCGTCCGCTCGCGAGTCCAGCCCAAGTCCAGCCCAATCCTCTGCGTCATGGCCATGTGGTGGAATAAGTGGCTTCAAGTTAAGTACTTGTGGTCAGAGCTCAGAAGCGTTCATTGCGAAGGTGGATGGCCATGTTAAGGCAAGGCGAAGGCTGGCTGGAATCCAACCTAAAGTTCGGAGGGGGCAAGAACCACTCGTTCGAATCCCCCCCATGAAATTTGGTCTCGGCGATCGTACCCCACCCCGCAAAAACCTCCGCCTGGTCCACGACTTTTCCGGTCAGGGTATCCAACCCGTCATGGTGTAAAGTGGCCGGGATATGTTCGTATCGAGAGGTAAAAGGTCACCCTTCAGCGCCGCCTGAAGGTCCCTCATGCTATATATCTCTCGAGTCTCCGCACCTTGGATAAGAAGTCCGCTATCCGGCCCCTCCATGTTGCTCGATAAACGCGCTCCCTCTCAGCTCATACGTTAGGTGCAGGGGTTTCCGAAACCGAAAACAGTTGTGCCAGCCGGGAGAAATTTACAACACGGGATTCGCTATTCCAGCGAAGTGTCGGATTGTGGCCTCGTCAACTGCGCCCCCTACCCCAGCTCCCTTTCTAACATCAGTATGCCATCCAACCTCGCTTAGGGCTTGCCGAGTGTTTTAGGTCCCGGACCCCCTCCCGACCTTGGGAGAAGCAGCCTCGAAAACTTCGACGGCACGTCACGCGGTGGCTCTTGATCTTGAGGCCTTGGCGGCCTTGAACAACCTATTTAGACCGCGAACAATAACACCTTGTGCCTAACAACCAGAAACGAGGAGGGAAAACCGACTATTTCCTCCGAAATACTCTTTGCTCCTCAACAATCCCCCAAACGCGACGAGGGGCTCGCGTAGTTCGACTGAGTGATAGTCGGAGGGTTCGCTGATGAACTCGAACCACCATCTTCTGCGCGAGGTGCGGGAACGTCGCGTCGAGGGGCTCTCCTATGTTCCACGAGGGTGGATTATAATAAGCTTCTCTCTTCGGGCGATCGTTGCTCTCTTCTTTCACCTTCCTCGGTCGCGGAACACATCCTGCCTGGTTTCGTCATCTCCACCTTCTTTTCGGCTGGCCTTCTCTCCACTGTATCCCCATTTGGTGGTATCTCCATACTTCTCTGGTGTCGCTGGTAGACTTCCGATCCCAGGAGCCTCCTCCCCCTTTCCACCCACACGCCGCTACCCGCTGCTCCCTATCCAAATGGGATTTCCTCACGCACTGGTCAACAAAGTCATTGACTGTATCGGCAGGCCGTACATCAAAACGAATCCACCATATGCGTTCTTCAGGAGGCAGAGACATAACGAGGAGAGCCGCCAAGTAGACCTCCTATCCTGGGCACGAGTCTCGAAGGCGTGTAACCGCCGAGTGCGGTCGTACTTGTTCTCGCACTGCAGAGTGATTGGGATCAACCCCCTCACGACCCTCAAGCAACATCCGTACATCCTGGTTGAACATACTCGCATCTTGGAAATTCTCCATCTGAGCGACCTGGAAACACTCGAGGCCATCGTTCGTCGGTTCGGCTCTGCTCCAGTGGTTCATGTTACCATGTCTTCTGTGCCGATACAGATCGGCCTTCCAGCGATTTTTACTTCGGCCCTTGGAAACGTGACTTCTGTCAGCCTCATCGGGTGTTCGTACGATCCTGTTGCGCTCAGGAGGTTTGTTGGCGGCTTTGGGTGTATCGACGAGGTGCATCTCCGAAACTGTCAGACCGGTCATCCGCTCAATGCTGCCGGGAGTGTACTGCCGAAGCTGCCTCCCCTCAAGCGACACAAGTGGACGACTGACCCACGGAGGGTCTTACGAAGGGTCACACTGCCTGTACGAACTCTGCGCATCGAATCGCTGGCGGACCGCGCGGAGGATAGGCTGATCCACGCGTGGTCAGAGTCGTTGGAACACCTTGACGTGAAGATGTCGAATACTTGGGGTATGTACTCCTCTCCCCTATCACTTCTCGCGACTTTGTGAACCTCTCTCTCTTTTAAGATTCTTATCACCTCAACCTGGCACCATGCTTGGAACTTCGGTCGTTGACGCTAGACGCTTCCTTACACGAACGGGCCGCGATCCACCTCATGAAAGGAACGTTGTCCACTCTTTCCCGAAACCATCAAATTTCGAGGATACGGTTCGTCCTGGGACCTTGTCATTCCTCAGATTCTGGTTCTGTTTCTGAAGAATTCGCGGAGGCGGAGTTGAAAGCGTGGAAGAGCTTGGATAGGTTGTTGCTTAGGGTTGAGGAGAAAGCACGAGGGTCGGAGGGTATTCTGGTTTTTCAGTGTGCTTCGAGGGACGCGACTGGGCCGTTGTCTGGAGGGTACTTGAGTAAACTCTTGCCACGGTTTAGTAGGGTTGGTGTTTGTGAAGAGGTTGTACTATAGACTGCTCCGGTTGATAACCTCCATAGGGTTGTGGAACGCTGGTCCACGTTGCCCTACGCATCTGTCGGTATCCACGGATTTGAGACGGTCGACCACTTGCGAGAGCTGCAGTGGGCCGTTCCGTTCGTCGAGTCACAGTGAACACACGATCTGACGCCGGATTACGCGTATCCACGGGTCGAAGTGGGGCATAAGATTACTGGGCGCATTCTGAATTGTGCACAGAAAGTGAGGAAAACAGGGAGGTGATTTAGCCGGCAGCTGGTCCAGAAAGGGAATCTATCCTGGGAAAGCCGAGGGATTCATAGAAGAGCACCGCCTCCTTCCTAGGGATCATATTAGGACAGGTTATGTATCTCTTTGACCGGCGTGTGTGTGGACACCGGAGTGCATGGTAGCGCCGAATTCGAATGCCCCAGAAGCCCCTCTACCTGCACGATTTGCCCGACCGATGAATGTGATATAGAACGTCCCACGTCATCAAGCGGTCTAGTCACAGACAAAGGTAGTCAGCCCGAGTTTCATGAGGGAGAAGTCGCGCGTCTCACTCACCCAGGCTCTTATTGCGAAGGTCTTCCACGGGCCCGTTGTCATATCCACACACCCCCCAAGTGGGATGTGCAAGAAATACTTTCACCGGGCGGACCGCAACGCGCCACAGGACCATTTGGGGTTCGTGCCACCGGGCCCAACTCCGCACTACTCCATATCTTCGTGCTTCGGAAACGATCTTCGGAAAGAAAGCCTTCCGGGCGTCAAAGGGTGACAGAATCCCTGCAAGTTTCAACGCGAAGTGTCGAGATGAGCTTGGGTTGCCTCTGGAAATTTTCTGATTTGTACACAGATGGAGGGGCGCTTACCCATGTGAGTATATAAGTCCTCGGCCAAAAGGCGAACCGTTGACCGGTGACGACGTGATCAGGCAGGTCGTGTTGTTACCGTATGTTCTCCCGCCCATGTGAAAGCGGTGTGGCATGATACCCGAGAATGTAGTGGACGGTGCCACATATAGAGAGTACCGCCGGTTGCGGGGAGTGGACGGCGCGCCCACCGACGTGCGACGAAATCGGGGCCATTGTGTACGTTCGGTCCTGGGTTGAGGAGTCGCTCGGTGGCTGAAAAACCACAGCGTTATTGAGGGACGGATATGGGACGGCAAGAGCCTGGCACGACGGACGTGGTCATGTTGACGAGAAATGATGACAGGACACCGATCAATAAACCATACGGCATGAAAGCCAGGCACCATTGTGTCAGCTGTAAATAGCACCCACGTGTCGATTGACATCGTTCCTCTCGTACAGCTCACGAAAACGCCCGTCACCCTAAAAGTTGATAGGATTTTTAACGTGTTTAGGTTGGTTGAACCACATTGCGGGAGACGGATTGGTACTTACTCCCTTTCTGCGGCATGATGCCAAACCCTACCTCGAGCAGGGTTGAAGCGGACGAATTCTACGTGGTGGGTGGGTCCCTCAGCCACTCGAGGCCTCCAGTACACGTGGCTACGATCGGAATGAAGAACGGTTTTTGTGAAACGCGTGAGAGGGGACGTACGCAAAACGCGTGTCTTGACAAGGGGGGATTTGCACCCGTCCGGTCCCTGACTATCCAATGGTCGGTGAAATTAGCATCACGTCCCGCCGCCGCGGTGGATATTCATCGTTGCAGGGCACGGACAAGGGGGACGTGGAAGTGGGTTTTGGGCGGGTTTCTTGCTTTGTCCTTTATCATACCCTGGACTTCTAGACAGAAACGCGCCAGTTATCCAGAAGTTTGGTCGTCCCCGTTGATTTTCCACGAAGGCGCACACACCGGTTTGACCGTCCATGAGTCCATACTTGGAGATCGCCCAAGATATTGACGGGATTGAGGCCCGGTCCAGGTCGGTGTCCAGGGATGCCGGGGTCGTGTTCTGTATTGGAGGCACATCATGGGTTATGTGTACAGTAGCGAGGGTCCCACCCGCCGGAGGTATCGGGCGCAGGCTCTCCCGTGCCTCGTTGAAATGTCGGACGGGCGATGGCGTGGGCGTTGAGCGTAGCGAGCCGACCAAGCGCCGACAGCCAGTCATGGCCCACCGCTCTGGCTCGAAACAGAGGTGCGGTGGCGGGAAATGAGGGTTTTCTAATCCCCCCTGAGGAATCTAGAGCTTGAATCGATCTCCCATCCTACCGAGGTGTTCTTTGGGCCTGGGGTCGTGGCCTGTGTGGGAGGGTGGGCAGGACCAGGTTGTTTCCGGCTATGGACGCGCGGTCACCCAGGTGGATTCAGGGCGGGACTCGACCCGTGCCGGTGTCATCGGACAGCCTGGGCAGGTTGTGGCGCCGAAGATTAGGCTTTCGGGCGCATCTGGAATCTGTCAGATCTGACCGTACGACTTTGGGTATCGTCCTGGCTCTGTGGATACCAACGTTGAAGGCTGTAATCCGTATCTGTTGTCCAAGGTCGATTGTGGCGCTCGCCTTCCCAATAAGGCGGAGGACAAGCAGGTGATTGGTTCCACCGGAGTATTCGGCTGAGCCTCTCCAAGGCCGCTATCTGTATTGAACAACGGGACCTGCCCGCGTTCATTATGCCGTCAGACCGTTAGGGCCATTGAACCGGTTATGAGGATGGCCTTATCGTTTAATGTGGGCGGTACCCTTACTCACCACCGTATCCGGATTCCCCGTACGTACATGAAGAGATTGCGGTGAGCAAAGAAAGGGATCATCACTGTTCTCGCGCGGTTCAGTGCAGTGATACAATGAGGTGTAGGACGTCGCGGCATTCCACAGGGGACTGGTTGCGGGAGAGCGGTTGAGCCAGTCCGCTGATTGGGCGCGGACAGGAACCCGCGGAGGTTTTAGTCCGCCGAGCCCGCAGTGAAGATGCAGTCAGTACCGGCATACAAGGGCGCTTCCGTGGTGATGTTTGTTCTTGCAGGCACCCAACGTGGGTAAGTATGGAGATTGGATGGAGTCTGGATGACACCGGTTTCACGCCAAATCCGGGTTTCGTTCAGGTAAAGTCGACGTCACTCATGATCCTTATCAAGGGGGTGCACGAGCCCTCCGCTAGGGGTCACGGTAGAATTTAGCCTGAGCCTAGAATATCGTACGAAATCTCGCAGCCCCTCTTCCCCGTCCTTCTGCGCCCAGGGTGGGGATTGATGCGGTCGACCGGGGCGAGGAGGGCGGCCATCCGTCCTGGAAAAACGGAGGGATTCAGTCATCGCCGTCGCCTGCTTTCATTTGCGCCGGGCTTCGTCCATTTCTTCCTCCCTCCCTCTGTCCCTAAAGGCAAAGAAAAGGGCCAGGGCTTGGGTGCGCACTAGTCTCGCTGTGCCAAAATAAATAAAAGGGAAGGAATAGCCGGCCGCTTGATCAAACGGGATTTACGCTCAGTGGGAATTCGGAAAATTATATAATTGGAATATCACAGACCGTTGCCCTCCCATCACTTCTCTATCTCTCCTCTTCCTCCCCCATCCCCTCCCTTACTTCTTTCCCTCTCTCTCCCTTTGATAATCGTAAACATGTTTTTTTCTCCCCGTCGGAATCCGACCCACGACCAGGATCTCCTGTACTCCTCCGCGACCCCCTCCCACATCAGGCGACCCTCTTGGCCCCTCTCCTTCGGTTTCGATTCCAATTCTTCGACCACCAGCGCACAGTCCGCTTCCATGTCCAGTATCCCATTCCCTTCCGGCCAGAACGTCAGCGCGAGGAGGTCCCAGGGCCGTAACAGGGAGGGCGGAGATGTGCCCCAACCCTGGATGTTTACCCCTGACCATCAGGTGCGCTTCTCATTCTCAATTATCCCCCTCTCTCACCTGACCAGGGTTCTGTTTCCTGTTCTCAGGTTCACGCCGGCGACAGTGAAGAGGTTCTTTACGTCGCATCACCACCCGTACCCCAGTTCCCGCCCCCTATCCCCCCTGTAAATGGGCGGAAACGTTCCACTCGTTCCGGATACCCCTTCGCAGACGATTCCTCGAACTGCATTTATACCGCCTCACCCAAATCCAATCCCTCCCGCCTCCCTACAAGGAATGCCTCATTCCCGCCCTCGTCTGTTTCTACCTCGTCACCATTCCAGCCTCCCTCCTCGGCCGGTCCGCCCCCTTGGAATGGGAACGGGGGTCCCGCCGCAATCTACTCCACTTCGAATTCTACCGGTTGCTTGTTCTCGTCGTCTGGCTCCTCAGGCGCTCTGCTTAGCCTGAATCAAGCCAATCTGATGCTGCTTCAGAAGTCGAACCCATCACCCGCGACGGGATCGTCTGGGGGTGGGTCGAGGAGCAGGAAGAGCAGTCATGGACGGACTTCGTCGTTGGAGTCAATCTCTGAGGAGGACGAAGAGTGATTTGGAGGTCCTTCTTCGCTCAAATCTCATCATTCGGCTCCCAAGCCGATGTGATCATCGCGAAACAAAACAGTAAGAATATTCGGGGGCGAAAGTTTCAGTGACTTATACATATGGACAATCTCATTCGAACCTCCCGAGCTGCAAATGGACGATCTTGATACTACATCCCTCTCCCTATTATTATCATCACCCACTTCCATCATCTTCTCCCCCTCCCCCATCCCCTCTGACCGCATTTGGCTCGGCACCACATCCAACCTTTTCCGATAGACCCTCAACCAACCCCCTTCCTTACACTGGTACACACACACCATTACCACCCTGTCCCCCCTACCTTATCGCTGACTTGATCTAAATCCAACTTCGAGCGACAGGTCTGGATCCTGTCACCCCTCATCCTTGTTCGAACACCACCTTCCAAACATATCAAGGGCGGCGCACGTTCCCCCATCGTCACATCCCACACGGAAAAAAAGCGCAAATCTGACGCCATAACCCGATTCCCGTGTTTTCCACGATCCGCGTCGCCCTTTTACCAACTCGTTCAATCAACGCAGTTATTCCCACATCCCCCTCGCTTCCAGTTTACCAGCTGTCGTATATTGTCTCCCAAAATTTCCCATTGAGGCGGAGCCAAGTAGCACGAGGGTTGCAAGCATTTCATGCCCTCAACTGCTTCCTCCCCGTGCTGGTTCATGTCGCTCTGGTTCCTCTACCTTGCTCGGTTCGGACTGATGTACCGGGTCCCCTCAATCCATGTGCTCGTTGCAGTTTTCCCCCTTTCTTTCCACCTTCTTCCTCGTTGGCTCCCCCCCCCCGGTCCGTATAGCATACTTGTACCACCACCCCACCCGTCTCCGCCTTGGCCCTTAGAAATACGTCTACTCCCCGCCCCCAACACCGGGCTTTTGTTCTTTTCCGTTGTTCCCTTTCTCTCACTCATCCTCTTTCTCTGTTTCAATATTGCCTGTACTGTACGATTCAAAAATTATTTCCCCTTTTGACCATAGAGATGGACTAAATCGGTGGTTTGGGCACTTTTGTTCATCGTACGTGTCTCAGTTTAGCCTGAGGATATCGAAGAGACCGGTTGCGGGTTGCTGTTAATTTCGGAGATGAGTCGGTCAAGAAGTGTACTTTACAAGGCGTTCGTGGATCCTTTGGTTCGCCCGCCTCCGGATCGAGGAGAACTTGGAGGCTCGATGTGGCACAAGCAGCAGGGTGAAAGTAGGTAATGCGGGGATTCTAATTGGCTGTGTAGAACTACATTCCGGTAGCCGCTGGTCGTACCGCCTCTCCGTCTCTCCCTGCGCGCATACAGCCAGAAGTCAGTAAACGCCAAAGACCAAAATAGGGACCGACAACAAAGAAGAGGCGATTTGGCGGGGGGGAAGAATGGACAAACGACCGACTCACCCTGGTAAAACTTCTGCAAGAAGGTTCCATCTACGGGCTTCCCACCGTCCCGTTGAATGAAACCTCCGAGGAGCTGGTCGTGCATCTTCCAGCAGTTCATGGTTTCTTGGTATTCCATGCGTTCTTTGGCGATGAGGATGTCGATGATCCTGTGGTCGGTCACGGAACGGTTACGTTCGAACCTTTGGCGGATGGCGTGGCGGAGGTAGGTTGGAGAGAGGTTTAGAGCGTAGAGGGTGCAGATTTCTGGAGCCTGCGAGGTGGAGAGGTTTTCCAGCGGTCAGTGTCGGGTTGTTTTGGTGGTCGGCGAGTCTCGTAGGACTCACGGAACGGTACCAGTCTCGGTAGAGAGAGAGGACGCGTTGACGAGCCTCTGTGGGATTTGAGGAGGTTCTTGTGGCCCTGGCCAACCTCGCTGGTATCGTGGTCATCGTTGTTTCAGCCTCCCTCGTCTCTTCCGTGGTTCTAAGGAGCAAGTAGGGATTATGTAAGCCTCGATCACACCCACAGCGCGTCGACCGAAAAGAGTCGAACGGGAGGTTTCCTCGATCTCAGTTTCCGTTATCAGAACCCTCTCTCGCTTTGTTCTCCTTCTTGAAACTTGACGACGACAATGGCCAGAGGAAGTGAGTCCGGTTTTCTGTTTATTTTGCTGGGTTGTGGGTTGAGATGGTATTTTGGAGAACGAAACGTCAAGCGAGGCGGTGGACGAAACTTTAGGTTTGGGAGACCCCCGCCACACTTTCTTGTCGTCGGCGGAGCGCTAATTGCGTTCGTCCTTACAGCAAACACCTTGAGCTTAACGATGAGGGTACGGCCGTAGCTGTCGATCCCAGGTTCGCATATCCTCCCCGCCTCCTTTACGAACGACTGATCTGATCACGTCCTCGCCTCCTCGATTATCGATCGAACTCTTGGCTGATCTCTAAACCCCTCGCGCTCGTTCTACTGCTACTCCAGGAAACCCGATCCAGAGGACGAGGAAGATGAGGATGAGGATGACCAGGGCGGGGGTGAAGAGGGAGGGGAAGAATCTGAAGAAGAATCCGAAGAGGAAGAAGTTCTCCCAGCTGCAACCGGTCAACAACAGGAGTTGAGCCGCGCTGATAGGAAAGCTCTCAAGAAACAGGGGAAGAAGAAGGAGGTCGCCGAGGAGGAAGACGAAGATGGGAACCAAGATCCGTTGCTTGCCAATCCCAATCGAACGATGGGGAGGATGAAGATTTCGGATTTGGGGGCCTCCAAAGAACCGACTAGGAAAGAGAGGTGAACCATCGGTTTCCCGCTTTTCATTGTGTTGTTGTTGTTGTTGCTGACCGGGACGGCTCTCAGGGAAGCCAAGGAGAAGGCAGAGGCGAAAGAGAGGTATATGAAGGTTCGCGAGCTGGTATGCAAACTTTTGGTTTGCTGTTCCTGACCGCAACTGTGCAGCTCCATGTTCAGGGTAAGACAGAGCAAGCCCAGAAGGACCTTGCTCGTTTGGCCAAGATCAAAGCTGAGCGAGAGGCCGCTCTGGCGAAACGCAAGGCCGAAGCAGATGGTATGGTGTTTCCTCTCGTTGCTTCAATATCTTTCGTCCTCGTCTCACCATTTCCACCAGCCAAGGCTGCGGAGATCGAAGCCAAGAAAGCTGCTGGCAGGCGTTGAAGCCGAGAAGGAATATCTAGTTTTTCCTGTGGTCGGTTAGAGCAGCGGAACCCCGCTTCGATAACGTTGGGAAGTATCAAAGTTTATCCGATGAATGACGCGATGGGGGAGGGGTCGTGCTTACGTTCTGCACCGTGGGCAGCGGACCATGCATCCATTGAATAAATCGTGAATTTGTCCTGAATTGTGGACCGGAACGATGGGAGCACGGTGCCGCAGTCCTGATCGGTCGGGAGAAGTTGGCGCCCTGGTAAATGGCGAGCCCTTCCGTCACCCTGCATGTTCAAAGACACGATCGCAACACCCCTGGCATATCCGGGGTCTCGACCTTCAGCGAGGGGGTCCCATCCTCTGACTTTCCGTCTCATTTCTGTTCACGAAGTAATCTGCCCGACCGCTCAGCTGTAGGATCGGTGGCTAGTTTTGAGGGGAGGAATCACAAACTCTAGGCTAGGCGACCCCTCCCTCTCAGCCTCTTATTTGATAATGAAGCGTTGCGCCCCCATCCCGTTGCGTTCTCGGTTTACAACGGATTGTTTCCCGGTCGGTGTTCCCCTCGGCCACCCGAACCGAACGTATCCCAAATGCACCCTCGACTGCTTCTCAGTCCATACATCGTGTCACCCATTTCCCCGTGAAAGTACCCTCCACAACCCGCAGCTTTTCCGCTCAATATAGGGATATGTGGTTTGATCTCCACTCCTTTCTGCCATCGATGCGGTGTGTGGCCAGGTTGGAAGTGCTAGCCTCGCGAGGGCGAGGAGCGTCTCAGCTGAGTAACCAGTTTTCCCAACCACCATTGCATGTCGTACTTGGTACCCCCAACGAGCGACTTGCCATTCTATGTTTGATCAGAGGTTCACGATACACCTCATCGAGCTCACAATAGGCGTGCAGGGTCCTAGTCGACCTCGCACCCTGGAGGCACCCAACAGATACGCGGGTTTCCTTCATGATGGCCGGCATATCTCTTATGTTTTGACTGGACGGTTTTAATTGCTCCGATACTGTTCAGTGGCCTGCGCGTGTGCGGCTGAGAGAGAGGGCAACCATCGTTCAGTTGTCGAAGTGCCCCCGCAGTTTCTAGTGCGTTCCGGAAGGAAACGGAAGTCAAAAATGGGTTAAATCAAGCCGGCGTTGTGTGGTGCCTTGAAGCGATGAAATGTGCGGTGAAGTGGCAGCACTGTTTCACGACCAACTGCCTCAAGGAACCGTATTTACGAACAACTAACCAACGACAGAGGCGCGCCACTCGGCGAGGCCTCGAAATATCCAAAGAAGCAAAAGTTCCTGCTACGTGACTCCGTCACAATCATACTTTCTAGCAGCGCATTGTCGTCCCAAGTCTCGTAGGCTTGTCCAGTTCCCTTGTCTCAGTGACTGACCCAGTGAGTTTAGCGCTGAATCTGACCCCGTGACGAGTGTGGCGGGACCGCCTCGTGGCTTCGGCACCCCATCTTGCGGACGACTCCCATCTTTCCTCAAGATCGCGTTCGATAACCAGCAAAAAACCTATGGCTACGTCGTCTCAAGGGGGTTCCGGTTCGTGTAGGCCGGGTGGATTACTCTCTGGTCTCGCACGTCCGGTGAGTGAAGACCACATAGTGCTCCAGCCAGTTTTAACACGATTGTAACAGATATCGAAAGAAGAAGTGATGTTTGATCAAATCAGGAAACTGACTGTGAGACCGCTCATCGATGTCTCTGACCTCACGATTGACGAAATACCTGGTTACCAAAGCGCTCGCTCGACACGCTGAAACTGCACGAGGTGCGATCCCATCTCTCTCACGAGATATCTGTCTGACCAGCCAGTAGAAGTCACCTGTTACCGAGGGGAAGATTGCTGCCATTTTGGAACGGTTGTCTAGGCTGGGTTTAGGGAAGGATGACGAGGGTAGGGTTGATAGGGAGGAGTCAAAGCGACGTGATGTTTTGTACTCGTGAGTGATCTAACCTCTCCTTACCTCTCCTTACGTTCAAACCTATGCTGAATCCCTTCGAGCGCCCTCCATCAGATTGAAGACAAGCTCAAAGGGGTATCGGACCGCATCGGGACTGGGGGACATACGGAAAATGAAGGAGATACCCAGACTGTGTCTGAACTTGTGGATGACATTCGGGATGCCATCATTGATTACCAGGTTGGTAGGATTCTCAAACAATTTCTGTGGACCTCTGATTTACAAGATTCTGGTCTAGACAGCACACCAACAGGCCATATATGATCAGAATCTTGAACTAATTGTGAGTCGGCAAAATGGATGCATGTGAACACTTTTGACAGTCTTAACAGGATCAAGGTTAGGCTGCTTCTGAATGAAAATTGGAGTGGGCTAACCTGTATATTTTAAAGCTGATGCATTGGTTCTGAATGGCTGTCGTCGTGCATGTGGAGCAGGATACCTACATGGGAATCGCAATGGCTGTCTTAAGGGAACTAGAGAGGGAGTGTTGGTTGAGATTGAGAATTGGGCCAATGATCCCAACAGGTCTCCTGTCTTCTGGCTCAATGGACTTGCTGGGACAGGAAAATCCACCATTGCACAGACTGTTGCAGAGAGGGTCTTTGCTGATGGCAATCTGGGAGCATCATTCTTCTGCTCAAGGGGTGTTGAGGACCGAAGTAATCTCCAACTCATCTTCCCCACATTGGCATTCCAGCTTGCACAGAAATACCCACACTTCCGATCCCACCTTGTCCCACTCCTTAGGTCCAACCCAGATGTTGTCCATGAGTCACTTCAGGACCAGATGCAAAAGTTTCTGGTCAGACCACTCCAATCTGTAGACATTTCCACTGTGATTGTGATTGATGCCCTTGATGAGTGCAAAGATGAAGATCCAGAATCAGCCATCCTCCTTGTGTTGGGTGGGTTGGTTTCCATGATTCCCAGGGTCAAGTTCTTTGTAACCAGCCGACCAGAAGCACACATCTCATCTGGGTTCCGTGGTTCACTGTTGATGGAGTCAACACATGTCTTCATTCTTCATGAAGTTGAACCTTCCACCATCAACAATGACATTCACCATTTCTTTAAACATGAGTTATCCAGCCTTGCACAAAGGTGGCACAGTTTGGACAGTTGGCCAGCCAATGAGCATCTTGACTTGCTGTGTCAGAGAGCAGCTGGCTTCTTTGTTTATGCTGTTGCAACAGTCAACTTCCTTAAACACAGGTTCAAGCACCCCTCACATCAACTTGACAGAATCATGGGTTCTCCAGGGAGCACAGTCTATGAAGGGAGGGTGGAATTGAAGGTACACAACAGCCTTGACTCCCTATATATGACAATCTTCCAGGATGCCTTTTGCAAGAATGACGTAGAGGATGATTCCATGGTCCGCTCTGTCCTCAGTGCAGTGCTACTTGTTGTGAATCCCCTCTCACCATCAACAATTGCCACACTGTTGGGTTTTGAGTGTGATGTAGTCATGGCCCTCCTCAAATCAATCCAATCTTTGTTGGTACTGCATGATGACACAAGCCACCCTGTCCAACCATTTCACAAGTCATTCCCTGACTTCATCAAAGACCCCTCTCGCTGCACCAATACACGGTTTTACCTAACCCCTGATTACCATACCAAACTTGTCCTGTATTGCCTCAAGCTCATGAATGAGTCTCTGGAAAAAAACATGTGTTTGATCCCTGACTTTGCCCTCAATTGTGAGGTGGAGGATTTGCCAAAGAGGATTGAGGATGGTGGGATTCAGGGTGCACTTGAGTATGCATGCAGATCATGGCACAAGCACCTGATTGTGACAGAGCACCAAACTTTGGATGTGGTTTCTGCTCTTTGCCATTTCCTGGAGGAAAAATTCCTGTTCTGGTTGGAGGTATTGAGTATTCTTGGTGCTGTGGGAGATGCTGCACGTGCATTGAACATGACCATTAGGTGGTTGAATGAGGTGTGATCAGATTGAAAGCTCAACTTATAGGTTGCTTAGTACTAACCCAAAGTTAGATCCAAACAGCTACCAGGATTGGCATCCTAGTTAATACAACTACAGACTGCCTCCGGTTTGTGACTGAATTTTTTGAGGTCATCAGCGAGTCTGCACCCCACATTTACAGCTCTGCACTTCTGCTTGCCCCCCAGTCATCAATTGTTAGGAAATTGTACAGCCAGTACACAGGTCCCCCCATAGCAAGGGTAGTGACTGGAGTACCTGCCTCATGGGATTCATGCACAGCAAGTGTTGGGAGTGAATATTCACCCCTTCAGATTGCCTGGTCTCCATGTGGTCAATTCATTGCAGCTGCCTCTGAACAGTCAATAGAAATTCGGAGTTCAGACACCCTAGAGAGGGTACTGACCCTTGAACTTCCTCGTGATCTGCTAGATTTTGACCCAAAATCTCTCACCTTCTCACCTAATGGACACCTACTTGCCTGTTCCTTTAAGCATAAGTGGTGAGGGGACCCACTTCATTAAGAGTTCATCCATATCAATACTCATCTCTATCCATAGGCAGCAGGGGCAGATTTCATCTGACTCTCCACTTTTTGTTTGGGATATCCAGACAGGTGTTGTTATCTTGGAGGCTGATACTTCATACTCTTGCAAGGTTATATTCCATGGGAACCAAAGAATCATCGCCCTTGTCCTGAACAAAGGGTACACCCATACCCACAATGTGCTTGGTGCTGCACAACTACATCTGGACATCTTCCCATTAGTATTGGGTACCAAGTCAGTTACCCACTGGACCCATGAGGGCTCTGTCTGGTTTGCAATATATCTCAACACTGGCATGGGTCATGTGATCACTATCAAAGAGTTCCAACCAAATGCAACCCCCCCACTTTGTACACTCTCCTCATTTTCCATCCCACCTTATGATGGAAAATTCACCTTCTCCTCAGTTTCCTTCCATGCATCCTTTGTCAGTCGTTTGGCAGGGGTTATTGTCCTGGATGTTCAGGACTCAAAAGTCCTATTGCAGACCCAACTGGGTGTGGGGTATAGTTATATAGGTCCAGGACAGTTCTCTCCAAATGGGCACCTCTTTGCATGTAGTACACTTGAGGGCAAGATCTATATTTGGCAGAATACACCCACTGGTTATATTCCCTGGAGTAGTCTCAGACCCCAGCTTGTAGTTTATAGGTTCCTGTTCTCACCTACCACAACTCCAATTTTGTGTCGTGGAGCTATGGGAGTCCAGTTGGTGCATCCAGGTTTGAGCCAGGCACTAGGCAATCACCCTAGCCCTACATCTGACACTGATGTTGGCTACCTCAATCCACATCTAAGACATCTTGTGGCATATTCTACAGACAGGATGTATATTGCCATGGCACTACAGGGTAGTAGCATTGTCACAGTCCTCAAGGGCTCTTCAGGAAATCCACAACAACTCACCAACCCAGATCTGGAAACTGAAGACATTAAGATTATTGATAACACCCTCTTTGTGGTAGGCAGACACAACAAGCTTGTCCGTTGGAATCTTGAAGCAGGTGGAGAAGTGGGCAGTTCTCACAGTGCTAGAAGGGTAGTTGTTGAAGCGCTGGTCATTGACCCTGATGCATATCTCTTGACATTATCCCATGATTGCACCCAGATTGCCTTTACCACAGGTCAGACAGTATTTCTGCAGGACCTAAGGGACCCAAGGCCTATCACCCAATATGAATCAATTGGTTCAGTCATGGGCCTCCAGTTCTTTCCTGACAAGTGTGGACTATGGCTCTATACAGAAATTCGGGCTAAACATATATCAAATCCTAATGGTAGCATAACTTGTCCACGCACTCGCTACCTTGTGGAATTGGGGATAGTAGAGGGTGGGGGATTTTGGGACATAACAACAACAACACTGAGTGATGTTGGAGTATGGGGTCACCTTTCTTCTTATGGGTGCTGTGTGGAGGTATTTCTTGGTAAATGGGTTTTGGACTCCAGGGATAAAAAACTCTTGTGGTTACCTCCCAGTTGGCGGACATGTTATGAGTTTGATGCTCTAAAGTGGGATGGCAATTTCCTGGCATTGGTAGAGGGTCACCATCCAGAGCCCATCATTATCCAGTTCTATCCATAACCATTTCTCTTTATGGTTGATTTGTTTGTTAAATGCATTGTATACCCACCATCTTCATCTCTGACTACCCAATTTCTACTAATCCCTCTCCTCCAATCAAATCCTGATGTTGTCCATAAGTCACCTCTAGACCAGTTGCAGAATTATCTTATTGAGTCACTCCAGTCTGCAGACATCTCAACTGTAACTGTCATTGATACCCTAGGTGAGTGCAGAGATGGGGACCCAGAGTCTCCCATGCTTCCTGTGCTTGGGAAGTTTGTTTCAAACATCCTCTGAATAAAGTTCTCCCTTACTAGCAGAAATGAAGTACAAATTGTGTCAGGGTTCTGTATTCCATTGCTGGAGGCATTGGCAGTCTTGAAGGTTGGCCAAAATGTAAACAACTGGACCAAGGAGTGGGTGCTTTTTTGTCCATGCTATTGCAACCCTCAACTTTCATGACCTCCACCTTCAGGATCCCATGGGCCAGCTTGGTGAAATCATGGAGTCTCCACAGAGCACCGTTCATGAAGGAGGCACAGAATGGAAAGTATACAGGAGCTTTGACACTGTGCACATGAATTTTCCATAAATTCTTTCACAAACAGACCCAAAGGTAATACTATGGTCTGTTAAATCCTCAGCACTGTGGTCCTAGTTATGAATTCCCTCCTTCTACTATTGCCACACTGATGAATTTCCACCTTGTACAAGTACAACACCTCCTTGAGTTGGTCCAATCACTACCTATACCACCTGAAGACCCAAACTACCCTGCCCAACCATTTCACAAGTTATTTTCCAGCTTCATTATGGACCCAACCTGTTGCAGTGACCCATGTTTCCACATATCTCTGGAATGTCATGGTGAATTTGCCCTATGCTACCTTAAGCTTATGGGCAAGTCTCATGCTTTTCATGGGTTCTCCCCCCCTTTTTAAGTCCCAGATACCACACTCTTTTTGTTCAATCATGACATATTTTCTTTCTTTATCATGTCTTCTCAGGTCACATGATCAAGATGGCAAATTTGGCTTTATTCAAATGACTGTCTACAACTCAGGACTGAGCCTATGAGGACCAGTAGGAGTGTTCTCTCTGCTGGCAGTTACCTTCCCCTGCAACATGTTATTGCGGATGATTTTTGCTTTTTCTTCTTCTCTTCTTTCCTGCTTTATTAACTACCACATTTGTTTACTCCTTTCTTCTCATCCCCCCCCACACACACCAACAATAAAGACACTGGACACAAGATCACATTCATAAGGCACAAAACTAGTTACACAGGCACAGTCTTACTTATCAAGATTACCATTGTAGTTAAAGTTCTCACTGTTTTCACTCCCCATTGCCTCATCTGACTCTGGGATCTCCTCCACCATGTTGTCATATCATATCAACACAGACTCATCAGTGTACTGAGCCATGTGCGTCAGACCAGTCTGGAGTATATCTAAGATCCTGGATGACACCAACTGCTGAGTGACAATGACAGACATCACTGGAGTGAGCCTGTTGACTAGAGGAGGAGGCTGGGGGAGATGGATAAGGGGATTGTTACACTTTCCCCATTGAGTGCACTGGGCAATGTACCATTGGAAGTGGGATGACATTCTCTTCCACTGCTGGGTTGTCTCCCTGGTAGTCATTCCTGTGCCTCCCATGTTTCCCTCCATGAGCTCTGGTTCCAATTCCCTCTCTGAAGATGGTGTAACAGCTCACTGAGAAACCCCTGGAGATGTTAGCTCATAATAGTCTGGAGGACCCACCAACTTGCCATTGGACCTGACCTCTTCTTCTATTCCATGGGCCAGCAAATCCTCCCTATAATGAGTATGACCAGAAGTCCATCCTGATGGCCCACATGTTCCATCCTCACAGTGAGAACAATTGTCAGGGTCACTCTCACCCTGTGCCTCTGAGATGTCAATGTCAGGGCCACCCTTCACCCTGTGCCTCCAGACCTATGAGCAATACTACATGCTGATTATCCTCCCACCTTATACCACAAAGGGGAGCCTGAATAGGTTGTCTAATACAAACTAATGCTCACTAGTTGCAAAGTGGAGTGGCAATGAACTTGAGGTGGGCCTGCAGTGAGCACTCCAAGTGATAGAGAGATGGGTTTGATAAAAAGAGAAGAGGAGAGTGAGAAGAGAGCACAACATCTTGCTAGAGTTCTCTCAGTAGTACAGATCTTGTGCACCTTGGTCTGCAAAGCAGCAAGGAAGAGGAGATTCCTGAGATATCAAAGCTACCTACTTACAGATGTATGTGGGTTTATTATATACTTTTTCTGGCTGTGAGAGGTAACAGGTGACCACAGTCACAAAGAAAAGAACAATGAAGGATAAGACAATAAGGAGAGTGGGTTATGGGAATAAAACAAAGTATAAAGAGTTTAAACAATAACCTGAAACAACCAAATTGAGGCTGTATAGGCTGTGCAGGCTGTGCTTTCCATCAGAAGATGATAGGGGCTGAGGCTGTGAGGCTTCTAGTTGAATTGCAGCTGCACAGGACTATGCTTGATAGGGGCTATGGACCCTGGACCCTGATGGCTGTGCTAGGGTTGAGGGTGAGTGGTGATGTCCAATGAGAAAACAAGGATGGGTAGCCTCTGAGGAATGATCAGATGGATCCAACTAAAGAGGGAGAGGCCCCCATTGGATGCCTGTCCTGCCCATCACCACTGCTACCACCACCTCCATCACCACTTCTTCTGCCACTCAATCATGTCCATGCAGCCCAGTCCCATACCAGCTAGTCCCAGCCATCTTCCCACTAGTCAATCTCAATCTTACTACCAGGCTGATAACTTCCCTGGTAGAATTACTCACCAGGATACTTGAAAGCATACTTACTGCTGCTGCTGATGGTACTGATGCTTATTTGTCACCTCAAACAGTGGGTAGTTTTGTTTTGTTTGCGATCCTTGACTGATTTTGGAGTAGATTATCAACCATATGTTGTTTGGGAAGATTTGAGCTGGTGACAATGCCACCACTAAGGCCCGTTGGGAACAAGATACTCTTCCCAAATGTCATTACAAGGAT
>Ga0307509_10004770_pt1 | contig 19327 bp, 24 predicted proteins | sample 10_EM_MG_FD_202245 | JGI IMG/M metagenome (GOLD analysis project Ga0307509, IMG submission 202245) | Populus trichocarpa ectomycorrhiza microbial communities from riparian zone in the Pacific Northwest, United States - 10_EM | ecosystem: Host-associated > Plants > Roots > Unclassified | place...
TCGCCGAACATCCGGCGATGCGGCACGCGCTCGACGAGCTCCTCGGGCCGGGCAATCGACACGCGCTCGGCGAGATGTTGCACCGCGCGGAGAGTGGCAACGGCGTCGCCGCGCTCGCGCACCTCGCGCTTGACGATCTGCATGATCACGACGGGGGGAGCGATCATGGCCGCAACGTTCCGACCCCGGCCGCTGATCACGCGGAGTGGAACGCGCCACGCTCGCCGGTGCGCGATCCGTATCCCGACCGCGACGGTGATCCCGATGCGGACGGGCGAAACAGTCCGGCGGTCCGCGGACCGGACTGGCGCCAGCACAGGGAGTCGGTCGTGGTTCGTAGGATTCTCGCCTTGCGCGGAACATCGCCCGAGCAGCTCGCGCAGAATCAGCGGAAGCCACCGGTCGCGCCGGGCGGCCTTTGGCACGGGGACGACGCCCCGGTGCGAGGTGCCGCGTTACACGTGGGGAATCGTGAAGCGGATCATGACGCCGATCACGATCGAACCGGCTACAACCGCGGCGCGCCTCGCGCTCGGGACGTCATACCGACGCGCGAGGTCGAGCTCCACCGCCCGAGCGGTCCGGATCTCTCGAGCCTCGTTCCGGCCCACAGCGACGGGTTCTACGCCGACGCCGCCGCGGGACACCGGTCGTCCGGTGGTCACGTCGTCGTCGGTGCCCTCGCGGAGGCTGGCCTCCGATTCTCCGATATCCGGGCTGCAGGCCCCGGCAAGATCACGACGACGTTCGACGGCAGTGGACGCGCCGAGCTGGGCGCTGACGCCAAGATCCAGATCGGCACCGAGACCGAGGTTTCGGCGAACGTCGGGGGCCGCGCGGAGGTCGACGAACGTCTGACGACCGGTTGGTCGACGCAACTCACGGGCGGCGAAGACGGCGGCACGCCGATCACGGCCGGGGTGGGCGGCGAGGTCCACGTGACCGCCGGCGTGCGCGGTGGTGCGAGCGTGCGCGCTGGCTTCAACCATCGCGAAGCCGGGCTCGAGGGACAGGCCGGCGTGTTTGTCGGAGGTGAGGCCGAGGCGAAGCTCACCGGCAACCTCGGTCCGGTCGATGCCGAGGCGACGGGCTCCGTGCTCGGTGGTGCCGGCGCGGGCGTGGAAGGGGGCATCATCTTCGAGCACGGCAAGCTCCACATCGGGGCCAGCGTATGGGCGGCCTGCGGCGTCGGCGGCAAGGTCTCGGGTAGCGTGACCCTCGATCTGGCCCAGGCGGAGGCGCTCGGGATCATCACCTCGCGCAAGGCACGCGAGCTCGCGGCACGCGCGAGCCTCGAGGGCTCGCGCCGGCTCGTGATCTCGGCAGCGCAGCTAGGTCACCGCGAGCTTCGCCGCGGTGCTGCATCGATCGATGCCGATCACGACCGCACGATCACGCGCAGCGAGCTGACCGGTCCCGTCGCGCAGGCGCTTCAGGCGCAGGCACGCGACGTCTCGGCGCGCTTCGATCGTGCGCGTCACACCGACTACGGTGCGATGGTTCACGCCGCCCGGGTCGAGGTCGCGAAGACCCTCGCGTACATGGGAAATGATCGCATCGCCGCAGAGGGTGCAGTGAGTGACGCGATCGCACGGGCACTCGACCCGAACCAGCGCGCGCGTGCCCTCGCGCGTGCCGAACAGGGCGCGTTCGACTTCGTCGACGGGATGGTCGAGACAAACCGAGAGCTCGACGAGGGGGTCGTCCAGGGCTTTCAAACCGCGGGGGACGGTGCCGCGTACGTCATCAGCCATCCCCGCGAGCTCGCGCATCAGGCAGTGCTCGGCGCGCAGGCGCTACTCGCGGCGATCGACAACGCCGCGCTGGTGACCGGCCTCGCGATGAACCGTGAACAACAAGCGCTGCCGGACCAGCTTCACCGTGCGCGCAAGGTGATCGCGGAGACCACACGCGTGGTGGAGCGTGAAGGTCGCGAGACCGCCGCCGATCTCGGCACGTACCACGTCGACCTGAATCGTTGACCCGGTGCACGCGTTGAACGCGAAACAGCGTCTCGCCACGGCCCGCTGCAGTCAACGCGCGTTCACGCGCACATGCATACGTGCCGAGGAATCGCGCGCAGTTCGCGCTGGCACGAGCCGTGGAGTAGGGAGACTTGCCGTCCGATAGGCTCCCATGACGCTTCGCCTTCCTTATCTCGCTCTCGCTCTCGTCACTGCCTCCTCGTCCGCCTTCGCCGGCCCCGAGGTGCGCGATCACCGCTCGGAGCCTGCGCCGGAGGTTCGCGACCATCGCGACAACCAGCCGGTCGAGGTCGTGACGTATCGCCGTCCCGGCCCGCGGTTCATGCTGCCGCTCAAGATCGATCTCGGCTTCGCCGGGACGAACACGTCACACGGCTACGCGCCCGGCATCGGCGGCGCGATCGGCATCCACTGGGCGTCGCTGAGCCCGCAGCCCACCGACTTTGACATCGGCGTCGGCGTGTTCGGTGCGTTGATGGCGACGCCGGTCGATCCGCAGATGAACATGTCGAGTGGCGTCGCCTACGGCGGCGCGTACCTCGAGGTCGGTCACACGCTCGCGCGGAACGACTTCGCGCGCGTGTGGGCTTCGGGTCGCGGCGAGTACCTGGCGTCGAGCGCCTTCGACAAGGACCACAACGGCGTCGGCCTCATGGGGCGGTTGTCGGCCGAGCTCTACGCGGGTGGCGTCGGCGTCGCGCCGCGCGGCGTGTTCCTCGGCTCGTACGCGATCGGGCTCTACGTCGAGGCGGGCGCGCGCGACATGGTCGACGACGTCGGCAAGTTCCAGATGGGCGCCGGCCTCACGTTCCGCACGCCGTTCGCGTTCACCTGGTAGAGCCGACCCGGTAGCGACCTTGCCCTTGCGGATGAACGCGACCGCGTAGCCGCAGAAGATCAGGGCCATCAGGACCATCCAGTACGTCGCCATCAGTCCGCCTGCTTGTAGCAATAGATGTTGGAGCTGTCGGCGCCTGCCTCCGGGCTCATCGGCCCGGTGCCGCCGTAGGTCTCGCGCTGCTCGCTCGTGAGGGTCCGCGCCTTCGCGATCGCGCCCAGCACGGTCGCGCCCTCGGTCGGGGTGCGCGCGTAGGAGTTGTAGTCGACTTGATAGAGTCCGAAGTGCGGACCGAAGCCTTCGGCCCACTCGAAGTTGTCGGTGAGGCTCCAGTGGTAGTAGCCGCGCAGGTCGATGCCTTCCTTGCGGGTCTGCTCGATCGCCTCGAGGATGCGCACGACGGTCTCGGCGTGACGCTTGCCGACGTTGCTCGAGATTCCCGACTCGGTGACGACGAGCGGCAGACCTGGATAGCGATCGGCGAAGCCGTGGATCACGGTGCGAATGCCATCGGGCCATGCCTCGTAGCCCATGCGCGGCGAGCAGTACGACGGATCGGGTGCGGGGATGCACGCGCCGTTGTCGAGGCCGGTCGTGCACGGCGCGACGCCGATCAGCACCGGTCGATCCGCGGACACGCCGGCGCGGAAGTAGTACTGGAGGCCGAGCCAGTCGATCGTGTTCGCCCAGTCGGGGTGCATCTCGTCGGGCGTGCCGTCGAGATCGGTGTCGAACCCGCCGGTGACGGCGGCGTCGACATAGAGGTAGTGGAACAGGTAGACCAACCGCTCGCGCGCGGCGAGGTCGGCCGGATCGTCCGAGACCTTGTTCTTCCGCGCCGGCTCCCAGTCGGCGACCGACATCGAGAATCCGACCGCGGCGGCGACGCCGTCACCATCGGCGTCGATCGTATCGTTCGCCTTGATCGCCTTGTACATCGCGGCCTGCGCGGCGATGTAGTCGCGCAGCGGCGGCACGAGCATCGCGACCGGATTCGCGAGTGCGTTCTTGCCGGGCGGAAAGTAGCCGACGCCGTACGCCGCGAACATCCAGATCAACGGCTCGTTGACGGTGCCCCATTCGTCGACGAGGTCGCCGAACCGTTGCGCGAGCAGCGCCGCGTGGTCCGCCATCTCCTGGACGATCTGCGCGCCGCCCGGGCCGCCGAACCCGCACAGGTTCGTCGCGGTCGGCCCGTTCGTGCACGACAGATCGTGGAGGTCGTACGTCCAGATCGGATTCGAGAAGTGATGGATCGTGACGAGCGGCCGGATGCCTTTCGCGACGAGCGCCTCGAGCTCCGCGCGGTAGTGTGCGATCGCGGCCTCGTCGATCACGTCCTTCTGCGGCTCGATCCGCGCCCACTCGATCGAGAACCGGTACGAATCGACGCCGAGGTCGCCGACGAGGCCGACGTCCTCGAGGTCGAGCGAGTAACCCTTCACCGCGTCGCCGACGAACGTGCCGCGACCGAGCCCACCCATCGCCGCCGGTGCGGTGAACTGGTACCAGTCGGTGTTCGGGTTCATGTCCTCGATCTGGGTCGCCGCGCTCGCGACGCCGAATCGAAACCCCGTCTTTCCGGCATCGCCGACGAGCGGACCGATCTTTCCGTACGTGATCGGTGACGTGTCGACGTCGTCGCCCCCGCACGCGGCGAGGGCGAGGCACGCGAGGGCCCACTTCATGCGCGCATGGTACTCGGCTTGACAGCCGAGAGCGTGACCCTATATTGCGCTTCCCGTGGCGAAAGAGCAGCTTGGCCCCTACGTCGTCCTCGTGCGCGACCTGCCGGTCCAGCGCTCGTTCGACATCCCCGGTGTCACGGTCGGTGCGTGGCTGAAGGGCATGCCGATGCGCGACGCGCTCGGCATCCCGGAGCCGGATCCCGATGCGGGCCGCGGCCACGCCGACCTCGAGCTCTACGCCGACGGTACCCACGCGTTCGCGACCGGCACGTTCAAGGGCAACCTCCACGTCGCGTGCAGCCGCTGCGTCGGCGACGTCGACATCGCGATCGACGAGAAGCTCCACGTCACGTTCATGCCGCCGAGCGAGATGCCGGCCGATGACGACGGCCCGGTCACCGACGAAGAGGGCGCCGAGGTCGCGACCGAGGACCTCGATCTGTTCCCGTTCGACGGCGACAAGATCGACCTCGAGCCCCTGTTTCGCGAGCAATTCGTCCTGTCGGTGCCGTTCTCGCCGCTGTGTCGGGAGGACTGCAAAGGCCTGTGCGGACAGTGCGGGATCGACCTGAATTCAGGTACCTGCACCTGCGAAAAGCCGATCGATCCGCGCCTCGCTGCACTCAAAGGCTTGAAATTACCCTCGTGATCGGGCATTAACGCCGCTCTTCGGAGTTCTCCATGGCACTGCAAAAGCGACGTCGCGGGCCCGCCCGCACTGCACATCAACGCTCGGCGTGGAGCAAGAAGTCGGGCGAGAACCGCCCCACCGTTCAGGCGTGCCCGAATTGCGGCGCGCCCCGGATCCCTCATCGCGTCTGCATGAGCTGCGGCCAGTACCGCGGCGAGCAGATCGTCGCGAAGAAGGCCGCGGAAGAGTAACCGCTACGCGCATCGGCTAGGCTCGACGCGTGCGTGCTCGAGTCGTGGTCGATGCGATGGGGAGCGATCGCGCGCCTTCCCCCGAGGTGGCGGGTGCGCTGCGTGCGGTCCGCGAAGGCGACGTCGATGTCGTCCTCGTGGGTGATCGCGCGCGCCTGGAGCCGGAGCTCGAAGGCGGCGATCCTCGGATCGAGCTCGTCCACGCGACCGAGGTCGTGACGATGCACGACCATCCCGGCCAGGCGTTTCGCCAGAAGCCCGACTCGTCGATGCGCGTCGCCGTCGACCTCGTCGCGGCGGGGAAGGGCGACGCCGTCGTCTCGGCCGGCAACTCCGGCGCGATGCTCGCGACCGCGCTGTTCGTGCTCGGCCGGATCGAAGGCATCGAGCGGCCCGCGATCGTCACGGTCCTGCCGACGCCTTCCGGACCGTTGGTGTTGTGCGATGCGGGTGCGAACACCGAACCGAAGGCATCGCAGCTCGCGCAGTTCGGCGTGCTCGGCGCCGCCTACGATCGTGTGGTGCACGGTCGCGCGCGCCCGCGCCTCGGCCTGCTATCGAACGGCGCCGAGGTCGGCAAGGGCACGCCGCTCACGCGCGAGGCGCACGCGATCTTGAGCGGCATGACCGGCGCGTTTCAGTTCGTCGGCTACGTCGAGGGCAGCGATCTATTTCGCGGTGTGGTCGACGTGATCGCGACCGATGGCTTCACCGGCAACGTCGTGTTGAAGACCTGCGAGGGCATCGCCGAGGGTTTGTTCGGCCTCGTCAAGCAAGAGCTCGAGAGCACGGTGCTCGCTCGCATGGGCGCCGCACTCGTCGCACCCGCACTGCGCGGTCTCGCGAAGCGGATCGACTACACCGAGATCGGAGGTGCGTTGCTCGCCGGCGTCAAGGCGCCCGCCGTGATCGCGCACGGTCGCAGCGATGCCACCGCGATCGCGAGCGCGATCCGCGGTGCCGCGCGCTTCGCGAACGATCATCTCGTCGCACAACTCACGCACGCCGTACGCTGAGTTTTTTCGCTCGCGCATCGCCCGCACGATCGCTATCGTGATCGCGTGGTGGCCAAGGCGATCAAGGTGTGCCTGGAGAACCGCGGTGAAGATCGCGAGACGCCGTGGGCGGCCGACCTCGGTCCGGCGCCCGGACCGAAAGGCTCGCGCAAGGTCCGCCTCGTCAACGTCCCCTTCATGCACGCAAAGCCCACGTGGGGCGACGTGATCGTCGTGTCGCCCACCAAAGGCACGTTCCCCACGTGGGACCGCAACGGCGTCGCGTGGTCCCGGATCGACTCGCGCATCATCGAAGACGGCGGCCGCTGGGCCATGATCGTGTCGTACGCGCCGCGAGATCTCGAAGCGTCCGACGACTGTTTCGACGCCCTCTGCCACGCGTGCGCCGAGCTCGACGTCGTGTGCGAAGGCGCGACCGAGCCGCGCGCCGACCGTGCCGGTTACGCGTACCTCGCGGTCAAGTACGCCACGTCCGACAAGGCCGTGATGAACCACCTCTCGCGCGCCAAGCTCCCGTGCGCGCTCGTCCAGGTCCATCCGACCCCGGCCAAGCCCGCCAGAGCCGTGAAGCGCCCCGTGAAGAAGCCAGCCCGCGCGCGCAGATAGATACGAGGCAACTCGCGCGCGGCCGGGCCGATACCGCCAGCATGAGCATCTTCACGCAGGGTCGCGTCGTCAACTCGTGGCCCGCGGCCCGGGTCTCTGATCCCGACGACGTCACGATCGTCTCTCCGCCGTCCGTCGCGCCGCGCTCCACGCTCGGCGCGGTCGTCGCAGTGCCACCACCGCGCACGTGCGCCGCCGTCGTTCACACGTCGACCACGATCGCCGCCGCCCACGACGCGCGCCTGCTCGCGATCCTCGCTCAAGATCTCAGCCACGAGCCCGCGTACGTCGCGTTCAACAGAAAGGAGAAGCAGCTGGGCGACGCGTTCGCCGCGCTATCCGTCTTCGATCAGCGCGCGCTCCACGCGCGCTTGTCATCGGCGCGCCCGGGAGACCTGCTCGGCGAGAAGTTCAACCGCCTCGCGCCGGAGCGCCGCACCCGCCTCCTCAACTTCCTCGGCGACGCGCGCCGCCGCGCCGCTCAGGCCGCCGCGCAGAAGCGATAACAGCGCTAAGCGACGCTCTAACGCAGGCGCAGCATCGCGTCGAGGCGGGCGTCGTTGCGCGCATCCTCGAAGCTGCTGATGAAATCCTTCGCGTCGGAGAAGGAGAGGTCGAAGAGGTCGCGCAGGTCGACGAATGCACGCACGCGATCGTGGGTGCGCTCGTCGCGGAGTAGCGCCGCGATGCTCTTGCCGGCGGCGAACGCTTCGCGCAGGCGGCGGGGGCGATCCCAGGCATAGCGAGTGTCGGCGAGCTTGGGGCCGAGCGCGGCGTCGAGCGCGGCGTCGTCGCGATCGACGTACCAGGTGGCGAGCGAGACGAGCACTTCGTAGGTCAGATAGAACGCCTCGCTGAACACGATCATCAGATCGAAAGGCGTTGCCAGGTCGAGCACCTTCACGAGGGACGACGGCGAAGTGGCGAGCGCGCGTACCTGCGCGATCGAGATCGCATCGGCGGGATAGGTTTCGTGCTCGTGGTGGCTTTCGTGGGTGTCGTCGCCCTCGGCGAGAACGTACAGGGCGCGCCCGACGGTGCGAGCAGCGACTTCGCGCGCGACCTGGCGCGCAGCGGCCTTGCCGGAGGTCGCGTACATGGTGTCGCGGCCGGAGGCCTCGCGGCGATCTGCGACGTCGGTCCACCAGCGCGCGGTCCACCGGATCGGATAGCCGTAGAGGCCGCCGGCCGCGGCGCGCTCGAGCCAGCGCGAGCCACCCGTGCCGCCGTGGTCGGTGACGTCGGGCGCCTCGAACGGGACGCCGAGGTTGTCGGCGAGGCGGCGGCCGCTCGCGTGGGCGTGCTCGCGCTCCTCGAGTGTCGTCGCGGGGAATCGGTCGAGGCGCTGCGCGCGGAACGCACTGTGCGTCGGACCGGGCGCGTCGACGATCGCGTAGAGGTCGAGCACCCACGTGAGCGAGTCGTCGTCGCCGTCGAGCGCCCATTGCAACTCGAGCACGACGCAGCGGCCGGCGAGCTCGTCGAGCGTTATGCCCAGAGCCATAGCGCGGCGGCGAGCGAGGGCGGACCGAGTACCTCGACGTTGGCCGGCAACTCCCCGTAGATGAACCGCGCGTCGCGGCCGCCGAGGTAGAGCCTGGTCGGTGCGAAGGTCGCGAGCAGCGCGGCGATCATCTTGTGGACGCGGGCGTTCCACTTCTTGCGGCCGTGCTTCTCGAATGCTTCGCCGGCGACGTAGTCGGCGTACGTCGCCTTCTTGCGGAAGCGATGCGCGCCGAGATCGAAGCCGGGAAGGGGCTTGCCGTCGAGCAGCAGGCTCGCGGTGAACCGCGCACCGATCGTGATGACGAGCTCCACCCCGGCGCCCGCGATCGCGGAGTGCGCGACCAGCTCGGCGTCGTCGACGACGCGCGCGGGGCGTAGCGACTGGCGCGCGAGGGCGGTCGCGAGATCGAAGCGACTCCACGCCTCGCCGAGTCCCGCGGCGCGCGCGGTGACGCCACCGGCGACCGAGCCGGGGTAGCCGACGGTCACGCGATCGAACTCGCCGAGCTCCTCGGCCAGCATCCACACCGAGTCGAGCACCGCGGCGGGCTCGGCGCCGTCGCTCACCGGCGCGCGCACGGCCGTGCCGATCACCGCACCGGTCGGCGCGATCAACGTCGCGACGAGCTCGGGCGGATCGATCGCGACCACGAGCGTGCGCGGTCGCGACGACACGATCGGGCGAGCGAGCTCGGGCACGCGCGCATCATACTCACGGCGTTCCGGGACACGCGATGGTCTTCACGTCGGGCTCGCGATCCGACTTGCGCACGCGGAGTCGGAGCTCGTAGTGCCACGGCTCACCGTCCGTGATGGAGGCGTCGATCCGGCAGTACCAGTACTCCGGAGCCGCGGGCGGATCGATCGGTGCCGGCCTCGCAGGAAAGGGTCCGCAACCGCCGGTGAAGCTCCCGCCGGACGCGTTCCGCTCGAGCATCGCGAGGTACGTCCCGATGGTGTCCTCGACCGAACAACCGCGCTCGTTCGTCGCATTTTCGTCGAACCGATCGTCGGCGTGGCGCCGGAGCAGCCCGCGCAGGGAAGCGAGGTCGGGCGCCCCGCCGGCCCCCGCCACGATTCGATTCGATGGCGCGGCGGGCACTTCGGTCGCACCCCCACATCCGGCGACGCAGCAAGTCACGACGGCGAGAAGGCGTCTTCGCACTGCATAGATCGTAACGCAGCGGGATCATGCATTGTTCCGCTTCACATCGCCTCGTTAGCGTGCGAAACAGCCGGCGATGAAGACCGCGCTCCTGTTCCCCGGCCAGGGCTCGCAAAGAGTCGGCATGGGCCGCGATCTCGCGATCGAATATCCGCTCGCGAAACAGACGTACGAAGAAGCCGACGACGCACTCGGCTTCGCGATCTCGAAGTTGTGCTGGGAGGGACCTGAGGACGACCTCACCCTCACCCAGCACACGCAGCCCGCGATCCTCACGACCTCGATCGCGGTGTTCCGCGTGCTGCGCGAGCGCGGCCTTCAGTTCGAGATCACCGCGGGGCACTCGCTCGGCGAGTGGACGGCGCTGGTCGCGACCGGCGCGATCGCGCTCCGCGACGCGGTCCGCCTGACTCATCTCCGCGGCCAGTTCATGCAGGAAGCCGTGCCGGTCGGCCAGGGCGCGATGGCGGCGCTGATCGGCCTCGATCTCGAGAAGACCCGACTGCTGTGCGAGCAGGCGTCGGCGGCCGGCGAGCCGGTCGAGCCCGCGAACCTCAACGGTGCAGGCCAGATCGTGATCAGCGGTCACATCAACGCGATCGATCGCGCGATCGCCGCGAGCCGCCCCGCTGGGGCGAAGCTGGCGAAGAAGCTGCCGGTGAGCGCGCCGTTCCATTGCGCGCTGATGAAGCCGGCCGCAGATCGCCTCGCGGCCGCGATGGAGGGCCTCGTGATCACGACGCCGACCGTCCCCGTCGTCGCGAACGTGACGGCCGAACCGACGCAGGACCCGGCGCAGATCCGCCGCCTGCTGATCCAGCAGGTCACCGCGGCCGTGCGCTGGGAAGAATCGATCCAGGCGATCGCGAAGCTCGGCGTCACCCGCGCCTACGAGCTCGGCTCGGGCGCGGTGCTGAAGGGCCTCGTCAAGCGCATCGCTCCCACCATCGACGTCACCACCATCGGGGAGCCGCACGAAGTCGCGGCGTTCCAACCATGATCATCGACCAGGCCCTCAAAGGTAGAACCGCCCTCGTCACCGGTGGCTCGCGCGGCATCGGCCGTGCGATCTGCATCGCACTCGGTGCGCGCGGTGCAAAGGTGATCGTCAACTTCGCGTCGAACGAGGACGCCGCGCGCGAGACCGCCGCGGCCGTCGAGAAGGCAGGCGGCACTGCCGCGATCAACGGGTTCGACGTCGCGAACAGCACCGCCGTCACCGACGCGATCAAGGCGATCGGCAAGGAGCACGGCGGCCTCGACATCCTCGTCAACAACGCGGGCGTCGCGATCAACGGCCTCCTGATGCGGTTCTCCGACGATCAGTGGGAGCGCACGATGAAGACGAACCTCGGCGGCGCGTTCCACTGCGTGCGCGCGGCGTCGACGCTCCTGCTCCGCGCCAAGGAGCACGGCCGGATCATCAACATCACGTCGGTGGTCGGCGAGCAGGGCAACGGCGGCCAGGCCGCCTACTCGGCCTCGAAGGCCGGCCTGATCGGCTTCACGCTGTCGACCGCCCGCGAGCTCGCCTCGCGCGGCGTGACCTCCAACGCCGTCTCGCCCGGGTTCATCGAGACCGACATGACGGCCAAGGAATTGCCCGAGGCCGCCCGTGCGAAATTACTCGAGCAGATCCCACTTTCTCGGATCGGCCGTCCCGACGATGTCGCGGATACGGTCGCGTTTTTGGCCGGACCGGAGGCTGCCTACATTACCGGGCAGGTCTTCCGCGTTAACGGCGGCCTGTTGATGTAAGTCCCGATTCGGTCTATCTAAGCCGCGAGGTTCCGCATGTCTCCTGATGAAATCGAAGCCAAGGTCAAGGAAATCATCTGCAACCAGCTCGAGGTGTCCCCCGAGCAGCTGCGCCCCGAGGCGTCGTTCATCGACGACCTGAAGGCGGACTCGCTCGCGGTCGTCGAGCTCGTGCTCGCGTTCGAGCAGGAGTTCAAGATCACGATCCCCGAGGAAGATACCGAGCAGATCAAGACCGTCAAAGACGCGGTGAACTACATCAAGTCGCACGCGAAGTGACGGCCGCTTCCCGCGGCTAGAGGAGTTGAACCATGCAGCGTCGCGTCGTCATCACCGGCATCGGGCTCATCACTCCCATCGGCAACGATGTGGAGACCACGTGGACGTCCCTCCTCGCCGGCAAGAACGGCGCGGCGCCGACGACCCTGTTCGATGTCACCGAGTTCGCCACGAAATTCTCGTGCGAGGTGAAGAACTGGGAACCGTCGAAGTGGTTCGACAAGCGCGAGCTGAAGCACCTCGATCGGTTCCTCCAGTTCGGCGTCGCCGCCGGCATGATGGCGGTCGCGGACGCGGGCCTCGGCACGCGCGTGCCCGAGGGTCTGGAGCATCGCTGGGGCTCTTTCATCGGTGCGGGCCTCGGTGGCGTACGCACGATCGAGGACACCTACGCGGCGTCCAAGGTGAAGGGACCGCGGCACGGCATCTCGCCGTACTTCGTCACCGACATCATCATCAACGAGCTGCCCGGCATGGTGTCGATCCGGACCGGTGCGACCGGTCCGAACATCTCGCACGTCTCGGCCTGCTCGACCGGCGCGCACTCGATCGGCGAGGCGTTCCGCACGATCCGGCACGGCTACGCCGACGGCATGATCTGCGGTGGCGCCGAGGCGACGATCTCGATCCTCGGCGTCGGCGGCTTCAACTCGATGCGCGCGATGTCGACCCGCAACGACGCCCCCGAGAAGGCGAGCCGCCCGTTCGACAACGACCGCGACGGCTTCGTGATCGGCGAGGGCGCCGGCATCGTCGTGCTCGAAGATCTCGAGTCGGCGAAGAAGCGCGGCGCACGGATCTACGCCGAGCTCGTCGGCTATGGCGCGAACAGCGATGCGAATCACGTCGCGGCTCCCGCGCCCGAGCACAAGGGTGCGCAGGCCTGCTTCAAGGTCGCACTCGACGATGCGAAGCTCCGCCCCGACCAGATCGGCTACATCAACGCGCACGGCACCTCGACCGATCTCAACGACAAGAACGAGACGATCGCGGTCAAGAAGGTGTTCGGCGAGCACGCTCGCAAGCTCGCGATGTCGTCGACCAAGTCGATGACCGGCCACACGCTCGGTGCCGCCGGCGGTGTCGAGGCCGCGATCACGGCGCTCGCGATCCAGCGCAACGTCTTGCCGCCGACCACGAACTACGAGACGCCCGATCCCGAGTGCGACCTCGACTACATCCCGAACGTCGCCCGCGAGCAGCGCGTCGACTACGCGATGTCGAACAGCTTCGGCTTCGGCGGCACGAACGCCGCGCTGATCATCGCGCGCTACAAGGGCGACTGATGGCCGATGAGCGAGTTCGGAGCGCCAGAGCGCGGCTCGGCGAGGAGGCCATTCAAACATGAAGTGGGTGGCGGGCTCGGACCACGCCGGCCTCGAGCTCAAGCGCGCGCTCGTCGCGAAGCTCCAGGAGCTCGGCGACGAGGTGCTCGACGTCGGCACCCACGACAGCGCGTCGGTCGACTACCCGACGTTCGGCGCCGAGGTCGGCAAGCGCGTCGCCGCCGACAAGACCCTGCGCGGCCTCGTCGTGTGCGGCAGCGGCATCGGCATCTCGATCGCCGCGAACAAGGTCCACGGCGTGCGTTGCGCGCTGGTCCACGATCACCTGACCGCCGAGCTCGCGCGCCAGCACAACGACGCGAACGTGATCGCACTCGGCGCCCGGACGACCGGCGCCGGCGTCGCCGAGGACGCGCTGCTCGCGTTTCGCGCCACCGAGTTCGCCGGCGGACGCCATGCGAAGCGCGTCGGCATGCTGGACGAAGCCTGATGCGCTGCCCGTTCTGCGCCGTCGACGAGAAGGACAAGGTGATCGAGACGCGGGTCTCGAAGGATGGCCGCGAGATCCGTCGCCGCCGCGAATGCGAGGCGTGCGATCGCCGGTTCACGACCTACGAGCGGATCGAAGAGTCGATGCCGCTCGTGATCAAGGGCGATGGCCGCCGCGAGCCGTTCGACCGCAACAAGATCGCGCACGGCATCACGTCCGCGGTCGCGAAGCGCCCGGTGTCGCGCGATCAGGTCTCGACGCTCGCCCTCGAGGTCGAACGCGAGATCGGAGAGCTCAACCTCAGCGAGATTCCGGCGCGCGAGGTCGGCGAGCGCGTGCTCCCGAAGCTCAAGGCGCTCGATCAGGTCGCGTACGTCCGGTTCGCGTCGATCTATCGCGACTTCCGCGACCTGGACGGCTTCGCGAAGGAGCTCGACGCGCTCCGCATGGAAGACACGGGCGAGGGCACCGCGATGGCGGACTCGACCGACGAGCATCCCCCGGTCGCGGCCGGCCACATCGAGTGAGCGAGCTCGACGACGCGTTCATGCAGCGCGCGCTGCAGCTCGCGGCGAAGCACGCGGGTCACACGTCGCCGAACCCGATGGTCGGCTGCGTGATCGTCGATCGCGCGGGCCACGTGATCGCCGAGGGCGCGCACAGAGGGCCGGGGCATCCGCACGGAGAGATCGACGCGCTGACCAAGGTCGGCGGCAAAGCGCCGGGCGCGACGATCTACGTCAACCTCGAGCCATGCACGCACCAGCGGCCGGGGAAGATTCCGTGCGCCCAGGCGGTGAAGGCGTCCGGTGCGGCGCGCGTCGTGATCGGCAGCGAGGATCCGTTCCCCGGCCACGGCGGCGGGATCGAGGTGCTGCGGCGCGCGAAGATCAGCGTGCATCGCGCGCTCGTCGAGGAGTGCGATCGGTTCAACCGTGGCTTCCTCGTGTGGGCGAGCCAGCAGCGACCGGCGTACACGCTGAAAGCGGCGGTCACGCTCGACGGCAAGATCGCGACGGTGAAGGGGAGCTCGAAGTGGATCACCGGCGAGGCCGCGCGCGAGGACGTCCACCGGATGCGGACCGCGCACGACGCGATCCTCGTCGGCGTCGGTACCGTGCTCGCGGACGATCCGCGGCTCGACAGCCGGATCCCAGGCGGCCGCGATCCGATCCGGATCGTCCTCGACGGCAGGCTCCGCACGCCGCCGACCGCACGGCTCCTCCCCAGGAAGTCCGGTCCCCGCACGATCATCGTCACCGGCCTCCGCGCCGACAAGGCCAAGCAGGCGGCGCTCGAGAAGGCCGGCGCCGAGGTCTGGAGGCGGAAGCTCCGCAAGAACGGCGAGGTCGCGCTGTGGGAGCTCGGCACGGAGCTCGGCCTCGCGAAGATCCTGTCGGTGCTCGTCGAGGGCGGCGGCCAGGTCCACGCCTCGTTCCTCGCCCAGAAGCTCGCCGACGACGTCGTCCTCTACGTCGCCCCGAAGGTCGTCGGTGGCCCGGCGCCGAGCTGGGTGGGCGGCGAGGGCGTCGGGACGATGGCGGCGGCCCACCGGCTGCGCCCGATCGGGTCTCCCGTTCTCCTCGGCGACGATCTACGGTTGCGATTCCGGCAATAGTCCCTCCCGTCCCCGTTCACGCCAGGCGTGGTAGATACACCGTCGATGTTTACCGGCCTCGTCGAAGACCTCGGGACCGTCGTACGGGCGGAGCGCCGGCCGAAGATGGAGGGGCCGGGACCTGCGCCCGGACCCGGGGAAGACGCGCTGGTCCTCGCGGTCAAACCGGCCCGGATCCCGCTGGCCGAGCTCGCGATCGGCGAGTCGGTCTGCCACGACGGCGCATGCCTGACGGTGACCGAGGTCGGTCGCGACGCGTTCACCGTGCTCGCCGGCGCCGAGACGCTCGCGCGGACCACGCTCGGGCACGTGCGCGTCGGCTCTCGCCTGAACCTCGAACGCTCGCTGAAGATCGGTGACCGGCTCGGCGGCCACTGGGTGACCGGCCACATCGATGGCACCGGCGAGCTCGCGGTTCGCCGCGACCTCGGCGCGAACCTCGTGCTCGGGGTGCGCGCCGCGCCGGCGCTGCTCAAGTACATCGTGGAAAAAGGCTCGATCGCGATCGCCGGCGTCTCGCTCACCGTCAATGCGGTCGATGCCGAGACGTTCTCCGTCGCGATCATCCCGCACACCCGGGAAGAAACCACGCTGGGCGCATTGAAGCTCGGCGACCGCGTCAACCTCGAGACCGATCTGATCGCGAAGCACGTCGAGAAACTGCTGGGAGGCCGCACATGACCGCCATCGAACGCGTTCAAAAAGCCCTGGACGAGATCCGCGCCGGCAAGATGGTGATCCTCGTCGACGACGAGGATCGCGAGAACGAGGGCGATCTCGTGTTCGCCGCCGAGCTGGTCACGCCCGAGCACATCAACTTCATGGCGACCCACGCGCGCGGTCTGATCTGCCTCGCGATGGACGACGCGATGATCGACAAGCTCGAGCTCGCGCCGATGGTGCGCGACAACCAGGCGTCGCTCGGCACCGCATTCACCGTGTCGATCGAGGCGCGCCACGGCGTGTCGACCGGGATCTCAGCACGCGACCGCGCGACGACGATCCGCGCCGCGATCGCCGACGACACCGGCCCCGACAAGATCGTCTCGCCGGGCCACATCTTTCCGCTCCGCGCGCGCAAAGGCGGCGTCCTCGTCCGCACCGGTCAGACCGAGGGCTCGGTCGACCTCGCGCGGCTCGCCGGGCTGAAGCCCGCGGGCGTGATCTGCGAGATCATGCGCGAGGACGGCGAGATGGCGCGCCTCCCCGAGCTCGAGGTCTTCGCGCAGAAGCACGGTCTGTTGCTGCTGTCGGTCGCCGACATGATCGCGTATCGCCTCCAGCGCGAGCAGATCGTGCGCTGCCACGGCTCGGGCTCGATCCGCCCCGGCGCGCTCGGTCCGGGCGAGCCGTTCGCGGCGCACTACTACTCGTCCGATGTCGAGGACACCGAGTACCTCGCGCTGGTCCGCGGCGACGTCGCGGGGGCGTGTGCGAAGGGGGACACCATCCTGGTTCGCGTCGCGGCGATGGATCCGCTCGCCGACCCGTTCGACCTCCGCCCGGATCTCGTCCACGCACTCGAGGCGATCGATCAGGCCGGCGTCGGGGTGTTCCTCTACGTGGTGAATCGCCATCGCATGAAGCTGGGCCAGTCGTTCGAGCGGCTCGTCCTCCAGCGTGAAGTCGCCCGCCCGAGCTTCAATAGCGCCCAGCAGACCAGCGAGGCGCTCCGCGATTTTGGCCTCGGCGCGCAGGTCCTGGCGCACCTCGGCTGCCACAAGATCCGCCTGATGATGTGGAGCGACCGCAAGATTCCCGGCCTCGAGGGCTTCGGTATCGACGTCGTCGAGCGCGTGCCGATTCCGCCGCGCACGCAAGGCCAGGCGAGCCCGCGCAACAAGACCGCCGGCTGAGGTATACCTGGGCGGCACTCCATGCCGACCACCATCGAAGGCACCCTGTCCGCCGCCGGCCTGCGGTTCGCGATCGTCGCGGCCCGCTTCAACGGCCTGATCGTCGAGCCGCTGATCGCGGGCGCGGTCGATGCGATCGTGCGCACCGGGGGCGACGACAAGGCGATCACGATCGTGCGCTGCCCGGGGGCATGGGAGCTGCCGCAGGTCGTGCGCCACGTGCTCGCGCGCGGCGGCATCGACGCCGTGATCGCACTCGGCGCGGTGATCCGTGGAGCGACCCCGCACTTCGACTACGTCGCGGGCGAGGCGGCCAAGGGGCTCGCCGGCGCGGCGGCCGACAGCGAGATCGCGGTCAGCTTCGGCGTCCTCACGACCGATACGATCGAGCAGGCGCTCGAGCGCGCCGGGACCAAGGCGGGCAACAAGGGGTTCGACGCGGCGATGACCGCGATCGAGCTCGCGACCTTGTTCAAGCAGCTGAAGACGAAGAAGTCCAAGTGACCGCCTCCGGCATTCGCACCAAAGGCCGCGCGTTCGCGCTGCAGCTCCTCTACGCGCGCGATCACGATCCGACGGCAGACGTCGCCGGGCACGCGGTCAGCTGGGCGAGCGAGTTCGAGCTCGAGCTCGAGCCCGCGGCGCAGCAGTTCGCGCGCGACCTCGTCGCCGCCGCGACCGAGAAGACCGCCGAGATCGATGCCGCGATCACCGCCGCGTCGCGCAACTGGCGGCTCGAGCGGATGTCGCGCGTCGACCGCAACATCCTGCGCCTCGGCGCGTGCGAGCTGATCGCGTTCCGTGACGTCCCCGTGAAGGTCGTGATCAACGAGGCCGTCGAGCTCGCGAAGCGGTTTGGCACCGCCGAGTCGTCGGCGTTCGTGAACGGTGTCCTCGATCGAATCGCGACCGCCGTCGGCCGCACGCCGGAGAGCTGATGGCGCTGACCGTCCTCCCGCTCGATCTGGCGCGCTGGGACGAGACGGCGCGCGATTGCCTCGTGTTGCCCGTGTTCAAGGACGATCGGCCGCTCCGCGGCGCGGCCGGGCTCGCGGACTGGCGGATGTGCGGGCGGCTGTCGCGACTCGTGTCGTCGCACAAGGCGACCTCGGAGCAAGGCGAAACGATGCTCCTGCCGCCGGGACGCCGCTTGAAGTTCGCGCGCGTGATGTGGTTCGGCCTCGGCGACGCGAAGGGCTACACCGACGACCGGTTTCGCAAGGACCTCGCGTGGATCCTCGGCGTGGTCAGCCGCGCCGCGGTCAACGATTGGGCCGTCCAGCTGCCGGGCCGCGCATCGGGCTTGATCGGCGCGCGCCGCGCGGTCGAGATCATCCTCGAGGATCAGTTGCTCGTCGATCAGCCGATCACGCTGCTCGAAGATCCGGCCGGCCAAAAAGACATCGCCGAGCTGCTACGCAGCCAGCGTTAGGGGCTGGGGAGGTCGATGGCGAGCGGCGCGAGGGTGAGCGAGACCTCGGCGCCCAACGCGTTTCCGACACGCTCGTATTGGATGTCCGTCACCTCGCCCGCCGCGACCGGCGTGTGGTCGAGCAGTGCCGTGAACGACGCGTCGTCGCGACGGCGAAGAAACGCACTCTGATCCTCGTACATCGTGATCGGGACCCCGAGGTACACGGTCGGTTCCCGGAGATCGCACGCCAGCTCGTCGAACGCGACGGGGCTGGACACGTGAATGGTGAGACCGTAGCCGTCAGGGAATGCGTCACCGTGGCCGTCGTCGTCGGACGGCTCGTCGGCAGCACAACCGACGAGCGCGACCAGAACGAGCGCCCGGATCACGGGTTCACCGCCACGGTGAGCTCGGCGAACATCGAGCCGTCGTCGTTGGTGTGATACGGGATCTCGAGGACGCTCGCCGTCGCGATCGCGTTGCCGTCGCGCTCGATCGTGACCGTCGTGCTCGGCACGAGGTAGAGCGAGACGCCGCTGTAGAAGGGCCATTCGGTGACCGGCTCGCCGACCAAGTAGGTCTGCGGTCCGAAACTGCCGGCCGAGACGTGATGTGCACCGTGAACGACGAGGTCCCTTCGCCACCTCCGTCGTCGGTACAAGCGGCCAGGCAGAGACAGAGCGACGTGCCGCGCGCAACTTCGCGTAGGTGCTGGGACCCATACTCGGAAATCTGAGGGCTCACACGATCCAGTGCCATAGGCGCTCCAGCACGTGGATGACGGTGGCGCCGAACACGACGAGCAGGGCCATATCGACGAGCGTCGCGAGGTGCGCGATCGCGATCCACACGCCATCGTGCTCGAGGAGCCCGATCGCATAGATGAAGATCGGGATGAGAAAGATCATGTTCGAGCCGGGAATCGGCAGCGGCAGCGCGA
>Ga0307509_10004771_pt1 | contig 19324 bp, 13 predicted proteins | sample 10_EM_MG_FD_202245 | JGI IMG/M metagenome (GOLD analysis project Ga0307509, IMG submission 202245) | Populus trichocarpa ectomycorrhiza microbial communities from riparian zone in the Pacific Northwest, United States - 10_EM | ecosystem: Host-associated > Plants > Roots > Unclassified | place...
AGCTTTGTTATCGAACCTCTCAGCATTGCAGACATATTCTGCAACCGACATCTGTGAGGCATAAGATAGACTTGTCACGATAATCGCTCCAATAGCCATTATCCCTCCATAGTCATATCGTTATCGTAAGGTTCCGTCAGTATTGGTAAGATACTATTGACGTGTGTGAGTGTGGGTATACCTGATTGCTCAGACTACCTCATCCGACAACACCATTCACTTCTGCGACTTTCATCGTGAGAGTGTGGAGTATAGAATGTGTTGCCTAACCATTGTCCGTAAAAACGTCCCGTTACCTAGTGACCACTTTCGCGACTCTTGTCTTTAGTGCTCAGTAACCTTATGCGACGTCGACCAATTTGGCTCGAACCACCTGCATAAGCCCGCCAAAGGTCTTTCCTCATATATCCTGCGAACGGGATCCGGTCGGACAGATGGCCGCGACGTATACGGGGTTACGAGGAGGGCTCTAATGACAATGTCTTTGGTGAGGGGACGCAACTACGGCTGCGTCTGCCGATGTAGCGCCGTCCCAACGCTGGTGCGGGAGGGGGGTGTTTGCTTTTCTTTTTGAACTCAGAATCCTAAGGTAGGTTAACTATAGGTCTTTATTCACTAAGGGAAGGCTAAGCCTTCCGGTATGCCTAACACCATCATTCATGAGTCCATATTCCTTCGGGAGTTGGGCCCGCTGGGGTTTTACGACAGTTCAGGTTATAGGTTGTTTGATTTGGGGGAGTGGGTTTGCTTTTCTTTGTTGATTGTGTCTACTGTCGGTTGGGGATGTTTTTCTTGTAGGCTAGGCTTTCGCAGGGGTTTTTGGTTCGTGGCTCTCAGGCCCACTTTCTCATCTCCTTGTAGTTTCTACCCATAGTACCGGGCGGGGTTTTCTCTGTCGGGCAGGGTCAGAGGGTTTTAGCTTGGGGATGGCGGGATGGACTGTAGTTGGAGGTTTTGCACTATGTGGCCCACGCTGGGCAGAAAGTCTGTTGTACCTAGGACCGTGGGATGAGCAAAGGTGTGCGTTTGCCCCGATAGAAACAATTAATAATCGAGATTAAAAAAACAAAAAAACAAAAAGGATTAAGTAAGAATATACCTCTACCTCCTCCAGCAAACAGAATAATTTTACCATTTTGTATTGATTTTCAATAAAATCAATTATTCATCATGTTGCAAACTGATACTTTCTCAACACATTGTACCATAACCTTTGCTCTGTTGCAAATAGAAAAGAATAATTTATAGAGTATCTTTACATACATGTTAGCTATCTGAAGGTATTTTGAGAGACTATTTCATGTAGTATTGGTTGAGATATTCATCTATTTGTTCATGGGATACAGAATCGAAAAAGTGTCTGATAACTAGGCAGCCCATAACTAGGTCAAATACGTTAGGTATAAACTTCTTTGCAACTAGTAGATGTACAGATCGCCGACCTGCAGAAATCAGAAGATGGCTGGACCAGCCACTTTTTTTCTTTTTCTTTTTTTTTAAATCATGTGATTATTGTTTTAAGGTACAAAATCCTGCATGCAGCTCGTGCTATGGCATATAAAAAACCTCCAACTACCCCTGGGAAAAAGCCAACCCCCTAAGTCCCTCTGGTGTGGAACCAACGGCATATCTCGCCCCCAACAAGAAACGCTTGAGTAGCTAAGAAGATAGGCTGAGAAAATGAAATCAAACAACAAGCAGGAAGAGTCAGGAAAACCCATGGCACGATTATCCGAACAAAGGAAAAAAGACAAACCAATCAAAACAGCAACCACTTGAAAAGATCCCATACAAGCATGGAGACCAGGCTCGGCATTGTCGATGTCCTGGGGGGGCAAACTACGGGCCCACTGTGTTGGAAAAACCCCGAAAAGAAGAAGGAGATAATGCAATACCATCCTCCCTGAGGCAAGCCGTGATGGACTGTGGTCATGGTCCGGATAGTGAGGAAGTAGTTGTGGATACCAGCCAGGTAGTTGTGGATACCAGCCAAAAAGGTAGAGAACCAGTAGGGTGCCAGGCGATCCGACCGTAGGAGAAGGAGGACAAAGAGGGGTAGACCCAACTCTGTGCCAGAGAAACTATCGGAAACGCGTTCGTGTCTTGACTAGGCAGCCTCTTAAAAAGAAAGAGAGTAGAGTGTAACGGGGGCACCCTATAGAGAGGTGAACTCTAAGGTTGTGACCGCACCAAACACTCAAAGTAGAAGATAAAGATGAGGTAAAATAATTCAAAAGAATCAACGGTAAAACTTAATATAGTTAAGCTCGAAGCTTCACTCAATTTAGTTCTCGCGAGGAAAAGTTGGTTGTCGAAGTAGAATGCCAAACACTTAAACTTAAGTAGATATCAGATTTAAGCCTTTGACATTCACCACTACTTCCCACCTTGTGCGAGCACCCTGTCCTGCTCAGGGTTTGTCCGAGGTCTACCCTCCATCTTGATTTATCCTGCCGGAAGCGTCGGACCACCTCGGGTACACTTAACTCCGTCAATAGGATATGAGTTTCTGCAATGCATCTCCAATACAACCGCAGGTGCAAAAACTCTTCCTATCAAAGTCATACCAGTGGCTAACTGTTATGACAACAACCGGAGTCAATACCTAGATGGTGGACTCACTGGCCCAGTGGTAGTTTCGTCTATACAAGCTATGCAGTCCATCACTTAATTTACCCGACTATCCAATGTGATAAATTGACATGCAAGCTCCCCCGGTAAGATGTAGCCGATGGTTGGCTAAGTGGGCGCTACCCATCACCAGCCTCTCGGGACATACTCTACCGTTATAAGACTCATACCTCTAGAGTCCAATAACAACCCATAGTAATGCTACAAATCAAGGGGAGAAGGTCCGGGCTGGTTATTAAGGTATTTGTCTCGAAAGCACCCTGGCCTTCTGAGACTACCTGAGTACCACTAGGAAGACTACCGTACTACCCGTAGGTTAGAATAGACTCCTAGGTGCCCAAGAGACGATATATGGGCAACCTCCATTTTGGCGGTTACCCATACTCCCCTTATATATCCTGCGAACGACATTTAGTCGAACGTACGGTGACGACGTATACAGTGTTACAGTAGCCGCTCCAATGACCTCTTTTTTCTAGCAAACGAGCAACTATGCAGCCATCTGCCTATGACGCCCTGGCCCAACGATGGGGCCAGAGGGGGGTGTTAGCTAAACCCGCCCAAGTTCAATAGTATGTTCGGGTCACCCTTATACAAGCATGAGGCCTCCCCGCGCAGATGCTTGTGTGCCTGTCACAAATCGTGACTAGGCAAGGCAGATTTCACATGACTAATAGTTATTAGTCATAAGGTATATTTCTATGACTCATGATTGTGAGTCATAATTATGTTTCACGCTATGCAGTCAGTTGACTCATAGTTCTCACATGACTCGCACTTGCCTGTCATCGTTATGTTATGATTGGTTGATGTTTCTATGACTCACGATTGTGAGTCATAATGATGTAATGACTTTCGCGCGTGACTCACATTATGAGTCACGAGTTCCACACAGGTAACGCGCTTTGTGCACCTGATATGTTTTATGTTTTATGATTGGTTTAAAGGTATGTCGCGCAGTGACTCATAGGAGTCATCTGATGGATTTCGGGCATGACTCATTATGAGTCATAAGACCGCGTGACTCGAGTTATGAGTCACCAGGGTCAGGGTTATTCCGGGAAGAGGCCTATATAAAGGATCACGACGGGCCGTAGATATAGGATCTTCACGCGATCATCTAAGTACTTTCTTACAATATACTTTACCTTTACCTTTACCTTTACCTCTCGCTTGTATGCAAGCCCTCGAGCTCTTAGCGTCAGAGTAACCAAGACTTTATTAAGATACGAAGAAGTTCCCTCTACACCTCTCCCCAATAAGACATTGGTGTGAGATACGAAGAAGTTCCCCCTACACCTCTCCCCAATAAGACATTGGTGTGAGAAACGAAGACTATAAGATAGTCTACCAACGAAGAAGAGATTATAAGTTAATCTCGGAAAGAAGAATACTCTCCCGAATACTCAAGAAAGACGAAGACTATAAAGATAGTCTAATACAACCACGTAAGTAATTCGTTACCTGTTGCATAAATAACCGCACCCGTGTAGGATTGTTACAGTGCCCAAGAACATCTAAGAGCCCATAGAATGTGAGGCAATCGACCTCTAAGTTCTAGGATGACTTTGCTGGTGAAGGTAGGGTAACTTGGACTGCTCAGTAGGGTAACTGGGGTCCATGGGCATAATGACCAAATTCCCAAGGTAGGGTAACTTTGCCCTCTTATGCCATTAACCACTCCGGAAGTCCTCCAGTTGACCACAAAAGTCGTCTCAGTTGTCCGTGTAACATTCCCATAATTCTCTTGACCTCATGTGAATGTTCTCCCGAAAGGTTACCCTGCCCAATAGTGTACCCAAGGCTACTCAACCATTCCCCAGACTTTGTCCTAGGTTCACCAGCTATTTATATACGAGACCATACCACCTCTGGTTACCACTTGCTATACCATTTGGGCTAAGGTGGTAGTTATTATAGCTACCTATCGTAGGGTCATTACAGTCTCCTTCTCTTCTTGTGAGAGCCTCCGGTTTCCCTCCTTCTTTCCCTGGTCGGTATTCAATCTTGATACAATATTGACTCAAGATTTCCATCCATCGTATTTGTCTTCTGACTAGTTTTTTAGTTGTCATGAATGGTACCAGGTTTTGGTGATCCGTGAGTATCATTATCCAATGTTCGGTATTGCTAGTATATCGTCTCCTCTCTTCTAGTACCTTAACAATTTCTAGTAATTCTTTATCGTGTACGTCATAGTTGCATTCTGCTTTTGTTATTGTCTTCGATCGATAAGCTACTGGGTGTAGTTTGCCGTCTTTTCCAGGTTGTGATAGGATTCCTGCAGTGACGTAGTTTGAAGCGTCTATTTCGATTGTAATTGGTTGTTGAGTGTCGAAGTGTATCAGTGTTGGTGCTGAAGTGAGGTGAGTCCTTATTTCGTTGAATGCTTCGTCTTCTTTCTCCCCCCATTCCCATCTTCTGTCTTTCCTGGTTAACTGGTATAGGGGTCTGTAACAATCCTACTGTGGTGTGGTTATTTATGCGACAGGTAACGAATTACTCACGTGGGTTTTGTTAGACTATCCTTCTAGTCTATACTCGTCCTTGAATATCTGAGAGAGTGTTCTTCTTTCCGAGATTAACTTATAATCTCGTCTTCGTGGATAGACTATCTTATAGTCTTCGTATCTCACACCAATGTCTTATTGGGGAGAGGTGTAGAGGGAACTTCTTCGTATCTTTAATAAAGTCTTGGTTGCTCTGACGCTAAGAGCTCGTGTGCTTGCATACAAGCGAGAGGTAAAGGTAAAGGTAAAGGTAAAGGTAAAGTTTAGATTGTAAGAAAGTACTTAGATGGTCGCGTGAAGATCCTATATCTACGGCCCGTCGCGATCCTTTATATAGGCCTCTTCCCGCAACAACCCTGACCCTGGTGACTCATAACTCGAGTCACGCGGTCCTATGACTCATAATGAGTCATGCCCGAAATCCATCAGATGACTCCTATGAGTCACTGCGCAACATGCCATAAACCAATCATAAAACATAAAACAAGTCATGTGTGCAAAATGCATCACATGCGCAAAACTCGTGACTCATAGTCTGAGTCACGCGCGAAAGTCATTACATCATTAACCAATCATAACATAACGATGACACGCAAGTGCGAGTCATGTGAGAACTATGAGTCAACTGACTGCATAGTGTGAAAACATAATTATGACTCACAATCGTGAGTCATAGAAACATACCTTATGACTAATAACTATTAGTCATGTGAAATCTGCCTTGCTTAGTCACGATTTGTGACAGGGTCCTGCTTTTCGGCTGAACCCTTCGATGAATCGTCGATAGAAGTTATAGTATCCCATAAACTTCTGTACTTCTTTGACTTTTGTCGGTTTGGCCCATTCCCATATTGCTGCAGTATTGACAGTGTCCACTTTGATTCTGTTTCTTCCGATTAAGAAGCCGAGGTATTCCGTCTCCATCGCATGGAACTCGCATTTCCCTGGTTTGATTCTCATTCCAGAGTTTCTGATTCGTTTGGGCATGCTCCATACATCTTTTATGTGTCGTTCTTTGTCTTTGGAATATATAAGTACATCGTCTAAATAGACTATACAGCATATATCCATGAATCGATGTAGTGTTCTGTTGATCCATCTTTGGAACGCCGCAAGTGCATTGCGTAATCCGAAAGGCATAACTAGGTATTTGTATGTTCCTAGTTTGGTGGTGAAGGTAGTCTTCCATTCTTCTCCTTCTCATATTCTAATGTTGTGATAGGCATCTTTGATGTCTAGCTTCGTAAAGAACTTTGCTCCTTGCAATCGATCCAACACTTCTCCTATCAAAGGTAGTGGATATCAGTCTCTTTTGGTGATATTGTTGAGTTCTCAATAGTCAACACATAGTTGTAGTTTTCCGTCCTTCTTTTTAATAAACAATATTGGGGATTCTCCGTCGGTAAAGGATTCTCGAATCCATTGTCGTTGTTCATTTATCCGTATATATTCGCTTAGTTCTTCCAGCTCTCGAGCTCCTCACAGGTATATTTTCTTTAGGTGTACTCTTTTCCCTTCTTCTATTTCGATTTCGAGGTCCACTCCTGATCTGTGAGGTGGTAGCTCTGTCGATTCCTTTTCTTGGAAGACTATCCTATGGTCCCAAGACTCTTCTGGTACTATCTAGTGAAAGGTCTTATTTTTTTGATCCTTGTGGCTTTTGAGTGCTGGCTCGGTGGTAATGTTTGTTGCTAGTAACTCTAGCTTTCCGTTATTGTATCTTCCCCATAGGAAGCCCTGAGTGTCTCCTTCTTCCTTAGTCCTTTCAATGGTTTTTGTCGAAATTTCATCTATCTCGATTCTTTTTGCGTCGGTACTTCCGAAGCCTTGTGTTCCTGGTTTCGTGTTTTCCAGGCGTGTAATTTCTCGACATTGTGTTTTCAGAACTTTTTCTGATATAGGTTGAGCTATCCTGTCTCCTTGTTGAACATGATAGTCACTTTCGAAGAGGTTGACTAGGATGACTCCTATTTTCCCATGTAGTCTCTGTCGATTACACCAGTGTTGACTGTGATGCCGTGCTTAACGGCCAGTCCGCTTCGTAGTGCAATTTGTCCATAGGTGCCTTCGGGTAATCTAACGGATATTCCCGTTTTGATTACTTGTTGTCCTCTAGCTAGGATTGTCTTATCTTCGATTGTCTACAGGTCGTGTCCTGCAGCTCCTCTTGTACCTATCTTAGGGATCTTTACATCTTTATGCATCTTCTGGACTAGGATACCTTTATCCTTTTTGGCTTAGATCTTGGAAAACCTGCTGGTCAAGTTTTCTTCCAAGGCTTCCGCTTCAGGTATCGCATATACCATTGGGGATTCCTTCAGGCATGTCATAGTGCATTTTTTGCTATCAAAAGTGATCTTTCCTTGCCCCTAGTCTATTCAGGGGTTATGGTTCTTTAACCATGGCATTCCTAGGATTGCCTTGTGATTTTGGAGTTTGGCTACTACCCTAGCTATATGGGTAACAGGCCCCATTGAGCTAGGTTTGCCATCCACCAGGTAAATCTCCCTCGTGTTCTTGGCTTTTATTGTCTTTATCTGATTTTTGTTGCAGAATTCTTGATCTATGAAGTCTTCTGTGGCCCCCGAGTCTATCATTGTGTTGATAGTCATACTATTTTTGATACCGTGAAGTTGTATCCTTATCATGGTATGATGGTTTTCGTTTTCAAGTATTTCCGTATTATTAAGTATCACGTATAAGTTTCTGATGATAATGGGTTTTCGTTCGGGTTTGTCCCTCAGACCATTTATTACTGGGGACAGTTGTCGTTTCCCACCGGTTGGAGGTTTGTCTCTTGCTCCATATTGATGGTCTTGATTTTGGTATCCTGTCTCTAGTTCTTGGTTCCGTTGGCTGTCGTGTTACTTCGTCTAGCGCTCCATCATGTTTGTTGAGTGATTCCTCTCTTTCCTTCATGGGAGTTTTGTATCCTGTGGCCTGCTTTTCCACACCGGAGACATAGTCTTGGTACCATTCTTCGTTGATACTTGTTTCATGATATGTCCAACCTTGGGTTCCTATTGGTGGCTTCAATCTCCATAGGTTCATATGTTGGGCTATTTTTGAATGTCCCATCTTGGTTTCTTGGTATCTTGTTGATTTTTGTAGGTTCTTCTCCGCCGTTTTGGTTGTACCGTAAAGTGTCCATTCTTGCTTCCTTTGTGATAGCCCATAGTGCTATCGCTTCAACATCATCTTGGTCTAGTTCTGCTAGTATCCATGCTTGTTGTAGCTCCTTTTGCATTCCTGCTATGAGGAATTCCAACATGGTAGCATTATCCATCTGAGCCGTGCTTGCTCTTAATCAGAAATTATTCCAGTAATCTGTCATTGACGATTTTCCTTCTTTCAGTTATCTTATGTTGGCCCTCGCTTCATCTCTCGCATTGACTGGTCTGAATTGTCAGCTTAGTTCATCTTGGTATTCTTTCCATGTTGTCCAACTTTTAGCTTGTACAATTTCGGCGTATGGGGTATACCATTTGATGGCATCTCCTCGCAATAGGCATGTGGTGTATTTGATCTTGTCTCCATCATGATTATCTTCCCATTCTAGGATTTCAAAGTAGACTGATAGCTGTGCCAGCCATCCTCTCAGGTTGTCTCTGTCTCCATCAAATGTGCTTGGTTCTCAGATTATGGGTTTTTGTGTTCCGATCGATAATTCTGTTCCTTCTTCTACTGCTGTCGTCTCAACTTCTTTTATTTGGAAGTCATAATGGTGTTTCTCTGGGATCTTGTTGGAGTATTGTCTTCTGAGCTTTGAAGCTCTGATTCAGTATCCGAGGATACTGGGCTTGCAGTTGAGGAGTGTCTTGCAGCTTCTTCTAGGGCTTCTCCTAGAGATGTAATGTCGATTTCCCGTTGTGTGAGATCGTATTCTGGGGTTTTGTTTGGGGGTAATCCCGCCGTGGTTTCTGGTTTGTTAAGTGATGCTTTGGGACGCAACCAAATGTAACAATCCTACCCTGGTGGTGGTTAATTATACAACAGCTAACAAATAGCTGACCTGAGGATCTTGAACTATATTCTAGTTCTCGTTCGTTGTAACAGGGGCACCCTATGGAGAGGTGAACTCTAAGGTTGCGACCGCACCAAACACTCAAGGTAGAAAATAAAGATGAGGTAAAATTCAAAAGAATCTAACAGTAAAACTTAAGATAGTTAAGCTTGAAGCTTGACTCAATTTAGTTCTCTCGAGGAAAAGTTGGTTGTCGAAGTAGAATGCCAAACGCTTAAACTTAAGTAGATATCAGATTTAAGCCTTTGACATTCACCACTACTCCGACCTTGTGCGAGTACCCTGTCCTGCTCAGGGCTTGTCTGAGTTCTACCCTCCATCAGGAATTATCCTTCCGGAGGTATCGGACCAACTCGGGTACAATTAACTCCGTCAATAGCATATGAGTTTCTGCAATGCATTACCAATTCAACCGCAGGTGGAAAAACTCTTCCTATCAAAGTCATACCAGTGGCTAACTGTTATGACAACAACCGGAGTCAATACCTAGGTGGTGGACTCACTGGCCCAGTGGTAGTTTCGTCTATACAAGATATGCAGTCCATTATTGAATCTACGTGACTATCCAATGAGAGAAATTGACATGCAAGCTCCCCCGGTAAGATGTAGCCGATGGTTGGCTAAAGAGATGCTACCCACAGCCAGCCTCTCGGGATATCCTCTACCGTGATAAGACTCATACCTCTAGAGTCCATTGACAACCCATAGTAATGCTACAAATCAAGGGGAGAAGGTCCCAGCTGGTTACTCAGGTATTTGTCCCGAAAGCTCCCTGGCCTCCTTGGACTATCTAAGTACCACTAGGAAGACTACCCTACTACCCGTAGGCTAAGATAGACTCCTAGGTGCCGGAGAGACCATATATGGGCGACCTCCATCTTGGCGGTTACCCATACTCCCGATATGTATCCTGCGAACGACATTCAGTCGGACAGGCGGCGACGACGTATACGGTATTACGGCAGCCGCTCCAATGACCTCTTTTTTCTAGCAAACGAGCATCTATGCAGCCGTCTACCTATGACATCCCGTCCCAACGCTGAGGCCCGAGGGGTGTGTTAGCTAAACCGGCCCAAGTTCAATAGTATGTTTGGGCCACCTTTACTCAGCCGTGGGGCCTCGCCGCACAGATGCGTGTGCGCCCATGAACATCTAAGAGCCCATAGAATGTGAGGCAATCGACCTCTAAGTTCTAGGATGACTTTGCCAGTGAAGGTAGGGTAACTTGGATACTGCAGTAGGGTCACTGAGATCCATGGGCATAATGGCCAAATTCCCAAGGTAGGGTAACTTTGTCCTCTTATGCCTTTAACCACTCCGGAAGTACTCCAGGCGACCACAAACGTCATCTCGGAGACCTGTGTAACGTTCTCATAAATTCCTTGACTTTATGTGAACTTACTCCCGAAAGGTTACCCTGCCTTATAGAGTACCCAAGGCTACTTAACTATTCCCTAGACCTTGTACTAGGTTGACCAGCTATTTGTATACCAAGGATAGGAGACCATACCACCTCTGGTTACCACTTGGTATGCCATTTGGGCTAAGGTGGTAGTTATTGTAGCTACCTATCGTAGGGTCGTTACATTCGTTTAAGTATATGAGACTGTTCTTCTTTCCCAGATCAACTGATAATCTCTTCTTTCATCTTTCGACTATCTTATAGTCTATTGTATCTTAATCTCTTCTCACGTGAGAGAGATGTGTGACTGTCCTTGTCTTACAAGGTTGTGGTTGCTCTGGCGATAAGAGCTAGATTGCTTGCATATAAGCGAGAGGTAAAGGTAGAGGTTTAGAATAAAGGTATATTGTAAGAAAGTACTTAGATGGTTGCATGAAAAGCTCTAACTACTGTGATCTCTTTTTTTTTTCTTTTTAATTCATTTATTAATTGTGTCAATCTGAGCAAATGCACAAATGTGCTCATCCCACTGTGTTAGGTACAAAGGACTGTCAACCAAGCGTGGGCCATGTCGTCCAAAACCTCCAACAACAGTCTATCCCACGACCTCCAAGCCAAAACCCACTGACCCTGCCTGACAAAGAAGCCTCCGCCTGGTACTATGGGTAGAAACTATAAGGAGGTGGAAACACAGGCCTGAACACACCGAACGAAAAATCCCCGCGAAAGCCTAGCCTAAAAGAAAAACATCCCCAACTGACAGTAGACACCACCAACAGAGGAGAACAAACCCACTCCCCCTAGTCAAACCACCTATAAGCTAAACCGTTGTCAAACCCCACGGAGCCCAGCTATGGAAGGAATAGGGACTCCTGTATGCCGGGTCTCAGGGACACAACGAGGGAATGTACTTCCCGGAGACATATTGCCCTGCCAACCGAGGCTCAGGAAGAACAACCGAGTTCGAGGAAACACCGCCAAGAGAGGGAAGGCTCGTGGCAGTCATAGGAAGATCCGGTTCGCTATTTCGGGAAACAGGACCCGGATACAATGAAGGTTTAAACATGCACCCCTAGTCCAAGGACATCAGAAGGGACCTGAGCTCTGAAGGTAGGCGTAAAGCCACGAGCAGTAGGGTGCCAGCTGTAACAGGCTTACTCCTGTCTAAGGAAAAAAGGTACAATAGAGGGCTAGCGGTTGACAGGCAAGCGCTAGGTCTAAGGGAGGCTTCAAAAGACCCAGAGATAGAGAGATAATAGTTAAAGGGCAAGTGGAACTCTGAGATCGCCGTTCAACCAAGTATATTCTTAAATCAAGGGTCTGCTGAAGTCTGCCGTTCTCCTGCTAGCCAGAAGATGAGTTTAAATACAAGAGTTCTCCTAGAGCGATAGTAATCAGATATCCTGCAACCACGCTCATTACCAGGCAGTGCACCTTACCCTGCATGTCCTGTGATCCCACATGAAACCTAAGAGTCATAACACTGCCTCAATGCTATCGTCAGCTTACATGATCATTCCTTCACTTGTGTTCCTAAATAAAACAATAAACATGCAAAAATAAACTTAACACAAGCTACCGGGCCCAAATATAGCCCCAGGGCTGTAAAACAATCAAACTAATCAAAGTAAGCAAAGTAATCAAACTAAACATAGGAAATCCAGTACTCCGCTCCTGTATACAGTTACTGGAACATGTATACATGTTACACCAGCCGATCCAACCCTCAGAAAAAAGGAGGGTGTGTTAGGCATACCGGAAGGCTTAGCCTTCCATTAGTGAATAAAGACCTATAGTTACCCTACCTTAGGATTCTGAGTTCAAAAGGACAAGCCAACACCCCCCTCCCATACCAGCGTTGGGACGGCGCTACATCGGCAGACGCCACCATAGTTGCGTCCCCTCACCAAAGACATGGTCATTGGAGCCCTCCTCGTAACCCCGTATACGTCGCGGCCGTCCGTCCAACCGGATCCCGTTCGCAGGATATATGAGGAAAGACCTTTGGCGAGCTTATGCAAGCAGTTCGAGCCAAATCGGTCGACGTCGCATAATGTTACTGAGCACTAAAGACAAGAGTCGCGAAAGTGATCACTAAGTAACGGGACGTTTTTACGGACAATAGTTAGGCAACACATTCTATACTCCACGCTCTCGCGATGAAAGTCGCAGAAGTGAATGGTATTGTCGAATGAGGTAGTCTGAGCAATCAGGCATACCCGCACTCACACACGTCAATAGTATCTTACGGATACTGACGGAACCATATGATAACGATATGACAATGGAGGGATAATGGCTATTGGAGCGATTATCGTGACAAGTCTATCTTATGCCTCACAGATGTCGGTTGCAGAATATATGTGCAATGCTGAGAGGTTCGATAACAAAGCTGGCCCCTTTGTTGGTTCGATCATGGAGACCATTCTGTGTATGCAAATGGTAAGCAAGACTCCATGCCGACGAAGATGGATTCTAACCAATGGACTGATGTGTGGGAGCACCGTCAGGAAATTTCATGGTGTTGCGATTCGGAAGTCGAAGTGAGATAACAGAATTGTCAGGGTCAAATGGTGTTCGCACTTTTAGGACAAAGCAGGAGTTTGTTAGCAGGTACTAAGTTAGTATGAGAACTAGATGTAGCCCGCGACCACCCAGACGCGGCATATAAATATCGAGGCGCCTCCCGAGCTATTTGAACATCATCAAGCGACGGAGAAGAGATCTTATCAATATAAGTTTTTACTCTATAAAAATCTTTATCACTTTACCTACCTCTACTTTGAATCATTGAGCCTTCCTAGACAATCTCCGTCTACGATTAAAGATTATCGGCCTGAGTTATCTCGCAAGACTTTGAGATAGGCTCCCGCCTAACAGGGCGGAGGGCGAACCGACACAAGAAGAGCCAGGAAGGCCGACAGAAGCGGGGTCACAATGTTTCGAAAAGGCTGACCGTACCAGCAGAGTACAAGGGAGACAGTGCAATACCAGAGAGCAGTGCCACCAGGGACAACTACTTTACCAATCAACCGAGACTAAAGACCGACCGTTGATGGGTAAGGGGTCGCCGACAGTGGAGGGCTGCCTAAGCGAGCCCGGAGAAGATGGGGTGAGGGCAGGCTCAACCGACCCCTAGGAACAAGCTCGCCAGGCCTGACCATCAAAAGGGAAAGGAAGAGCGGAAGGAAGGAGCTTCACAAGACAGAGGCAGTGTGGGGAGTCTCGGAGAGGGAGGTGGATAGAGGTGACAATGATTTCTCCTGGTATTGAGATTTCAATCGCTGGAGGTGTAGTGGAGACAGAGGATGGCTCTAACTATTGTGACCAAGTCTCCTTATATAGACTCTTCATGCCAACAACCCTAACCCTGATGACTCATAACGATGGTCACGCGGTCCTATGACTCATAACGAGGCATGCCCGAAATCCATCAAATGACTCCTATGAGTCAGTGCGCAACATACCGTAAACCAATCATAAAACATAAAACAAGTCAGGTGCGCAAAGTGCGTCACCTGAGTGAAACACGTGACTCACATTGTGAGTCACGCGCTAAAGTCATTACATCATTATGACTCACAATCATGAGTCATAGAAACATCAACCAATCATAACATAACAATAACACACAAGTGCAAGTCAGTGTCACAAATCGTGACCAAGCAAGCCAGATTTCACATGACTAATAGTTATTAGTCATAAGGTATGTTGATGTTTCACGCTATGCAGTCAGTTGACTCATAGTTCTCAGATGACTTGCACTTGCGTGTCATCGTTATGTTATGATTGGTTGATATGTTTCACGCTATGCAGTCTGTTGACTCATAGTTCTCACATGACTCACACTTGCGTGTCATCGTTATGTTATGATTGGTTGATGTTTATATGACTCACGATTGTGAGTCAGAATGATGTAATAACCTTCGCGCGTGACTCACATTATGAGTCACGAGTTCCATACAGGTGACGCGCTTTACGCACCTGATATGTTTTATGTTTTATGATTGGTTTATGGCATGTTGCGCAGTGACTCATAGGAGTCATCTGATGGATTTCGGGCATGACTCGTTATGAGTCATAGGACCGCATGACTCAAGTTATGAGTCACCAGGGTTAGGGTTGTTGGCGTGAAGAGTCTATATTAGGAGAAGACTCGGTCACAGTAGTTACCGCAGCCCACTTCCCAGATATCGCTGCCTCTGTCCTCAGAGAAGCCAACTGCTCCCTCCCTCTTTCCTTCACTTGCACGGTCAATGACAAGGGCTCGGTGTCACTGCTCGGTACCGACCTTCACACCCCCGCCTCCGCTTATACCCCCTACTTCGCTCCCCTCACCTCAAGATTGAATAAAGCCTTTCCAATTGGCAACTCTCCTTGGGATATTTTCAAACCCGCCCCGAACGAAGCACAACTGTTGATTCACTCAATCCCTCTTGCCTTCCTCCCCTCGGACGATGACCAACTTTTCCCCTCTCTTCACGAGTCCATCCGCAATGCCAGGGGAGTCTCCATTCTCTCGGCGCGTTACCTTAACCCGGACACGGAGTCTCGCGAACAGAAGAGTGCCACCTCCGTGGTTGTTACAGTGGCCCCGCCCGACGCTTACGCGATCCTCCCCTCCATCAACCTCTTCTCCCGGAACCGGAGAGTCGAACAAATGTCCTCCTCCTCTGAGAACTCCCAGTGTAAAAAATGCTAGAAATTCGGCCATATCCCTACCCGCTGTCCCAGCTCGCTGCCCGTCTGTCCCTTCTGCTCACTCGCCCACACCAAGGCGGAGCATCGCTGTCCTAACCCTTCCTGCCCTAAGGGTGGCAATCTCCGACCTGTCCTCGCCTGCTGTCCATCCTCGGTGGCATGCTGTCCTAACTGCCAAGAAGAGCACTCTGCGCGCAGCAGGGATTGCCCCTCCCGCCCCAAGACCACCCCCGACACACCAAAGGTGCTATCTCGACAGACGCAGGACAGCATGGACCTCGCTGAAGACCAGGCTGGCCCTTCGACGATCCTTCCCCCAACATCAGGTGCCGCTCCCCGAACCCCGAGTGCCCCTGTACTCCCCCGCGATGCTCCTCCACCTAGGCAGAGAGCCCAGCGCACCATCACCGTCACCGATCTCGCCCCAAGAGAAAGCGGTGATGAATCCTTAGATTCCGACTCCTCCGCGGGCTCTGCCCAATAATGGAGAATTTTTTCACTAGTTACACCGACAGCAGTGCTGTCTTCCCGTCCTTTCCAATCGTTCAACATAACTGCCTTGGGAGCTGGGGTGTTTTTCTTTCACTTTTTCACAGCTTTACCATGCTGCCCCACCCTCCGTTGCTTGTAGCCATCCAAGACCCCCCCTCCAGACGTTCAGTCCTCCCGACATTCCCAGGATTCATTTCCTTCGCCCCACCCCCACCTGGTCGCCCAAGGGTGGCCATTTATGTTTCTCGCACTTTGAATCAACACCTGTCCTGCTCAACCGTTTTCCACGAATCATCGGACATGCTTTCGGTTGATGTTTTTTCTCCGGAGGGCCTTTTTGGATCCCCCCACCACTCCCTCAGGGTCACCTCAGTGTACCTTCTTCACATTAACAATCCTCCCTACCGCTCCATCTTGCCTGAGCGTATCTTTTCTTTTCTCTCCTACCCTCACCTTGTTTTAGGTGACTTTAATCTCCACCATCCTCTTTCAGATCCCGGCCGCTCCCTATCCGCAAGGGAGTTTATCATCTGGACACGCTACTTCGATGCCGCTTTTGACGCCCCCTACCATCTCCTCAACACCCCCGGGGTTTACACCTGATTTCCTTTTGACACCACCTCGCGACGCTCTGTTTTGGATCTGGCTTTAGCGAACACTGCCCTCTCCCCCCTCGTCTCTTCATGGGACACCCCCCTCCCCTCTACTGGCTCGGACCACGTTCCATGTGTGGTAACGCTAAGACCCCCTGCGGTTATGCTACCCCCCCCCACTCCACACTGGGCCCTCCTTGACCTACACGCGGTGGGAAAGGCACTGGATACCATCACCACACTACCTTGCCCAACGAGGCCCACGCCCAACTCCCTGAGTAGATGGTTTGACATCTCCTCTACACGCCTTACCTCCCTCCTTACCTCCCATGCCCCATGCAAGCGCCCGTGCCCCCGCTCGAAGCCATGGTGGTCCCCCCACCTATAGTCCCTTAGAAGGGAGTATCACAGGTTCGCAAGGTTGTCACGCCTTGACCCCTCCCCGCTCAACTGGAGCAATGTCAAGAGCTCGAGAAGAACTTATTTCAAGGCCATTGCCTCGGCCAAGAAAACACACTGGTCGGACTTCTTGTCCTCGGCCACTCCACACTCAGTCTGGACGGCCAAGAGATTCGCGTTCGGCAGACCACCACAGAGGTTCCCAAACCTCCCGGGGGCCTCCGGCCCGGCCGGGGTAGCCGAAGCGCTTCTTGACCACTTTTTTCCCTCCAAACCCCCTCCTCCGCCTCTCCTCTGCCTCACCCACTATGAGGACTACACACCCCTCACCTCAGAGGAGATATCCAGGGCCCTCGCCAAATCCTCGAACACCTCCGCCCCTGGCCCCGACCACATCCCGTACTCTGTGTGGAAGTCTGTACACCGCATCAAGCCCTCGCTTATTCCCTCCCTCCTGGACCCCCTGCTAGCTCATGGTTTTCACCCCCCCTCCCTCAAAAAGGCACTCGGTATAGTCCTTGACAAGCCGGGCAAACCCTCGTACGACTCACCCTCCTCTTTTAGGGTCATCGTCCTCCTCCGAACGCTCTCTAAAATCCTTGAGAGAGTAGTAGCCACCCGCCTCTCGGCTCAAGCAACCATATGCTCCCTGATCCATCCCCTTCAGTGCGGGTCCCTCCCTGGAAGGTCCACCGCCGATGCCACCCTCGTCCTACAACACAACGTTGAGTCTTTTCACCGCCTCCGATACAGAGTCTCCACTCTCTTCCTTGATGTCAAGGGAGGCTTCGATAACGTGGAATCCCTCTCTCTGCTCTCTCTCCTCCACAGAAAGGGGGTCAGCCCGTACCTGGTCCAATGGACTGGCTCTTTCCTCAGGGACCGCACTTGTCGCCTGACTTTCCATGGGTCCCCCCGCTCCTTCGCCCCCGTCTCGGTCGGGGTTCCTCAAGGATCCCCCATCTCCCCTCTTCTATTCGTCATATACGTCTCCTCCCTCCACCTGGAAATCCCCAGGTCACTCATCATCTCCTATGTCGACGACTTTGCTGTCACGGTGGCCTCACCCTCCTACAGAACCAACGTTCGCCTCCTTCAGAAGTCCTTCTTAGCGCTCAAGAGGAAGGCGTCGCCGATCAACATTTCTTTCTCTGTTCCAAAAACTGAACTTATCCACTGGAGGACCACCAAGAGCAAAGAGCCACCGTGCTCCCTCCCGGTGCAGCTGGAAGGTCAGTTTTTCCACCCACGGTCTCACCTGAAGTGGCTGGGCTTCATCTTCACCCCCTCCTTTGACCCAAGGTCCCACTTCTCCAGGAGGTACTCGCTCGCGAATGCCGCCCTGGCCACAATCTGCCGCCTCTCCCCCCCCGGTATGGGCCTTCCCTCCTACCTTTGTCTCTCCCTGGCACGTTCGCTCCTTGCTCCAATCCTCCTGTATGGGTCCACTGTCTGGAATCCTCCCCCGTCTATTATGGGCCCAATGTCTGTTTTCTGGCACCGGGTCTGTAGGTGGATCACCAATTGCTTCTCCTCCACCAACCTAGCATGTTTGCACAGGGAAGCCTGTCTTCCCCCGCTACCTATACTTATACGCCACCATCGCCGCCTCGCCGGCCTAAGGCTCATCTGCTCCCCTCCAGAAATAAACCCTGCCACAGCACGTCTCCCTAAGTCCGTCCCCACCTTCTCGCCACACCGTGCCACTTTGATAGCGCGTGGGAAGATCACCCCCCAACCCTACCTCTTCTTTAACCTCGATTGGCGTTCTGCCCCGGACAAGTTAAGGAATCCGAGGTACCGACACAACGCCATCACAGCCTTGGCCAATGCGGCCACCCCCCTCATCCACGACGTAGCCACCCTGCCGCCCATCTCCCTCTACTTGACAGAATACCTGCCCCCAGTACCCGGGGTTGTCCCATCGTACGCGCGCCTCAAACTGAGGGCTAAACAGCTCCTCCTCTCTGACTGGTCCGCCACCCCAGCCCCCCCGTACTACCCCTATCCGCCCACAACGCGCCCCCATCTCTTTATGGGCTTGGGCAAGTTCGTTGCGGGCAGGATACACCAGATGCGTTCTGGGAAAAGCTATCTCGCGGCACACCCCTCGTGGGAGGATCCTGATGCCGACACGTCCTGCCCCTTATGCTCTGAGGCACCTCAGACCTTTGAACATGCCATCCTGTCCTGCCCCTCCTCCTCCCGTCAGAGATCCCGCCTCCTCCAAGGGGTCTCAGACTTGGCTCCTGAGGCCCCAGTCTGGTCCGACCAGCAGCTGCTCATTGCCCTGGCTGAGTTCATCCGCACCACCGCCACCGGGTTCCCTCCTGAGATGCCCCCACTCGCTCCCTCCCTCCACATCCCTAAAAACCCCCTCTTTCGCCCTACCCCCCTGCCCGCCCCTGGCCCTCGAGGCTAGTTAAGCGGGTTTTATACTTTCATTTTATTTTAGCTACGGCTGCTTTGCGACGATTATTGGTCGCGTTGGGGGAAATGGTTACGGTTATTTCTTTTGTTGATTGTTATTTTGATTTTCGGTTTTGTTTTGGCCATATCGTTAAAGATGCAT
>Ga0307509_10004772_pt1 | contig 19320 bp, 16 predicted proteins | sample 10_EM_MG_FD_202245 | JGI IMG/M metagenome (GOLD analysis project Ga0307509, IMG submission 202245) | Populus trichocarpa ectomycorrhiza microbial communities from riparian zone in the Pacific Northwest, United States - 10_EM | ecosystem: Host-associated > Plants > Roots > Unclassified | place...
AGCAGTGCACCCGCGCAAACGCCAGACCTGCCGCACCGAGCCGGGCAGCGGTGTCCGGGTCATCGTACAGAGCTTGAATGGCCCGCGACATGCTCGCGGGATCGCGCGACGCGACGAGCTCACCAGTTGAACCCTGCTTCACGTAGTCGCTCACGCCGGATGAATCGGTGCTGACGATGGCTTTGCCCAAATGCATTGCCGCGACCAGTGTCACGTGCCCGCAAGGTACCTCGCTGCTGCGCAGCGGCAAGACCATGAAGCGGCTGAACGCGAGAATGTTCATCGCGTCGGCGAGCGGGATGTTGGTGCGGACTCGCACGTTCTCGGGCACGCTCAGCCCGTGCAGCGATTGCGGTGTGGCGACCACGACCAGCCGGATCGAGGGCAAGGACCGCATCGTCTCGAACAACAGCGCGTAGTCGCGCGCCTGGCTCCCGATCGCACAGACATAGTCGCCGGTTTCCAGCGGCGCTGCCTGCGCCTGCAGCGCTGGCGGCTGGACGCCCCAGTGCAGCATGTCGAATCGCTCCAGCGGCAGGTCGAAGTACTTTGCATAGAGCGTCCGCTCCATGGTCGAGAACACGACGAACCTGTCCACGTGGCGGTACGCCGCGGCCATCAGTTTGCGCGCCGATCCGGTCGGCAAGTCCGTGAAGTTGAACGAGAACGCGAGATGGCGGCGCTCACGTCGACGCAGCTCTGCCGCCAGTGCCCCGTACATCGTGGGCCGCGGGCCGTGCGTGACCAACACCGCGTCGTCACCCTGCAGACGCCCCGCCGCGCGCCAGCCGGCGGCGGCGCGAGCCAGCGTGATTCGGCGCGGCAGCCATTCGGCAAAGGGCACACGCCTGTCGGTCTCGTGCGCCCAGCGTGTGCCCGGGCGGTCGGAAAATGCGTGCTCGTGCCAGACCCACGCCGGATCGAACTCACTCAGATTGACGATCATCGCGATGGCCCACCCTTCACACCAGCGGCATCGATGCCCAACGAATGGCCGCGCATCGCCCCCTCGTAGAGCTCGACGATGCGATCGACCTTCACGTCCCAGTCGTATTCCCGCAGCACTTTTTCCCGGCCGTTTCGTCCGAGCCGCTCGCGCTCCGCGGGCGACTTGGCGAGCCGCACCATGGCGTCTGCGAATCCGTCGATCAGGGTGTCCCGATCGGTGGGGGGGACGAGCACGCCGCACTGCGAGTCGAGATAGTCGAGCGGCCCACCCCACGCGGTGGCGATGACGGGTTTGCCCATCGACATCGCTTCGAGCACCACCGCGCCACCGCACTCCAGGAGACTCGGCAGCACCAGGCAATCGGCGCGCTGGAGTTCGGCGGCGCAGTCCCTCTGCGCCATCCAGCCCATGAAGCGGATCGTCCCTGCAACTGCGGTTGCATCGGACTCCGCCAGCACCTCCTGTGAGCGGGCGATGCCTTCCAACTGCACACGTTCGTCGCCGTCGCCGATGATGATGAGTCGCATCGGCGCCTGCACCTGTGCCTTCTTGAACGCGTGGACCAGCAGTTCGACGGCTTTCCAGCCCACCAGCCGGCCGAGGAAGACGAACGTGGCAGCCGCCTCGTTCGATGGTGCAACCGATGATGGCTCGCCCGACGGCCGCCACAGGCCGAGATCCACACCGTTCTCGACCACGTGCACAACATGCGGACACAGCCCCTTCGGCAGCGCGGCTTCGGTTCGCGCATTCGCCACCACGAGCATGGCCGCCTGACGCTTGCCCGGAATGAGGCGGTTCATCATCTGCGCGCCCCAGCGTCCCAGGCCCAGCAACACGCGTTCGACCGAACCGCGCCGCTTGCGGAAGACGGGCGGGTAGTCCATCCCGCCGTTCATGGGCCCGATGACGACAGGAACGCCGAAGCCGAAAATCATCGACGGCTCGCGCGGCGACACCGGCATCGGCTGATGAATGATGTCGATCTGCTCGGTCGCAACCAGCCGCCGTATGACGCGACGCTGCACCAGTTGGGTGGCCAGGCGGGCAACAAAGCCCGTCGTGAAGTAAGAGATCTGATCCGGCAAGACGCTGCCGATGTGCCACGCCCAGCGGTGCAGCCAGCTGTCCGGGATGTAGTGGATGCGCTGGTCGCCGGGGAAGAGGATCGACAATTCGTCGCGCGTGCGCGAGTGCGTGACCAACCACACTTGCGCGCCACGCTGCCGCAGCACCCGGAAGTAGTGAAGCGCCAGCGCAGCCTCGCCGCCGAAGCGCGCCGACGTGTGTTCGGCGGTGATGAGCAATCGCATTGATGGTGCCTCGGAAACGTCCCCCGATCGGGGAGGCGCCGCCCTCGTGTGCCGCGATCCAGCTGTGTCGGCTCCGCTCATACCGGCATCCGGATCTTGGCCGCCTCAGCGACCACGCGTGCGCCTGCCGGCACATCGTCGATGACCAGAACATTGGCACCGATGCGCGCGTGGGCGCCCACGTGGATCGGGCCAAGCAGCTTCGCGCCGGCACCCATGTCAACGTGCCCGGCGATCTTCGGCACGCCGCCACGTGCGGCGCCGATCGTGACCTGCTGGAAGATCAAGCAATTGGGGCCAATCTCGGCATGCGGGTGGATGACGATGCCGTTCGGATGCGGCAACATCAGGCCGCCGCCGATCCTGCTGCCGAGCGGAATATCCGCCCCTGTGACGACGCTCCAGAAGCGATGGCGCATGACCGACCACTTGCGCATCAGCGGGCTCCAGGGCCACCTCGATTCGCGCCAGTGTTCATAGCTGCGCAGACTCGCCAGCAAGGATCTCGACGGTACCCACTCCAGCCAGCGCTTGGCCTCGCGGGACCAATCGGGTTCGGACGCAGAAGGACAGTGCGTGATGATCGGTGGCGTGGTGATCGATGTCGAGTCAGGCAACACTCAGTTCCTCCTGTCGCGTCATATTTTGCCTGCCAGCTCGCCGAGCGGCGCGGACGGCGTCAACAGGAACTCCGCACCGCTGAACCAGAAGATTCGCCGAACCGCGCGCGTCGGCTCGCGCAGCGTGAATTCGCGGTCGCCCGTGAATACGCCGCGTGCCACCAGCAGCAGGCCCACGAAGGCGCTGTCGACCCACGAGACATCCGACAGATCCAGGCACAGCGATCGATCGCTCATCGCAGATTCGGTCAATACCTGGCGCAGCGGAAGCAGGCGGTCGTGCGTCCAATCGCCGCGCAATGTGGCCGTGGTCAGCTGCGCCGAGTGGGATACGGACACGACCGCGTCTGCGCCTCGCCGATTCACCACCGCCCGCCACCGCGTCAACGCCGCATGGGGCAGCACCCGAGTGCACGACCACATCAACAGGCGAAGGCCGTCGCTCCAGTAGCGGCGCCAGAGGTCGGGCTGCTCCTTGATGCGCCAGAGCCATTCCAGCCCCAAGCGCTGCAGCAGCGTGGGCGCGCGTTCGACGCTGCCGGCCACGAAGTTGACGACCGCACCGAGGTGGCAGATCAGCGGCGCGTTCAAGCGCGCCCGGTTGCGCTCGATCCATGCCTGGCCCTTCTGGGCACCCAGGGCGACGACCACGAAGCTCGCTTCGCTCCGGTTGATCTTCTGTATCGTGGGCTCAGCGCTCATGTCGTCGAGCGACCCGAATCCGGGCGAGTCGAATCCGACGCAGCGTGCACCGGTCGCCGTGTCGTTGAGACGCTCGCAGGCGCGCTCGGCGATGCCGGGCGGTCCGCCGAAGAAGAAGACGCTGACCGTCGGCGCGCCATGTGCAGCGATTCGTTCGAACAGGCCAGCGCCTGACACGCGCTCGCGAATCGGCAGCCCGAGCAAGCGCGCGATCCAGACCAGCGGCATGCCATCGACCACGCTGAGGTCGCTGTGCAGCACCGAATCGCGAAAGCTCGGGTCCTTGGCGGCGGCGACGGCGAAGTTCAGGTTGGGCGTCGAGATAAAGCAGCGCCGGCCCTCGAAGGCGCTGCGGCGCACCTGCTCGACGGCTGCGTTCATCGTCGTCACATCGAACGGCAGCCCGAGCAGACAAACGACGTCGCGTTCGAAATTGCTGGCCGCCCCCGCAGCGCTGGGCAGCGCGTCGGGAACGCCCGTCTGGCGGATGGCGCTTGTGGCGGGCATCGACTCAGGTTCGCGTGTCATCGCGCTTGGTGCGCACCCATTCCACTTGCCGCTTCCCGAGCAGCTTCAAGTAGATCGGAATCTTGCGAAGAACATAGACCGGCACGGACAACAACTCCCACAGCGAGACCGCGCTGCGCCCGAAGCGCCACCAGGCGGCGAGTACAACGCCGCCGAGCAGGGACAGCGCTGCCGCGGCGAGGATCAACGGTGCGACCACGCCGCTGACCCACCAGAAGACCGCGGTCAGCATCAACCAGGCGACCAATCCCAGCACCAACGATGCCAGCGGGGGCACGCACAGGTCCAGCGCCATCGCTGCCAAGGCGAGCCGCCGCTCAACCATGGCGCGCCACAGCAGCGGCAGCCCGGCGCGGAACACCAGTTGCAGGTGGCCGTGCTCCCAGCGGGTGCGTTGCGTGGCGAGGCCGCCATCGTCACTCGGGAATTGACTGCTGACGATGGCCTGCGGGCAGAACATCGGCGGCGTGCCCGCGGCAGCCAGATCCAGACCCAGTTGCATGTCTTCGACGATATGCCCCGATGCCAATGGCGCGCGGCGCAATTGCTCCCAGGGGAACGCCATGCCGGAACCCATCAGCTGGCACGGCAGCCCCAGGCGCGAGAACCCAAGCGGGCGCACGTGATTCTTGACGATCCACGCCAGTTCGGCCATCCGCGTCTTGAGCCCGGCATCGGGCGGGGAACGCATGAGGTACAGGGCTTGGACGGCCACACCAGCGCGTTGGCAGCGACGTACCAACGTGTCGATGGCGCCGGCCGCGACGACGCAGTCGGCATCAACGATGACGACGACATCGGGCGCGTCCGCTTCCAGGCGTCGCACGCCGAAGTCCAGCGCATAGCCCTTGCCGCGCCGATCGGGATCGTGTCGCTGCACGACCTCGGCACCCGCCGATGCGACCACGGCCGCGGTGTCGTCGGTGCAGTTGTCGGCCACGACCAAGAGGCGATCTCCTGGGGTGAGCTGTGACAGCACGCTTTGCACGGCGGCAAGAATCCCCGAAGCCTCGTTGTGCGCCGGCATCAGCACGGCGGTCCGCGGCCGCGGATCTGATGCGACCGACTCAGGCGTGGCCGAGCGCGGCGCCGTGATCGCCATCAGGCACTGCATGCAGACAACTCCGACCGGCACCAGGCACAAGACGCCGATGACGATCAAGGCGAGCTCGGCCCATGCGAAGGCGTGCGCCATCTCTCAGGCCCCCATCGGTGTGGGCTGACAGAACAGCATCGCGAGCTTGGAAGCCTCGCGATCGATGTCGTGGCGCGCCAGAACGCGCGCGTGCGCCGACGCTGCCATGCGCGACAGCTCGGCCGGCGACGCGGCCAGGCAAGCCTGCATCGCAGCGGCCAGCGCATCGATGTCGCCGGCGGGGCAAAGCCAGCCGTCCTGGCCGTCCCGCACCAGCTCCGGGATGCCCGCCACATAGGTTGCGATGACCGGTCGCCGCAACGCCATGGCTTCCATCAGCACGACGGGGAGGCCCTCGGCGAAACTCGCCAACACCAGCGCGCGGGCGGCCAGGATTTCGTGCCGGACCTCGGCACTGCTGATCCAGCCCGTGATGCGCACGTGAGACTGCAAGCCCAGCTCTTGCACCAGGGCCTCGATCTCCGGCCGCATCTCGCCATCGCCGGCAAGCACGAGCTCCAGCGCCAAGCCCTGCCGCACCAAGCGATCTGCCGCCCGAATCAGCAGCAGCTGCGCCTTCTGTTCGCACAAACGCCCGACGCAGACGAGGCGATGCGCGTCTGGCGGGTCTTCGGCCGAAATGCGATGGAACTCGGGTTCGAGCCCGCAGTGCACCACCTGAATCTTGGACCAATGCGCCGGGCTGGCCCAACGACAAAGCTGGCTCTTGCCGTATGAGCTGATGGCCGCGACAAATGCGGCCCGTTCGACCTTGTCCCCCAGATGCAGCGACTCGGGTCTGTCGAACTCTTCGGGGCCATGGACGGTGAAGCTGTAGCGAGGCCCGCCGAGTTCTTGGACGAGTGCCGCCACGGTCGTGGAGTTTGTTCCAAAGTGAGCATGTACATGACCCACACCTGACTCCAGGAGCCATCCGACGATACGAGATGCCTCGGCCAGATACACCAGATGGTAGAGCCAGGATCGATCGGATCCGCGCGCCAGACGCCAAGTCAACGCCAGCGCCGCCAAGAATCTGCGCGGCCGAGTCGAGAGCGCGCGCAAGGTGGGTGCCGCAAGGCCAAGCACGCCCTCCTTCAGCACGTAGCGCGTTCGCTCGCGCTCGGCCCGGTCATCGTCGTCGGTGATCGCATCAGCCCAACCCCGGATGGCGATTCTTTCGATCTGCACGCCCTGTCTCTCGAGCGCGAGAATCTCGCGGCGGATAAAGGTGTGGCTGACCTTCGGATACTGATTGATCAGATACGCCACGCGACACGTTGCTTCCGAACGGACCCTCGACGCTGCGTTGTGTCGTGACATCTTTGAACAATACGGAAGCAGTGTGAGTTCACCGGCATCCCTGAGGGACTGCGCGACGAGAGGAGATCTCAAGTCGTTCGTCCCGCGCGAGATTTGGCCACGGGGGGAGATTGCCGACCAGCCAGTAGTATGCATTTTGTTGCTGCGAGCCCAACCAGCGGTCGCCGTCATTCCAACGAATGACCCCTAAAGCACCAGCGCTTGGCTTTCCGCACAGGCCCCGCAGCCTCGCAAAGTAGGCCTCCAGCGTCATCCGAGTTTCAAGATGTAGCGCCACCCCGAAAAGGGTTACCCATTCCGGTCAGCCGCCCTTCGTTTGCATCCGTTTGTAACAGGCATCGACGGGCAGCGTGCGATGTTCGGCAAGCCAAATGTCACAGGATCCGCGGTAGTCCCGAGCGCTCGTGGCTACTCGTAAAGGGAAGATCCGCGCTGTTGCTGTATGTCAACCGCGCCTCTCGCCAGATGGTTCATCGGATAACCCCGGGTCGGTTACAACTTCGGCAAGGGACCCGGCGGTGTGATGGCAAACTGGCCGTCAGAGGAACATCCCTTGCTTTCTTGGTGGCGTGGGCAGCCTGTGATGCCAAGGCAGGATGAGTGGATTTCGCAGGCCCTCGGGCCGAGCGGGTCTTGACTCAATCAATATCTGCTAGTTGAACAGCGGGCACCGAGTGGTCAGCTCGATGGTTGGGGGAAGCTTTTGTCAATGAACAGCTTGAATACGGAGCGCGCGCGTCGCTTGATGGCGCTGGCAAGCGTCGTCGCCATCTTGAGTGGCTGCGGCGGCGGCAGCGCCGACACGTCGGTCAGCGGTGGTGTCGGAGATGCACCGGCTCCTTCCCCAGCACCGGCTCCTTCCCCAGCACCGGCTCCTTCCCCGGCACCGGCTCCTTCCCCGGCACCGGCTCCTTCCCCGGCGCCGGCTCCGTCCCCGGCACCAGCTCCTTCCCCGGCGCCGGCGCCTTCCCCGGCACCCGCCCCCTCCCCGGCCCCCGCGGCGGCCACGGTCTCCAACTGGATCGACTTCGCCACCGAAGGCGACACCCGCGTGAGCTACACCGGCGTCGTGCGCTACGGCTACGGCATCAACTGGGTCACCAAGACCGTCGGTGCTGAAGGCGTGTTCGACTGCAACTCCTACTTCCTGGGCATTCCCGGCGTCTCCGGCGTAGCCGCCGTCGACCCCATGCCTGGCTTCACCAAGCACTGCCAGAAGCAGGTCTCCGCGCCGAACGTGGTGCAGACCGGCGCCATGCCGGTGGTCAACGTACCGCTGATTCAGCCGGCCTACAAGGGCTACACCACCGCCCGCGTGCAAAGCGGCGGCGACACGGGCAACCCGAACCAGGACACCGGCGCCTTCCGCGAGCCCTGCACGCCTTCGCACTTCGCCTTCGATGATCCGATCGTGCTGCCGGGTCAGCCTGGCAAGTCGCACTTGCATCTGTTCTTCGGCAACACGAGCCTGAACTCGGCCACGACGCCGGCCAACATCGCCACCGCTGGCGGCTCGACCTGTGCGGGCGGCACGCTGAACCGGACCGGCTATTGGGTCCCGGCCGTCATCGACACGAGAACAGGGGCGCCGCTGGTGCCGACCGAGCAGCTCTTCTACTACAAGGGCGGCTACCTGGGCGTGCCGATGTCTTCCATCAAGCCCTTCCCGGCGGGCCTGCGCATGATCGCCGGCAGCTCGGCCAATGCGGCGGACTCGACCGACACCAGCGTCATTCGCATCTGGTGCGAGGGCGGCGACGGCACACCGCGTCGTCACATCCCGAGCTGCAACAAGGGCGAGCAGCTGAGCTTCACCGTGATCTTCCCGCAGTGCTGGGACGGCGTGAACCTGGACTCTCCGGATCACAAGAGCCACATGGCGTATGCGAACAACGGCTGCCCGAGCTCGCACCCGGTGGCGCTGCCTGAGGTCAGCCTGGTAATGCACTACACCGTCGTCGACTCGGGCACCGACACCTACCTCAAGCTGTCCTCGGACAACTACAAGGGCGTCGGCGGCTACTCGATGCATGCCGACTGGTTCAACGGCTGGGATTCTTCGGTCCACAGCGAATGGGTGACCAACTGCATCAACCCGAGCAAGGACTGCCACTCAGTGCTGCTGGGCGACGGCCGCTACCTCTACTGATCTGACGGCCCGAGGCGCCCATTCAGGGGGCCCGGCTGGACGCTGCATGCCCGGCAAGCTACGATCGTCGATCAACAATTTCGTGCTTCGGAAACCGCAAAGATGAGGATCACGTTCGTAATGGCGGGGGGCTTCAACCTCGCCGGCGGAGACAGAGTCATCGCAACCTACGCCGAAAGACTCGCACGCCGCGGCCACGAGGTTCTTGCCGTCGCGGCCATCGACGCGCCCCCTGCACTTCGCCGTCAACTGAGTTCGGTGATCCGAGGCCGCGGCCTCCTTCCGGCCTCGCGTGAGAATGCGCCCAGCCACTTCGACGGCACCATCGTGCCGCATCGTCGTCTCGAACGCGCCCGACCAGTGGAGGCCTCGGACCTCCCGGACGCCGACATCGTGATCGCGACGTGGTGGGAAACCGCGGAATGGGTCCAGCGGCTCCCGGCCTCGAAGGGCGCCAAGGTGCATTTCGTGCAGCACTATGAAGCGTTCGACTACTGCCCGAAGGACAGAGTGGACGCCGTCCTGCGCCTCCCCTCCTTTCACAGAATCACCATCTCCAAGTGGCTCGTGGATCTCCTGCGCGACGACTTTGGCGATGCGGACACCACACTCATCCTGAACTCGGTCGATACCAAGCAGTTCGCCGCTCCGCCGCGTGGGCGCAACGCCGTACCGCGAGTGGGAATGATGTACAGCGCCGTCCACTGGAAGGGATGCGATGTGGCTCTGCGCGCAATCGAAGAGGTCAGGAAGCACGTACCCGAACTCGAGCTGATCGCGTTCGGCGCCAGCGAGCCCGAGATCAACCCGGCCCTTCCGCTGCCGAGTGGCGCGACCTACGAGTATCGGCCGAGTCAAAAGCGCATTCCAGAGATTTACGCGGGCTGCGACGTTTGGCTGTGTGGCAGTCGCGGCGAGGGCTTTCACCTCCCGCCGCTCGAAGCCATGGCTTGCCGCACGCCGATTGTGTCGACGGCGGTAGGCGGCCCGCTGGACATCATCGAGAACGGCACGAACGGCTATGTCGTGCCCCTCGAAGATTCTGCCGCGCTGGCGGACGCGCTGCTCAAGGTGCTGCGCCTTTCGCCGGACGCATGGACGACGATGTCCGATGCAGCGTATGCCACGGCGCACCGCTACACCTGGGATGACGCGACCGACCTGTTCGAGCGGGCCCTTCACGAGACCGTCGAAAAGCAAGGCCGAGCCGAACTCGTCAAATAGCCTGACCGCTGAAGCTCAGCGGCCGCGCAGTGCGCTGATCAGCAGCTTGACGTTGTCTCGGCTCGTGGGGTTGAGTCGAACCGCTCGCCAGGCGTGTTTGCGAGCGGTCGCAGGGTGGCCGCCCAGAAGCGCCCACCACGCCCACTTCCGGTAGAGGTCGGCCACCACCAGATCATCGGATGGCAGTATCGGCACAAGGTCTTGCGTTTGTTGGGGCAGACCTCGACGGCGCTGCGCCTCAAAGACCGCGGTTCTGGCGGCCGCAAGCTGCTTCGCGCGCTTCGCATGTCCGGCACTGCCGAGGTGCTGCCGATATTCCAGGAGAACTTCTGGCAGGTTCTCAAGACGCCCGATCTCGGCGAGGCGCAACCAGAGATCGAGGTCTTCAGCCAGCTCGCAATTTTGCCGGTAGCCGCCCACGTCGAGCACGGCCTGCCGCCGCATCGCGACGCTGGGATGCACCATCGACGCAACGCCGTTCAAATGCGCGGCGTCGATTTCTTCGTGCCCAAAAGCCATCGCGTATTCCATCATCGGAAGACCATCAGGATCGATCATCAAGGCCTTGGTGCCGACGGCCACGCAGCTTGGATTTGACTGGAGGTACGACAATTGTTTCTCGAAGCGCAAAGGCCGAGAAACATCGTCGGAATCCATCCTGAAAATATACTCTCCACGCGCAAGTTCCAAGGCTTCGTTGCAGCTGAAAACAATTCCTTTGTTTTCGCGGCTGATAATTCTGCAGCGCGCATCACGATCTGCGACTTCCTTCAAGATCTTCGGGACATCGTCGGTACTGCCATCATTGACGACGATCAGTTCAAAGTCCCTGAAACTCTGATTTTGAATCGAACTCAGAGCCTCTCGAATATACCGAGCTCCATTGAATACAGGAAGAATAACGCTTATGGTCGGTATCGAACTCATGCGCGTGGCCTAACGATGTACCAGTCCGAGAAGATAATTTAACCCAAGCCCGCCTGCCAGCCCGGCAAAAATAAACGGGATTCCGAGCAGCTCGCGGCCAAGTGAAAAGAAACCATGCTTTACCTTCATGTAGAACATGGCAGGTACGGTGACAAGGTGACCGACCACGACGCCCATGGCGCCGCCCGCCAAGCCGAAATGAAGCACCAGCGGAGGGACCGACGCGTACAACCCGACCAAGCGGACTGCGATTAATATAGTGACAAGCCACGGTTTGCCTATGACCATGTACAGGTTGCCGCCGGAACTCAACCCCAAAAATATCATCGGGATCGACAGTATTTGCACGACAAGACCAGCGTCTGTATAGCGCTGATCGTACAGAAAATTAATCATCGCCGGGCCGGCCGTGATCATGATCCCAGCAATGCCGCAGCACACTGCATCGACCGGTGCGCGAAGACGATAATAAGTCGATTTCAGGCTGGCTGGATCCCGGCGATATGCTTCGTTCAGGGCCGGATAGATCACCGTGTTGATCAATCTCCCTCCCACATCGAATGCCACGCCAACAATCATCGCCGCAATCGTGTAAATACCGAACTTCTTTGCATCGATGAAACCGCCAAGCAGAAGCCGATCACCGCTTGATATCAGAAACCCAAGCACCGAAGTCAAGAATATCCAGCGACCGAAGCTCAATATATTCTTGAAGTGCTCGCTGGACCAGAACAGGCGATTGGAAACCCCTTCGAACAGCACGTGGCTCAAGGCAGTGCGGGTCAATCCGCTCGCCACCGCGCCGCCAGCCACCGCAAAGATCGTGGGCGATATCAGTGCCCAGCAAATCGTGACGCCCAGCCCTACGACCTGAGACGCGAGTTCGAGAATCGCGAGCGGCCGCAATGCCAGTGCGCGACTGGCTGTTAGCGTCTTGGTCGACTCGAGCCCCGACACCAGTGCCGAGCATGAAATCACCATGAGCGCACTCGGCAAAGCCGGATGGGCATAAGCAGAGCCCATCGGAAGCAGCCCCATGCTGCCGAGCGCTATCAGCGTCATGGCCACAAGCAAGCCGGCGCCGCCAATCAATGCGCCCCGCAGGATCTGCAGCGTCCAGACCGTGTTCAAAAACTCTTTGTCATCGGCGACAGGGTGCCGCATGACGACCTGCCCCAACCCCAGGTCGGAGAACATGTTCAGCGCGAAGATGAAGGTCATCGCGAGCGCCGTCACGCCGAAGAGCTCCGGCACCAGGAGCCGTGTCATGACCAGGCTGCCACCAAAGCGAACAGCCTGCGAGGCGATCTGCGTCAACACGCTCCAGCCACTTGCGCGGAGCACGCGACGTTTCAGACCTTCCAGGGCGCCAGCATCGTTCATCTGTTGTTCAACTCTCAGGGGAAATATCACCGGTCAGGCCGCATTGATTCGCGGGGACCCGCGACAAGCGTTCATCGGTCGAGCTCAACGGTGCTGCCTGTGGGACCCCGCCCAGTTGGCAGTAGCGACCTCCGGCAATCGACCCGGTTCGTGCCGAATCGACAGGTTTGCATACCCGACGCACAGCCCCGCAAGAACCCAGTAGACCGTCGGCACGCTCAGAACGCCGCTGACCGTGGCGATGGTCACCAGGACCCCGGCCAGCGCCGCCAGCAGCGCGCGCCCGAGCACATAGAGTTCGTCGTCGTTCGAACTCGCCCGTATCCCGCGCAAGACGCCCCAAGCCGCTGACAGGAAGACACCGCTGAACAACGTGAGCCCCACAAAGCCGTATGCGAGCGCGATCCCCAGGTACGAATTGACCATGTCGATGATCCCTTCGCCTTGGACCAGGTCCTGCATCACCGGCACCGAGAGGTAGTCAAAGGAGCCGAGGAACGGGTGCATCATGACAACGTCCATCGACACCGTGACCAGGCGTTGGCGATAGGTGACGTTGAATTCGTCCACCGTGCCTACGAAGGGCAGGAGGTCGATGATCTTGTCGCCGAACGGGCTCACGAGCAGCACGGCCGCCACCGGCACGGCGATGGCCAGGAATCGACCGGTGAGAGCGAACCTGTTGCGCGCGCTCAGCAAGATGACGGCCAGCACGGCGGTGCCACCGACCCACGGCCCCCGAGAAATCGACACCAGCAGTGTGATGACCAGCGTCGCGAGGCCGAGCCAGCGCAATCTCTTGTTGGCGACGGTCTGGCCCACGAACGCATAGAGCCCCAGCGCCATGACCACCACGTAGCCGAGCACGATGGCATGCCCGGTCGATGCGACGGCGCGCAGGCTGTCGCCGCGGTCCATGTAGCCTCCAAAGGCAACATGGAGCCCCATCGCAGCGGGCAGATTCTGGTACAGCAGCCAGTGCTTCAGGTACTCGAACGCGGCGATCGGCGCCATCAGCATGGCGGCAAATACGAAGGACATCAACGCATCGCGGCAACTTTTCAGATCGCGCAGCGAACGGCTTGCGACGTAGTACGGCAGAAACACGTCGATGAACGCGTACAGGCCGCTTCTCAGCGTGTTGGTCACGGTATCGACGGTCGACTGCAACAGCAGCTGCAACACCAGATAGCTCAGCAGGGACACATCGGCCACGTTCCGGCCGAACGGCAAGGTCTCGTTGTCCCGGCGCAGCGAGAAATAGGCCGGCAGCAAGATGGTCAGAGACAGCAGCCGCAGATGATCGACGTCGACGAAATAGTTGATCCCGCCGAAGCCCGCGACGGTTGCGCTGAATGGCGGCACGGCGAACAGGACGAACAGGTACATGCCGAGGCGGTTGGGGTCCTTCATCCCGGCGATCGTCATCAGCACGAAGGCGCCGGCGGCATATATCCAGAAGTTTTGCGAGACGAAGGCCAGGGCAGTGAGCGCCAACCACAGGTTGCGCCGCCGCTTGAAATCGGCTTCTTCGATGGCCAGTCCGCAAGCGACCTTGCGACCGAGCCAGAAGACCGGCAGCGTCAGCGCAAGAATGTAGAGGAACGCTCTGAGGTGCTCAGGCATGCGACGCCACGTCCGCGCAAGCCGGTCTAGCGAGCCGGCGCTGCGCCGCGGGGGGCACGCGATCCAAGCAGCGACGCCAAAGCCGCATCCAGCACGAAGAAGATGAACAGCGCGACGATCATCAACGCCATGCCCGCGGCGCCATGCAGAAAGCCTTGCCCGGCTTCGTCGCCCAAGTGGTAGGTCACCAGCACCAGCGTGATCACGCGGACGATGTTGGCCGCAAAGGCGATCGGCAAGATCGACGCCAGCATGATCGCGTTGTGCCACCGGCTCTGGCGGTTCATCAGGTACATGAACAAGGTGCCCAGCGCCGAGAGGCTGAACATGGAATTGAGCCCGGAGCAGGCATCAGCCACCATCAGCTGGTATTGGCCAATGGTCAGGATCACGCCCGAGTTCGAGATCGGATAGCCGACCCAGAACAGCATGTTCTGGACGATCACCGATATCCATTGCTTCAGCGGACCGGTCACGGCATCGACCAAGGTCGCCGGCAACGGCACCAGGAACACGAGGTACGCGACCGCGAACCATGCCGTCCTCAGCGCGGGCATGCCCTTCATCAGCAGAAGCGCGCCCGCCACGACGAACACATGGGAGCCGAACTCGAGGCTGGAAATCTCGAAGGCTCGCCCCACCACGTAAACGAGCAAGCCCGACACGAACAGAACCCAGCCAGCAAGGGGGGCGGGGCGGCTCGGCGCGCGCGCGATCGGCTGCCGCAGCGTCCAGAACAGCCAGACGATCACGGCGAGGACGAGTGGCCCATGCCCGTTTTCATCGGTCTGCCAGATCCCGTGGGCCGCCGACCAATAGACCGGCAGGTACATCAGAGCGAAGCCGGCGAACGCAATGAGCCAGGCGGGATTCGCGTCGGCAACCCCAGGCGTCCGCAGAGTTGCGGCACCGCTCATTTGCGAGCCCGTGCCTTCGCCGGTACATCGTTCAGCACCGACCCCACCACGCTCACGCCGGCGTTCATCAGGCCTTGAACGAGGTCGGAAAACTCCGACACCCTGGTCTGTGCATTGCGCGCAACGGCAAGCGCCGCGCCGGTCCGAACGGCGATCATCGCGGCGTCCTCGCCCGCCGACAGCGCCGGCGTGTCCATGATGACCACGTCGAACGACGACTTGGCCTGAATCATGAATTCATCGAAGTTCAGCCGATTCAGGAGCTCCAGCGGATTGGGCGGAACCGGCCCGGCCGGCAGCACGCACAAGCCGGCAAGATCGGGGATTCGAACGATGGCTTCTTCGCGCGAACGCCCCGACAGCACGGTCGAGAAGCCGATCTTGTTCTCGAGATAGAACAGCTCGTGCTGACGCGGATGGCGCATGTCGGCGTCGACCAGCAGCGTGCGTTCACCCAGCTGCGAGAACACCACCGCCAGATTGGCCGCGAGATGGCTTCGGCCTTCGCCGCGCTCGGTGCCCACCACGGTCAGCACCTGACGCTGGTCGGCCTTGTCGAACCAGCGCAGCATCAGCTGGCTGCGAATCGCGCGGAGCTGCTCGACCCGGGCGCTGAACGGCTGGTAGGCAGCGACAAGTTCGTCGCTCACTGGCTTCTTGTCGCCGGGTGTCTTGCGCAAATAGGCGTACGCGAACTGGCGTGACAACGCGTACTGGATGTCCGCCTCGGTCAGCAAGCCGAGGCGCACCGCCGCGTCGCCGAAGCGCAGGTTCTGCTCCTTCTGCAGCAGCAGCACGCGTTCGGCGTCTTCGGGCTTCAACAGACCGCTGTCGATCAGGATGCCGCCGAGCGAGCGGCTGACCCGCGGCGCACCCGACAACATGGACACGGTCATCTTCATTGCCGCACTCCGGGTCCGGACAACAGCGGTCTAGAAGACGGCAACGAGCCGGACTGCAACAAGCGGCGAAACACCGGCCGCTTGGAGTCTTCGGCGCGCAGCACGCCAATCACCGGCACACCCATCATCACCATCATGTCCTCGGGAGCCCGCACGCGACGGTCAAGCAACTCCCAAGCCAGCGCCGCGAGTACGCCGAGCGCCAAGCCGCCGAAAATGGACCCCATGACACCGACCATGATCTTGGGCCGGGACGGGTACAAGGGTTCCACGGCGGGGCTCAATAGGCGTGTGTTGGCCTGACTGTCCTGGCTCTGCATCGCGACCACGCCGGCACGCGAACTGATTGCCTCGTAGGCGCGCTGCGCGGTGTCGACGTCGCGCTTGTAGACATCCACCTGATCGCGGTCAGAGCGCAGCGTCAACAAGCGCTTTCTCTGTTCGTCGACCAGCGTCTGAAGCGCCGCGACTTTTTGCCCACTGCCGCGGCTCACGGACGAGGTGCCCCCCGAGACGCGCCGCGACTCCTCTGCAATCTGCTGCTTGAGCGCGCCAACCTGGGCCTCGAGCTGAATGCGCGATGGATGGTTCTTGCCCACGACGGCGCTGAGCTCGGTGAGCTTGGTCTCTGCGACAGCGAGCTGCCCCTTCAAGTTCTGGACCGCCGCGTTGGACAGGATGTCAGGCGATGACTCGCCACCCGAGTTGCTCAGGCGCGTCGCCGCCTCGACACGCTCGGCCTGCGCCGTGCTCAACTGCGTGACCAGGGCCTGGTAGCGTGCATTCTCCTGGTCGAAGCGCTCGTCCGACACGACGATACCCTTCTCTTGCTGGAACTTCGACAACCTGGATTGGGCCACTTCGAGAGCGTTGCGCAGCACCTTCGTCTGATCGTCGAGAAAAGCAACCGACGTGCGCGCAGGGGCCACTCGCAATTCGACCGAGATGTCCATGTAGGCCTGAACAAACGCGTTGGCCGCGGCCTGGGCGAAAGCCGGATCCTGCGCCGAGAACGACACGGTGATGATGCTGCCGCCGCGGGACGGCTCGACGCTCAGGCCATGCTGCAGAAGACCCGCGAAATAGCGCTCGAGCGGCACCTTGGCATCCGTCTGTTCGCGCCACTGCGCGACCGCGGTCGGCGAACGCTCCATGCCGAGCATCTTCACGGCCCGGGCCGCGACGGGGTCGCTCTTCACGATGTCCACCTGAGTGGCCATGTAGCCCGGGATCATCAGCGCGGGCGCGAGCACCCCCAGCGCCGGATCAATGCGCATCTCGACAATCATGGCGGCTTCGGCGGTGTATCGCTTGGGCGACAGCACCGTCACCGTCGTGCCAATGATCGACACGGTCACCAGCAACGCCAGCACGAGCCACTTGCGGGCCCACACGACGCGCAGGATTTGTTGGATGGACATGGTGGTCCCGACCCCAGGCTCAGAAGAGCGACTCTTTGACGTAGATCACGTCGTCACGCAAGACCGGGTCGTTCAGGCCCAGATCGAGGATGTTCACCTTGCCGTTCGCATCGCGCCGGTGAACCTTGATGCCGCGCTGGGTGCCTTTGGCGGTCAAGCCACCGCCCTGCGCCAGCGCCTGCATCAGCGTCATGCCGCGCTGCAGCGGGAATATGCCGGGCTTCTGAACCTCGCCGTAGATGTAGGCAGTCGGTGCGTGGTCGACAAACAGGATGTCGCCGTTGTCGACCGTGATGTCGAGTTCTGACTTGCCCGCCTGCAGCACCGCGGGCAGGTCGATGTCGACCTTGATCGACCGGCCGTTGCGCGTGCCCACCAGCGTCACGATATCGCCGCCGCCCGTCGAGACGCCGCCGGCCATCGCGATCATCTCGGATGCCTTGGTGCCGACCACGTCGATCGGGTAGCGGCCCGGCTTGGAGACCATGCCGAGAACCGAGACGACGCTGCTGCGAATCGTCCCGATCTGGATATTGACCTGCGGCCGCAGCACGAAGCCGCCGTCGCGCAGCATCTTCGCGATCTTGGCTTCAGCGGCGGAGATCGTTAGACCACCGACTGCCACACTGCCGATCAGCGGAAAGTTGATCTGCCCCGTCTCCGAGATGCGTGCCGATTCGACGGTGAGATCCGGGTTCTGGTAGACCGTGATCCGCAGCGTGTCGCCTACACCGATGATGGTCTCGGGCTTGGGCCCAGATGCCGCCGATGTGGGCGCAGCCGGGCCGGATTGTGCGAACGCGCTGGAACCGATGGCCAGCGCGAGAAGAAGCATATATCGGTAGAAGTAGCGCATTGTCAGTCTCATGCTTCAGTAGAAATCGCCGGTCGGCGGCGCTCCGTCAAGCCTTCAGTCGACACCTTTGAAGAGGTGCACGGCTGTCGGCGCGTCATTTGAATCCCTTGAGGCCTTTTTCGAGCGTCCCGGAAGCCGGTGCCGAAGCAGGCAAAGTGGTCATGGGTTCGATCTCGACCTGCGGCGCCGCGCTCGGGATCGTCGCTGAAGGCAGAACAACCGGGCCGATCGAGGGCAGAGGCGCCGCCTCGGACGCCGCCGATGCCGGCGCCGTCACCTCGTGCGAGCCGCCCTTCGCGTAGTCGCCCACGTATTCGATCTTGGCCGCGGCACGAAGCGCTTTCATGTCGTCGTCGATCAGCTTGCGCTTGCGCTCGTTGAGCAGGAATTGTTCGATGGCCGGTGTCGCCCTCGCCTCGTCGACCGGTTGGCTGCGCGCTCCCGCGACGACCACGATCTGCGCGCCGGTGGGCGTGGCATTGAAGATCGATTGACCATCTTTCATCTGGGCCAACTTGGGCAAGCTGGCCAAGGGCAGTTGCTCGGCGGGGCGCACCGCCTGATTGGCACCGAACTTGATGTCGTTGGTCTTTAAGTAGCTGATGAATTCGGGCAGATCCTTGGAAGCCGCCAGTTTGGTCCGCAGCGTTTCGACCTGATCCGGCTTGGCCTGCACGACGATCTCCTGAAGGCTGTAGACGCGGCGCTCCTTAAACAGCGCGGGATGCGCGTCGTAGTAGGCCTTGATCTCCGCCGGGTCGGGTTTCGGTGCACCCGAGGCGATCTTGTCGGCATAGGCACGCGCAATAATTTCGCGCCGCGAGGCCTCGAGCTGCTGCTGCACGCGCGGGTCGCGATCGAGCTTTTGGTCTTGCGCCTTTTGCAGCGCCAGTTCCTGATCGACGAGGCGCTCGAGCACCGCCTTGCTTGCCGACGCGGCCTGCTCCGGCGCCAGGCCACGCTGCTGCTGAAGCACGAAATTGATCTGGTGAACGGTGATCTCTTCCTTGTTGACCTTGACCGCGGTCTGCGATGCCGGCTTGTCCTTCTTCTTGTCGCCGCAACCCGCCAACACCAGCACCAGGGCCGCAACGGCCACCGCAGCCACACGCATGGGGCTGACGATGGTGGTTCGATTGACGAACCCGTGAAGCCTTGAAGTCATTCGAACATCACTCCCAACGGATCAAACATGGATGCTTACCAAGGTGGCCGAGCGCCTGCGAAGCAGGCCCGAATCCCGGGATTTTTGCAGTGTGCCGCGGGGCTGAAATCAGCGCCACTCCAAGCCAGCAGAGTGTACTTGTGATGCGTGACACCCGAGCAACCCCTAATTGCGGGGCGC
>Ga0307509_10004773_pt1 | contig 19319 bp, 11 predicted proteins | sample 10_EM_MG_FD_202245 | JGI IMG/M metagenome (GOLD analysis project Ga0307509, IMG submission 202245) | Populus trichocarpa ectomycorrhiza microbial communities from riparian zone in the Pacific Northwest, United States - 10_EM | ecosystem: Host-associated > Plants > Roots > Unclassified | place...
CTGTTGTTGTTGTGAAGAGAAGAGTTTTTCCCCCGCTTCTGTGTGCGATCGTATTAGGTGTGATTCCTTGGCGCCGTTTCGTTTCGTTTCGCCGTGCAGTATATCGTTTCGAGCCCAAGTTCAAAAGAAATATTCAGGGCCGGTCTCAGAACGAACGGCTTGTGAATTACTAGGACAAGCGACCGGTAACGTCTTCCGCGCCGTAGCGAGCGGCCGGGATAGCGAGCCATCTGCAAGTTTAGGCAATGTGATTGGCTGAACCTCGTCCAGATTAAAACCGTGGCTAATATTTGGGTGGCTGGCTCGCGATGCCGGGCGCTTGCCATGGCGTGGAAGGCGTTATTATAGCGGAGCCCTACCACAGTCCGCCCAGCCCCGCCCAGCCTACCGATGCTCTAGTTCTTTGTTAATCTATAACAAAGCGGCGTTTTCTACCCCCCCCCCCCCCAACCGATCTACCCCAGCAGTGATCTGGTCGTTCCGAGGAATCATTAGTCGCTTCGAAAATAGGCTATTTGATCAACTTTATCTAGCTCGGGAGATACGAATTTGGGCCCTTACAGGAATTGAATGGGGCGCTTCGGGCATATAACCTGAGGGAATCAATCGATAAGTGAGGGAGAGAAAAAAAAGTTCTCGTTAGATTCACGAGGCAACTTTTTTGAGCCCTGGTATTAAACAATATAATACTACTATTACGATCGACAACCCCTATGAACTTGTTAGAGTTGACGGGCAAGAATGGGTAATACCTTTGGTGAGTTCATCTGTTCTGGGTTAAGGAGGTTGACAGAAGGGCGCATGGTCATGTCCTTCCTGTTTTCTATTATTACGGGAGTATGTAGGCAAATGTGCTTATTGTACATGGAGTGAAATCGGCCCCTATGGGAAGCGATGGAGTGGTTAAGGTGGTTTCCTTTTTTTTGTATGTACATATGCTTTTGGTTGGTTTGGCGGAGAGAGAATGAAGTTTCCGATTATACCTGTCCTAGAGCCATGCCCTTGCCCGGTTTGAGCGTTTTGCCATTGTGCCATCTATTGATTATCTTCTGAAGGAACTAAGGAGGTTAATTTCTAGCAATGATACCAGTACTTTGTATACGCGGTAACTCATTAAGAACACCAAGCCGAACACCAACATGACAAACAACAATAAGAATGAGATGAGAGAAAGGTTTTGTGATAGACATTAGAAATTAAGATGCAAATTGAGAAACCGACACAAAGAAGAAGCTATCTCTAATCACAGCTTGACAGGGAAACTCCTTGGAAGAAGCAATCATAAAACGAGGGAAAATATGCGTGGAAACGTCTGGATCAAGGCTAAAAAAAACCTTCTCTTCCCCGCCGGACCTTAACTCTTGAGAATCATAGGTCGGTTAATCATAATGAAGCGACTCTCTAATTCTTAAGCTTTAAGATTGCAAAGCCCGCACCCTCCGGGTTATTAGACGTTATCGCTAGTCGGTCTCTGGGCATTCGCTCCCGGGGGTTTTTCGTCGGGGCTAGCTTTGACAATTGGCTCCTCAATCCCGGGGGGGTATACGAATGGAATGAGGGACTCGGTGTGGTTCCAGTTCCTTGAGCTTGTCCTCTGGTCCAGTCCACGATATAGTTGGGTGGCCAGCAGCGCGACCGCATTTATTTTCTCCCCGGGTAATATAGACCTTTTTCCGAACTCTGGATGCCCTAGGGCCCAACCCAAGGTCTTCTGAACGATAAGGAGAAACAGGAGAATAGACGGGACAGAAATAAGGATTCGGGCGGATAAGGTGACAACATCTCCACTCCGGAGGACGAATTGTACAACATCAGCTTCCACCGAGCCTCCCGGTCCTTCCGCGTGATTTTGCATGTCGCGCTTATCATATGTGGTTGTGTCGCGTAGGACACTCCGACTACTGACCCAAGCAGCCAACACCAAACGTTCGAGGTCGCTTTCCATAGTGGATGCGCCCGCATCCAGAGTGTACAAAGGAGCCGTAACATAAGAAGCCGATTTAAGTACAGATTGCCCCGCCCCACGACCTACCCTGACCACACGTGGGACTCGAAACTCGTACTTGAAGGCCTGGACCCAGAGAGTGTGCAGTTTCAGGCCAGGCAACTTATCTAGGTGATCGGTAGCCGCCTCTTTGCCATTCAGATGCCACTTGCTCTCTTCCCAGCAACTGAGAACTGGTCGCCCGCGGACCACCTGATATGCAATGCGTGTGTTTCCCCTAGACTTGTCAGTAGCATACCATGGGTCTTGGCCAGGGGTATAGCTAGAGAGACCGCCAGTGTTAATTATCATGGCGTAGGAAGTGTTGGATCCTGGAAGCGTGTTCGGATCGACCGCAAATTTCAACATCGGAGGGTAATCCATATCCGGTTGGTAATTGACACGAAGTGTGCTGTTCCCACCAAAGAGCCTGTAGGTATCTAGTTGTCTGGTTGAATTCGTGAGCCATGTGTAATCTGTGCGGCATGAACCGTTGACCCTAAGCTGCAACTTGGGATCACTCTGCAGCCCCATGTCCACCCCTGTGACGTTGTAGTTGTAAACCGCGCGCGCATTGCGACCGCTCGTTTGGACATCTACATAGACCCGTTTGCGGACTGTAACCTCAGAGGCTTCGATAGATCCGAGTGCACGGAGTGCTGAAGCGGCGAATAGTGAATTCAGTTTAGAAAGTCCAGCCCCGCTGTTGGTTGAAGTGTAGAACTGGACGTCGGGGTAGAATATGGCGTCCTTTGCCGGAGGAGCGACGTTCCCCATCGAGAGTTGTACCGGTATCAGAATACCCGCGACAACATTTCCAACAGTCATAGCCAAGGCAATAGATACAAACAGGAGGCCCCATAAAAGATTGTTTACCCCACCCTTCTCGTTAGATGAGGAGGAACCTTCCAAAAACCCGCTCCGCTTCCCTCGGACAAGTGGTGCGCTCTCGATCGTGGAGCCTGTGTCGTTCGAGCCGGTCTCCGAGCGCAGACCGGCAACCGCGTGATGGGACGGGTCACCCTCGGCTTCCGAGTCTGAGGAGGCCTCATCCGGGTTACCCCCAAGCATGTATAGTATCAGTCTCTTGCAGAAGGTTGCCATTAAGGTCGTCGCATTCATCGGTTCGCCAGAGTTCCAAAGGGCAACTAAGGCAGTCAGACGGTTCGGGTCACCGCGGGTGGGCCAGAATGCCATTATGATGGCTAGGATCAGGTTCCATCCAATCATAAAAATTAGGATCACCAGGATGGTATACGCGGAGGTGATGCAAGCGAAAGAATTTTTGCTAACGGCAACAGCTGGGATCCCGCCTGAGTCGGTCGGCATCCGGAAAAGCTTCGTGATGCCTGTGACATAGGTATTCTTCTGGGGGTTGGTGTAAATGTCCATAATGGGGAGGGGGTGCGGTGTTACTGTAAGGAGATCTTTGTTATTCCCATTAGCTTAACTTGGGGCCCTCCAAGGGGGTTGTCAGACACGTACCAGGCTGTTCGCAGTATCGTTGAACGGGCCCCAGGGAGAAAAATAAACTTCGAGGAACAGTGGGTGGGACCCTTCGGCTTAGAGGATTGCAGGGGCTGATTTTCCCGCTCTTGCGAATCGGCGGGAGGGGAGAATTTATTCTAGCATTCCCAGTTAGGGTTGCCAGAGGAATCTACTCCCCGTTAACTTTAACTATTATCGATGACGCAAATCCAGGCTTCACACAAGTTGATTTTAGATGGTCGGCATGATCCGCTGGTTGTGCAAGGGCGCCCAACCTCTCGCAAAGCATTTTCTTTCACAGGGTGCCAGGGGACGAAAAGCTATTGGAACGCTTGGTTGGTGCCATACGCCCCGGGTCCCAATTGGCCAAACCAGCACTCGTCCTGCATAGCTCAAATTGAGCACCATATTCATGCCGCAGGTGATCTGCACTACAGTGATCCCAAACCCTGTCGAGACATTGTGGGTGGGTTTAAAATTTGGAACACTAGCCGAATCAGTAACCGAGATAGGAAAAACCATGTAGAGAAAGAGATGCACTGCTTAGAATACCGCAAAAAAATCCGCACCGCTTAGTATGGCCATGATGGAAAAGAGAGAACGATGGAGATCGTCTCCCATAACTTGGCAGGACATTCTGTTGCTGTTTAAAATTTGGTGCACTAACTGGTTAGGAAATCGGGAGGATACGCGGAATGTGGCGACGAAACTGACGGAGTGAGGAACAGGGATCGATGACAGCGAATCCTGTGCAACCCTAAAGTCGATTTCATTTTCTTTTTGCCCTCCAAATACCCCTGTTGGACGCCACCCCAGTTTCGTCACCACTACGGTGATGACTGTACTCGAGTACTCGAGTACTGTTGCGGATAAAGTTCGCCTTGGCTTAGTTACAATATCTTGTCTTGTTGAGAATCGATCAGCAGAGCTTGATCATTGATGATAGACCCTGCTTGTGGGAAAAAATATATACGGTGCTTGTCTTTCATTGGAGATGAATAGGTCGCGCCTATTACAGGGATGGTTGTGAGCTAAGGCAGAGAGGAGGGCCGAGTCTATGTTATGCAACGATCTTTCACTTCTCTCGTTTCCCCGACAGGACAACAGTTGAGAGCGTCAACGGACGAAAGAAAATTTGGAACAGCGAACAACAACAGGATCACCTGTAGAGTACTTAGATAATCGGACAACCGGCCAAGGTTGGACTTTCTTTTTGCTTGGATTTTTTTTCTTTTCTGTGAGTTCGTCTTTGGTGAAGGTTCGGGAATTAGCTGAGGCGAGTTGAATCGATTGCGAATTGTGATTTATTTTATTAGGCGGGTTTTCTGATCTGTGATAGTTAGTAACATGTAGTTTCCTCCGCTGCAGAGAGTAGATACTTTCACCGATTTTCAGCTTGGGTACTCGGCTGATACCCGAAGTGGTTCGCGTTATTTTTGACCCCCCGCGGTACTTGTACAAGTACGAGGCTGGCGACAAAAATGATGAGCAGTGTAAGGGGTTTCCACTGAGAATAGCCATATTCACAACCTTCTAGTCACTGATTTAGTTGAAGCAATTTGGGCTCAATATTCTCCCATTTGCCCAACAATTCCCTAGATTTTACTTCCCAACCCTTTAGAACTCTGTATCTAGACTGGTTGAGGAATTGTTAAGAGAGTTATAGTTGGTACATTGGTCTTGGCGCAATTTCTGACTATTTTGTATGGGAAATGGCAAGGCTTGGCGCTGTTTCCAACTTCAACTTTACAATATTGCATGCCAAAGTGTCCAATAATTCTTTAATAATCTGTAATTGCTTGGAGAGATATTTGAAAGAATTCTGGACCAGAATATCAAATTTTGAAATTTTTTACATTCCCAGAATATGTTGAATGGAAAGCGTGGAGCAGCATGGTTTGGGTTGTTACATGCCATTCTGCTCACCATTTTTGTCGCCAACCTCGTGCCTAAGGAAATTGCGCAACCGCAATTAAACATGTCTCAGATCGCGAACAATTTTGCCCAGTGGCTGCACCTACCCCTCTTTTCTCCAACTTCAAGAAATTACGTTCCAAAAACTCTAAGCTAATCAACACCCTGCTCTCAACGTTCACCTCCGTGAAAATTGAAAAATGTTGCGAGCTTTCAAGAATGATAACTCCGCCACCCATCCTGATAATTCTTTCGATACCACAGGCTCTTTCAACAATAATGAAGGCTGTTTCAATAATAACGATAGATCTTCCAACACAAACTCTTTCAACAGAACTACCGTTAACTACACCACCGTCGATGATAGATCGGAAATACTGGCATGGCTATCTCCATTAGAACCACAGATACGGCATCGGGACATTGCATCGCGGCGGGTCGGCAGTATAGGAGCCTGGGTGTTGGAAGCGGAGGAATTCAAACGCTGGTACAAGGGTAGTGGCGGGGGTGGATCTTATCGGCCGACTTTATTTTGCGAGGGAAATCCAGGAGTGGGAAAGAGCCATATCACGTAAGAGAGATTCCACCATTGCTGATATCTGGAATATGATTGCTAAGTGGTTGCCATGCAGTTCACTTGTTATAGATAAACTATGCGACGAGGCTACCGAGGGGGATCCTATGGTTGTGTGTTTTTACTTCGACTTTGCTGCCCGGAATGAGCAGTCACCAATAAATATGCTTGGCTCCCTGCTGAGACAACTCGTTAGCGGGGGGGGGATTCCGGAGGCGATAGCCCAGGATTTTCGAATGGAGAGAGGGGCTATAGGAGGTAGAAGACCCCAACTTCCGGGGATCTTGAAGATGTTCCAGACGATCGTAGCCGCGAAGCGCGCATTTATATGTGTTGACGCACTTGACGAATGTGTGCCAGAGAATCGAATGGTGCTCCTTGGATCATTAGGCGAGATTCTGCAGGGGTCTCCTAATACTCGGTTATTTGTGACTGGAAGACCACATGTGCGGAGTCAGGTGGAGAGGGAGTTGGGTGGAGCGGCAACGTTTTTATATATACGGGCTGCGGAAGATGGAGTCCTTAGATTTCTGCATGAGAAACTCAGGAAGGACACGATCCCAGATATGATGAGCAGCACATTGGAGGAGGATATTATGCAAATCATTCCGGCAATAAGCTCAGAAACGTATGTAGAAACGAGACTAAGATTAAAGCTACCTCAAATCAATAACTACTGAATTTTGAACATAGATTTCTACTTGCCTCTCTCCACATTGAGGCAATCCTGAGAGGTGCCACCGTTGCTCGGCGGAGGAAAACACTAAAGTCAATAAAAGATGGGGCAGGGTTAGGGGATGTATATGGTGCCACACTAGGGAGGATAAAGGCTCAGGACGATGAAAAGGGGAAGCTTGCGATGGCCACTCTCACATGGGTCTGTCATTCGGAACGGCCGTTAAAGGTAGATGAACTGTGCCATGCACTGGCAGTGGAGATAGGCGAAACGGATTTTGATCCGGAAAATGTTCCTTCGGTGGGGGCACTGCTGGACTACTGCCAAGGCCTGATCACAGTCGACGCCGAGGCTTCCACTGTGCGTTCGATCCACCATACGGTCCAAGAGTACCTTTGCAGTCAACAAGGTCTCTTCCATAATCCTCACTCGACACTTGCAGAAACCTGCTTAACCTATCTAACCTCACGACAAGTCAGCAACATCACATCCGATTCTCTCTCAATTCCTCAAAGCGTTCCATTCCTTAGATATTCCGCGAGGTACTGGGGAACACATACCATCAAGGATTTCTCAGACCATGCGAAGACCCTTGCTTTGGAGCTATTGGATAAGTACGAAGCCCACATCTCGGCTGTATCCCTTCTGGAGCAGGTAGTGCACCCAAAACGCAGGGGAGGCCTCGTTCTTCTTCCGCTCTTCTCCGGACTGCACTGCGCATCGTTCTTCGGGATTGTTGAGCTTATGACTGCGTTGATGAATACAGGGGGTTACGACATCAACCAACAAGATTGTACAGGTAACACACCACTCGGATGGAGTGCTATCAAGGGACACGAGGGAGTGGTGAAGATACTGCTGGAACGACAAGATATCGACCCCAACAGCCTTAATATGGATTATCGAACACCACTCGGATGGGCAGCGGCCAACGGACACGAAGGAGTAGTCAAGTTGTTGCTGGAGCGGGAAAATGTCGACCCCAATCTCCAAGATTTGAGTCACCGAACACCACTCGCATGTGCGGCTGTTGAGGGACACGAAGCAGTGGTCAAGCTATTGCTAGAGCGAGAAAGTGTAGACCCGAATTTCCCAGAGAAGACTGGTAATGGACCACTTGGATGCGCTGCTATCCAGGGTCATGAGGGGGTGGTGAAGATACTGCTGGGACGGCAAGATGTCGACCCCAACCGCCCTAACGAGTGGGGTCTAACACCACTCGGGTGTGCTGCCTGTGCGGGACACGAAGCAGTGGTTAAGCTATTGTTGGAGCGGGAAAATGTCGACCCCGATCGCCCAAATATGAATGGTAATGGCCCACTTGGATCCGCTGCCATCAAAGGACACGAGGGTGTGGTGAAGATACTGCTGGAACGACAAGACGTCAATCCCAACCGCCCTAACAAGTGGGGTACAACGCCACTCGGGTGTGCTGCCTGTGAGGGACACGAAGCAGTGGTCAAGTTATTGCTGAGGCAGGAAAATGTCGACCCCGATCGCCCAGATAAGAATGGTAATGGGGCACTTGGGTTGGCTGCAGTCAAGGGACACGAGGGAGTGGTGAAGATACTGCTGGAACGACAAGACGTCGACCCCAACCGCCCTAATAAGTATGATCGAACACCACTCGCATGTGCTGCGCTCAAGGGCCACGAAGGAGTGGTCAGGCTATTGCTGGAGCGGGAAAGTGTCGACCCCAATCGCCCAGATATCGATGGCGATGCACCACTTGGGTGCGCCGCTGCCGAAGGCCACATGGGAGTGGTGAAGGTACTGCTGCAACGGCAGGATGTCGACCCCAACCGCCCTAATAAACTTGGTTCAACACCACTCGGATGTGCTGCTCTCAAGGGACACGAAGGAGTGGTCACGCTATTGCTGGAGCGGGGAGATGTCGACCCCAATCGCCCAGATATCGATGGCGATGGACCACTTGGGTGCGCTGCTATCGAAGGACACATGGGAGTGGTGAAGGTACTGCTGCAACGGCAAGATGTCGACCCCAGCCGCCCTAATAAGGATGATCGAACACCACTCTCGAGTGCTGCTGCCCACGGACACGAAGGAGTTGTCAGGCTATTGCAGCAACGTAGGAGTGTCGACCCCAATCGCCAAGACACACACACTGGCACAACGCTCCCTGATACTGCTGGTGAGGGGTCTCAAGTCGTGCAGCGGCAACAAGTCCCAAATTCCTTTGAAGCCCCAGATGTTCGTGCTAGGAGACAAGGAATGTGGGATGTGTGGAAGAGTCGCGTGTTTTCTTCAAAAAGAAAGAAAGCCTAATTCGTCGGTTAACACATTTTGAAACCAGCTGGGCTGTGTGCTGGCGGAGCCGTAGTATTTTTGGTGGTTTCGGCTTGAATGACTTCAATTCTAGAGAATAAACCAAACGAAAGGATTGAAGATGGTGGCCGAACATGTAGGCAGTGTCTGCGACCCCATTTTGTGTGTGAAGACACCCACGTTCTGCCCTCCGCTCATGAATCATCATCAGTTCCGCGCCCTCTTCCAAACCCGAACAATTAAAAGATATCCGACTTATAGAACATACCCAAGGAATAGTTTACATCCAACTAAAACCCCTTCATTAACAAGCGTAATTCAGCTGTGTATGGATGTGAGTTGTTATAGGCAATAGAGCGCAGTGTATCCAATGGTGCATACGTTACTTCTAGTCGGGTGAGATATGGTGAAGCTAATGGTTTGGACTAGACAAAGTGCTTAGTTTGTCCCTCTGGGGCGCCTTCGAGTAATGGGGTGTACGGAAGCCCATGTCGTATGGGTTTCTAGGGTGTGGCAAGGAGTCCCATCCGGCCTGGTTAGTCCTGATGGCTGTTGTTTAAATTCAAACCCTATCCGATAATAGCATTGTGACCTTTTAGTGGAACTACGTGATCCGAATGTCAGGAATTGAAGTAGGAACTGGGGGGGATGTGGGGAGTGTTGAACGTGGATCGTTCTGGACCAGTGTTCCCAAGCGTCCAGTCCGTCCGTCTTTAGCCTAGGACGGGACGGACGCCAAGTTTGAAACCTTCGGACGGGACGGACGCCCAATTGCACTCCGTGCTGACCTATGCCCGGGACGGACGGCCGGGCCCTATAGATGTCATAGTTTATGTTTCATTTTCGAATTTCATGAGCATTAGGTAAGTGTTATCAAGATATGAAACATTTTTATTCTAATGAAGAGAAGCTTAGGCTCTGATATTATGTATCAAATTTCGCTATCAATCAACCAATGCTTCCAGTGATATCCGATGCTGGTTCTGAGCACCGTGACCCCATTCCACTTCCTTGACCTACAAGGGACGCCCGTCATTATGCAGGACGGTAGGTAACCTAGAGGTGACGCCCGTCCTTACTCAGGACGGTAGGTACCTACCGGAAGTTACCATTTCGAAAAAAGACTACAGGGCCCGCCCGTCAACCTACAGTCCTGCGGTGTTTACAAAAGACGGACGCCGTGCCTGGCCGTCCTTACCCGCCCTGCCCGGGACGGACGGGACTATAGGACGCCAGGGCCCTGGCGTCCGGACGGGACGGTTGGGAACACTGTTCTGGACTGCTCACCATTTGCATATATTCCCATGCGCGTTGGATTAGGAACCTTATCGCTCCGACCTGTTACACACTATGGCTTCGAAAGACGTCTCACGACCATTAGCTTCATACCGATCTCCGGCATTAACCCTGCATATCTAGTGTGACAGCATCAAAACCTCGATTCATCGACAATGAAATACAAACTATCATCAATAGCCGAACAACCATGGCACCCGCCATTGTGCACTCAGTATTCAGCAAACCGGTTAACCACAACCTCGGTGCTTGGGTTTCGCCTCGGATGGGATTCGGCTGAGAAGTAGGAAAGAGCCAGTATGCAGAAGAAACTGATCAAAGATATGGCACGCGCTGGAAGTGTGCTGTGGAGGAAGGGTCTCATCTCGTGGAGGATATAAGAAAGCCTGTTCTTCCCTTTGCTTGTTTGTTTTCTGTCAGTCAATTGCATTCATTATTTGTTCACTTGGTCTTTCTACTCTTTTTTGTCGAAGTCACTCATTACCGTACACGATTCCATTATCTCCTCTTGTTTCTTTGATAACGTTTCGTTTCTCTATCCAAATTGTTCGTACAAATAAAAGTTCGGGATCGCCAGATCACTGGAATCTATATTCGCTGCGCATAACCTTATAGTGTTGAATAGCGAGCTGGAATGGAGACTCCGGGTTTCAGGAGAAAACTAAGGTCTTTAGCTAGTTGTTCTGTACAGATGAGGCATGCGAGGATGAGAACGGATGGATGGGCTTGGGCTGAGGACCTTTATTGCAGATATGTATATCGAACTAACAAAATATTCATTTAAAGTGATATCTTAATACTGGTATACCCTTGAGGGGCCAGCAGTGGCAAGCGGCCGGGTCGGCCAGTAGATAGCCGGCAGGCTTGCAGTCCGGCAAGGCCAGGCTAAAGTGAGACAGACCAGGGGTTCGTGGGCCGGGCTTTGGGGAAGCTTGCCGGCTTCATGAGTGCCTGGTGGTGCCGGTAACGTCATTTACGGGGATGTGGCCCATGACCAGGATCCGGCTCACACATAGCAACCATTGGAAAATCAAATCTACTTTTGATTATCTCAACAAATAAATGAGATACCACCCTGAGTATCAAGCTACAGGTACTTTGAAATATAGAGAATCTGAAAATCTAGTTCTTATTTCCTGGTTATCACTTTTTATTCCAATATGGTGGTTTAAAGATTGCCTATTTCATAAATAAATGCAGTTTTTCATAAGCATAAAAAAATTAAAAACCTTGCAAGAATTACATAATAAAATGAATATAAGGATAGTATAAGTCTTAGATATTCAGAATAACCAGGTTTTAATTTTCTTTATCATCATTTTTAAAAGCAACAGTGCTTACAAAACAGGTAGAAAATACGTCCAAATTACATACAAATTGGATCAATTTTACCATATAATATCCACATATGTAGTTGGCCTAGGAATTCATTATCTTGGCATAACCTTTATCATGACCTCCCAAGCCAATATATGAAGTTTGAAGTAAGATAAATATATTCTTCTATATTTAATACAGGTTCCCAAAGATGCTTGGTATAAAACTTAAAAGTTGGATGTTAATCATCAACTTATTGAAAGCAAATCATTAGGCTAACTACATGTCAATTACCAATAAGATCTGGTTTAGCAGACCAGAGTAGACAGTCTGGGATGTAGTTAAAAGTGTATATTAATTATAAGGGGTTGTAGAAAGAGGATTATTGATTTGTAACTGAAAGCAATTAATATAAAATCTGATCAACAGCTATTATTGGAACTGGCTCCAAAGCGTGCTGTTGGACTCCCGTGAACTCTTAAGTTAATCTAATAACTGATTAGTTGTTTAAACAAGTTATTATCGCAATATACAGATACAATAAGAATTTATTCCAACCTTTTGATAGTTTGACAATAATCAATGCACAAAGTATTTAAAACTTTTTGATTTACCTTCAGACTTTATATACTACCTTAGGATATGATTGTAAAGGGAATTCTAAGATAGTAAGTTCATAGGCCAACTACATATGTAGATAATATATAGTAAAATTGATCCAATTTGTATGTAATTTGGACGTAATTTCTACCTCTTTTGTAACCACAGTTGCTTTTAAAAATGATTATAAAGAAATTTAAATCTGGTTATTCTGAACATCTAAGACTTATACTATCCTTCTATCTATTTTATTATGTAATTCTTGCAAGGTTTTCAATTTTTTTATACTTATGAAAAACTGCAATAGATTTATGAAATAGGCAATCTTTAAACCACCATATTGGAATAACAAGTGATAACCAGGAAATAAAAACTGGATTTTCAGATTCTCTATATTTCAAAGTACCTGTAGATTGATTCTCAGGGTAGTATCTGATTTATTTGTTGAGATAATCAAAAGTAGATTTGATTTTCCAATTGTTGCTACAGCCACGTTAGCAAAGTTCCCTTACCCTGATTGGTAGCAATACCTGGCTTGGCTATAGCAGAGGTATTATGATGTAGTGTAACATAGAAGGTGATGATAATAATTATGGCTCCACATCGCTTAAGTTGCAACCGCTCCTGACCGGACACTCAGGCTCTTCAAAGAAACACCGACCTCATCTGCGATGGCACCACCCTACACACATAAGCCTTCCCTAAAGCCTATTGAAAAGGGTATTCATAGTCAGGAGGATGTAGTTCTGGCTGATCTTGGCTGGGGATATAAGCGAATTTCGAAGAAAACAGGCGTTCTGGTCGCAAGAGTGCATCAGCAAAAAGGATCAGTTCGCATCCTGAGCATTCTGAGCGCATCCCAGCTGCATCCTGTGCATCCTGAAAAATGAGATTCACTCTAAATGGCCAACTAAAAAATTTAAAAATACACCACTATTACTCTTATCAACTTTTTTGAAATTCTGAATCATCACGGTGGCTTGGCGACACATAAGGTGATTAAATATAAATGTCTCAGGTTTATGCACTCAGTTCGCTAGCAGTTGATTTTGAACCAACTGCACTTAATGCCAATTTTTTATAACTACTATTTTCGGTACATACAAGGATTCAAAGTCAAGAGTTTATTTTTCGCGATAAAACATGAATTCCTCTATTATCCAATAGTCTGACACCCAACAAGCTTCAAAATCTTTTTCAACCATGATATTGCTTTAATGAATCTTCTCAAGTAACGCATTTGTGCATCCTACTACTTTTTTCTGTCAGGATGCAAACCACCTTTTCAGGATGCACAGAATGCGCTCAGGATGCACCAGGATGCACCGAATGCGAACCTATTCTTTTTGCTGATGTGCATGGAATTGTGCCGCGATATCTTATGTACGGTTAACTAAACGATGCACCTCGATCTGGGCGCCCTACTCTACTTCTGAAGTGAACCTCCAAGCTATTGACCGGGCTGTGGAGAATGACCCTTGGGCTTCATTAAATGATCTGACCAAGCGACTTCACAGCCTAAAGCTTAAAGTTGGACGAACTACAATCCATAAAGCCACGAAACAGCTATGATTTAAGCTGGAAATTCCCCGCAAAAAGCCCTTTCTTGACGAGTTTCAAAGCATTAGAAGAAAGTACTGGTGCTATCAGCGTACTAGCTGCAAGCTTTGCCAATAGGGGAGAATTGCCTGGCTTGATGAGTGCAAGGTTGAATTTAGTACTACGGCTTAACCAGGACTGAAAGTGCGAGTAATAGCAGGAGAAGAGCTACTTGCTGCGAATTTGGCAACTTCCTTCCGCTCTAATCGTAGCACCATTGGCTGCTGGGCGGCTATCCCATATAGAAGTTGAACTCCTTTAGTCCATGTCTAGTAACGCACTCCACATAAACGAACTTCAAAGCGTGATCAACTTGGCCTCAATGCACAACAGTATGCAAATGAGATCAATGAGCCTTTTCTCATACCATATCTCCTGTCTCTTGATGTTCCTCTCAAGCAGCTATAGATTGGTGAGGATAATACTACACCTCATAAGGGTGCTCCAAATCGTGCGCTCACAGCTGCCTATGGTACCTTGAGATTATATCTTCCTGCAAACTCGTCAGATATTAACCCAATTGAAAATGTGTGGCATTTGTTGAAGGGCCAACTCCGGAAATGAGTCACCTTGGTAGAAGATAGGCCACATACAGAGAAACAGCTATGGACAGCTATGGAGAAGGAATGGGAAGCAATTGACAAAATTACGATTGATAACCTTCTATATAGTATGCCTAATCGTGTGACAGCTGTATTTTCAGCTAATGATGGACATACGAAATGGTAGATAATTTAATTCCTCATCCACGTTCATGTCCTGCTACATAATAATACATCTGCTATACCCAAGCCAAATATTGCTACCAATCAGGGTATGGGAACTTTGCGAATGCGGCTGTATGTGAGCCAGATCCCGGTCAAGGGCCACATCCCCATGAACGACGCTAGGTTTTCAGTTTATTCACAATAACAAGTCAACGTTGTTCTAACCAGTGGTTCCCTGCAACAAATATTTGAAGTCCTTACAAATATCTGAAGATACTGGAATATGCTTGCAGATGCCGCAAAATGCATGCAGATACAAAAGGTTTGCTGACGGAATCGGGTATCTTCCGGTTTCCCCTTCTCACCCAATTGGGGACTCGCCATGAAAACCTGAGGAATCACACAATGACAAGTGATGTGAAAGGAAATTAAATGTGCAAAGTAAAACTGTACTCACGGGTTCAATCATCCTGGCACAACTTGGAGGAGAGAACATCTCGTTTCAATACTTGCTCTCACTCAAACCACTAATAAGGTGCTACAAATGAAAACTAGAGAGCCTATAGGGAGGAGCATAGGTATACCACAGGCTATGGTCCTATCTTTCCCAGATGGCAGAGTTGTGAATAGAAGAAGAAAAACAATGCGCATTAAGGCTCAGGGCTCTGGGGCCAGTCTCCACTCATGCCCTACATAGCGTCTGGGTCTCCCCACCTCTTTTAACTGAAGCCGTCTGGTGAATCGGCGCAGTGGCTGGAAGCAGTTGGGTATTAATTATGAAAATCATCTGATGAATTAAAGTAAAGGTTGCTAGTATATCAATCTTATTTAGAACCTTGGCCTGCCACGTATGTACCCTATAAACCATGAGACTCATTGTACTTGAAATGTGATGAGATATTGAAATATTAATTGTTTCATTTGTGGAGTAACGTATTTGTATTTGTCCCTAAATAATATTTCCGTGAATTAGGAAATTATGAATCCTACATTTTACTAGCACCAAAGTTGACATAATGCACATTTGAATACTTGGGGTGTTGTGTGGCCTGTGTTTGGCTTTGGTCTAGCCAGAAGTACTCTGCTCCGTCATCCTTCTGCTTGGGTTCCAGTCAAGTTCCCAATTTCATTAGACTAGTCACCCTAGTGCGTGACTTAATTGCCCAGGGTTGCAGAGTGTGGCCACAACCCAGGACATTCGTGGGCTTACAACCTGTGTACTTCTCCCGAGTACCTCATTGCTCAATATCACCTTGTGGCTCACCATACTAAATTGTGCCTCAATTTAACATTGTGGCTAGATGTGACCAAAGAAGTAAATGAAATATCTAATTTGGCTTTATATCTGGCGTTACAACCTTCCTCGGTATATACTACTAGGTATTATTATCTTAGATCGTTTCTGGAGCAATAAAGTTGCATTAAGCTAAAAAGCTATGCTAAGCAATGATGCCTTGTTGAGCGACAATGTCCTGTTGAGCCACAGATTTAATATGATGAGCCACGGAGTCATATCAAGTCAGAATCTCATATTAAGCGGTCAGGCACTATGAGCAGCAATCTGGTTGTTTGTCTTCCAATATTTTGCATTGTGGCCCCAGGCTGCACCCTTGTCACAATTACCTCTCATATCTTGATATTCTTTTCTTATTTTTTATTTCTATATATTAGCTAATTAAAGTATTAATATTTGTGCAAAAGATGTAATAATATTGAAATAAACAGACTTGCCTCAACAAGCTGTATAGCTGCGATTCAGCTGATCTCAGCATTCCTCAAATTATTTCCTACCAGATGCGCATTTTCAAATCAGTAAGGGGCTGTTTGGCACACCGTGTTCAAATAACCGTTATTTCAAACCCCTTTTTTCAGATTAGATTCAAATCTGATTTTCAACAGCCCAATCAAAGGAGAGGAAAAAGCATTACATCATCTAAAAATATCCTTATATAACTTGAATCCCTTTGTCTGGATTGTGATTGGTCTATTCAAAATCTGATCTATATCTAATATGGAAAACGTGTTTTGAAAAAACAGTTATTTGAACACACGGTGTGCCAAAAACCCCCTAAGGTCTCTGCTGGATCCCTGCACTGGGGTAGGTTGAGGCTTCTGACCCCGAGTAGTACTGTGAGCTTTACTGCCATTTTCACTACCTCGATCTCGTGCGGTTCGGATGACATCTGATTAAGTGTCCTCCAACACTACTCTCTTTCTAAAATCTCTCACTGTCATTTTCCATCATCTACCTAGCCTGGCATATCCAAGAATCCGACCACGCTTGCTCAATGATGCCGTAGGGCCTCATGGAGTGCGCATTTTTGCATTTTCTTCACATCACTGAATCGATACTGTCAGAATCAGGGGCTTTATATATTTTTATTTACTGACTAATGTACAATATGTCCTTTCCTGGTTGACTGCCCCTTCAAATCTGTGCTAATACACACTAATGCAAGCCGGTCGTGTTCACAAACGTCACGACGCGACAAGTACGGAGCATGCTAGCTCGATTCGCTTGGGTAGTTAAAATTCCACCCGCTGCCCTGTACGTCAGTTCAATCCCCAGAGCGTTCCCTCGCCCAAACTCCGATGCTGCCCCATACCGTGTGCGCTTCCTATTGCCAGCACTCCTTGCCGCTCCTGATAGAACGCTCTGGTGCTGGGATTAGTCTACCATCAGCACATACCTCGGTATGCGGAGGCGCTGTACACCTCTGGCGGGGAGGCAGCCGGGAATGGACGGAATATGTTGGAAGTCGTGAGATGTTACTCCGCATGCTCATGTTGTTTTATTCGCGTAGTTTCCCGGGATTCGTTGAGGGTTCGAGAATACGATTATGTTTTGGATCGATGCATCTGCCCGAAGGCAAGCGGGAGAGCCGGAAAGGAGCGTGAAAGAGATAGATGCCCGGAAGTTATCAATAATGGGAGTCTTTGTCTTTTTTAGTGTGGGAGTACGGAGAATGGAAAGGGGGGTATACGGCGAAGGGAAGGGATATGTGTGGTGACCACGAAGGGGTGGGGCAACTTCGTTGTAGTTTATATATGCTCCCGTCTTTACCATTAATTAGGATGTGAGCGATAGATTGAGGAGATGAGAACGAGCGAACTTCCCCCACCCGGTTCGTGCTCTAATGGTCGTATTTTGATTTTGTGGACTCATGGCGTTTCGTTCAGCTGTTGTGGCTCTCGATCCGTTCCGCCTAGAAGAATCCGGGCTAGGGGGTCTCGGTGGGGAGCAGTTGGAGGCACTTGGACTATGATTAGTGAGCCGAGAGCGGCACCAATTGTGGATGCCCTCAAAGTCCACGGGGCGGAGGAAGTAGAGATGTTGCTGTTGTTGCTAATACCTGTACTCGAGAAAGGGCCTCAAGCTTTAGAAAGGGTTTAGATGGGTTCGAGATGAAAATTTGTAATCAAAGCTGATTGGTCAAAAATCTCAACTTGAACCCATACAAACGCATCCGCCCCATCCCAGCACAAGATAGAAAGGCCTTTGATAGTGCGGACAGGAACCATGATCACAAAGACTCATTAGTTTACACAATTTCTACTCCGGCAGAAAATAAGTTACGATGCGTCGCCCGGTCGGGCTTGACCACTCATACGGGGCCAGGTTAATGCTAACTCTTGAAAAATACCTCGCAACCAAGTACCCTAGGTTAATACCAGCAATAATCATTTGGGCAACCTTAGCAACAAAAAATAAAATATCATTATCTTTACTGCCTGGGTGAAAGCGTGCTGCTGTGAGGGTGGGAAATTGGCCGTATCATTTGGGTCTGGTCGTTTTGGGAGGAAATACATTCACAGATTTTCAGCTGTGGTATGATACTTGGTTGTCAGGTGGTTTCCAGGTACAAGTGTTCGCGTTAATTTGACACCCCGCGGTGCTCCTGACCGAGAATACCCAAACTACTCGCTAAGCGCAAATGTATTTGGAAAAGGCGCCGTTTGTGCACGGGCCCACCCTCCCATTACAAGAATCTAACGCCTAAAATCTCTTAAGAAATTAATGGCTAGGGTTGGCGCCTTTTGCGAATACTTTTGTGTTTGGAAAGTACCAGGGAACCTCATCCTATTCTACTCGACTGCGGCTAGGATCGTGTAGATGGCGACACTAGCGGTCGCAGAGGGGGGGGCGAAGGGAGGAGTGGGGATGAGGCAACGGGAGTTGGGGCGTAAGAGGCTTCGAACTATTGGGAATTGTGATCGATATGTGTCGTACGCTGGGTTGAGGGAACTATTGGTCGGGAGTGTGTTGCCAGAACGCCCCTGGTAGCGCGTGATATATTTTACTCAGGAGTATCCCGCAGTAGATACGGGATTGCTCCACGAATTGAAATGTTAAACACTGGCCTTGTTTAGAAATCGGGAATAAACCTCTTGTTTCTATCATGGCCATGAACTATACAGAGTTTGCAGTATGGGATCGCTATGCTTGTCTCATCATAACTACTTGAATGGGCTGGTGTTCAACATTTCAATTTGTGGTGCAACTCCCCATCTTCAACCGGGCTAGTCATCTAAAACCTTTTTTTGGAACTTCTAACCTTCTTGACCGATCGTTCTTGTCATTGGTTCTTTTTTTAGAGCAAATCCAAGCCGTTCTGAACTCGTTTGAATCCCATCCAAGCTGTGAGGAGACCGGTGTCGGGCTACTTTTGGTTTCGCCTTCGGATGGATGGTGTTTCGAGCGCTGTTGTATCCGGTCCCTGCTTTTGGCCGTGACCTCTTGCTAAACCGAATAATATACCGCTTGAGAGTTGACCTGACGATGAAATATCTAATTGGTCGGACAGGAAAGATAGAAAGAGGTTGGCGCTAGGCCCAATTGAGATGGAAAGGAAAAGCGTGTATTGGTTAACTATGTGG
>Ga0307509_10004774_pt1 | contig 19311 bp, 23 predicted proteins | sample 10_EM_MG_FD_202245 | JGI IMG/M metagenome (GOLD analysis project Ga0307509, IMG submission 202245) | Populus trichocarpa ectomycorrhiza microbial communities from riparian zone in the Pacific Northwest, United States - 10_EM | ecosystem: Host-associated > Plants > Roots > Unclassified | place...
AGTCTGACCACCCGGCACTGTGGACCCCATCAATCCCATCAATTCCCTAGACCCGAGGCGGTGGCTGCTGGGCCAGGACAATGGGCTGGATGTCAGGTTGGGGGACTTACCTTTGTAATTGTTCTCTGGGCGAAAAGACATAAGGTCAGACTAAATCAATTCATTGATATCTCAGTCAACTAACTCAACCTTTAAAAAGACTGGGCTGCAGCTGCTGGGGCAATGCACCCTGTTTGATCCTCCAAGTTCTTGAGGGCACGAAGCAGCGATTTGGTCGCGAGGGGCTGATTCCTGAATGGCCAAAAGGGTCAGATAGAATGACTGTACATCGGATGAGAGAAATTTACTTTTTATGGACCCGAAGCTTTTCGATACGCTCTTGGTCATCTTTGATTTCGGGGATTGAACGATATAATTTCGAGTGGTCTTCAGTTCGCCGACGATCAACCTCTGCCTTCACCTCCGCGGGCAGCTCGTCGTAGACCTCCTTCGCTATCTTGAGCTTGAAGGAAAGGGGAATGTGCGCTCCTGCGGAGGGCGAGTCCATCTCTTCGGGAAGTGGATCGTCGTCGTCGTCGAACGTCGCGGACTTTTTCTGGCCCTCCCAGCGCGTGAGAACGATGGGCTGGAGGGTCGACCAGAAGTAGGCACAGTACGCCTGTAGTGGCGCCAGTTTCCTCTTGGGACCGGCGTCGAGTTTCAAGTCCCCGCGTTGCCTCGAGGATTCCGCGGAACGACCACGATTATTGAACCAAGTCTTGATTTTCTGAAAGGGCGCCGCTTGAGTAAGATGGTATGATGGACCACGGACTGAGCGATACCTTACCTTGTTAATCTTCTTCTGCAGCATAAGGCGTGCATTTTCGACATTGTCGTGGGCCTTACACATGTCGGCAGAGGGGGTGAGCTTCCATTGACGATGCCACTCGTCATAAACCCGAGGCCAAAACTGATCGAGGGTCTTGGCGGTTTGAGCGCGCTTAAAACTCGACCACTGAGAGAGGAGGTACTCGAGTTGTTCACCGGTCTTCCAACCGGCACCGGATTTTGTGGAAGGGACGGGGGGGACAGGAGGCTCAGCAGGGATGGGAGGTTCAGCGGGCTCGAGGGATTCGGCCGGCACAAGAGATTCGGCTGGCACAAGAGATTCAGCAGGCACAAGAGATTCAGTGGGCGCGGGAGACACGGCAAGCATGTCAGCCATTGGGAAGGCAAAACAAGAGGACTGGGAGCGATATAACAAGAGTAGTGGGGAGCTGAGGAGTTTGCCAGCGAATGATCAAAATCGATTGATAACTTGGCTTTTAAACGTTCACACGGCAGGGTGATAACGAGAGGGTGACAACGACCCTTCTCCTCCTCTCCGCCTCCTTCTCCGAGATTGCCAACCCGAACCGCACGCTCGACGCCAGCCATTTCGAGCGTTTTGAGCTTGTTGAAATCGCGTCGTAAATTGCAGATTAAATTTCCGTTGGGGGCAATAGGTCGCGCTCCCCGAACCGCGTGGTACCACGGTGAATTCTATCAGAGGTTTTCCGAGAGTCGAGAAGCCCCTGCGAGTTTTCGGAGGTCAATAAAGTGACGAGAGTTACTGCTCTGACCGGAGGTTGTTGCAATTGAGAATATTCTTTTTCATGCTCGATTGTACACAAGCCTCGGGTCCAGCCCCAAACAATTGATCTACCGAGGTCTTCGCGTGTCCGTTGTCTGAGCGTTGAACGCTCACCTCGGAAAATATGCTGACATGCGCTGTCCATCTCTGTAGGCACCAAAGAAAGGAAAGCGTGCGCAGTTCTCCTGAGGTCCGAGAAACCGGACGCTGGTTGTCTGCGACGTTTAGGTTCAAACGTTCAACGCCACGATGAGGCAGGAAACTCACGATCCACAGAAAGAACCGTCCACTGTAAGGTTTTCTCCATTGAAACGACCAGAACTTCCATTGGAAAGCCGGGGGCCCAGCGCAGAAGAGTTCGGCGTTTCGGGCAATGTGAATGGGGGAAACGTCTCCCCTCTAACGTTCATCTCGGGCGTGGGGGGAAGTCCTAAGGAAAAATCGAGAAGTTTCCCATCGAGCCCGGATGCAAAACGTAGACATCGGATCCGGTCGGGTCGCCCAAACGTCACCCCTCCTGGCGACCTTACTACTCCCACCACGCCGACGGAATCCGACGAGATGCCAGACCGTCATTGGTGCGATCCTGCACGACCCCATGCCTGACCCGGGCTCAATCTGAGCGCTGAAGTGCTGGATGTTCAAGATCGTTGATGGTATGTGTCGCTGACAAGCCTGGGGAGTTGCCCCGAGTACGATACCTCTGAGAATGGACGACACGTGGACAGTGCGGATCGCGTCGAGAAGTGGAAGTAGCATGGAAGTGTACGCAGATCACCTACTGGTGATCTGCGTACAGTCCCATTTGGCCAAGGCGTTCGCAGTTAGAGCGTGTGACCGCCATCCTCATACATAAGTGTTTCGGATAAGTACCGGGCGAGGTCTCACCTCACTCGCCGCCGTGTTCTCGTTTCACCCCGCCTCCTCAAAAAGATGTCTACAGCCGACGATAGGTTCCTAATCTCTTCTTCGACCGCGCTCGACATGACCGAGAATCTTGTCCGCCTCCTGGACACCATGATCAAGAACCTCCCGGAATCCGAGCTTCGCTGGGTGTACAACGCGCTGGGAAACTCCCTTCGCATCGTCGACGATATCATGTACAAGATTACTACCTCTTCCACATTCGACGTGCTTCCTCTCAGCGACAGTATGTAAATATAACCTTTAGATTTCGTTCGTATTTTCACCCTTCCTCGAGGAGCGTCCTCCATCCCTGGCGCGGCGGACGTCTCCGCCACTGGCGTTGCGAGGCTCCCCTGCACCCCCGCTCGAAACGTCGGCGCGGGTTCTTCTGTAGGTTTTTGACACTTTCCACGTCTTCTGAAGCTCACTCTCAGTCAGACTACACTCGCTCCACCCCCATCGCCCACCATCCATGAGTATGGGCTGAACGCATCCACCAATAGCGAGCGTGTTCTCGCCAGGCAAGCCGTTGAGGCTCACGACTACGTAGTAGTCCCCCCTTCTCCTGCTCCAGCGATTTCCGCCGAGGATGAGTACTCATCGATCGTCTCATTCCGTCCATATGTTGGGCCAAAATTTCATCCAGCATTCGTCGACACAGTGGTCCGCTCGTCCCCCATGTGGATGCTTCCATCTTGATGTAACCGCAATTTCGTATGCATCACTACGTAATACTGTGTAGGAGCAAGTGCTCGCAATGGGCTGTTGAGGTTCCCGGAAGCGTCTTCTGCGAGGTGAGGCGGTGGACCGAATTTGTACAACACCGGACTCGCATCATATTCTTGTACATAAGGCGCTCTCTTGAGAGGCTGGTCATATAATTCTACGCATAGAAAACTCGACTCGCTCGTCGTCCCGTCCCGTGTCCCCCCGTATCATGTAGTCGAATATATATTGTTCATTCTTTTGAGTCACACTTACTACTACACTCTTGATCGGCCGCCCAATCCACTTCTCGCACCAGGTATGCATCCTCGTTCACCACCTTTTCTTCTCCGCAGAGATGTTGTGTGCAGACCATCTGAGATCACCGCGTTCATCAAACCTCGCCGACCTGTGTGATCCCGGACCGCCTGGTGTTATGCCGGTCAACCTGCTTCTCATGAACTGCAAAAGATTAAGTACTCAGCACCGGGTACTCAAGTACCCATAAGCTGCTTCCGCTCTTGTGAGTGCCACAGCCGGGTTCGAACCCTCCGAACTCGATCGTCGAACGCTGAACGCCGAACGTTTGACCGCCTTCTGCGGTTTATGAGAGATCTGGGGCAAGGAAGCCATGGTCTCGCCGCATTGCGTCGTGAACGATACTCACCAATACTCTCCGATCGTAACACAGGTTAGGGGTAGCTTGTATTATTTGTATGAGTGCTAAGCTCGTCACCGTCTTTCACTTGTGTTTTGGGTTGACTCTCTTCAACTGCTCCCCTGAACATCGGACTTCACAGTTCCAACATTCGTGATGTACGCAAGCCGTATCATTTTGAACCCTCAAGGCCTCAAGTGCCACGGCAACGCGGCTCGCGAGCTTCGATCCGGGACTCCAGTCCGCCGTCTTGGTCAACCATCGTGGCGAGAAGAGGGATTTCACTCCGGATGAAATCTCCGCCATGGTCTTGGTCAAGATGAAGGAGACCGCCGAGGCTTACCTCGGCAAAGGTCACCCACCCGTCGTTACCGTCCCCGCCTACTTCGACGACGCTCAACGCCAGGCCACCAAGGATGCCGGCACCATTGTCGGTCTCCAGGATCTCCGTATCACCAACGAGCCCACCGCTGCTGCCATCGTCTGCGGTCTTGACAAGAGGGGCAAGGAGTCCCAGATCGTTGTCTACGATTTCTGTGGTGGAGCTTTCGATATCTCCCTCCTCTCCATTGACGAAGGTGTCTTCAAGGCTTCGGCCACTGCTGGTGATACCCACCTTGGGCGGTGAGGACTTCGACAGCCGCGTCATCGACTACCTCGTCAAGAGCTACAAGAAGAAGTCTGGTACCGACGTTTACAACAACCTCAGGGCCTTTGGTTGAGTTACGGAAGCCGAGATGTTACGAGTATGCTCAATGGACCTACAGTGTCCAATTCCAGTCCAATACGGGCGTTTGAGGCCTCCCTGACCCACTTCAGAGTCTAATTTATGTACCGCAAATCTCTTTGTATCGCGTTCCGTATACACGACGTTATCCCGCGTCTGTGTCGCACTCATCAAAAAATGTCCGATGCGGGCGCATGGCGCATTTGCAACATATGCGCGAGTATCGAGATTTACCGGTACCTACGGATAATCGGATCCCACGTACCAGCTATTGCTCACATATGGTAACGTGCTTGCATTCGTACAACCAGCGGATGTATATCTGTTCCATCACGAGGCTGATGACTCGAAGAAAATCGATCTAGCGACCCTCCGATCGCTCGTCGGTGTTCGGTACTGGGCAAGTCTATAGAACCCTCGTCAAACCCCACTGACTCCGGTTTTTATCCAGTACGAGGTGGCCTCATTCAGGTTCAATTGTAGTCCATGGTTGGAGAGAGAGCGTAAATACTCGCCCAGTGGATTGGGCGGTGACCTCGGGGTGTGTTCGGGAGAGAACAGGCATGTCCATGGTGCCAATGTACTTGTAGACGCACACGTGTACACATGCTCGTCTTCGCCCGGGTGACATACCCCCGGTACTGGTGGTCACGTTGGTCAGATACTCAATATCCTGTGCATATACAGCCACCGCGACTAGATCCTACCTCAAGATCTGACGGACTTTACGCAGGCTGGGGTCGCGACTTTTTACATGTTTCTCCACCGCCGATCCCCATGTTTCCCTCTTCGCAGGGGTGAATCCGGCCAATCTCGTCCGAGTCCCCACCACCGACGTCCAACCAGTCTCATTCCAAGGTTGGCACGGAGACTCTCAAGTGGTGGAACGAGTTCGGTCCATCACTGTCCATTCGTCACGAGCTCACGACCTCTCCAGGGAAATATTCAGCCGTCCCTCTAGGACTGAAGAAGGCCCACCAGAACCAATGCGGGACATACAAGGTCCGTTGCTTCGAGAACACCTGGAAAATCAGCAACGAGGTAGGGTGTAAGCATCCACCCAAAACTAGTTATTGTTTCTGGGGTTCCCTGAAGTTCAACCCCGCATTCTATAAAATGTACAGTATCGACGCTCTACAACGCCGAAAACTATCTCGTGTACCGCCAACGTTGCATTTCATTTCCACGATTCGTCGTTCAGCACCCTTATCTACATTGCTGAAATCTTTCTGCGCTGGGTGGTGGGGCGAACTGCTGCTTTGAAGGCGAGAGTTTGTGTAGCGCAGGGACGGCAAGACGGCGGGGAAGAATGTGAGAGTGAATAAGGACCATGTGTTGCGTCTCAGGGGCGTTGAGGGCGGCTTCAAAAGAGGCAGATCGAAATTGCCGACATGGTAGGCCGAGTGGAGGGTTGGTGAGTTGGCGGTGCAGTCTCGTCCATACCAATTGATGCGGAAAGTGGCACGGTTGGAGCTCCTTGAGCGACTCCTAGTGCGGTTCTCAGTCGGAAGGGTGTTGTTTTGAGGGTGGGGGAAGGGTGTCACTTTGAAGGGATGGGGATGGCAGCGGAAACGGGAACTCGGGGCGGGGACGGGGGTCGAAGCCTTGCTGACAAATACCTGAACCCATGCTGGGTTGATGTTTTTGCCGAGCGCGCATACAAGGATCCCGCTCGCGCTGCATGAAGTGACCCTTCGGCGACATCCCACTGAGTCAAAGGGAGTGGGTGCTTCCAGCCGACCAACACCACGTCGTCAAGCCAGACCGCCGAACCCCGACCTTTGCCGGCAGACACAGCTTGGTTAGGGAACGGGAAACCCAATCACAACCTTGTCGGCAGACACGGCTCAGTTGGGGGGGTGGTCTGACTGAAAGCAAAGTATTGTGGTGGTCGGGATGACGCGGCGGTGGAAACACAGTCACCGTGTTTTTCCGAGGACCCACAACACGCGGAAAGGTGGAATTACCTCTTCCAGTGAAAGGCTGCATGCGACGGGTTTAGCCGAACCTGTCGCTTCATTCGACCGCAGTTGCCAGCACACCTGGAGTTTCCGTTCACCAGCTCCCAACTGAACCGTCGCGATGTGTCCCCCCTTGCTCTCCGGGAACGTTGGGTTGCGACGAACGGATTCACTGGGGATATGTGCTCGGAACTACGCCTCGGAATTGGTCAAGAGCCACGGATTTTGTGCTCGGTTGTTGTTTGTAGGGACTCTGGATAGCTCGTGAGTACATCGTTTCACATTTTCTTACTTTCATTACGCGTTGATAATATCATGTTCGTCCTGGGCCTCAGGCTTACACGCAACTCCTTCCGGCCATCCAAAAACTCCCAAGCGTGTCTCCACAACCTCCCGCCTCTGCTCCTCTCCTTTCCGTGGGGTTAATCCCGAGCATCACGCCCTCTCCTCAGCGAACCCTCCTCCAACGCCCGCCTCCAGGATCTCATCGGTTTTCTCCCCGCTCTCCCACCAGTTTCCGACGAGGTTGTAGAAACGTCAATAGCAGACACTTTTCCCATCATCGGTGGAACTTTGGTCGGTCTAGCTGAGGAAGTGTCTGGGTTTCGGTCCATTCCAACCCTGCGGGCATCCCTCAGAGCTCGCGCAGAGCTCTGCAAAGGGCCTCGTTCATCCCCACCTGAGGGCGCTGCCATCTTTGTTCTCCGAAAGGACCCCCACATGGACGAGAACACTGGCGCCACCCACGCCTACCTCCGGCTGTTAATCAACAAGCTCGAAGTCGTTGATGGCGATTTAAATGTGAGTACCGAGGAGGGAATCACCATTTCGTACAAAAACTCAGTGGGTTCCACAGTGCGATCCCACGACCAGGCCATCTCTGTGGTCGACTGGGTCTCCAGTGCCCATGCTCCTATCCCGGGGAAGACAAGGACTCCGCACCCTACAAGGACTTCAAGCAGGGCATCAATCCATCACGTTCGACCGCTTTCAACGAGACTACCCGCGGGCAACCTGTGTCCACCTCGAGTTGGTTGTCACATCCTGCCTTGTCACAATCCGGCGAATCCACCCCACCCTGTCGCGTTCAAACGCAGACAACCCGATTTGGGGTGTAGTAGTTTCGTGCTGTTGCATTTCGACAGGTGATTCCAATTGAGATGTGATTACGAAAGCAGAATCCCTTGTAAAATGCAAAGCAACACCTAACCTCGAGGACGTTTCGTGAGAAACGGTGACGTTGGCGGGATGCTTATATCTTCCCACGACGTCTCTGCTTCCCTCTCCCTCTCCCCGATGGTCGCATTCCCAAACTATCACCACTGTACAGTCCTCTGGTCTGACAAAACCGAAGTGTACGCATTTCCTCCCTCAACTGAAATTCCCATCTCACGACTGTTTGCCTCGATGTTCCGATTGAAGGTCGACCATATCACCATCACTTTACGAGTGAGTACGTGCTGGACAAAGCTAGTGTACACTGTAAAATATGCGGCAGAGGACACGGAAACGATACGGCCGGAAAACCTTCCTCTGGCGAACAACTTCTGTCGCAGAACATCCCAGTCTTTGTCACCTGTTTGCAGAGGGTCGACTCGATGATACTTTCCCTTGGATCGACTCCCCAAGTCGCTTGGGGCCTATCTGTGATGCCGATATCTCTCCTGTCGCCAGACGCCGAAGATTCTAGATACGGCTCACGAACTAACGTCACCTTCCGGGGCGCCTTCCCCTTGGTCTGTCTGATACACGTGGGTCTCGCCGTGCTGTTCACCCCGCCAGTACTTACAAGAATTGGAGTCCACACGGCCGCATATTCGAGTCTCCCACCGACGAGCCTCCAAGCTGCTCTGGACTACGCGATCGACAGGAGCCTCAATTCGATCAGCGTGGACGGAGACATGTCGACGAACGACACGGCTGTTGTCCTCGCAAACGGGGCCGCTCAACCGGAAGAAACCAAGATCGACAAAGAGACTGATTTGGAATGTTACGAGATTTTCCGCGACGAGTTGAAAGTTTCGCTCAGGAGTTGGCTCAGTTGGTCGTTTGGGACGGTGAGGGTGCGACCAGGTTTGTTACCGTGAACGTTGCGATATGTGAGTTTTCCCCTCCGCTTTTATGCGTTATGGTTCGAGCTGACATAACTATCAAGGGTGCGGGGACGTCCGAGGATGCCCACAAGATCGCGTCCAGAGTGTTGACTTCTGCTCTGCTCAAGACGGCACTGTAGGGAGAGGATGCGAAGTGAGATCCCCATGCCCCACTCTTTCGACGCTTATTTCTCTGACGCGGACTCACGCAGTTGTGGGCGGGTCCTCGCCGCAGTTGGCTCGATCCAGAATCTGTCTAAACCTCTCGAACCATCACAAGTGAACGTTCTGTTCTTCCCTGATGATGGCCTAGCTCCTCTGCCCGTCTCGGTTGGGGAGAACCTGTAAATGTCGACGAGGTCCAGGCGAAGGATATCATTAGTGAGGGCAAGTTCGAGATCAAGATTTAGCTCGGAATTGGGGAGGAGAGCGTGAACTATTGGACCTGTGATTTCGGCTGTGTGAGTTTGGCCTCGCTTTCGCTCCCGCGGGTACTGAATCGTTCTGTGTTTGTTTGTTTTCCTCTTTTAGGAATATGTAAAGATCAACGGAGACTACCGCACCTAAACTCGGACCCCCGCCCTCACCCCCGGTGTGACGCATTTGGACCCCGTAGTAGTGTCCGGAAGGTGGAGAGTAGTACTGAATGTACCTCACGCACCCGTTGATGAGGGGAACACGAATAGACTCTTCTGGGCTCGGAGGATTCTGAGCTGTTCCCTCATCGCGAGCCATCAAGAAAGCTTCGGGTATTGGTTCGTGTTGAAAGATATGTGTATGAATATGCCCTCACGATCCGATCCACCTGCATGCTCTCGCGATCAAGCACGCGTATGGTATTCCTACTTACGCTCAGATGCGTTTCTCCTGCTGTTCAGATCGCCAGTACAACGCTGGACCGTTCCACCGGCACGTCGTGAGTGGATGTCTAATGACCGCTTCCTCGGGCTCGCAGGTTGCACCTTTGGACTCTTAGAAATCTCTTGACCAACGCGACGAGCCGAGAAATGAAGACCGTACGTCCTCCAACCTTGCCGGTCGATAGTAGTGTCAAAGCCACTCGGCCTGAGTTGTGAATTTTGGCATGGCATGTTACAAACGTGGCCTTGAGGACATTGCCAGAAACCCGTCCCCACCCGAGACCGCCGGTGCATTATGAGCCCGTATTCGCGATAGTCACCTTACCATATTCAGATCGGTGTAGGAGGCAATCCGACTGCTGGAATGCGAATGTGCGAATCAAACTAAGGAAGAAAAACAACCACCTGACTCGCCCAACAACACCCCTGCTGTACCCGTCCGCCCTGCCGTCCATCGATGTCCAAGCGCGACTTAGCGGTCAAGCGTGTGGCACGCAAAAGGAGGAAGGAGGGGGCAACTCACGCAACGGTAGACCTTGATGCTTTGACAGGACGCTCGGGCGGGGCTGAAAATATACGTGTCTGGCAAATGACCACGTCGGAAACTTCTGGACGCGTTTCTGGCGTACGAACAACCCTCAAACGTACCTACGACAGCTCGCCAGAGCGTCCGGGTGATGAATCCTCCATTGTTGAGGCTACCGACACCCCCGCAGACATGGAGCCGGGTGTGCCACCACCTCCAGAACCAACCGCAAAAACAACCGCAAAACCAGCCACGAAGCGCAAGAGAGTAAGAGTTGTACAGGAAAATGACAGCGTTAGTCCCATATCAGTGCCTCCTATCTAGCTGAGAATGACACGTCGGTAGACGAAGGTCGCGGATTGGCTTGCGTTCTGTATGATTGTGTTGGACGAACTTCTTCGCAGGGACGGCTTGGGTAGCTCCGCAGTTCCGGGAATGTGTGTGAGTTGCGTGAAGCAGAAGGGGACTCACAAGTGTGCCGATTGTTTTGGTGGTTACCTGCACTGTTCAGCGTGCATCGTCTCGTCGCACCGCCAGCTCCCGTTCCACAGGGTTCAGGTACGTCCTGCTTTGTCGATAATGTTCCGACCACTCCACGGATATATTACCACTAGGTCTGGAAGGACGGCTTTTTCGAGCGTGTAACCCTCGAGAGCCTAGGTCTGGTCGTCCACCTCGGTCACTCTGGGCGCTGTTGCCCCTCTCCTGCGGAGCCTCAAAAAATACTCGCCATTGATCTTTCCGGCTGTCACACCATTTGTATCCGTTTCTGCAATTGTTTGGAGGGCGGGTTTCTCGAGAGCTATCGACAACTCCTCCGCATCGGTTTGTACCCGGCATCGGTGCAGCGTCCCCAAACGGTTTTCACGTTTGACCTTTTGGATACATATCACAAGATCTCGCTTCAAGGAAAGCTAAATCTCTACGACTTCTACATCGCGATCATGCAGAAGACTGATAACTGCGGGAGTTCGAAAGGGAAGGTGGGTGTTTTACCACTAGCATTCATTCGTAACGGCTGATTTGTGCCCAGCAGGATAGGTACCATGAGATATCGCGGTGTGTACGGCAATGGCGCCATCTCAAGGCTCTCAAAAGAGGAGGGGCAGGCCATACGACCACACCGGTTGGCGAACTCGCCGACGGATTTCTCGCTATTGAGTGCCCCGCGTGCCCCCATCCAGGACAAAATCTACCTACCGGTTGGGATACTGAACCAGCCGCTCGAGCGTAAGCCGTTGGACGACTGCCACTTGAATCAGCGCTGATAGACGGTGTCTGTAGCTGGTTGTATTGCCTCTTTTTGGCGATAGACGCAAATTTCCGGCTGAAGATGAAAACCCGAGGGATAAAGGATCCGGAGCTGGGGTCAGGGTTAGCATACTTCGTGGAAACTACCAAGTTTCAGAAGCATCTCAAGAACCACTACCAGGAGGACGAGGTCAGCCCACTCGCTTCATCAGCTTCAAATAATATCAACGGTTGCGGTAGATCGAGACCTGTGGGGCAGAGTTCCACGCGGTAAATCAAGCGAATTCAAGGTTGTCGAAGGGTTTTTCAGTTTCTGGAGTTGGTGCAGTCGTTTGTCGTCATGGCTTGGTCCGCAAAAATGGTGTGGTTGACCTCCAGAAAGGCGAGAGGTAAGTTTTGCACGAGCTCTCTTTGCCACCACGAGCTGATTTAATTAGGTTCGTCAACATGGACTACTGCTTCCTCTCCACGGTGAAGAACGAGAAGGTTAAAATGTTGAAGGTTTCCTACGATGTTGGTTGCTCATGGATCATCAACCTATTCCGAAGGATCGCACTGTACCCCCCAGACCTACGTATCGCCGAGGGTCAATTTTTGTTGGAGTGTTTCATCCCAAAATTCCACTTACCTGCCCATGGACCCAAGTGCCACACGAGGTACTCGTTCAACTATCGCCCTGGTGTAGGCCGAACACATGGAGAAAACATTGAGAGCAGCTGGGCTCACACAAATCCGGCTGCGGTTGCAACGCGGGAAATGGGCGCTGGCGCCCGGCATTCAGCGCTTGACGGCCACTGGGCGGGTTGGAACTGGCGGAAGGTCACTGGATTCGGTATGGAGTTTGTTTTGACCATCTGCAACATCGACGCAAACATCTGCTGTAGGAACACTTCTGCTGAGGAATTTCCACGAGGCCCGACAATTGGCCGTCCAGTGTGAGGAAGTCTGCCGTGACTTCGAACGCCAGACCGACCAGGGGACGATCGATGAGTGGCAGGCAATGAAACGGAGCTGGGAGCTTGACCCTTCGAATCCGGATCCATTTAAACTGATTGAAAAGGGTAGGCCCAATTGACCACGCTCTCACCAAGTAACACCAACTGAGACACCATAATTTGTTTGTAGCTGCAAGTCTCGACGCCGCCAAGAGAAAGCTCGCAGAAGCCGAAGCTCTCGAAGTGATTGCAGGCGGGTCGCTGCCACACAAGCTACATCCCTCCTCGTTTGTTCGCATGGGACTTGAGATTGAAGACCAGCAGTGCGGAGTTTGACTTTTTCCCCATGCATATCCACTCACGTCTAATAGACGGCAAGTCACCGAACACTTAGTGTCGAACCGCCAGCGCACGGACCCACAGAAGATCGAGATCCAGCAGCGGAGGAATGCTCTTGCTAAACGGATCAAGGTGTGGAGAGTGGCCCAGATGGTCTATATGCCACAGGCTTCCGCATATCTCCCCGAAGAAAGTGACTCGCTGGATTCTGACGACGTGCAAGGACTCGACATCTCGAAGCCTGAAACCTGGCCGCTGTTCCTACCATCCAATATTCTCAGTGAAGACCGTCCATCATGCTACAAGGGTGTCATTGAGACCGAAAAGGTTCTTCGCTTGGCGCAGCTGCAAGACGGTCTGGTGGGTCTCAGGCTGTCTAGGCGAGCCCTTCGCAATCTTCGACTGTACTTCAAGACTAACGTGGCTGGGGAGGGTACAAAAACTCAGACGAAGTCGAGAGCCACCGAAACAAACGCAAACTGTCGGATCAAGAGAGCGGTTTGGAGGTATCGCGCTGCGTATCGTGCGCTCACCGAACTGGATCCATCTGGAAACTGGACGGGTGAATACCGCGAACTGAGGGACGAAGATAACCGGGGACCGCTGAAGGAAATTCAGGAGGGCGGCACCGGCGATGGGCGGTACGCTCCATCTTGGATATGGATGTCACCCTCAGCGACGGCATTTCCGCGAGAGGGATCCGCCGCCGAGCAGCAAGAGATCAACGAAACCGCTCGCCACGAGTGGATGACCTGCCGGGCACGGGCAGATCGTTGGGTCGAGGAGGAGGCGCTATTGCAGGAGGAAATGCGCCGGGTTGTCACTTACTTGGCGTGGAAGTATCGTGAGTGGTCCGGGAAGGTTGGGGCTCGTACCGGTTCCTGCACCCCTGACATTCAGCGCGGAATCGACGCCTATGCCCGCAAGCAGGCGAATACCTACCGCGAAATCGCAATTTCATTTGCTGGCCGGTGGCTACCCTACTTCGACGCTTGGGATCTCGAAGCGAAATGGGCGGAGGAGTTCCCGTGGATCTCCCGGGCCCGTTCTCTCAATACGAAGCTCCCGAAGTCATTTCAACCTCCCGAAGAAGGCACCCCCCACGACACTCCACAAACGTCTCCTGCTGCAGATTCATCTCTTCCCAGTGCTGCCGAAGGAGTGGGGGTATCGCAGAATCACCCGGAAACCCATGATGCACAAAGCGAGGACTGTGACTATGAAAGAGGAGGCGAATTGCCTGGCGATTATCACGAGGGTTTTGATGACGAAGGAGAAGATTCCTATCCCGGCGGTTACGACGAGGGTTACGACGGTGGTTACGAGGGTAGCAGTGATTCGGATGGCGGTCCTCGCGGTGCTGAAATCGACGACGAGTATGGATTCGAGTATGACGACGATTATATGTCTTGAGACGGGGAGTTGTATTCTCTATAGGACAGAAACAACGTCTATTTCACAATCCCATGTTTGCCAAACTGTTGTCTTCGTTCGGACGTTCCGGAGGCGATCATTACAAAAGGTGAACGGGGTCGGAGGACGATTGACTGCGTACGGAGAGTCTGGAGAGCGTGTGGACATCGCGAGAGGCAGGAAAATGGCGCAGGGGGAGCTTTGAAAGGTAAACACGAAGGGGTTGCGTAGCGGAGGGCGAGGGAAAGAGGTTGGCCACAGGGAGAACCCCAATAATCAACCGGTTTTTTATTTCCCTCAACTAGAGTGATTGTGGTACAATACTAGAGAAGAAGTTAAAGAACAGGGGGGCGGGGAATTCCTCCTACAGAGGGAAAGGAAGTGCGGCATTTGGGAAGGGTTGTACAAGTCCGAGACAGATTGTCCGGAGAGAGTACGTCAAGTACGTATGTGGAAATCGCTCGTCCACGCCAGATGACCACCACATGTCAGCGCAGTAGCAAGCCAAGATAAGAACGAAAATGGGTCTTCGAGGCGCAGTGTTGGACGTTCGAGTTGAGGGAGATAAATAACATGATATCTTGATGATATCTTGATGACCACTGGACCGATACGTGGCAAACGACCTGGCCGAGTCATCAGTGTGTTCAAGAGCCGGAATATTAAGTGTGACTTACCGGAGTCCATTGTACGCCTAGGGAACGTTGAGTCCACAGGTAACTGAGCGGGGGTGGTCGATCTCGAGGACTGGTCGATGAAAAGTCGGCAAACTGCTTAGGACGTTCGTAAGGCATGAGGGGAGGAAGGGTACGGAGTTTCAGAGGGAACGCAAGGTTGTGCGTGGTGTAACGGGTGTATCGAGGTGATGGGGAGGGAGGAGTGGGAATCTTGATATCCGTACGGCAAGAACGAGGGAAACTTGGTGGCGAGGTTGTAGAGGTCAAGTGGAGTACGGGGGTGTAGTTTCGCCAGTTGCGGATAGGTTCGTGAGGTGTAATGTTGATTTTGTGGATGATTGAGCCGAAGGGGAGAAATAATGCGGTATATTGACGGCCGCTAGATCAATACGTGGCAGACTACCTGACCGACCCATTAGTGTGTTCTAGAACTAGAATATAAAGTGTGACTCACCAGACTTCGCGGTACACCTCGTGAGCGCCGATTTAGCGGATGGTTAGGAGAGGGTGGTCGACCTCGGGAACCGGTCGATGGAAAAGTGGGAAACTGCTTGAGCCGTCCGTCAGGCATGGGAGGAGGGTGGGTACGAAGTTTTGGAGCGAATGAATGATTGCGCGTGGCGTGACGAGTGTGGCGGGGGTGAGATCAGGATTAGGTCGAAATCTTGACATCCGTGCGACGAGGGCGAGGGAAACTTGAGGACGAGGCTTTGAAGGCCGTGCGGAGTGCAGGGAGGGAACCTCACGCACGGTATAAGGGTCTCCGAAGCGCAGTGACGAATCTTGTGGACGATCGAGTTGAGAGGGAGGGGACTTGCGCGATATCTCGGCGACCGCTGGACCGGTACTCGGCAAACTACCTGACCAACCCATCAGTACGCGCTAGAGCTAGGACATGAATTAGGACTCACCGGAGATTACCCCACGCCTCATGAGAGATTGCGGGCGGTTGAGGAGGAAGGGTCGATCTTGGGAACCGGTCGATGAAACAGCGGCAAACTACTTGAGCGGTTTGAGGAAGGGTCGTCGCAGATGACCTTGGAGGCAATCATGAATGCAGAAATGAAGAGACGGTGTCCGAAGGACCCGCGAGCGGCAATGAACCTGGTGCGCGAGCGAGGGGGGAGGGGTGGGAGCAGATGTTGGTGGCAATTGGTTGGGACAGTGGAAGAGGTAGTTGACGTAGCGGGCACACATCTTTGCGGTCTGCTCATGGCCGTAGTAGGGGTCCTAAGAGGATAACGGGATGGGAATGGAGCTGGGGAGAGAATGGAAAGCGGACGTACCGGATGCTGGGGACGTGTGGTGGACGTCGGTGGCCGGGGAAGTGGAGGTGGAGATGGGTCGGCTGACGACCTGGGTGGGTGCGAAGTTTTGGGACGAGTGGGTGAGCCTTCGAGGAGCAAAGTTGGCTTTGTGGATGATCGGGCCGAGGGGGAGAAATAATGCGATATCTTGACGGCCGCTGGATCAATACGTGGCAGACTACCTGACCGACCCATTAGTGTGTTCTAGAACTAGAATATAAAGTGTGACTCACCAGACTTCGCGGTACACCTCGTGAGCGCCGATTTAGCGGATGGTTAGGAGAGGGGGTCGACCTCGGGAACCGGTCGACGAAAAGATGGCAAACTGCCTGAGCCGTTCGTAAGGGAGGAGGGAAGGATAGATACAAAGTTTGGGGACGAGTGAGTAAGTCTTCGAGGCGTGATGTTGATTCTTGTCGATGATCGTGCCGAGGGGGAGAAATGACGCGATATATTGATGACGGCTGGACCGATACTCGGCAAACTGCCTGACTGACCCATTAGTACTTTCTAGAGCTAGAATACAAAGTGTGACTTACCAGAGATTACCCTATGCCTCATGAGAGCCGAATCAGAGGGTAGTTAGGAGAGGGTGGTCGATCTTGGGAACAGGTCGGTGAAAAGATGGCAAACTGCCTGAGCCGTTCGTAAGGGAGGAGGGAAGGGTGGGTACGAAATCTGGAAGGGAAAGTACGATTGTGCGTGGTGTAACGCGTGTGGCGAAGTGGTCAGGGTGAAGTTGGAATCTTGATGTCCGTGCAACGAGGGCGGGGGAAACGTGGTGACGAGGGTCCAAAGGTAGTGTAGAGTGTGAGGAGGGGACCTTGATCACAGTGGGTGAGTCTTCGAGGTGCAGTGTTGATTCTTGCTGGTGATCGAGTCGAGGGGGGAGGAATAGAGCGATATCTTGGCAACCGCTCAACCGGTACACGGAAAACCGCTTGACTGACCTATGGGGATGTTTGAGAGGCAAGATATAGGGTATGGCTCGCCGGGGTTAACCACATGCCTCGTGAGCGCCGGATCTGTGGTTGGTTGTGGAGGGAGGGTCGAGCTCAAGGACCGCTTGACAGACAGACGGTAAACCGCACGAGCTGTTTGTAAAGAAGAACAGGTTGAGTATGAAGCTTTGGAGGGATGAAAGAATCGTACGGGGTGTGACGAGGTCATGGAGGGGATGGGAGATAAGGGCGATCTTGAGTGGTGCGCTGGCAGAGGGTGCTTGAACCTGCATGGATGTCAAGAAGACTGAAAAAACATGGACGGCGGGGGCAACGGCGTACTCACCAGCTGCCCTGCAACCCTACAGAAACCTGGAGGCGGAGCGGCGCCCCAGTCACTCGCCTGCCTAAGTCGATATGAGGGCCATGAGTCAAGAGGAAGAGACCTTTGTTTACTCACCAGCAGTGAACGACGCGTCGTCATCGGGGACAGCGCCACGAGGCCCTGAGAACGGTGGTGGTGGGGGTTGGAGAACAAGAGGCTGGATTACCTAACTTGCGTGTCGCGGAATCGATGAAGTTCTCGATCGTTATTGGCCAACTCGGGGTCACGGGAACTTTGACAATAAATACTCATTCCGGCGCTGATAATGTGATGTCTACGGTACAGTACTCGACGAGATACGGCGTTGGGACGGAGGGATGGAGATATCTGGTACAATTAGTCCGGATCGGCGAAGGGGCCAAATGGATGCATACTAACTCACTGGAAGCGGGCAGGAGATCAATGGACTGGGGGAGCTCTGGAAGTAAATCAGCGGCGAATTACCAGAGGGTGGAAACCATGCATACTCACCCGAGGGCTGATAAAGACACGTCGGGCAATCAGAAGCGTGGCCGGGGTTTGTTATCGCGATGCGACGATAACCCAGAGTCGATCAGCGTGAGATGTGCGGAGTGAGTACCTTTTTGAGTGGGGAAAAGTGGGGAAACATGAATTGTGGGGTCTCGGGGACAGGGAACATGACACCGAGCTCACCAGAAGGTTGAATGAGCGGGAGAAGGAGGAGTTCAGGGTGGATTGATCCGTGGAGTCCGAGACCCGCCTACCACCAAAACTGTGGTTGGTTCATTGGCCGAACGACGAGGACGGAACACGGCCGCACTGTCTTGTCAGCGAACAGCATGAAAACGCGAACGATCGGAGGCACGTTCGCCGGTATTACAAGAACGGCTGGGTGGGAGTCGGAGGGTGTCGGAAGGGGGAGCGGTCAAGCGAATGAGGACAATCGTCCCGTCGGCAAATCGGTGACACGCGCGTTATCATTGGGCAGAGTGACAAGCGGAAGACGTACTCACCAAGGGTTGACAAAGAACGAAGGAGGGAAACGGGATACCGCTCAGGAGATGAGGGTTAATCGCGGTGGATCAATCTCCGAGATTTGCGAAGATTGTCAAGCCAATTTGAAAGCGGGATTGGGAGCATGGAAGGAATTGGGGATTCTTGATCGGCGTGGAGAATGGCTGATCCGTGTTCGTCAGTGGCAAGATGTGGGCACTTACCGGGAGTGCCGATAAAGAGATGGGATGCCGGCGAAGCCTGAGGATGATGACCCGGGAACTAGGCAAGATTGATCCCCATGGCAAAGACGACACATCCCAGAGGTACGATCGTCACTGCCACGACAGGAAGCTGGGCCAGGTTTCTCGGCAGACGGCGTGATGAGCGGGAAAGTGCTCACGAAAGGAGCGATAGCCCGGAAGGGAAGTAGAATCCCGTCCGGAAGAAGCGTACCGATCCCGGTAACTATGGCTGGCGGGAGCTAGGCGGCGACTTTCGAGCGGAATAGGGGCGGGAGAAGCCGCGGTTGGGTCGGATGGGTTGAAAAAGGGAAATGAACACACCTGGTTGATCAGCAGCGCGTTTGGGCGCCAACTGAGACTGTGGCTGGCGGGAGCCACGTGGTCGGTTTCGAACGAAACGGGACCACGGGAGTGGAGGGGAAGGACCGATATCTGGGAAAGGAACTGGGAATGCAGAGCAGGGGGGGTCGGAGGAGGCACCGGTAGATCATTGTATACCAGTCGATCATTCTGAATCTTTGTTTGCATTTTTATTCACATACGTGCTAGACCGTACCTACAATCTCAGGCAGCCGGATTGGAAAGAGGGTGAGGTTGTTCGGAGCATGGCCGCGTTTGCCAGTGGCTGCGATGAGGACGCGGAAGCTCACGATTTTGACCGCGGTTGGTTCAGGGCCTGAGCTGGAAACGAGAAATCAACATGGCTGGTTGATTGGCATCGCGATTGGCCGTCAACCGAGACTGCGGCTGGCGGGGCCCACGCGGCCGATTTCGAGCGAGACGAGGGTACAGGAAGACCGCATTGGAGGGTGGGAG
>Ga0307509_10004775_pt1 | contig 19305 bp, 16 predicted proteins | sample 10_EM_MG_FD_202245 | JGI IMG/M metagenome (GOLD analysis project Ga0307509, IMG submission 202245) | Populus trichocarpa ectomycorrhiza microbial communities from riparian zone in the Pacific Northwest, United States - 10_EM | ecosystem: Host-associated > Plants > Roots > Unclassified | place...
GCCCCCCCCCCCCCCCCCCCCCCCCGCCCCCCCCCCCCCCCCCCCCCCACGTCCCACGGGCACTGCATCGTGAAACAAATACCCGTCTGTCATGGTAGCTAGGGCCTTAAAGAGGAACCAACCTAACCGCTAGCAATCGGCAGGAACAAAGCACAGACCGTTCGATTCCTCCCACCCGCGAGCCGTCATAAGGTGAAGAACTGAGCGAGCTATTCGTTAGGTGGGGTAGTAAGAAAGTTGAGAAATTCTGGCCTGGCATAAGGGGGGGGTGGAGATGTTCGGACTTTGGTATTCTGGAATAAGTCTGCGGACCGATTCCGCACAATGCACTGTATTATGGTACATACACCTCGTCACGCCGTCTGCAATCTAAAGTGTAGCAGGGGGGAGGAGCAAAGGGTAATGACTAAGAAGGAAGAAAAGGATTTATTCCCTCCCTCCCTCCCTTCCTTCCTTTGGCTGGGAACTGCTACTGCGGATGCGGGTTTTGAATACCCGATTGACTTTCTGCTATTACCAGTATAGTACAGCCAGGATGGGAAAGGTCGGGGGTGGGGGATAAGGTATTCGTGATGGCCTGCGCTGCTGGGAAACTCTGGAGATTTACCTGGTTATGACTCAAAAGTGAGTGCCCTTTTTTCACGGCTCATTTTCTGGCAACCCCCCCACTGTGAATTCATATCGTGGATGTTTGGAGGAATCAAGTGTGTTCGACTGAAGGCTGGGGAAATGCTAAGACATGGCAAATCTAGCCCACCGGACCACCCCTGTTGGGTGTCGGTTTAGTGGTTGGATATCCGGACGTTTATGGTCCTTCGGTATGCCAAATTGCTGGTGTCTGGAGGGGTTTTTCTCTTCTTGCTTTCTTTAGGAATGGTATGCTGCCAAACGCCTTCCCACTGCTTGGGAAAGTGAGAATTTCGGAGCGTTTTTCTTCTTCCATTTTTTGGGTTGTCCGCGGGTTTTCTATTGGTGTAGAGGGAATGACTAGAGTTTTGGGTGTTTGCTTGCATCATAGAGCTGAACATCAGGCTAAGTAAGCCAGGAAAGCTACTTCGATATAGTCTATGGAATACTCAAGCCTCTGTTAGGACTTGCTGGAAGTGCACTCGCGGGAAATATTGTTACATCGGGATTAGTGCTTCTTGCTGCCGGGGGAACTGCTTTACTTCCGGAGCAGGTTGGGATCGGATTCTGGGTAATTAATTGTATTCTCTGCATGAGAAGTTGTTTCTACGTTTACGGAAGTAGGAAAGTTACCTGCTGAGTGCTGTTCTGATTCCGTATGGGGCCTCTGTATATTTTCCCTCTTCTCTTGATTCATCCCTATCCTCAATACTGTTGGAAACTGTAGTTATGGGTGGGTGCGCTCTCCTCTTATCTGTTGCAGTAGTTACGAGTGACACCTCGTGACCACTTACGTCACCCCCCCTGTTCCCTCTCAAATCCTTGCTTCTCTTCTCTCTTCCTTCTTGTTTCTTTCCTTCTTCTTTTTCCCTCTTAATAGTCTTCTCGTTCAATAAGTAAAACAAGTCTTTTGCCTTCTCCGGTGACTACTTTGCCTTTGAACCTGTGGAACTACTCACTTGCCCTCTTTTGCACCCGATAGTTCTCAACAAATACCTTCACAAAGCCATTCACTTTCCGTAGAATAGAAAGTTAATCATCATTTCTCACTCGTCCCTTCCTTCACTCTCTTTGTTCGTGTATGATTTCTTGCTCCTCTCAAATATTGTTTCTTTCTCTTCTCGAATGCTTCTTTCAGCTCTTTATTTTTTCCATGCTCGTTACTGGTTGAAGTCTAATGTGCGTTTCATTCATTGCTCCATTTGTTCCTCTCAGGTTGCTCCTTTGATAGTCTTTGTTTTTCTTTGTGGAGGGACCGCAGCGGTAATAGCTGGACTCAACCGCTGTGCTACTTTATATAGCTGAGCTATGTCTTTCTCATTATTCAATCGAAAAGCGTTGTCGCAATAAGATATCTCAACTACTTCTATTATCACTTCTCCATCCAAAGTACCGATCGCATATTGTAACACTCTTTGTTGGAGCCTCCTTCCATATCCCGCACGGTCGGCTATCGTACGAGGGAGTACTTTAGCCGGTAAAGTGGCGGGTGTAGTGGTCGCGAGTGAGGCCGCGTGAACCTGGGAAATTGTGGCTGGTGCTTTCCTGCACAGACACACAGGGATGCCCCCCCCTTTGTTTCTCTCTCGATCAACAACAGTCGTTTCAACACTCTTGGAATAGGGGGCGGAAGCACTACTAAAACTCACCGCCCAAGTCCCGGCTCGGGACAAAAAAGAAAACCATTATTCCGGTATATACGGTAATGCGCAGTACCGCACCTCGCCCCAGCAAAGCAAAACTACAACGAAATCCCAGGAAGAAGAAAAAAAGAGGCGCATGATCGATTCGACTTCACCGCCTCAACCCCGTCATGAATTCTCACCCGGGTAGGATATAATCCCAAACAGCCAAGAATCCAGGATCAATGTTCCACAACTCGGATCATTTGGTGGATCTGGGAAAACTCCTGCTGTGGAACCATTCATGTGCAAGATCTGATTCAAGCGCCTGGAATTTAACCCGACTTTGTGTGAATTGATATACTTGTCCGAGATATTTTTTATTATTTGTTTCCGTTTTTTATTTATTTATGATACCCCCTCACTAAGGCACAAACTGGACGGTAAATGAACATAGTATCATAATCAGGAATTTTTGGTGAATCATAATTTAGGGCACTTTAGCTAAGTATATAATTAGTCCATCATAGCTCTGGTGTGTGGCCTTTTTCTTCTTTTTTTTCTCTTTTCATTTCAGGTTCTACAGGTTTAAGGATGTGCGGCGGGGATTGCAGGTTCGCAGCGATAAAAAAAATACAAGAGGTGTCATTCCTGACAGTACTGTACGGCAATTCTGATTGAAAGCATATTATCTCGGGGGATTTCAAAAATTCGACTGTGGACTTGTGTCAGCATATTAAGCTCCGATCTGTCGCATCGGGATTATATGGAGGTACAGTACAGCCCATAAGTTTTGTATATTTTTTTTTTACTAGCAGGGGGTGTTACACTAGTATGGGGCGAGAGGGGAGAATTGGGCCGTCGCCGTACCGGTGCCTATTTCGCTGCCTAGATACCCAGTTTCGCACTCGTACAGTATCCGCGGCGGCACCCCCCCTACTAATATTGTAAAATATACTCGAGTATCATACGAAAGTTTATGGGCCGTTCCTCCGTGGGTGTGTAATTCAAATTGGCTGTTTTTGGCGACGCCGATCGCTTACCCCGTGTGACCACCGCCAACCGGGTAAAACACATTCATTATATTATTGTGGCAGCTCATATAATATAAGGAGGGAGCAAATTTATTCCCATTCTAGAAGGTCCAACAGGCTTTCAAAATTGGGACCTTTTTTTTTTCTTCCTCAAAGCTTGATATGCCTGTTTTGAAATAGCCGGATGATTCACGGGGCGAAAAAGCGGTTGTGGTTGGGGGTGAGCTCTGGTCGTATCATACTGTAAATCTAACTGGGGAAAAAAAAGTGGTGCCATCCATTGTTGTGTTGTGGAAATTCGCTGCCGGGGATTGGGCTTGGGGCCTAGCTAAATTATGACAAACCCCCATTCCGATCATTACCTCCGCTCGCTCCCCCAGGTTCCTGGGTTTGTGTGGAAGCGAGCGGTGGTGCCTAGAGGCCTCCACGTTAGCGCTTGCTAAGGGCTAGATCAGTCCAAGGCAGACTTGCGGATCTAATTGGATTAGTTTTTTACCAGCAGGAAATAATTTTGTGGGCGGATAACATTGCCGAAGGGCTGGCCGGGTTGTTACTCATGAGTTATCACTCGCGCAGATTGCTTGGGTTTTGTTCAAAGTAATGGCTGCGGGGGTAATAATTTACGGTGGGGATTTTACGCAGTGGAGCGAAACCGCTTAAGTGGAGGTGAAGACCGTGATTGGTTGTGATAACTTGATGGAGGGGAAAGACTTGAAGAAATTTTTCTACAGGAAGAGAGGTATGTAGCGAGAAAAGACAAGAGGGAAAGAAAAATAGGGAAAAAAAAAACATTTTCATAGCTTGCGCGTCATTTGGCCGGTGCCTAAGTGTTCCACGGCGGCCTTAGAGCGCGGCAATTAAACCGTCATTTCCAACGGGTTTCCCATCTCGGGGGGTACTCCCAAATGATTTAGGGTGGAAGTGAGGCTCGGAGAAAATGTGAGCGCCGAATATGGCAGGAGGTAGGGTGGAGCTGACTTCTCCCTTCTTTTCTCTGTGTTTTTTTTACCCCTTCCTATTACTGCGCTTTGGACTGCGCTCCTTAGCGCCAGTTTAGGAAACGGGGTCTATCCCCACTGGACGAATGCCCCGAATTTCTCCTATAGCGTGGGTTGTTCAATACCGGTAAGTAGCGGTAGTGGTGTAGTGACCTCTTGTGTAGTTAGCTAGAGCTTAGAGTTCCGTAGAGGTTAGGTGTTTGGGGTCGGTCTCTGCTAAGCACTCTGAGCCGGTAGCTTATTAGAAGGAACACGGAGGCGGGGAAGAATCAACCAATTATCATCATCCTTCAGATCTCACCTTCCGCGTTTGTTCCTATCAAGCGGTATGATAGTAACATAGTAGTATTAGCCTGATATCCAAAGAAGTTGTTATCTTGAATAGTCTGACACACCTTAATGTTAGCCCGGGAGAGGCGTAAACAGCGTGCTGGTAGGGCCAGCTGAGTTTCCTCACCAGCCTGGCTCCTAGAAGCCGGCAACTTGGTCATAACGACCTACCTTTTCCTAATCCCCTAGGCCTGTGCGAAGTTCAATATGGCAGCAGATACGCAGCTGGTATTCCTACCACCACTTGGGGCAATGCACAGACGCTAGAATCGGGTCATACTCGGCGCAGGAGCCCTGATGGGAACTCAAGCGCTATCACCACTTTAGAAGACAGCGTGTCACCTACCGTTTGCTTAAAGTTTCGTTCCCGACATCCTGGGTACACGTCCCGCCGGAGAGGGGGAAAAAGAAAAAAGGGCTCCTTTTTGATGTACCGAGAGGAGCCTAATAATTAATTCTTCTGGTAAGGCATTTTGTGCTTTTCTCTTCCCTGACATCTGACAAGGTGGGTTTCTCCCGGGTCTTCTGGGATATTTGCCGAGAACGATATTTTAGGTTGCCAGGTTCACTATCGGTTGGTTTGAATCTAGATTATAACTTAGGCTACTGAGCAAGGAAGAAGAAGCTCGACTTTCGCTAAGCCTAGCTGGTAGCTTTCAATCCTAGTGTCTATAATAGACTTGTACCGGTACTCTGGCTTACCGATGCGTGTAGTGATAGTTGGTGAAATAATGCTGGATCATAAGAAATCGCTGTCCTTGTGTTGATTATTTTATGAGGAGCTGTATTGGTGCATTCGCCATCTAGGCCCCGACCTTCGTAAAAATAGTAGCTGTGCGGAACCCAAACTTTAGAGCGGAAATCCTTATCGCAGCCGCCACCACGCGTCCCCTCCTAAGCCCCCCCCCTCCCTCCCCACCTCCCCCTCTTTGCTTCCCTCCTCGGAGTTACTTTTTTAACAGCCTTCCAATGCGGGAGCTAATTTCTTTAGACGCAACTCGTCAGATCTGCAGAAAGTATACCCCCTGCCACCAGTTGCCTGTTCTTCAGATAGGAAACTGTGAATTAAGTTGTATCGATTGGGATAGTCCTACCAGTTGGGCAAAAAAAACAAAAAAACAAAAACAGCTCGCTAGAGGTGATGGCATATGCGAGGACCTCTTCTGTTCCTGAAAGGCTACCCTCCCTCTAAGCTGATCTCAGAGATGACTTGACCCGTTTGTTGGCCTGAAAGTGCATAGGATGCCGGTTTCTATCCATAGTCCATACCTCTTCAACCGAGAATGATCTTACCGCTCGTCTTCAACTAAGAAGAGGTATGCTTGATAGGGGAACAGGATAAAAATCCTCAACCCCTCCAAGAACCGACCCATCACGGGAGGCTGAAAGGTTATGTGGAACCAAACCCAAGGGTTTGGGTGCGGGGTAGGTGCACGGGGTTGTTATAGAAACAGTGTGACTTCTCCAGAAAGTGAACAGAGGCCATAAATAGCCTAATACTGCATAAATTGCGAAGGTGACATCGTACGGTACCACCGATGCAATGATAAGCTTGATATCTATGATCTGGATAGATTACCGATTGCGAGCTCGATTAGGTCCTGGGATCCGGAACCCTGTGTAGTGTTTGTACCACGGAACATCAAGATCGCCATCCGCTGCAGGGGACCTCCCGGCGCGTAGGGTGAAGAAAGAATTGGTCATTCCAGGGAAGTAGTACCGGTAGGTGTCTTTAAGTTGACGTATCCGAGTAATGCTGGAGTAGCAAGTACTAAGCTACATGTCCGTTAATTCTGGAAATCAACTTCTCTAACCGGAAACCCCCCAATATCATCACTAGCTAGAGCCAATAATATCGATCAAAGGAGATCTAGCATGCGGGTGTGTCAGCCTATAGGAACCGGGAACAAGGGAAGCTAAGATCTCTCTCTCACCGGGTAGGAAGTGTCGTAAAAGTGGGGTAAGTATTACTCAAGCTGTTTAGAGAATAAGTTAGCCTTCTTTCAACTACGGAACAGCATCTTACTCTTTTTCTCCGAGAGATCCTTGATGGGAAGATTCCTCGCTAGCTGTGGGATTCGACCACTACCCAACACCTTCTCCTCCAAGTCTATCTTCTACGTGTTGTGCTTACAGCTCTCCAATTTGAGCCTGCGGATCCTTGATGACCAATCAACGGTAGAAAGGTATGTGCTCGAAACCTCCGGGAGCCATGACCATACCTCTGAATTTGGGCCTGATGGACGGTTTACTGTCACTCAAGTCCCAACAACAGGAGAAATGCCATCACCCCCTCACTGCGATAGGAGAAGAGAGTGATATGGATGGAGGAGGTTCCGCGGAGAGTGAGGAACAAGGACACACTGAGCGATATGAACACAATTCCCCTCTAGCCTATCAGAGTATTTCAGCCCTACCCGCGAACAACGCCTTGCTGTGCGCTACCTGTTGCTTGGCCATCTCATCTTTTATCCCTTTACCCGATCGTTACGCCCCGCACCCACCACTTCCGCGATGCACAGTAAGTTACCGGTGCCATCCCTCCCAAAAAGCAAAAAAAATGCACACAACCAACAGCATCAATGCACAGAACATCGCCGAACATTCTTACATAAATCACACAGCACAGCACAGCAAAACACTTTCCGCTCAGCGAGTCGCCAATAGAGGGTCTCGGCAGCCTTGCCTCATCTCTCCCTCTCTTCCCCCCAAGGCACCCTCTCGTATCAGTGCTACATAATTTCCCCTGGGGTCAGGCTTGATCAAATATTTGGATGAACATCTGGTCCATTCGGCTAATGATGGGAATTCAGGATGTACATTAATCTAATTTAATTTACCCGTGCATTTAATGAGTTTGTGGGGATAGATATGACGAAATATAGATGAGCTTAACAAGGCTGCGGCGTGCCCTCTAGATGAGATGGATGGTTGGCTGGAAAAATGCACATATAAGAGTAAGCCTGCAGAAACAAAGATCCAGGAGCCCACCTGCCAGGCTCGTTAGCTCTAAAACGTTTGTTTCGTTCCTGCATTATTACTCACCCACTAGCAGGGTTTACTGGAGGGGGGTGTTGGTGTTCGCGAGTGATTTTTTTCTTTTTTTTGTGAAATTTTATTGCAAGTGCGGTTTGTTAGTTGTGTTCATCATTGTGTACAGCAAGTAGGGCTGTTCAGCGCTGCGCCCCTATAATACCAATATGATGATGGGAAGTTATATTGATAAGACGGTTATCCCCCGGGCAGCACTCCGGTAGGAGAGGCTAAGCGGGAGCTGGTATCGTGATTGTGAATGAACCAAACTACACTAAACTAACTAGAAAGCAATCCGAGGAATGGATGGCGGAAGGGGGGGGTGGCAGAATGCGAAATAGTAGAAAACATAAGCATGGTCCATCACTCGTGGGGGACAAAGCTACTCGTACTGTGCTTGCACAAATGCGGTATGGTACAAATGATTAGACGACCGAAGGTGTTTTCTTCTTCCCTCCTTGGGGCTCGGAGGAAAGAGGAAGATGGGCGAGCGAGAGGGAGAGGGTATAGTGATGAAATGCGAAAGGGGTCAAGTGGGGTAAAACTAGGGGTAAACCAAAAAGTTGAAGAATTAAATTGAGTGGGGTGATGAGAGTTAGAACGGAAAAGAAAAACTTAGGCGGCCACCTGTACTCCCCAGGAACGTGTCCAACTCCCAATCCAGCATGAAAATATGTAAACAAACAAGCGGGTAACAAACGGGCCAGGAAGTAAAAGCAAGCTGAACAATAATCGGACAAGACCGGGCGAATGCAGCGCAAGCAAAAGAGACAGAAATGAGTATGGAAGAGATAAAGGAGATGATTAAATCTCCCTATATCATTATAGAGAAGATACCCCCCCTCCGGCAACAGGGATCCCAACTTAGCCCACCACAGCCACCGCCATTGCTTCCTCCTCCGTGAAAGTCGCCTCCGTGCCTATTGGCGTGATTGCTGCAACGCTTTCAAGTCCATTCCATGCGCCTTCTTGGCATGGTCATTGCACGTCCGACTGTGCATGTATACTTTATCGCAGCCAGGACACTGAGTCCGAAGACTGGGATCGTGGAGTGCCATGTGGTCTCTGAATCCATAATTCTCCATCAATATCACATGCGAGAAAGGATGGGTAGCGCAAGTGGGAAGAGGGGGCGGGGGGGGATTACTCTAAGCGACACTTCTGCATAGGTTCGTGCTTCTTCGGGCAGTTCTCGAACGTGCATTGGTACCTTCCTGGTACCCGCTTTCCACCTTTTTTACTAGCGCTAGCGAACGAATTGTCGGACTGGGCACCGGAGGATTCCCCGCTCTCCGAAGTACGGTTCCCGGTGGACAGGCCGCTTTGCAGGTTGAAGATTTGGGCCCGGGCGAGGGAGAAGGATTGCTGCGCTCCCATTTGCGGGTTGCCGTTGGAAGCCATGTTGGTCTGGTAACCTTCCGATGGTGATGGCGGAGATTGAGTGTGTTGTTGCGGTGGGTTCTGGCAGTGGGAGTCGGACATGGTTATATCCTCCTTAGGCAATCGTTGGTCCACATTTGCCATTACTTCCCGGAGGTTCTCCTCTCTGGCGCTTGGTGAGGGCTGGAGGAAAAGAGCGTCACCCCCTACATATCGGGGGTTATGAGGGTTGGTAGGGTCAAACCAATTATCGTGGAAGTGATCGCCCTCGGGGTGTGGCTCGCTAGCGTGTCTTCCGCATACGGCATTGCTTTCTGCTGGTACTTCTGGGTGCGCCGCAACTATAGTTTGGAGGACGAAGAGGAGGAAGTCGTCATTGTTGATCACTCTTGTGAATTGGGTGCCATAATGCTCTGTAAGGCATGCGGCGAGGGCGTTTTGAAAGCGCATGGAGAGGTCTTGGACAAATCTGGCGTCTTGGAGAATACCCTCAGCCTCCTGGTACTCTTGGAGGGACATATTTAGTGTGGGCCTGTATATCTAAGTAGATAGTGAGCTGACAGATCGTACGTACATTAAGCATAAGGTACGGGATATAAGGAAGTAATTTCCGTGATGATGGGGTCTAAAAGAGTTGGTGCGGGCGCTGTGTTTCCGAGGGCTAGCGGGCAGTAATAAGGGACACCAGGGAAGGCAGAGAGGCGCTGGAAGTGGAGAGTCTAGAACAAAAACGAGTCTAGAAGGAAATGAAACGTCACAGGCAGAGGGAGCCGGGCCGGGGGAGTCTGGTATAGAACAATTAAAACCAAAGCAGAAAGATGGCGATGATGATGATGCACAAACGTCTTCCCTCGCAGAGATATATAAGGGAGAAGATGAGCGAGAGAGACCGCCGTGCTCTTCGCACACTCCATGTCTTTAACCCCCTGATGCACATTATCTCGAGCGAGTTCAAGGTAGAGAGTTCTCACTGCACATAATGTACAGTGCACACAAGCCTTAGGCAGTGCGCGGAGGAAAGTAGAAGCAAGGATGCACCGAGTCCGAGATTTTCTCTGGTTGCTATACGTGGAGGAGAAAAGTGGTGGAGGTTTCCGGAAAGTGGAGGGAAAATGAGTGGAGGGAGGGATTGATATGTGAAGGCAAGAGTCACGTGACGAAATAATGCACACAAAGCTGACTGGCTATGTGTCGGAGGATCATCAAGCCACACAGGGCTCGAGTGACTATTTGTGAGGGGAATGAAGATCAGGTTCACATCTCGGGGAGATCTCGAGATTGATCAATTTAGGGCCCAAAAAAAGCGCCAGGAAGGTATACCGAAAGGCTGATTTAGGGCTGCAGTTAAAAGCTCTCACCTGTACACAGACGTTAGATTTGTCCGGATTTATATTCCAAAGTGGTAGTGAGAAGCGTCGGTGAGAAAACCTCACATTATAGCGACGGGGGGGGAGAACCTATCTTGACTTGTGAAGCGTTTTAATGAAGAGCCCCTCTCTACGAAGGCGTTACTGATACGGCACCAAATTTTTGATAGGGGGGGAGGGTCAACGGAGAATTTACATATGCTGCAGATCTCGCTACCATGTTACCCTGCTTGTGAAAGTGACCCGGCGGAAGGCCTTCTGTAGGATGCAGGGAAATGTTGGGATGATGTCCCAAAGCGGGTACGGAATCTTGCCTAATGACCGCAAGCGCAACCCTAAAATGCCATAATAGCCATAACGGTTAGCTCCAAAAGAGTATGCGGGAGAAAGACAGCATATATAAACGGCCCCGAGTGGGCAAAAAAAATCGGCACTGGCACATGGCACAGACTTTAGTGGATCGTCCGTGCCTGGTCCCATTCCCCATTCCCAAGGCGGTGGGTCCTGTAAGGGAAGGCACCCTAATAGAAGCCTCAGTGAGGTCTCCAGGATGTACTTCTTATCATAATCCACCCATATCCATCACCACCCATCTTGAGCCTTTTATATTTTGCCTGTCTGACTAACGTTATGATACTTTCAATCACAAGCATGCCTTCCCGAAGGGCGCCGCCTTTCTTGTCCTGAGGTTTCGTGAACCCTAACCCTGCTCTTGGCAAAGATCAACCCCAAGAGATTAGATTATCTCGATTAGTCCATCCTTACTATCAATCTTATCTTATCCATAACTAAGCGATTGTTTGGGATTTGCGGTATGGTGTGCCGTTGGCATGGTATCGAGGCCGGCACTGCGATGGCCGGATTACGGAAAGCTCTCTAGTAGGCGTAGCCGGGTAAGGCCGATCATAGATTCCAAGGTCTCAAATGTTCGTAGGTGCGAGTGCCACAGCACCAGCGCTGGTACAAGTAAGGGTAAGAACTCGACTGGTGGCGGGTGGTATCTGATACGAGTGTCAATCTTACGCTTGAGTGCATTTTTTGTTTCTTTTGGTTGAGTATTATCGTGTCGCCCGCAAATTCGCTGCCTTCACAAACTTGGACCCTGGGACACACAGTTGGGTATCAACCATACTGGCCTGCGTGGAACAGATGGTAAGTTAATCTGCTACCGAATACTTAATATTACGACTACCAGAATCCTTCAATAGATTGTAAGATGAGAGGGAAGTGTGTGGGGAAAAGCGCGATAGACTATTGAGTTTTTCTACCTTACCATTGCTGGTACAGCTAGTATCATACCCGACATGCGCAGCCTGGGATCCAAATTTGAGGAGGCAACGAATTTGCGGGGGACGTGATAGTAAGATGTTTTTGCCCGTAGCATACTGTAGCATATAGCTACCTGCTACGAGTGATCATAAGGTCGGAAAGTTGGCAAATGGGGGGGGGGGGGGCGATCAGTAGGAAACTGGTATCGCCAATTGCATATGGTATTTACCTTGCCGATACCGGTATCGCATGCCATATCGTCTCAAATAATGCCGTATTTCGATTGAGTAACTCGGGATTGGGGCTTCTAAGAGTACGAGTACCTAACAGAATGAGGAACACCCCAACATGCTTTGTGCGGGCATGTGTGTAGCGGAGATTTGTGTGCAGAAAGTTTGTGTACAGTACGCCTTGTCTAGTACTGCTATCGCGTGTGTGTGTGAGAGGTGGATGCGGAAAGGAGTGGGAGAGGGGAAGATAAAAAAGAAAAAGAAAAGAGGAACAAGAAAAAGGAAAAACGGGAAGGGCCTAAGGGGGGGGATCAAGAGGAAGTTTTATGCCATCAACAACGCGTCTCCCACTTGTCCATTGGTCAACGCTATGGTTTCCGGTTTCTTCAATCCAGCATAAAATCTCTGTTCTATGGATTATCCCTGGCGCTATCATTGATTACATGCAATTCGCCCTCGTAGCCTCTCAGCGCAAAGGAGTGGGATTGAGACGAGAATTTTAGGGAGATGCCTCGTCGCCGCAAGGAACCCCCGCCTGCCAGTACACCACAACCACACCCGCAACCACCACAACAACCACCGCCGCAACCACCACAATACCACATCCCGGTCCACCATCCTCCTCCATCCACTCGTCATGTGTTCACTTCCGGCCCAATTCCAGTCGCCCAGCAGCAGCAATCACATCAAGAGCACCAACAACAGCCTCATCCTAATCAAATTCGTCGACAGGATGCTTCAATCCCACCTTATAGCTCTACCAGTAGATTTCTAGGTGCTCAATCCCCTGAGCCACTCAGACTCTTGGCTGTCTTGGATTCGCTAAAATCACTCGGATTCACTTCCATATCTGATTTCCTTGTTCGCTTGTTTAATAGTGATGACGCAGCTGTCCGGCGTCGGGTGAGTTTGTTTTACACACACGGCGGTATCAGATCCGTCCTCGAGATTTTTATGAACTCAAAGCGGGCCAGGGAGAACGGTGGCGACGAGGTTGCTGTGTCATGGGCTGGTGGAGTATTTAAGGATGAATTTGACGCTGGCCTTGTCAAGGGTGGTGTTCGTACCTCCCCCCTAACCTACTAAAATTATTGCTCTTATAATTGGAGAGGGAGAAAAGATAAGAAAAAATCTTTTGAATTTCCCTAATGCGTTAAATCGATAAATTATAGATTAATGTCGACGTACGAGCTAATTCTACCGAGTCCCGTGGTCGGACCACCGGGGAAATATTGAAGGAAGGCCTTGAGAACTTCGATCTCGCCAAAGTCCAACGGCAATGCGAGCGCAAGGCTCCCCTTCTTTGGCGTCTACTGGAAACCCTCTCGTCTTCGGACCGTGAACGTGTGGAGGCGAAAGCGCTGGCCTCCACCGGGGACGAATCGGTCCCTCAGCCGTTGCCGAAACGGCGAAAGACGGATACGGGCCCCACCATAGCCTCGTGGTCAACGGTGGGGGCGCCCTCAAATCCCCCACTTACAGTCACTATCATGCTGCTGCTTCTCGCAAGCTCCCAGGTGAGGAATAAATTCCAAAAATGGCTTGGACTGTATCTTTACGCCCAAGGTGTTCGTAAAGGACCCTTGAATTCGCTCCGTGCTCTGGGTGTTGGGAGTGAAGGCAAGGTTATTGGTGATAATGGTTCGACACAATCTTTCCCGCCGGGATCTATACTTTTAGGGCTGATTATCCCTAGTTCTCCGAGTGATAGGCGATGACACCAAGAAGAAGCTACGGACGGAGGTGGGTGGATCAGACCTGCAGGTCCGAGGCCCAGGTGCTCCACGAATCAAGTCGCGAGTGGCAAAGCGGAAATCTGCTCCGATAGAGCCTAGGCTAATGGATGTCGACCGTTCCAACCCACTAGAGGGAAAACGCCCATTCGTTATATCCCAAACTACCTATTACCCTACACCGAAGGACCATCTAAGAGCTGACAACTTTGCACCCTGTGCTACAATCCCTTTCATCATCAGACTTCCTTTATCAACACCAGTATTGACTAAGGCCATGGTGAAAACCTCCTGTACTTTTCGCCGCAGGAAGTACCTTTATAATGTTCCTCCTACCCCAACTTCCTCCATACCTCCTGACCCGCACCCTTCGGCTCCGGTCAATAGAGAGCAGGCTTCAAGTTCAGGTTATCCTCCTGTGAGCTATTTTCCCTACAGTTTTGCCCAATCTGCCTTCAACTCCACTCCTAGTTACCACGCCTCCACGCCTCCACCAAACGGCGATTATTATCTCACCCAACCGAATACCCCTGCTGTATCAGGGCCAACTTGGCCCGGGAACCCAGCGACTGCCCAGGGAACGGGGGCTAGTTCCGGGCTCTTGTTGACCGATCCGGATGGTAAACTCTTTTGGAAAAATCAAGCAAGGCTTGCCGTTTGGCGTGCCATGAGGAGACTCTGGCCCAAAATTGGAGAAATCCTCCACGAAAGCGAGGTGGGCATTGGGCAGCCTTACCTTACCACTTTTTCGAGGGCACCCAGGGCACCAGGGGCGGATGGAAGTGAAATCGCCCAGGGAGAGCAGCCCGCTTCTCGGGTATGCGAGGATGATCTTTTCCCTATGCCAAGTATGAAACGTGTGGACACTAAGAAAATCGAGGAGCAAATGTCGATACTTGGGATGATAACCGAGTACCTTGGGATTAAGCCGGTGCACCTGAAAGGCTCTGGCTCTGGCGATAGACTTTGGTTGTGGGCTGGAAACCTCGAATTTGTCTTGGCGTTGAGGAAGGCCAAATCGGTAGCCTTGCCAGATTCCATCCTTCACAATATCCACCCGGTGCTCCAACTATTTGACATTCGCGAACACTTTCTATTGGAGCTGCTGAAGCAGCATTACGGTAGGCCAAACGATAAAGATCCGACGAGCCTATGCCACCACATGCAAGTCATGAATCGGAAGTTTCTTATCTTCGGTTTCTCAGTAACCGGCCAATATGCTGAGGGTCTTTTGCTTCATTCGCTTGAATCTCACCTTATCGATTCGATTCTAACAGTCACTCAAGTTCGGGAATCGGGCCCTCAAACAAAGAAAGAAGCTTTGGATATTATCACCAGAGTTTATGATACATATCTGGTGCCAGAGGTGGCCAAGAATTATCAGTCAGCTTCAGACTCTCGCACAAGAGACGAGGTTTTTGAGAACCATATGCTTTTAATGCAACACTCACTGGTATACTTGACGCTACTAGATGCGATTTCCACCGCTTCCACAACCTCCCTTCTCCACGTCCTCTCCTGGCTTTCAACAGCTTTCCAATCACTAAGGACCCCCGTGTCGTCAGGTCTCGGCTACGAGCTTCTCGACCTCGTAGCAGGTCTCACCCACGAATGGGAGCCGCCCTTCCGCCAAGCGGTCCTCGACTCGATGTTAATTCCCAAGACCCCCGACGCACCTTTCCCAACCTTAGCATCCCATCCTGCATCCCCGAAAATCTCCGGTGACTACCAAGAAGTGGACTTCGCTATGAAACAACTCCTTCGGCAAACAAAGACTGTGTTCGACCTCCGGGATAACCCTAAACACGACTTTTTCCGCGAGGTAGCTACGCCGAACATAAGGACTATTTCTAAAGTTGTCAGAAATGCTGAGGAATCCCTAGGCACGGCACCCCGAACAGCGAATCAGTGGAAGAGTCCGGCAGAGAACGTGGACCCGGATAAGGAGATACCAAAGCTAGTTAAGGCGCTAAGAGAAGCAAGGGTGGGGGAGTGGGTGCCTGGCCGAAAAGCTGGGTTTAAGATTTCGCATTTGTTTTGTAATGGTGAGGAGCGGGTTCGGAGTCCTGGGTTTTTGGAAGAGTTTGTAAAGCGTGGGGATGGGGGGGTGATTGATGGCGAGGGTTGTGGGGAGGCGGATGGGGATAAGGAGTGGAGAAGGAAGAATTTGTTTTTTGCTGAGGATTTTGGGTTTGATTGGGGGTTGTAAGTACAGCTGCCGTCGAGAGGCTCTTGGGGGGAAAGTGGTGGGGTAGGGACTTGTATTTTTCCTTTGTACCCGGCGTAGATATATCCTTGGTTCTGTAGCGTGTCAGTTTGCCAGCGGTGGATGTATGGGCGAAAAGTTGGCTGGCAATCTGTGGCATTGTTTTGCTTAGTTTTAGCTGGACAGAATTGTCTTGAGGACCAGGTCCGTGAAGTGCATTCGCCACCTACTCGACGGAGAGTTGGACCATTCACCCAACTCTTGATTCAGGAATGTTTGAATTCGGGTATCGTGGATTTCATGAGGGCTAGGAGGAAATCCGCCCATTTTCAGGGTTGGACGAGAGCTTGCCATGTGGGATTTCAGTGATATATTTTTCGTTTGGTGTATGCTCTTCGGTGGCTGCCATCGTGGCCGTGGCTGACTCGACCGAATTATTTCATGTTTCCTTTCTTTTCCATGCAACCGTGCCAAGGTTCCTGCTGATTATGTAATTGCGAGCAATTCCAAAATCTTTGCAGCACGTCTCCGAAGTGCCCGACAGCTCCACGTCGGATTTTATTTGTATGTGAATTTAAGAACTATGATACAAACCACAACCAAATATTCGGTGATGCTTTAAATGTCCTTTTGGTTTTCTCACACATTGTTTTAGGTCTTTGCGAACAAGTCTTCAATTTTTTTCCCTCTTTTTACAACCTTGATTTTCGCCTGGTGGGGACTTTAACCGGAATTAAGCGTGAGCCGTATCCGACGTTGAGCCGTCGGGCACGTCGGAGAGGTGCTGCAAGGATTTTTTTGGAATTGCTCGCAATTACATAATCAGCAGGAACCTTGACACGGAATCAATTGTCGCTTGGCGATTAGTTGATGTGCCCCAAAGATGAGTTTCAGCAGAAAATATTTGCCAGCACAGGGGTGCGCTTTGCTGCATTATATTAATTTCTCGAAGGACTCGGAGCTATGATTGTGCCCCATATTATGTTCATGATTGTGGCGGATAGTAAGTGTTGTCGAGGTGTCTGTTTTTTGTTTTTTTTTATAAATAATTTTCGTAACAGGGGAAAATCCCACGTGTTTTCAGGGTGTTCGTCGTTACTATTATTATAATAAGTGGTTATGAACCTTGTACTCGTACTAACGACAGCGGGCCGGAGGTGCCATGTGCTAAAAAACGCTGTGGGGTATTGTTCGAGTACCGGAAACGGATAGCATGGAATAAAAAGAAGAAAAAATACAATAGACCCCGCTAGGAGAGGCAACCTCAACGTCCTGGATGATTCTCAGTTCTTATGGTAGGTTGTGGCTAAGCTTTTATTATTACCGTATTCGAAAACAACCCACAATATCATACATCTAAAACTTCTGTTTCTGGTTTCCTTCCAGAGAAAAAAAAAGAAAAAGGGATGTAATAGCAACAGATTAACCTAAGTCAAACAATAAAAGTAAAGTGATCGAGATATTATCACTTACAACTTGAAAGAGCATCAGCATAAACAACTTTCATGGATGATTGTAGTATTATCTCTAAGAGGTGCTTATTTTAAAATGGATAGTTTGATTGCGTGCTCCATACTATGATATCCATCGATTCCATCACTTTCCCCTCAACTTTGAAGATATCTACAGCCTACTTGCATAGCGAAATCTGTACCCCTCACCCTTCAAAAAAAAAAGCCTAGAACAAAGCTCTACTTGTGGGGGATATAAACGAACCTTCTGTAGGAAAATGGTTGATGCGACCAAACATGCTCTAGCTATAGCTTCATTGTTTTGGAAAAAGGTTAGAGTTTCAGCAATCCCTCTACTAATGGATCATTTGGATGTCATATTCGACAGTGGAGTGCTGACTACGGATAATCAAATGGGTGCCATGGGAAGTGGGAGTCTTTACTCTAGGTTCGCTTTATCGGTGAGTTGCAGAGAATGTTTTTTTCTTCCATCAAGGAAGCAAGCATTGGGAACATGCATGGAGGAACAAGGGATATGAGTGGGGATCGATGGAAGGATAAGATTGCACCAGTTATTTCCCTCTTTTGGACCTTTGTGATTTGTCAAAACCTGTGGGAATCCGTTCTGATCGTTGACTCACTATTGATAATGAAGTAGAATTCCCGCCTGGCCATGTGAGAAGGCATCGGTTGACTACCTTTTCTATTGTTTGTCACGAGCGAGTGGAGCTTGACTGGTAGTTTCGTTCTCTTTCCAGACCTAACATCTCTCTTTCAGTACCTAGGATCCTGTGCGTAGTGGCTGGGTAACGGAGCCGTGGGAGGGCGTGATTTCTGGATTTGTGGGTGTAAATAGGAGAACGCTCCAGAAGCAAGATTTACTCCCGGGGAACCCTAAGGTAGTTTGGCAAAGATCTGGCCAAAACATGTGGTACAGTGTTAAGCCAGTGCGTAGCTTGAGGCTTGGCCACAATTGGATTTTTTCCATAAGTACCAGTAGCTCCCACTCGTAGTTGAGAAGTTACGAAACCATCAACCACCCACCACCAACACCCCGATCCACAAACCATCCAAAGCTATTCCAACTACCCCGAGAGGTGCTTCTGGTCAACACAATGGTCCAACCAAATTCCCCCGCAATTGCCGATCATTTGCAAGGCATCCAAAACGAGGTGGTCTTGGGTTCTAATATGCCTGGGATAGCCGGTCAGATTGGCTTGCAACATCAAGAAATGATAACTTTGATGAGAGAGATGGGAGTCGAGATGCGCGCCGACATTCGAGCCGATATGCGAGCCGAGATGCGAGAGATGCGGGCCGAGATGCGAGAGATGCGAACTGAGATAAGTGAGATACGAACTGAGGTAAAAGCCGATATGCGAACTGAGATAAGTGAGATACGAACCGAGATAAAAGCCGATATGCGAGCCGAGATTGGAGAGATGAAGGAGTGGATGCAAGGCCAACTTGAAGAGATGCGAGGCCAGATTGGAGAAATGAAAGGCGAGATCAGGGAGATGCAAAGCCAGATCAGAGAAATGGCGGGCCAGATTAAACAGATTGAGAAAGAGTATGTTTCCCTATCATGATTTAGCTAGCTAGCAGACTTACAAGTTCAACTAGGCTGCTCGCCCTACCAATCAAGCTACATAATGCCGGTCTCTCTGACGATGACCCACTTCGCTACCCTCCCACAGTGAATCTAACTGCTCCGATTCCGGTCACCCGTGCGGGAATTCGTAAGCTAACCAGTAAGTTTTCCTCATTAGCGGATCCGAAATTTATTAATATTTCATGATTGTCAGTCAATCAATGCAAGACGGTTTTTACTAGACTCGGAATCCAGGAACCGCAAGACACTCCCCCAGTTGCTTGGCGTAGACAGCAAATTTTCGAATATATGGGGGCTACAGGGGTTCCGGGGGTTTCAGTACCAATTGAGAGGTAGTGCTGTTCTGCCAGGAAAAGGGGCTAAAGGTTCCTTTTAGCCCCTGCTCCATTTGTCGGGGGCGCTTCCGGGGCTTT
>Ga0307509_10004776_pt1 | contig 19305 bp, 14 predicted proteins | sample 10_EM_MG_FD_202245 | JGI IMG/M metagenome (GOLD analysis project Ga0307509, IMG submission 202245) | Populus trichocarpa ectomycorrhiza microbial communities from riparian zone in the Pacific Northwest, United States - 10_EM | ecosystem: Host-associated > Plants > Roots > Unclassified | place...
GAAGACTACTTAAAGGAAATCCCATGCCAAGCCCACTCCCGCACAACCAATGATAGACCTAACCCATAGACATGACCTAAGTGGGTAGCCGTACCTCAATATATCGTAGAGCTAATAGAGCTAACAGATATCAGTCCTTTTCTTGTTTCAACAAAAGGGATCACAAACATACACTACAAAACAGATAACAATTGGCCCCCGATGTATATTCCGGGGGCCGCCTAGGATGGAATTTCGACAGTTTAGGACCTACTAACATGCGCTCACATCATACCCGGGCGAAATAAAGCGACCACACTGTGCTCCTATTATCGTGGCAGTTTGCACAACTACCACTTCAGTTAATTGAAGTACCTCTCCCACACATATAGTGCATGAGAGGTTCTTTTACGAGGACAAGTGTTCTGAAGCCGCTGAAACAGCAAAGGTTTGAGAGTGTTCCACAGCCCCAGATCTTGTCATTAGCTATCACTCGTGGCTCGGCGTCGTTCCACCTCGGCTCTGCCACCGGGCTCCCCTTCGCTAAAGGCTGGGGTGTGGGCGGGCGGTTATCCCATGGATCCTTCCGCCTACGCAGGAGAGTAGAACATTTTGTCTTTTCCCCTGTTGCTGTCGGCTGAATAGACGCGTAGTTCCTCCCTCGAAAGCTAGCTAGGAAGGGATGGCATAGCCTCAATTTGGGAGCACCCCCTTGCCGGGCTGCACCAGTACCCAGCTCTTCATACCGTAGATACCCTCGATCTTCCCCTCCCAGAGTGGGTGCGCCTACAGATCGTGTGGGGGTCGGTTAAGGTGTGAACTAGATTCGCAAGTAGGTTATTCGAATGCGCCCGGAGAGCTCCTATAGACAGCCGGCTAGGAGTCGGGCTGCCTCGGTTGATAGGATTCCATTTCCCTCCTTGACCTGCCTGCTGTGATATGAAGAACTGCGCTGTATGTATGGATGAGGAATCGTGAAAAAAATTCCCCGCGGTTGAGGGCAGACCTGCTAACTTTCAATATGGTGGGGTTTTCTTATGGACTCTCTGCCAATAGTTTAGGTGGGTGCCCGGGCAAGGAGTTGGGCGAATATAGATAAGGGTAAGCAATCTCTGATAACTGTTCGTGGTAGGTCACATATTTTACCAAGGCTCCGGGATGGTTTGTGAGCTCTTGCCTCGACCTGACACTAATTGCTTTAACCCTTCTATTCGCTACTCCAAGGGCTCAGTCGGGTGTAATAAGATATCAATAAGTACACTACAATTACTATTACAGCACATCCGGCATCACCCTGAGGGGGTGAAGGAAAAGAAGGTTCGATAAAAAGACACTGGGGATAAGTTGGGCTGCAGCCATCCACCGGCTTCGGGCAAACATCACTCGAGGAGGTAATGTAAACCACAACAAAACTTGCCATTAGACTCGCTTATCAGCAAAAGCTAATATCCGGAATGAAAAAGAAGAGAAAAGGAGGGAAGAGGGGAAGATCGAAGCTCTAGCATACCCTAGATAGCGAAGGCCCTCAGGTACCAGATTAAAACCTATTTTTGCCCACCTATGGAGCCCATGATGGGCATAAACGTCGGAGCGGAGGAGGCAGTATCAGAAACACACCAAATATGATCCCTAACCTAACCTAGTGAGAGGAATGCTGGCTCATGCTGGCACCGGTATAGCATAGCACTGTACCTGAAAAAACTAAGTATAGCACGATATGCCCCCTTATTTTCCTTCTTGCCAGAATGCGGAAAATCCGCATGTGGTGCATGTGGTGATTTAGTGAAAAAACGGTGGAAGCCGATGTAGTTTTACCGGGATTTATACGTGGAGAGAAGAGGAGGGGGGGAGAAGAGCAAAGAGGGCGGGGTGAAATACTTAGGTCGTCCGTACAGCACATACGTTTCTAGTACGCGAGGAGAGTCCGTCTTTCGTAGATGGACTATCGTGATTCATTTTTATCGTTTCAAGACTGGACGGGGTCTACTAAAAGAATCACAGTTATCAATTTAGGTTATCATTAAGGGTACTACACAGGTAGTCTTATCCTGTCGAAACAGTTGACATAGCCTCCAGGGTTTCCAACACATGGTGCATGGCGAGGACACCCGAGATTGCACTTTCCCATCATCTCCTTCCTTTCTTCCTGCGAGAAGCTCCCTTCTTAACTGATCCGTGGCACAAACCTTGGGAAGAGAAGCACAATCCTGGTTGAGGCGGGGGGTCAGGTAAGCGAAGGGATCTGGGCCTTGGGCGCTCCCGGTCCTATAAGCGCCCACCCAACCGGTGCTCAGCCACACTCAACACCTCAACCACTTAGCATCTCTGAGTAATGACTCTTCGAGATACCGGTAGTCTACCGTACGTAGGTGTACCTGACATGCACCTCAAACGAAACTTCAAGTAGTGCCCTATTATTATTATTTTCTTTCCTATTTTTTCTTTCTTCCTTGCGTTATACGGAGGTTTACATAATCACCGAATTTAGGGCTTTCATAGTTTTGCTCCAATTTTGGGAGCTTGAGATAAGATGGCCTAATACGTTGAAGCTCAGCCCCATAAGGTAATGGGGCCTAGGGATATACTTTGCATGGAGGCCTAGGTTGTGCTTGAATGACCAAGTGGGTGAGTTACCTAAGGGACAAACAAGTGGCATCAGTGTAGCGACACAGGCGGCAGGGGGAGGATGAGGAGGGAGAGAGGCTCAGGGAAGGAAGTCCCTGTGGAGTTTCTACTAAGTCAATGCATGGTTTAGTAGATGGTAGGGTATGGATATATGCGTACGGCCATACACCTGGTTACTCGGTTTGAGGATTTAGCACTTGTGAACAGGGCAAGTATCCCGTATTGCCGCCATGGGAAAGGGCGCGAGTGATACTGTATAGTTTCCATCCCCGGAACAAGGTAGGCACGCTTCTAACCGTTTCTACTATCGAGTTTAGAGGGGCCCTGCATATGCCTACAAGAATCACTATAATCAAGCCGAATCAAGATAATCAAGTTTAGGGAGGCGAGGAAAAAAAGGCTAGCTCACCTTAAGTTCAGGCGCAATAGCTTTACCAACTCCGTGATTCATTTGTAATAGCTCTAGGGACCACCACCGCCATCGCCGCCGTCGTCGCCGTATCACAAACCAGCGGAACAAGGAAATATCAAGTCTTCTCTCCATAAATCCGGTATCTCGGGTGGACCTGTTCGACCAATCTACAAAAATTCAACGCAAAAAAGATATGTGGTTCACCGACATCCCCCCACTCTCTTCACAACATCGGGTATACAACCATGCCGTGCCATGCCATCTACGCAAGTGGGGGAATTAGGGTGTCGGTTGTTGATTACCCGCTCACAGGCCCTCCTATGCTCGGGGGGGCCATGATAGACAGATTCGCGAGATTATGCCGGTAGAACGGCGGACCCTGGAATGATCACGTTTTGCTCTTATGGTGTGGCGGCTAGTAAGGGTGGTTGAAGCTCTTGGAGTTTTCCTGGTTCGATTAGGGATTAGGGAGGAGGTGGTGAGGGGAGGTAGCGACCCGAGCTCTCTGTTGTTGTTGGCCTTGGGTTATGCATATCTAGCGTGGAGGGATGAGGGGTATTAAATAAGGCCTGTACCTCCTCCTCCCCCTCTCTCACCAGAGCCTAGAAGAAATAAGCAAGACAGATATTTTAGATATCAATCAACTCTTTTCTATCACCGCCTTTAACATTTAGAAGAAGAGAAACCTTACGGAGGTGCCCCGTGTACGAACGACAAAGAGGAGCCAGTCCTTCGCTGCTACGGCTGCTAAGGGGATTTGGATATAAAAAGTAATACCCCGGAGGTGGTGCACATCGTCGTCATCGCCACGCACGAGTTCTCACCCAGCCACCCCATCCCCACTCGTCTGCTACGCCCAAATCCCGTTTCCTGGGGATCTAGCGCTATAACTATCCCCCGGCTCCCCTGCTCATCCACCTACTCGATTTAACAATACCATACAACAAACGCACCAAGGAGAAACCAACCCACACAATGGACTCGATAAACAACCCTCAAGCTGCCCCTCTCCTCACCTCCAACTACCACTCTCACCAATCCTCGCAAAACACCCACCCCGCATACCCGCACCTATGCGCGCATCCAATCTACGACTTTCACAGCCCTATCTTCTCCGCCAGCGAGATCGCCTCCATATTCTCCTCCTCCTCATCCTCATCCTCTTCGAGCACCACCCAAAGCGCCTCCCAACAACCAACCTGGCCGACCCTCTCCTCGAGAATGGAACACATAACAAACCGTCCCCCAACCCTCCAACCAACCGCGATCTGCGTGGGCGAGTACACATCCGCCTCTGTAGCGCACCCCTGCGCAGCGCACGGCGTCGGCCAGATCTTCCACAACTGGAGCGCCCACCCCTCTACGAAAAAATTCCGCCAAATGATCGCTTCCACACCCGTCGTACAGCCGATGGGCACGGGCCCTGCACAGATACTCAAGGGATACCTCGACGGGTTCGATTGTGGCCGCAGCCCGCTCGAGGGGACATGGGTTCTGCGCTTCCTGCTCGTGCCCAAAATGAGTAGTGGTGGCGGGGGGTGGTGGGATCGGGTTAGGTTTGGCGGGAACTGGTGCGATCCTGAAGATGGCTGCGAGAGGGAGTTTAGGAATTTGGCGCTGGTCGCTGTGCGCGAGGATGGGATGGATAAGGAGGAGGTTAGGAGGAAATTGGTCGAGTTTGGAAAGTTGTTTAGCGTTGAGGTTGTGGTTGTTTCTTCCCTTGGTTGAGGTGATGGCTCCGGAGATGAGGAATCTTGACATTTCGGTACGATATCTCACTCCGTTGGTGGATTGGAGTTTTTTTCCCCTCTTGTGGAGTTTTTGACATGCATGTGTTTGCGTTGATTGTATTACTCTAGAATTTTCGTGCGATTTTGCCCCTCTTGTTTTATCTGCCATTTGGTTGTCCTCTTTTCTTTCTTTCTTTAAATCTCATCTCTTTGATTTTTCCTACAATGTTTGCTTCTTTATTGTGCTTTTAGAAAATACACTCCATCACTTTAGCCATTGTCGCGATGAAGGCCCTCGTACAAGTACAACCAGAAGGACTCATGTCATATCACTCGTCTGTAACACTTCTACCGCCGAATCCCCTGCACTCTTGATCCCCTGCACAAGTGAAACTACCGGTCAGTATGGAAAAGTCCGTTGATAGCCCGGGGTCAGGCGACCCGAGCAGCACGCCCATCCATAGGCGGATCGGTGTTCACGAAAGCCGATTACAATCACTTTCACGACCTCTAGCACCAGCCAGCTCACAAAATCTAAGCTAGGACTACTTTTGACTACTACTTGTAATTGCTCTTCCCCCCCTAGGCAATCAGTTTCCCATCCACCGGGCGCGAAATAAAAAATAAAATAAATAAATAAATAAATAAAAATAATCCTCGGAGAGGCAGGGTACCTCCGCACATGCGTCGTTTCGACAAAGATGCCGTTTCGACAATCCAAGCGATCGTCACCATCATCATGCCTTCTTTCCATCTTTCCATCCTTCCTCCATTCATCCGGCTCGGCCATCACATGTAATAAATCGACCGAGTGATGCCCCATGGCGTCAGGAGCCCCCAATTAGGAAGCTTTCCGGAAGAATGTGGGGATTACCATACTGGCACTGAACTCATATTATGCTTGAGCGGAAGTGTGGAAGGCTTTTCGTGTAACTTGGCTTAACCCTGCATCACTCGTCCGTTCCCCCCCAACACGCCGTTGAGAAGTACCGGTACCCGAAGAACAGGGATTGTAGAAAAAAATATATACCGGTATGGCAAGATATCTGTGATTGTCTAAGCTCCCTATACAGTGGTATTACAAAATATACCCCCCTTGTTTTTCGGGTACTTATTAAGGCTACAAAACATTGACAGTCACGTGATATTACTAGTCGGTCCAACTTAGACCCGGTGCACACGGTCCCTGGTGGAATCATCATGGCTGGGAAGAGGCGGGGGGGCAGAGGCAACAAGAGTAACAGTGGCACAGCCCTCGCGATTTTGAATTAGATTGTTTGGGAGTTGGGATGATGATAAAGCACTCGGGACGGGACAACGTATGGCGCGACAACGATGGATGGGGTGCCGGAATCGGAGGAATCTTTTGGAGCCAGGAATCGGGTTTTCGGAATGGCGGAGGGCGGATGATGTCCTGTGCGAGTTTCCACCGTACCCGAGTACAGTACTCTACCCTAGTGTAGAAACCAGCGCTCTTTGAGGTTGCTTGTCAGCTAAACTCTTCGCTATATCATTATGGAATGTTTTATGCAGGTAGATTTCTCCTTGTTGGGGCGCGCGTGCTCTCCGTCGCGCGGGATGTTATTGATTGGATCCCGGTGGAGGTGCTTCTCTGGTTCTGTTTCGCTACCCGGACCTTGGAGGAGGCTGTACCGGTATTGGTCAGAACTGTATTTGATCGAACCGCTGAGCCTGGTCACCCCGGTGGTTTTCCCCACCCCCCTGTTTTGTGCGACAGTGCGTAATGTCCAACGGCTTGCTAAACCCCGGATCCTCCTCCCCTAAATACTAAACCGGGTAAGGAATTTGTTTGCAACTTGTACCTTGGCTAGTGACTAGTAAGTTTATACGGCATTGCCTCCGGTGGGGCCAGGCACGTGGTATAGTAATGCTACCGTAGGACCCGGCTTGGGGAAGCTAACTTGTCCCGAACAACTGTAACCGGAGATTACGTGACAGAGCTCTCTCCCCGTATCCCCAGGATGAGACATATCCTGTTTTGACTCTCTTGCTCTCTCGGAGTAGTATATTATTTTAACACTTCCTCACAAGACTTAATGACAAATGACCTCGAAGGCTCGACCAGGGAGAGTCAATGAAAAACCGTCCCTGGTCATTGAGCTAATTGGAGTAAGGAAATTCTGGGCTGATTATTGCATGGTACAGCGAGTCGGGTATTTTGGTTAGGCCACAGCAATAGAGCCTATTTTCGTTATGAGGACCAAATCCAGCCAACGGGTCTGACGATAGCGCCAGCCACGGAGATAGGGTCACGAAGGGGGTCGGGTGGTTGGGGGCGAGCATAAGATCAGCGAAAGCCACCCCAGCATTAGCTACTCACATAGAGTAAGCAGGATTTCCAATAGCGAGAAATGAGATGAACTCCCTCTTTAAAATATCCCGTAGTATTTTTTCTTTTCTTTTTCTTTTCACTACGCCTTGTCCTTGTATTTGTGTATAGTATTGTCGGATGAGTCAGGAATCATCATGAAAACCTCAAGGTGTGCCGACTGCACTGAGATAGGAACCGCCGACTCCCCCATGGGCGATTTCCTTGTCCATTGTGCCCGGCTGTGGGGACCGGCGGCCTAGGAGGCCCCGAAACCCGAAAACCTTGTATAAGAGAAATTGAAAATGTTGGTACTAGGATCCTCTAGTTTATTCTCACCGATGTTCCAGAGCCATGGTTGTATAGTTTCAGCTCCCTTAGCATTGGATGCCATGTAAGGAGGCGGCCACCCATGGAGGAGGCTAAAGCCACTATATCGTAGATATCATTCCAGAGGTTGGGCGAAAACCTGCGCACTCGGGCGCAGCTCTATATATTTGGTATGAGAATTACCGTACCGGTATCTTAGTAGAAGCGTGGGGGTTGCTTAAGGTAAGTTGCTCGATGTCAGTGTGCAGGCGAATCCAACTGAGGGGTTGACATCAACCTGGTTAAATCCCGCCAACCCTAAACATTTCCCTGGACCAGCGTATTGTTATGCATGAAGGCTGTCAGGTGGGGTTACAAACTCGTTGAGGGGTAGAAGAACAGGCCATACTCCGGTAGGGGTTATCTGATGCATGTTATTAGCTATCATATTAATAAAGTGCCATGTTAACCTTAGGAGGCTGAAGGACGGTGAATTCCAACAAGATTTAAAAATATCACCTTGTGTACCGGTACGGTACGAGGGAAGGATCATTAAGCGGAGCTGGCAGGGATATATTTAGCTGGCTAATCCAGACAACTGTTCCGTAACTTCTTGTCTGATCTTGTACCACAACTGCCTTGATAAAACAGGGCACGTGGCGCAGGCAGCGAGGTGTAGAAACGAGGATCGGTTGCAGCGGTTTTTTCGTTACCCTACTTTGACGAACTCCCCTTGCCTGCCGACTACCCTGCTAGCGGGTTTCCCATCTGCCCCTGTTGAAGGCTGCAGTCGACATTCCTCCAATTACAAGTGCCTTAAATAATACGGTACCTGAACACAAGGATCAGGAATTTTTATGGAAGATTTTCTGTGCTCATCCGACCGCCCATACTAAATCTAGATACAAATGTTTGAGTATTCCTTGGGGGGCGTCTGTAAGAACCATATCCGGAGCCCTGCTAGGGCGAAATGACAAAGGTTATGGATACTCGTAGCTCTGGCAAATATTCACAATCCTGGTTAGACCGCCCGTGATTCATCGGCCCATTATTTATCAATCTAGCAAAAACATCTCATGTGATCGAGTCAGCATGGTACAGTACCGGTATTCATTTCGTTTCGGGCACAGCATCTGTCTCTGGTCATGAAATCGGTGACTTATTTTCGCAGTCCTACTAGTACCTACGCGGAAACGGCCTGCGTGAATTTCATATCTCGTTCGCCCTAGGATGGAACCGTCAGTAGGAGCTATTGCCCCCAGAGATTTATTGGCCCTCCTAGCTTTCACTTTCGTTCGATCAAGTTTATGAAAAAGGTATTCCGATCGAGACTACTAGAGGCACAAACCATGATGGCCTGATGCTTGAGTCTGGTTGAAGAACGTGTGAAACGAACGAAAGGAGGGCATAGACAAGATCGGGCTCAGTTCCTGTAATGATACCTGGCAGATAATCCGGTAAGTTTTGGAAACCATTCCGTAAAAACTCAAATAATAGGACCGTGTGCTATGTAGTTGAGAATTCCCTACTTTAGAATAAGGGCCAAAAACACAGCAAGAAACTAGGTGCTCGACCCCTCTGAAAGCCAAACAAAAAAAACACCCGACCATACCAGAGATGGCAACTCCAATGACATAGCACACGGTTCTATTATTTGAGTATTTATGGTAATCATACACTGCCACACATCGGGCGAAGGATGGACTGCCCTGAGGAAAGAGGTAATCATTGACTAGCGGGCGATCTGGTTGTACCATGGAACGGAACGATATATAGGTCATCAACGATACCCCTGAAGCCCGCTGGGCCACAGACCTCCGGGCCAATGACATGGAAGTTAGTCCCGGCAGACGCAGCAAAGATGCTCTTCGATGGGCCTGGCTTCAGTGGAACAAAAGGTTTCCATGGACCTTGTCTCAATTGCCGTTTTGATCCTGTGGATCTAAAGTTCCTTGTTTGCCCAACATGGTATCCCCGTTAACTATATGATTAGAGGGCCCCTGTCAGCTAGGTTGAATTCAAAGCGGAGGGAGAGCTTGGCGGGTAGATTCAGGCCATCCTCCGTGCCAAGGAGAGTCATGAAGCTTTTCGAAGCAAACAAAGCAACGACTATCAAGCACTGGAGCCTCTTGAAGTCTCACTTTCGTACCCTTCAGTGCACCCCGGGAGACCCGATTAGACCCGATTCTACCCTACGGCTCTCATCACCCACGCTGAGTTGAACTCACATAACGGGTGCTTTCTTCCTCTTTTGGCCTTAAAACGGAGTTTATGGGGTGAGTTTTTTCGGTGATTGTTGAACAGCGAGAATCAATCTCGCTGCCTTCTTGGTACCCGGGAGTGGATGACGCGGTTACGCTTGTGCCTCGATCTTTATTTGTCAAAGATCTCGCCTTGCCTCAAGGGATATCGGGCACCCATATGGAAATGATTTGTGATTCTGGAGTAATATCGGAGGATGATTTGGGGGTGATGTTACCCAGAGAAAAGGACGGGGAATAGTAGTACTGTGCTCTATAATCTGGTGTAATCCTCTAATCTCCGTGTTTAGAAACATAAACCCCTAAGAAGGATTAGTGTTTGCCCAGCACGGTAAAGCTTGGGGGGCCGAGTAATCCGATGGTGATTATAGGAGATTTTACTGTCATCCGGTCTACTTTCTAAAATAGATTTGTGCCACTCTGACCTTTCTCTGTTACCTACCATAAACGACTACCCACATCCAGGGATGATCGCCTAAGAAGGAGTGGTAGCCACAGCGGTAGACTTTCGTAGAAGAGAGAGAAAGGAAAAACAAGAAAATAGGAGTAAGGAAGAACCGGGGGAGCGGGAGTCCTAGCCTAGCAATCACGGCATCCTCCTTTCGTATCATTATTAATTTCCCCTTACATCCACAGCATTGTTCCCTCACGTGCTCCCACCCCGATCGGGACGTCGGTCCAGCTCCCTGCCACTTGGGGCTTCCTCGGCTTTTCTTTCATCGGGGAAGAGGTATTCTTAGGTTGGCCCAACCTCCTTGATCCACTGTACCTTTCCTTATTCTAAAGTCATATCTCCAACCCAAAGGGCTAGAATTTTATCCAAGAGGAGCATATCCCAACACTTAGGGAACTTGGGTCGGCGTGTTGTCAGACAGTGTATAGGTATAGTAGCCAAATGGGTGACATTCGGGGGAAAGTCAGCCAATTTTATTTGCTAAGAATTAGAGACAAAGAGCTTGCAATCCAAATTTCGATAAAATATTCCTTTCATCTCCAAAGAGCTAGGCACTCGACTAGAGGACTGGGGCCGGAAAACTCAAAGGTCCTTGTCTAGGCTGGTGGTCAAGTGATACAATTACCACATCATAGAAGTGAACCTGGAGTAGATATTGATAGACTAAAAATCCTTCGGACTGTAGCCTGCTCCCGGGGGTGGGGTGACTGTATCTAAAGACAAGGGTCTAGGAATATAAAAATCCGTATGGTGACTGTTATACCCTTAAATGAATCCTCTATTCTTGGAGGTGTAGTCTCCGATGGGGTAGTAAGGAATGTTAGCCGGTGACTAACGAGGTATTTAGCAAGCAGAAAATTGAATTCGTTAAGGTATGATATCATACCGTAAAAACTTGCGTTATCCTCTATCTCCACCTGTTCTCTAATCCCCATCAATCCCTGCCTCTCAGCCCACTAAATTTAGTTTGACAGGTTCACAGAATTTGGAATGCCAATTAATAAGATCTAACACACTCAGGACACTCAGACTCCACCGTGTGAGGAACACACCCATTCCTCCTGGGGATTTTTGTCTCTGAACACGGAGATTAGACGCCTAGGGAAGATAGTGGATCGTAGGAGTTTTTATGTTAGGGTAACAAAAAAACACTTGCCGCTGATCCCTAGTCGTCACCTGCTAATAATCATCGCGGCCGTACATGAGACAGTAGTTATGATATATCAATAAATCCTATAGGCGCGACATTTTCACGATTTTTCTTCCTGCATATCCGTGGCCACTATTCAAGAATATATTAACCGCATACTAACGGCATATTGCGGAGGGCAGTATTCACTGTAGTTCTACTGGAATTCGTTGAACGGGGGTTTCCTCCTGCAATCAAGGATCTCCCACCACCGTATCATACCGTATATATTATATTCTGTATGATATTATACTACAAAATTTAGTACTTTGCTAAGAGTAAGTGCTCCGAACCGGGGGTTGGCAGCCTGGCCTGCAACAGCAGATTAAACACCAGAATAAACACTACAACCCTTTTTACTGAGTGTATTCGGGCCTCCTCTGCTACTAGAAACTGTTTTATCATATTTTCAGTATCTTCGGAGTAGTTTTTTGTTCTCTTGGGTTGGCGGTGGGCGGTTGCCGCCCCCAGATATTTAATCTCACCTAGGCACCGTATTCTAGGACACAGATGGATTCGGTGTCGATTGTGTAGAGACCCGTGAATATTACTTGTTGTTGATGGTGCCGAATTTAGTAGTTCATAAATATATGGTATAATAATCCCAGTAGTAGAGTGTTGTATTAGGTCGGATTTAAAATATAAAAAAATGTGGTAAATTATTAGGAACAGAGAGGAGCGCATGCAACAGGAAGCGCACATGTGATGGAGGAACACTGAAGTGTGGACGAGTGAACATTCTAGGGCAGGAACTGATGTATAGGGTTATACATGTAGAGTTTTCACTATCATACCTCATGTGACCTTTAGCTAGCAAGCTCTGCTAGTATAGAGAATAGGCGCCACGATATCTTTCTCCTATAATCAGGCCTACACGATCGCGCAGCCACCTCCTTCAAATAGGAAAGCGAGTATTTGGGAGGAACGAAAAGAAAGAGCATCAACATCGACAATCGACAATCGACCTTCATCCTCTTCCTGCTCTGTATCCATCTGTTCACACAAGATCTGATGAAATGGAAATTGTCAAATGAAAATTCCCCCCCTCTTTGTTCCTTAAAAATTTCTCGACTGAGCCTTTCATCTTTGCCGAAATTGAGCCGTCTTAGGACCTATCATACTATTTCTAACAAACGAACGCCCGTGAGCCTGTGAGCCGCATACCAGACGCTTAATTCCAGCTAAGCTAGAGATTGTGCATTTGTCAACGCTCCTAGACGAGCCATCATCCCGACTATCATTCCCTCAAACATCCCTTCTGTTGAGCTGATTTCTCCATAGAAGAAACAAGCACATTTCCGGTGCATCTTGCTCGGCTCTCTTCACCAAAAGGAAGGAGGAGGAAAATGTTGAGGTTCGAACAAGAGACATCGTGCATGGTGAGCTGTAATTTTGTCATGAATACAATCTGATCACTTTCTGCTCATATACTGACATTGCTTATTAAGCTGTAGGAAATAAGATCTGTTCTCAAATGTCAGAACATTACGAGTACGGGGAGCTCAGAAATGTTCTTGTCTAAGCTAGTGCGCTAAAGGGTGTCCAAGCGATACACATATCGCACGGTACATGGTGAACTTACAGTAAATTACGGATAGACAATGAAAGTTATTCGGACAACTGTCTGGATCCGCGATGTGAGGCGGATGGACTGGCTTCCTTGGCGCTTACTCGTGAAACAACAACCTAATTTAACACCGCCACAAGAATCCCCATCTTTGCCTCGCTTGAAGGAAGGCGACATCCATCAACCTCTTCGATAAACTACCCCACTGCTACACTATTATCTCCCTTGTTATAGGACCTTATCCGCTATGAATACATTACCCGCCGGGTACGGAGGACCAGGTCCCAGTGACCCCTCCCAGTATGGCACAGCGAATGCCCGTATCGACCATAACGTGAGTGCTAGGATTTATGGCCACTCAAATCAGAACGTAGGGAATATGTCAAACTACTATAATAACACTATCAATGTCGGGGTAAATGAAGAGCTTTCGCGGATTGCGGCATGGTTGTCGCCACTTGAGCCTGGCAGAAGGCATCAAGATGTGAGCAATCGTCGACTAGATGGTGTTGGTGATTGGGTTTTGCAGCGGAATGAGTTCGAATCGTGGCGTAACAGTCAGGACGGCTCCCCGAATCCTACCTTGCGATGCTATGGAGATCAAGGGGTTGGCAAGACGTATATAAGGTACGAGATGACTCTCCAGGAACTGTCGACAATGCTGACAAGCGACAAAACCAGTTCCTTGGTAATAGACACCTTGTGCGAGCAAGCTCAGGGACAGAATATCGCCGTTTTGTTTTTCTACTGCGATTACCAAGCGCAGAAGGGCCAGTCGGCGGTAAATATGATAGGGGGCCTACTCAGGCAGGTTATTTCTGGAGGAGCTGGGATTCCGGGGGAAATTCAAAGGGCTTTTAATGGGCTAGGGTGGGGAGGTGGCAAATGCCTTCGGTTGCCGGATATGCTGGAATTGTTCGTCAAAGTAAGCAATTCCATTGAGCGCGTATATATCTGTGTCGATGCAGTAGACGAGCTACTGCCACAGGATCGATCAGAGCTCCTTCGAGCTCTACGGCAGATTATTCAAGATGCGCCAAATACCCGATTATTTCTCACAGGGAGGCCGTATATCCGCAGGGAGCTTGACAATTATCTCAGTGAGAGAGCCCACGTCATAAAAATCATCGCAGACCAAGGAGATATCGCGAGGTATGTGGGTCGGAAGATGGACGATGATAACGCCCGTGATCCAGACTTGATGACAGATGCTCTGAGAAATAATATTATGGAAACAATGCTGGAAAAGGCTTCGGAGATGTAAGCAGAAGCAACTCTATTCCGAATTTGGATCACTGATTGATATTCTGCAAAGGTTTCTGCTTGTTGCATTAAATATCGACGCGATCCTGGGCAAGAGCTCGTTGGCGAGGAGAAAGAAAATGTTGGAACGGGTGGCGACCACTGGCGTGGACCTGGATAGTTTGTACGGTCAAACACTGCAGCGGATAAGGGAACAGAAGGGTGACCGATCAAAACTTGGGATGGAGGTACTAATGTGGGTGTCTCACTCGGAACGGCCGTTGCGGATAGACGAACTCTGCCATGCCCTAGCTGTGGAAATATGGTCGACTGATCCAGACCCTGAGAACACCCCTCCACAAGATACAGTCCTAAAGTCATGCTTAGGGCTCGCTGTGGTTGACAACGAGACATCGACGGTCAGGCCAATCCATTACACACTTTAAGAATATCTTTCCCGGCCTGGTATCTTGCCTGACGCACACAGAACACTTGGGCAAACATGCTTGACTTATCTCAATTATGGCCAGGTCAAGGGACTCCCGGTTAATTACGTTTCAGGCCTTGGAGACCTCCCTTTTCTCGAATATTCTTCTTTGTATTGGGGGTACCACGCAAAAATCGAACTCTCAGATCAGGGGAAATCTCTTGTGCTTGAGCTGTTAAACCGGTACGACAACCATATATCTGCTACATTACTCCTCGGCAAAATCTACTGCTATGATTTTTCCCAACTTACCCATCACCTATTTCCCGGCTTACACTGTGCGTCCTACTTCGGAATTGATGAGGTCGTGGCTGTTTTGATAGAGGCGGAAGGCTGTGATATCAATCGAGGAGATTGTATGGGGTTTACACCCCTCATGTGGGCTACTCAGCAGGGGAATCAAGGGGTGGTGAGGCTACTACTCGCGCGCGCCGAGGTCAATCCTAATAAACCTAGCAACCATGGTCAAACGCCGCTCTGGTGTGCCTCTTTGAATGGGTATGAGGCAGTGGTGAGGCTGCTACTCGCGCGCGATGATATCGATCCCGAAAAATCAGACAACGATGGTCAAACGCCTCTCTGGTGCGCTTCTATGAATGGGCATGAGGCGGTGGTAGGACTGCTACTCGCGCACAAAGATGTCAATCCCGACCAGCCAGACAACCACGGCCGAACGCCACTCGGGTGCGCTTCCCTGAAGGGGAACGAGCGGGTGGTGAGGCTACTACTCGCACGCGACGAGGTCAATCCCGGCCAGCTAAACAACGATCGTCAAACACCGCTCTGGTGGGCTTGTTTCTGCGGACATGAGGGGGTGGCCAAACTACTACTCGCACGGGACGACGTCAATCCCGATACGCCAGACGACAGTGGCCGAACACCACTCTGGTGGGCTTCTTGGAATGGGCATGAGGGAGTGGCGAGGCTACTGCTCACACACGGCGATGTCGATCCCAACAAGCCAGACAACTTTGGCAAAACACCCCTCTGGAGCGCTTCTTTCAATGGACGTAAGGAGGTGGTGAAACTACTGCTCTCACGCGATGATGTCCATCCTGAAAAGCCAGACGAGGACGACGGAACACCACTCTAGGCTTTTTGCTACAGGCGTGAGGGGGTGGTGAGGCCACTACTCGCACGGGACGATGTCAATCCCGATACGCCGGACAATGGTGGTCGAACACTACCCGGTATCGCTTCCCTCCATGGGAATATGGACCATGTAGCACTCTTCCGGTACCGGACAGCCACAAACTTTATCATGGATTAAGCTTAATGAGAAATTTGCCTAAATTCCCTTTCTGCTCGCACGTGTGTGCGTCCCTTCACAGCTTCCCCCTACATACCCGTTATTAGTGTGGCGCCCACCCTCTCTTCAAACCCCTTGTGGCCGTCTGCTGTCTCACCCCCCTCCTTTTCCCTCTTTTCAGTTTGTCCTAAACACCGATCTCCCAAATTATTCTCAGTATGAACCTGTTGCAGGAAGCCACGATATAAGCGCTCTGAAAAATGTTTAATTCGGGTTCTTTTCCACTCATGGTGTTTGGTAGAGGCATGACGCTACTATGTTGAGATGCCTAAAGTCGTAGCCTAGTGTATTGTGGCTTTAAAAACGTTTCATTTTTCTGTACATATAGATCCACTTTCTTATCGAATATTATACTCTACCTCCTTCCATTTTTTACCGTAGGATTCCGACTTTCTCATACCCGCCGTCCCCAGTTCCTAATTTGAATGAGAAGGGGGGGTTAGTGGGTAAAAACGCCCAGATGCTGAGGGTGTTCAAATCAGATTGCTTCCGTTAAACGGAGCCAAAGCTTGTTATGGTCTGATACCCATGCGGAAAGAGCTTGCGGAACGAGCAGCGGATTCCCATTATTATTTTGCCTTAACCCCCGTAGTCTCTATGGCTCAAGACATCATAAATTGTGAGGTTTCTTCAATCCAACAGACTAATCGTGTATGATATATGAAGGATACCCGGCAGCGTACCTCGCTCACTGCACGAACTCCGTAATCAGGACGTATCGGAGGAAAAAGGCTGGGAATCTTGCACAGTACCCTGCATCATTCCTCGGGAGTATCATACCCCAAACATTTTAATTTCTTAAGGCTCTGTCCGGCATATCTGGTGAAAATATATCACGATATTTCTCAAAACTGCATACTTCCCTAATTCCAAATAAGAAATTAATATCATAATCAGATAGCGCATGCCCCCCCCCCATACACTCTGTATAAAGAACAAAGTGACAAAAGGCCCTGCAAGTTGACCAATGTCAACCGAGGTATTGTTAGACACTAGATGAAATATTTTGCAACATGACAATTTCTCTTATGGGGCGTTTTTCAATGTGTGGGCTGCCTGCTGTCGCACCCTTTCCTTCCCGTGGAATCAATTGAGGGGTATAATACCTGCTATCTCACTGACTCAGGCTCCTTTTGAGTTGACCCGCTTTGGGTTTGTAGAGATATTTCCATTTTCAAACATATCAATGTATTTTTTTTTTTATCAATATTATATGTGTCAAACGAAATCTAATGCTTTTTTCTCCTTCTTTTTTTCTAATATCCCCGCGATGCTCAGCGTAATGTCCCCCCCCCCATCAAAAAGTCAAAGAGGGGAAATGGAAAAATAATGGGTAAATCCGATGCGTTTCCTCTTGTGTTTTGCACACTCTTCAACACTTACGAATTAATCCCTGTAGAGTGTCTGGGGCAAGGATGTTTGAGTCATTGTATTTTATTTTATTTTATCTTTATGATCTTCATTGTTTCTCTGGTGTTTTCCTTCACCTTTTTACCCTGCGAGTGACGGCTCATGACGCGACGGATCCTGTTCACCCTGATCTGACGGTCGTCGTGAGATTGCCCTGGTGTCAAGGCTAGATCGAGGAAGCGAGGTAAGGAGTGGGTAAAGGGATAGAGTACGGTATGGGAAATTGGTCATTCGGGGAGGGCAAGAGCAGCAGGAGGTTATTCAGCATGGCAAAACACCACTCCTGAAGGTTTCTGTGCATGGCCATAGCCGGATGTTATAGTATAGTAACCCCCCCCCCAAGCCTTGGAAAACCACGATCTCACCGTGGATCCAACTCAAAGATGGATTCGCTTACCACACTCCCTCCCAGCGCACATGCACTACACATGCGCAGTTTTCTCAACATTTTCCATCTAAATACTTGTCATACATTTGATATTTTGGAGGGTTTTGTTTTCTACTCTCGAGGAAAGAGCGAACAAAAGGTACGATATTCCAGTTCTCGGCAGAGAACTGGAGGAAAGGTTGTGTTAAACCTGCGGCCACTGTGGGAGAAGGGGACATAGTCGGGGTCGGTGTATTTTTTAGGCCTAATTTCTCCTAACCCACCTCATATGGGACAATCAAATTGAATGCGATTTGCCTGTGGCTGAAGGTAAGTTTTTCAGCGCCATCCCGACCCTTTTCTCATGAAGGGTGCTGCCAATCGGGCCAAAAAAAAGGGAGAGAAAAAGGAAAGAGGTATGGAGGCCGTTACAGTACATATCTTTGTTGAATTCTCGACCTAAAGTTTTTGATTCTCTGGTCGGAGGATAGAAATAGTCATCAAAGCTGATGGATGGTGTATCGGAAGTGAATTTCTGCTATGTATCATATTCACATCTATTTTTTCGTATTCTTTCGTCATCATGATGGTCGGGTTGGTGGCTAAATTTCTCCCATTCATTTATGGGGGGTTAATTTTGTTAATAATACTCGAGCGTATCCACCAAAAGGTGCCCCAGCATCTACCTTGCCGGCCTCTCGGCTGGCTTGTAATCTCAGGTCCGCCCTTGTTTCCCCCAGTTGTCCGCCCCAGTTTTCGAAGGGCGTGCATACACCCAAGTTGCCATGGCTTTGCCAAAGGCGATCCACCACATTTCACCATTCCATATCCATTAAACCATTAAATTATCATACAGGCCGCATTTCTAACTGCGAATCTATTCCCCACCGCCTCTTACTACCGTCTTCCCCTTTCCTTCCTCAAACACCGGCCTTCCCCCCTCGCCAAACACCGCCCACTGAAAGTAGCCACACCCCTGCCCGACACCTCTATATTCTCCATCGCAGCTCCAAAAATACTTTTCACCACCCCACACGGGCCTAAGCACCATCCTCCCGCCACATCCACACGCCGGGGTAACCTCGGGCCCATAGTCATCCCTATACCACCGAAACGTGATAGCTATCCTGACGTCTCCAGAGACTTCATGTCGGTCAACCCTCTGAACCAACGGAATGGAGTGCTTCCAATTCTCCTGCATCCCCGCGGTCATCACGAGCAAACTATTATGGGGGAGGTGGATCGCATAGCTGCCGGAGGAATGGGAGCTGGGAGGCTGCCTCTGGATACGGAATTCCCGAGTGACGCCCAGTGAGAGCGTACAGATTATCGCCCGGGGGCCAATGTACGTTAGTGCGTCGGTGTGGAAGCCCACGCCTTGTTGCGGACCCGAATAACAGTTTACCAGAGCAGCAGTGATCTGCCCGCGGGGCTCCAGCGTGCGGAAGTACTTCTCGACCAGCTCCGCCGCCGTCGACATTGAGGGGGTAAATGCGCGTGGGGGGGGCAGGGTTATGCCTTGGTAGTAGTATGGTGTTGTTGCTGGGGTTGTGGTGTACATTACGCTGCGGTGCGGGGATTGTACGGTGCGGGAGAAGAGGGTGAATTTGCCGGGGGGTGGGAAGGTAGTTGATT
>Ga0307509_10004777_pt1 | contig 19296 bp, 28 predicted proteins | sample 10_EM_MG_FD_202245 | JGI IMG/M metagenome (GOLD analysis project Ga0307509, IMG submission 202245) | Populus trichocarpa ectomycorrhiza microbial communities from riparian zone in the Pacific Northwest, United States - 10_EM | ecosystem: Host-associated > Plants > Roots > Unclassified | place...
GCTTTATGCAGGTTCGTTCCTCCATGGTCGCTGGTTTCAGCCGTTGGAGAACCCAACCACCCCATAGGTGCTTAACCGAGAACACGCTCGTAGCCGCCACAACATCTCTGGTAACATTCGTACCGACTTCCTCACCGCCTGCTGCTGCCATGTCTGCGACCTCCTCCAGGAATCTCGTGAGATCGAACTTGAGGAGGCTACACCGGGGGGAAGCTCTTTGATCCCTGTGTAACCCCCATAGCGTGCAATTTACCATGAAAAGACCATGCAACTCGAGGGCGGCGGAAGCTTGAAAACCACCCACTTACTAGTCAACCCGCAAGAGATTCAGTATTCGAGCCAGAAGAGTGCAAGGTCTCCACGTGGACCGCACGTTCGTCTGTACAATGCGATATTTGTTTGGAGCAGCGAGTATACTTTAGGTGAAGTCAATACAGAGTCGTTCCGATTCCACCGGCCCGCTGGTCCCAGTTTGCGTGAAAGGGATTCCATGTGCCGTCAGCCCTTTTGGGGGTAGTCAATGAAGGTATTGAAGTCGGGGCTCTTTCGACGAGTCCGCCGCCGCCGGCAGCGCCAATCTCCATATTCCGATTCTTTGGTGATCGGGGATCGCCGAGTGTCATTTCTTCACGACGATGTCGACGTACATGCCACTCGAGGTCTGGCACCTCATCGCTGACCACCTCCACCAAATCGAGTTACCCCCACTGCTACTTGTATCTCGCCTTCATCGCCTCGTTGCGTTGAAACGCCTCTTCGGTCACCTCAAAATATGCTTCGCGTATCCGAAGACGGACAACACCCCCTACGCGCTGCTGGAAGTCACCCGCGAAGAGACGATGTCCCTATCGTGGGAAATGCTGAACAGGGTCAAGTGTGACAAAGTTTTCGCCTCCGTCATCCAACACATCACGATCTACTATTCGACCGAAGAGTTGCAGGAAGTGGATTATTTTCACAATGGGGTAATCGTGGAAGCGCTGAAAGCTCTCATAAATCTCCTTTCCTTTGCATGGGTCGGCAACGGACTCCCACTTATGGAGGTAGTGAAAAACATCCCGACTTGCTGCCCCAAACTGCAGGAAATCAGCATGAGGTACGTTCGGTTTACTTTATGAACCCCCGTGGCGATTTTTACTTATAATCTGTTTCCCAGCATCGAAGACGCGACCGTTCTCGTATACCCGGATTCTCATCCCACTGGCCTCAACTCCATTCTCTACCAGGACCCGACAGCCCACGTGGAAGATTTTTTGTTCAACCATTCTGCCAACTACTTGGTCGATGGCAGTGAATCGACCGTTAGGTCACTCTCAATTTGCGCTGAGCCGCTTTGGCAGGTGCCTGTCCGCATCTTCGAGAATCTCTCTCATCTGGAGATTTTCCTGGGACGGGATATGGAGAACCTCACCCTCGTTTTCCGATATGCGGGGCGGTTGGAATCACTGGCTGTTCTGGGATTGGAGGATCATGCAATCTTTACCCTCCTCGAAGATCACCCCAAATCCCTTCCCTCGTTGCGATCCTTCAAGATTCTTTCCCCTTACAGGGGATGGCAGTTGCACTTGGACACAGGAGAGGCCCAACTTACATCGCTCGCTCGCTTCCTGCATGGCAAGAAAGAACTGCGGGCGCTCGATATCCACATGTGGTCTGGAGGATGGTCATCCCTCGGGCCCCTCTGGGATCTGCTTAAGCAGTTACCTTCGTTGGAGGTGTTGGGTATCACCACCGGGATCGGGGTATTTACCCGGGATGACTTCCTCTCTTTCGCAGCGGCCCTCCCACCAAGGCTATCCGCGCTGAGGGTGAACGCGCAATGGGATATCGGGGAAGGGGAAGAGAACGATGGTTGCAGTACCCTCGTTCGTGCTTTGTCTTTCTGTCATAACTTGTGCTCGACCTAACCGCTGGGCACGCCCTTCAGATTGAAGCTCTCGACAAGATTTCCTTCTTCTACATGCGGAACTACAAACACTCGTTCGCGTTCCTCTCCGACGAGCTCACCCAAGAGCTTCCTTCTGTCAAGATCCTCGGACTGGACCAAGTCATGTCTTATATTCTTAGAGATTGTGAAGGGGGGGTCGAGGTTCTGGATTGGTCAGCTCGAAGGTGTTTCACTAGGACGGTGGAGGACTTCGATGGGAATGAGGATTGGGAGTGGCTGATGAGATACCATGACCTGGGAGAATGGGCTTGGTGAAGTTTGTGTTGCGTTTACCCCCTCGCGTGTACTGTAATAGGTTTTTGTCGCTATTTGCATACCGTGAAACGAGGGCAGCCGTTACCACCCAAGCTTGGGACTGAGTCCGGCCGCACAGCGCATTACGTCACGTGGTACTTTCGCGCCGTCCGAAGAACCCATCCAACCACCAACCTCGTCGTCGTTCGGTGAGAGGAATGATGCATAAATCGAGTCATATTCTAATCGTATTTTCTGTGCAATGTATAGGCTTGATCATTGAAATCCCGGTCTGTAACAATCGAACGGAGATGTTATCGCCATCATTTGCCCTCGTCCCCGCAGAAAAGGTGCAAGACGCGCACAGGATCGAAACGGCCGGTGAGAGTTTGGGTCACCCCCGTCTACGTGTTTTATTTGCCGACCGCGGACCTAGCGTATCCCGCCGATGAGGCTGGTTCCTACGAATCATTCGTTTATCGCCAATCCGTCGCTCCAGAGCTCTTCTTGGGGGCGTACGATCCAAGCGATGGGAAACCGCTAATCGGTTTCACATGTTCCACCCTATCCAAATCCGAAAGCCTTACGCACGAATCCATGACGAACCACGACCCGGAAGGGAAGACGATCTGCATCCACTCCGTTTGTGTCGATCCAGCTCACCAGCGGCAGAAAGTCGGATCTGCTCTCCTGGAGGAGTACATTAGGCGGTGGACGAATGGACCGTACGATGGAATCTCGTTGATCGCTCACGAAGAGTTGACCGGGTTCTATGTTGCCGCCGGGTTCGAGTTGATTGGGAAGAGTGGGGTTGTGCACGGTTCGAAACCGTGGTTCGAACTGCGATACCCACTTCACTCGCAGATACCGGATGCTACGACACAGCTGAGGATTCTTGAAGTCCTTCAGGAGCAAACTAAACAATCCGAAGTGGACCGGCCGGATAAGAAATTGTTGTCATCTTTCCCAGGAGGACCCTCGGAACTGGCTGACGAACAGGGGCTGAACAAACTGCGGCTTTATTGCCCTCGGGTGGTGTGCAAGAGCATCGTTCTCCTCGTGAGGACTGCAAGACTCGTGGAACGCCCCAGCGTCACGGTAACTGTCCACTGTATTTGATTGACGAGTTGGCAGTATTCTGACCCCAGCAGATCGATAATCCTCAGAACCTTCCACCACAGGATCTCCTCCCTCACCTCCCGGCCCCATCTGAGTTGATCCCCGTGTGGAAGATAGGACCTCCGGCGAACCCCATGGTATTTGAGAACATCGGGTTCTCCAAGACGCTGCCCACCGATGGGTCACCGGGAGATGCGTCAGGTAGTTCGCGGCCAGTCAAGCTATTAACGTGCGCGGAGTGCGATTTGGGGCCTCTGGGTTGGGTTGAAGAGGGGCACAGCAGGACGACCTATTGGCTTGTTGCTGACCGGGTTGGGTACATGTGAAATTTCCCTGTGGCTTGTGTATCGTGCCGGGAAAAACTGTACCCGCGTTTACGTCGGGATAGCGCAATGATTTCTTTCCTTTAGGGAGTCATCTCTTTGTATCACCGGAGTCGCAGCCATGAATACCAACGTAACGAACTTAAGTGGATGTGTTTTCAGTCTCTGGGTGGTGACCATGCCGCCCAGCTTCTCCATTTGTCCCACCCTGTCCATGCTTACGGGCCAGTTAGTTGCTAACCCCCCCGGCCCTTAATTCTAACCCGGCGCACAGCCCCCGCGGTCACAGGGAGGGGATAAACTGAATAAAGAGGTTACCGTGAATGGCTGTTGCAGATCCTACACACTCCCAGACTCGCCTCCATCCCCTCTTCCATCGTGCCCCATCGATATCCTCGATATACGAGCCCTTCGGAATCGAATTTCAAGGCGTGATCGTCGAACTTGTGGGTTGCTCTCGTGATGTTTCCCACAAGCTTGGAGGCGTAGCAACCGTGAGAATAAGCCAACCCTTGTGAGGAGATTCAGGCCCACACCCCTCTCGTGCCTACGGTACAAAGGAAAGCCTATTGGGACGGGATGGGGGAGCTGAGATACTGAAGTATTGAATACGGCCTCGTCACGGTATGCTTAGTTGTGGTATGTACGTTCTAGGGACATCCAAGACGGGATGAGGCAGCCGTATCAGGGCTGCAGCAGGGAGAGCCGTGAATGGGCGTGCTGGAAAATGACATAGCAGACCGTCGCGAAGGCTCCTCCTGTTGCTACCCCAGTCAGGAATTTAGCATCCACGAATTGCGACACTTGTGCCGCCTTGTCCGTCTGTTTTTCACCGGAAGGGGGGGATTTGGTCCAAGCGTTTACGTTGTAACCGTTTGGACGGAACCCAACGCTAGGAGCAGAGGAGAGGCCCGGGAGCCCGTCAAGACTTTTGGCGTTTTTCTGCTCCCAGTATTCCTTGAGGCCCTTTTCAGCCTTGCAGGTGGACGGGCTCTCTGCGTCGACTTCTTCCATGATGTCCTTTTGCTCTTTGTTGTTGAAGGTTTGGTTGAGGGTGCGTCGCTCTCCCTGATAGGAATAGAAAGGGACGGCGAATCCGCAAGCCTACCAGTACCTATTAGGTTTTTCTGATAGGGCGTAGTTCGAACACTAATTGACATACCGAGCTGACTTGGTAGATATCCACCATGATCGCCGCACGAGAACCAGGGTTCCTCTTCTCGGGAGGGATGAGCTCAGTGTACTCCTTTGATCCAAACTCATAAACGGTTCCTGGAGGACAGTGTTAGGTATGTGCGCCTTAAATTGACGAACAGGTACCTTTCCCGAAAAGTCGTACTATCCGTGGGGAGCCGTCGAATGCGTTGAACATGATGGTGATCCGCCCGTTCTCACGTATATGAGAGATTGTCTCGACTCCTGAGATCATGCTATGAGCTCCTGGGGTGAAGGGAGTCGATGAATATACGTACCGCTTCCCGTGAGATCTTCATACCATACTTTACGTTCGTTTATGACGTGGAATGACCCGTCAACGCCTTTCGGAGATACGTTGATATGACCATCGGGGCTCAAAGGAGAAGTTGCGACCCAAAAAAGCTTCTGGGAAACGATCCAAGGGATGAGCTCTGGCTGCAAACACTCCCAGGACTGGCCCATGGTGGTCGGGGTGCAACGAGTCAATGTGGGGTTGGAACCGAACGCGGACGGGTCCGAGGTGCTTCTCAAGTCGGCCGACGGCGACCGATGAATGAACCCGCGGGAGTCCGGGTTGACCTCCCGCTGCTTTTTCATGACCACAACCGTCTCGACCTTCAGCGTCCAAGACCTCAACGATCCTCATCGCCAATCCGCTCACGTTTTAACCGCGACTCTCAACGCTCTACTGGAGGGCCTAAGGCTCCCTTTCGTCCTCGACTCGCCTTTGGACCTGACACCGTGGATGTTGTTGGCGGTGTTGGAATGTATCACCGAATCCAGGCTTCCCCTATCCAAGGAGGTTCGAGAGTCCCGGAACGATTTAGATAAGGTCGAAGCCATGAAGATCTTCCTGGGCGTATTGGAGACCGACATCATCAAGATGGACGTTGGGTTGAGCGACGTCGATCCCCGCGCCCTTGCGCGCGGCGAAGAGCACGAGACGGTTTTCGTGGGCGAACTGTTGTGTTGGCTAGGGCAGAAGTCCGGGATCCTTCCATTGGGGTTCAAGGAGGCCACCGTCGCGCGACCGCCCAAGAAAGAGGAAGAGGCGGCCACGGTGGCGGAGGAGGAAGCCGATGAAGAAGACGTCTTTGGCAAAGCTCGCGACAACACCATCTCATCGACCAGCTCTCATCACCGAGTTCGAGCAACGACCCCATCCACCCGGTCCTCCCTGACAGACAGTGCACATACGACCCTCTCCATGGTCAATGCCAGCCACCCCGAAACCGATACCTCCGTGATGACCATGTCATTCGACGACGACAGAACTATCACCCCTCCTGCCACACCCCGCATGTCCACCCAACAACCTAGTCCCCATTCTATCCACCCTTCGCCCCAGGTAGTACACCCCACTGAGAGACCAGAGACACCCGCCGGCGGCGAAGACGATATATCATATTGCGATTGCTCCATCAAACAAGGGATTCCGATTCAACATACTGGCTGGCTCCAAACTGTTGACCACGAGGAGGAAGTCAGGAACTTCCTTGCCGGTCACAGTGCAAACACCCTTCACCGAATGGCTTATACCCCGAAAGTAGCATCTTACCCTGGGTTGAGTTACCCCTCCGGGGGTCCCCCCCGGCTCATGACCCGACACACCTCCCCTTCGCAACATCGCCTTGCACTTCTGAATGAGAAGGCCAGGTTATTGACGGAACTGGCAAATCTCAACATCTCGGCGCGACGATAACCTCAACCAGTCGTGGGGATCATGCAGCGCGGGGGGATGATGTATACCCCGGGTTCATTGACCCTCATTATAGTGAGTGGGTTCGTCACTCCCCTCTCTCCGTCCCTGGGCTTATGTAATTTCTCTCGCAGCACTCCAGGATTCCACAGTCTGGATCTTTCTGGCCAGTACGCAGAACCTATGGGGTGGGGCGAGCCGAAGTTCTGCCCGGGGTGCGAGGTCCGGCTCCGCCGGCTGAGACAACGAACGACGCTTAATTATTACGATCAAGGTTTAACTCCGTGCCTGGCAAGCACCATGAGATCGAGGTGTAATGAAGGGTCGACGCGCCGCGATACCTCGAATCGTCCATCCTTGGAGCTGGGTGTCGTAGGGTACTGTCACGGGGGATTCGCCGGATGAGTTGTGTTTAGTGCTAACGTGTGCGCCGTTACCTATTGCCCAATTATCCAATGAAGACTTCTGGGATACAGAATGTAGGGTAGAGGGACGTTTACCGCATACCACCCCTCGTTAGCACGCCGTTCCCGAGCAGTAACCCCTGACCAAAACCCTTCAATGCCTCGACAACTCTGAGAAGCCACTACGAATACCTTCACCTGAGATAGTGCGTGGGGTCCACTGCCGGTGGTAACCAGCAGACAGACACCACGGGATTTGTGTGATATCACATAGGCAGTTCTATGGCCCTTCATCCCCCCCTCCGCCATCCCCTCCTCCTATTTCTATCCGTTGCGATTCGGCACCCATCTTCTGTGGGCGTATTGTGGTGAAGTGGTCGCCAACGTACGATAATCCGTCAACAATGCGACACGAAAGCGGGTTAAGTTGGGAAATATAGGCAAGCAAGCACCGGTCCCGGAATCTTTTAAAAATCTATTGGCACTGTAATTGTAGGCGGTCACACCCATCTACAGGAGATACTCGTCGACGTCCCAATGTAGCGCGTCGTCACCGCTCACGGCTTCTACCCGTCCAACACAGCTCACCAACTGCTCAACTTCCGACGGACACAGCTCTGCGAATGGGAAGAGAATCATGAGGGCTTTGAGAGGAGTTCCTGCCTCCCTCCGCGACACCGCGAACTTTCGCACTCGGGTCAAAACGTCAACGCCATTTGTGTGGCGGTCCGTGGAATGCCTAGAGTAGAGAACGACTGTGTCAACAGTAGAACACAAAGGTATCTCGTCGAGGAAAAATGTGATGTTGGATTCTGCCAGTATCAGCGTTTTGAGGTTTCGAAATTTTCGCAGTCCTTGGATTACATGTTTGGTGGTGGTTTGGAATAGCGGGTGGCGAGCATGGACTGGATAGTGGTCGAAGTAAAGGGTTTCAACAGAGTCAATTTCGATACTTTCGAGGGTATCCGAGAACCCTTCGTGTGAGAAAACGGAGGGAACTTTGTCGGCATACGATATCCTATCGAACGAGATTCCCGCGTGTCCAGGGTTAACGAGCTCGATCCGGAACGTGATGTCATACACATGTAAATGGGCTGCGATTGTGACAGTTCTGATGTCCGAGAGGTAGGATTGGTCTCTGGGAGTGGGGAGGTCGGGAAGCCATGGGTCGGTGCGGTAATACGTGATATCAACCCTCAACACCACCTGACAGGTAGATGGGAGGGAAAGTTTATCGAATAGGCGTAGGCGGTATCTGTCGCAGGGTGATTCGTGGGTGAACGAACGTAGGAGAGGGAGAGAGACGATGTCATCGGAAGGGGGGCTCGCGACCGGGTCATTGCATCTAAAAAAAGGCGACTTCCAACAGAGGGCAACTCCGGAGAAAGTCAAGAAGAATGGCAACCGTCCATTCCACTGAGTGGATGGTGGGGTCATGTGTGAGGTGGAAAGAAGTGAGAAGGGGTGTGCGGAATCGGAGGCGGTCAAAACCGGTAACGACGAATGACGTTAAAGCAGGGAGACATTGTATAGGCCGCTTCGGCGGAAAATTCTCGGGTTCGGTAATCTCCAAGGTCTCCAGCATGGACATAGGTTGAGTCCATAGTTCGTCCAGGAAGCAGTCGTGCATTGCCCACAACATGGCCACCCTGGTGGCGACTCCGTTCAGTGATTCTCTGACGATCTCCGAAGGAGAATAGACGCCCGTGAGATCGACCCTGAGCGGACTCGATTTTGACCTTTCTAAGAAGACCAGCGCACGTTCTTCGTTCTCGAAGTCGAGGTGCGACCAAAGACGAGGGGACGCGAGGAGTGTCGCACGCCAGAGGTGGCAGGCGTGGGTGGCGACGACGAGAGATGCATTGTCCTTGAGATGGGAGGCCACCGTGGCCAGGATTTCGGGTGGGAGGCGGTGGATCCACGAGTTGTGGTAATTGGTCATTCGACGGAAAAATATAACGGCGATGCTTAAGTCGCTGATCGCGGACTTGACCTGGGGACAATGATCAGATAATCAACCTCGCCTACCACAGGATACGAACCAGTGGCAATGGAAAGAGATGTCTAGAGTGGTGGGCCAAATCAGTTGCTGAAGCAAGGGCCACGAGCTGATGGTGGAGGCGTACCCCGAGTCCCCCGCCTGAGCGATTTTGATCTTCAAAGCGTGGCAAAGCTCGGATATCGATAGGTTGAATCCGGGATACTGATTCAAAGCCGTGCCACCTGCGAGCCTTCCTTCCACAGTCATGACGGGGTGGACGGGATCGGTGACGGTGTGCAGAAAGAGACAAGATCTCCTTCCCGAAACGGAAGGCGCCAGCTTGACCCGATGCTCCCTTACATGCGAGGAAGTGGTTACCTAGTTCGCCTACCCGGGCCCGTGCAGCGAGTGCCACCCCTGGTTAATGATCAGCCTGGTTCCGCTGGATATCTTCCTACGCTCAGTGACTCGCCCTCTTTGTACTAGTTGCACGTCGACCATGACAACAAGTTGATGGATTGCAACGTTCACACGGACTCGCCGTGACAGAACTCGGCCAAACCGTTCACATTGGCTACTCGATAACCACGACATGACAACGTACAGGCATGACGACGTACAAGCGGCAAATGTCCAGGAGTACTCGAGGATAAACGAGACGGATAATAGGACTCGGTGGGGATGTATCGATATATCGGGGGCTCTAAAAAAACTGCCTCCGTGTAAGATTACGGTGGCCCAAAGAATACTTGTTGAGCTTGGAGGGTGGGCAGGGGATTTGGGATTGGTCATTCCAACGACAGTAACATGCTAGCGCGCGACAAGCGACTACTAGTGTGGAGTATGGGCAAATGAAACTTTCGTTCTAGAACTTTTTAGAGTCCACCGGCATTGTCCTCGCGGGTGGCGACACCAAGAAGATACTCGTCGACATCCCAACAAACTGCATCACCGCCACCCGAAACTTCTACCCGTCCAACACAGCTCGTCAACCGCTCAAGTTCCAAAGGGCATGGTTGTGCAAATGGGAAGACAAGCGTGAGGGCCCTAAGAGGATACCCCGCCTTCTTCCGTGATACCGCGAGCCCTTCCACTCGATTTACAATGTCAACCCCGCTCGTTCGATCGAGGTGTGTTAAGTAGACAACGAGGGTGTCAACGGTGGGACACAGAGATAGCCCATCAAGGGAGAGCGCGATGTCGCAGTCTATGAGTATTAGCGTTTTGAAGTTTTGAAGTTTTTATAGTGTCCGGGGTATGTATTTGAGGGCGGCCGGGGATAGCCCGTAGGTGGTATGAACCGGATAGCGGTAGAAACACAGCGTTTCAACAGAGCTGGTTTCAATGCCTTCGACGATATCCAAGAAGCCTAGAGGTGAGAAAAGGGAGGGGTGTTCACTATAATGCGATATCTTATCATAAGAGATTGCACAAGCTCGGTTCTGAACGTGATGTGGACCCCATCGGCTTCAGGGTTACGTGAGTGGGCTGAGATCTTGATGGTCCTGATGTCTGAGATGTAGGGTGAATCTCTGGGAAAGGGGAGTGCGCGAATCCATGGAGTAGAGCGGTGCCTTGTGACGTCAATCACCAACGCCACCCGACAGGTAGATGGGAGGGAAAGTCGATCTAATGGCCAAAGCTGGTATTCCTTCCGTCGCGATTTGTGGGTGAACGAGTGTAGGAGAGGGAGAGAAACGACTTCATTGGAGTCATGGTCCATGTCGCAACTAAGGGAAACGACTTCCAACAGCGGGCAGTTCCGAAGAAAGTTGAGGAGAATGCTGGCCTTCCATCCCATGGAACCACTGGAGGGCTCGTGTGTGAGGTGGAAGGAAGTGAGAATGGGGGTGTAGAACCGGAGAGGGTCAATGCCGTGGATGACGAGGGACACTAAGGAGGGGAGATGTGTAGGTTTCTTCGGTGGAAGCTCGTCGAAGTCGACAGTCTCGGAATCGACGATCTCCAAGGCTTCAAGTTTGGGCATGGGCTGATCCAGTAATTCATCCAGGAAGGAGTCGTGTGATGCCTGCAACATGTCCAACCTGCTGGTGATCTTCTTCAACAATTCTCTGACAATCTCTGAGGGATCGCCAAGGCCCATGAGACTGACACAGAGTGGAACCGATTTTGACCTTTCTAGGTACACTAGGGCACGTTCTTCGTTGGTGAGGTGGAGGAACGACCAAAGATGAGGGGAGGAGAGCAGCACCGTGCGCCAGAAGTGACAAACGTGCGTGGCAGCGACGAGAGCCGCATCGTCCCCAAGATGGGAAGTCACCGTGGCCAGGATTTTGGGTGGGAGACGGTGAGTCCATGAGTCGTGGTGATTGATCGTTCGGCGGAGCGATGCGATGATGATGGCTAGGTCGGCCACCATGGACTTGGCCTGGGGCGATGGTCAGATAATTAACCTCGCCTATTGTGTGATACGAACCAGTGGGAGGGGAGAGGAATGTCTAGGGCGGTGAGCTGAATTAGTTATCAGAGGGAAGTGACGCGCGACGGTATGTGTGCACCTGGAGTCCCTTGCCTGCATAACTTTTATCTTTAATGCGTGGCAAAGCTCGGATATCGATAGGTTGGATCCAGGATAGTGATCCAAAACCACGCCATCGTCAAGTCTTTTTTCTACGGCCATGGCGGGGTGGACGGGATTGGTGCTTGAAGGTGTGCGAAGATGTGGGCTCCTTCCCTAAATGGAAGGCACCCCATATGTTCCCTTTGCCACTGGCATGACGGGGCTCGTTGACTCCCCGATGACGACAGCATAGCGGCGTACATAAAAGAGTACTCTGAGACAAATGGGACGGGCGACAGGACAGAACGGGACCCAAGTGGAGGCATCTATTCTAGCTCTAAAAAAACCTACCCACATTCTCCTCGTGGGTGTTGATAGTGACTAGTAAAATACTTGTTGAACTCGGAGGGTGGGTAGGGTGTTGAGATTGGTCATTGAGATGACAGTGGCAGAATAGTACGGCTACTACTACCAACGTGGGGGGTGCGGGTAAACGAACCTCTCATCCTGGAACTTTTTTAGAGTCCGCCGGCACTGCTCTCGTGGGTGGCGGCACTCAGAAGGTACTCGTCGACGTCCCAACAAGCTGCATTACCGCCGCCCAAAATTTCCACCCGTCCAACATAGCTCATCAACCGCTCAAGTTCCAAAGGGCATGGTTGTACAAATGGGAAGACAAGCGTGAGGGCCCTAAGAGGATATCCCGCCCTCTTCCGTGATACCGCGAACTCTTCCACTCGGCATACAACACCAACGTGAGAGGGGCCTGTGAGATGTACAGAGTGGACAACGAGAGTGTCAATGGTGGGACACGAGGATAGACCCTGAAGGCAAAGTGTGACGTCGCAGTCTACGAGTATCAGCGTTTTGAGATTTTGAAATTTGCGCAGTCTCCGGGGTATGTATTTGAGGGTGACTCGGGATAGTGAGTGGGAGGTATGAACCGGATAGTGGTAGAAACAAAGCGTTTCAACAGGGCCGGTTTCAATGCCTTCGACCACATCCAAGAAGCCTAGAGGTGAGAAACAGGAGAGGTATTTGCCATAATACGATATCCTATCAAACGAGATTGCCCTGCGCGCGGAGTTCACAAGTTTGGTCCCGAACGTGACGTGGACTTCATCGGCGTCAGGGCCACCCGAATGAGCTGAGGTCTTGATGGTCCTGATGTCCGAGAGGTAGGTGAGTTTCTGGGAGTGGGGAGGGCTCGAATCCATGGGTTAGAGTGGTGCTCCGTGACGTCAATCACCAACGCCACCCGACAGGTAGATGGGAGGGAAAGTCGATCTAACAGGCAAAGCTGGTATTCATTCCGTGGTGATTTGTGGGTGAACGAGCGTAGGAGAGGGAGAGGAATGACCTCATCAGAGTCGGGGTTCATGTCGCAACTAAGGGAAGCGACTTCCAACAGTGGGCAGTTCCGGAGGAAATTGAGGAGGATGCTGGCCTTCCATCCCATTGAACCATTGCCGGGGTCGTGTGCGAGGTGGAAAGAGGTGAGAATAGGGGCGCGGAACCGGAGAGGGTCAAAACCGGAAATGATGAGGGACGCCAAGGAAGGGAGGTAAGTAGCTTTCTTCGGGGGAAGCTTGCCAGATTCGGTAACCTCCAGGACCTCCAGCATGGGCATGGGCCGAGCCAGGAATTCATCCAGGAAGGGGCCGTGCTCTGCCCGTAACGTGGTCGCCCTGGTGGCAATCTCGTTCAACGATTCTCTGACTATTTCCGAAGGACGGTAGGCATCCATGAGGTCAACGACAAGTGGAACCGATTTTGACCTTTCCAAAAACAGCAGGGCACATTCTTCGTCGATGAAGTCGAGGTGGGACCAGAGACGAGGAGAGGAGAGGAGAGTCGTGCGCCAGAGGTGACAAACGTGCGTGGCAGTGACGAGGGATGTATCATCCTCAAGGTGGGAAGCCACCGTGGCCAGCGTTTCAGGTGGGAGGCGGTGAGTCCATGAGTCGTGGTGATTGACCCTTCGGCGCAGCAATGCGATGATGATGCCTAGGTCGCCCACCACAGATTTGACCTGGGACAATGGTCAGATAATTACTTAACCCAGTCTATTGTGGGATACGAACCAATGAGAGGGGAAAAGATTGTCTGGAGTAGCTGGCTAAATTAGTTATTGGAAAGCGAGGGTTGCGTGGCAGTGCATGTGTACCTCGAGTCCCTTGTATGGGCGAATTTTGCCTTCAACGCGTGGCAAAGTGCGGGTATCGACAGGTCGAATCCAGGATACTGGTCCAAAACCATGCCATCGTCTGACCTTTCTTCCACGGCCATGGCGGACTGGACGAGATTGATGATGGCGAGCGGAGGAGACGTGGGATCCCTCCCAAAATGGAAGGTGCCACTTCCGTTCAGCGCTTCTCATTTCGGCGGAACGCTCATCCCAGTCCCACTCTCGTTACTCCCCCCATGACGCCACCGCCTTCCTAGTGAATGCGTTAGCGGATCTAAACATTTCAACGCAACGGCGGCCTCAACCGGGTTGCCGCGACGGGATCAGGCGGCGAGGTACACACTGGGTTCTATGAACCTCATGACGGTGAGCTGTTTCGCCAGTTACCCCACTCTCCATGTACCAACGCCACTTATCTCGCAGCACCCCGGGACCCCTCCGCATGGAGCATTCTAGGCAACGCGCGGCCGGCCAAGGGGCATATGCAAGCCTGTTTGACTCTAAACTTGGCAGACGTCCTGGCGTCGAGGTGCGATGAATACTTGCCATCCCGCGATTACCTCGAATCATCTACCCCCGTAACTGGGTGTCGCATTCGCGCTTTTCATATCGGCAAAATGTCCTTCCCAGCCCCACCATCGTCACTCCCCCCATGATACGACGCACCCCCTCTTCATAACGGCTTCTGCTTCTAGTCCAGATGTCCAGGTTTTGGGGAGCTAGCAGACCTCAACACTTCGCCGCGACGATGACCCCAACCCGCGGTGGGATCGGGGGTGACGTGTACATTGGGTTCTATGAGCCTCACGGCAGTGAGTGGTTTCACCAGTCGCCCCTCTCTTCGTGTATCAATCCCACTTCTCTTGCAACGCCCAGGGCCCATCTGACTGTACCTTTCTGGACAGTACCCGGCTGGTTGAGGACCCATGCAAGCCTGCAGCGACCCGAAGTTCTGCCCCTAGCCACGACCGCCTCCTTTGGCCGAGACTACGAACACGAACACGCTGAACTGCGACGATCAAGGTCTGATTCTAAAACTGGCAAACACTTGGCGTCGATGTCCAACGAAGGATTGTCGTTGGGCGATGACCTCAAATCGTCGACCCACGGAACCGGATGTCACAGGGTGCCAGCAGTGGGGGTTTACCGAAACAGTTGCGTTTGGTGTTAGTGTGTACGTCGTTACTATTGCGTAACAAAGGCTTCTCTGTGTGTAGGACAGAGGGTGATTTACTGTGTGCCTTGCCTACGAACCATTTACGGCGTGAATTTTCCCCTTCCCCTTTGCCAACGCGTTGTTCTCGAGCAATAGCCACTTGGCCAAAATCCCTACTTCAGCCCCTCGACCACCCTGGGTAATCGCCGCGAACGCTCCAGACGAGTGTTCAGGATTCTCAAACTACACTGCCTGGGGGTAGTTAGCCAACGAATCTCAGGGTTTCTCTCCCCGCTATCGCTTCTGCAGCATTCCTGCGTCTCTCCATTTCCCTCCTGCATTCCCCGCCTTCGTTTGTATCCGCTGTTATTTGATACCAATCAGTGCATCTAGTTGCCTCCCCCTCCGCCTGCCCGGCCGCATGTGTGGCAACTAAGCGCTACTCCCAGTCTATGGTCAATCCAATCCCACTAGATATCCCCCACGGTCATCTTCATTGCAATTGCATGTTCAATGGTCTCGACAACAGGTCTATGGGTGCAACCATACGATCTCAGATCTCAGCGCTCACGAAAAGTTAGCTAGGCAGAATCCGTTGACTCCTTGATAACCACAAAAAGGCGGACAGCAGGCACGACGACGCACAAGGCGGGATGTATTTAGTCTAGGCTCAAAGAAGCCCACCCACATTATGCTCGTGGCGTTTTATAGTAACCAGAGAATGCTTTTGGGACGGGTAGGCGGAGTAGAGGATATCTACCTACATAAGTATAGGCGGCAGATCAGCGTGGCCATTACGGTGACAGGGATGGACTATAGCGTGCGACATACTAGCGTAGGGTGCGAGCAAATCGCTCTCGTCCTAGAACTTTTTTAGAGTCCTGCGGAATTGTCCTTGTGGGTGACGGCACCCAGGAGGTATTCATCGACTTTCCAACAAAATGCATCACCGCCGCCCAAAAACTCTACCCGTCCAACACAACTCCTCAACCGCCCAAGTTCCGACGGATGTAGGTTCACAAATGGGAAGATGAGCGTAAGGACTCTGAGAGGAGTCCCAGCCTTCTTCCGTGATGCCACGAATTCTTCCAATCGGTTTACGACGCCGACTTCAGTGGCGAAATGCATAGAGGAGAAAGCGAGCGTTTCAACGGTGGGACACGAGGATAGACCATTGAGGCAAAGTTTGATGCTGCCGCCTACGAGTATCAACGTTTTGAGGTTTTGGAATTTCCGCAATCCCTGGGTTATGTGTTCAGCAGTGACTTGGGTCAGCCCGTAGGGGGTATGAACTGGATAGTTGGTGAAACACAATGTTTCGATGGAGCCGGTTTCAACGCTCCCGAAGATATCTGAGAAGCCTTGATGCGAGAAAAGGGAAGGGTGTTCGCCATGATACGATATCCTATCGAATGAGATTGCCTTGTGTGTGGAGTTTACAAGCTCGACTTGGAACATGGCGTAGCCTCCATCGGCATCCGGGATATGGGAACGAGCTGCGATCTTGACAGTCTTGATGTCCGAGAGGTAGGATGGATCTCTAGGAGTGGGGAGACCAGGAATCCATGGGTTAGAGCCGTGTGCCGTGACGTCAGCCGCTAGTACCACCTGGCAGGTAGATGGGAGGGAAAGTCGATCGAACAGGTGTAACTGGTAATCGTCAAAGGGCGATTCGTGTGTAAACGAACGCAGGAAGGGGAGAGAAACGACCTCATCGGAGTCGGGGTCCACGTCACAGCTAAAGGAGGCGACTTCCAACAACGGGCAGCTCCGGAGAAAGTCGAGGAGAGTGCTGGCCTTCCATCCCAGGGAATCGTCGGTGGAGCCATATGTGAGGTGGAAAGAGGTGAGAAGAGGGGCGTGGAACCGGAGAGGGTCAAAACCGTAAATGACGAGGGCCGCTAGAGAAGGGAGATCCGTAGGTGTCTCCGATGGAGGCTCACCGGAATCGGTAATCTCCAAGACCTCCAGCATGGGCATGGGGTGAGCCAGTAGTTCATCCAAGAAGGAGCCGTGTGCTGCCCACAACATGGTCACCCTTGCGGCGATCTTCTTCAACGATTCCCTGACACTCTCCAAAGGATATTTGACGCCCGTGATATCGACGGAAACTGGAACCGATTTTGACCTTTCTGAGTATACTAGCGCGCGTTCTTTATTGGCGAAGTCGAGGTGGGACCATAGACGAGGGGAGGAGAGGAGAGTCATGCGCCAGAGGTGACAAACGTGCGTAGCAGTGATGAGAGGCGCATCACCCTCAAAGTGGGAAACCACCTCGACCAGCATTTCGGGAGGGAGGCGGTGAGACCGTGAGTCGTGGTAATTGATTATTTGACGGAGCGGTGCGACGGTGGTGCCTATGTTGCATACGAGGGACCTGACCTGGGGAAACGGTCAGATAATTAACTTCGTAGTACTGTGGGCTACAAACCAGTGGGAGGGGAAAGACATTTCTGGAGTGGTGAGCCGAATTAGGTATTGAAAGCAAGTGACGTGCGGCGGTGTATGCGTACCTCGAGTCTCTCGTCCGAGCAAGTTTCATCTTCAAAGCGTGGCAAAGCTCAGACATTGATAGGTCGGATCCAGGATACTGATCCGAGACCGTCCCACCGTCGGCCCTTCCCTCCACAGTCATGGCGGGCTGGGCGGGGTTGATGGGCGGAGGAGACATGGGCCCAGGATCCTTCCAGGACTTGAAAGGTATAGATACAGAAGAAACAAACTCGGGAGGTGTCGCTTCCGCTCAGCGCGATCAACCCGGGCTACCCTTTTCATCATATCGGCGGAACGCTTGTCCCGGTCCCACCCTCAACCCCACTTCCTTCGCAGCGCCCCAGGACCCCTCCGCATGGATCTTTCTGGGCAACGCACGGTCGGCGAGGGGGTATAAGCAAGCCTTCGCGGGCTGAAGGTTTGTCCAGGGCATGAGATCTGCCTTCGTTGGCCAGGACCGCGGGTGGCGTTCGGCGGTGATCCGACTCGAGGTTTAACGTTTAACGTTAACGTTTAACGTTTATATCCTCTAAACCAGGCAGACGTCCTGGCGTCGAGGTGCGATGAGGACTTGCCATCCCGCGATTATCTCGAATCGTCTACCCATGGAATTGGGTGTCGCATGGTTCCAGTCACGGAGGATTTGCCGTACCTTTAGTGTTAGCAGTGTGTACGTCGTTAACATCACCTAAATATTCAACAACGACCCCTGGGCTATATCACGTCCGCACACCACCCTACGGACGGTTTACAGCGTGAATTCCCTCCTTCCCCTTCGCCGGCGCATCGTCCTCGAGCAACAACCCCACGGTCATCCTCTTTGCAGTTGCGTGTTGGCCCCGGCAACAGGTTTATGGGCGTAACCATACGATCTCAATGATTACACACATTTGCCGTGACAAAGCTGGGCGGAACCCGTTGACCACAACACAACGATGTGCAGGCACTACAGGTTGGCGTTTGCGGTAACCAGAGTATGCTTGTTGAGCTTGGGGGTGGGTAGAGGGTTTAAAACTGGCCATTCCAACGACAGTGCGTGCTATAGCGTGCGACATACTACTAGTATGGGGTGCGGGGAAATGGACCTCTCGTCCCGGGTTTTAGAGCCCACTGGCATTGTCCTTGTGGGTGGTAGCACCCAGGAGGTACTTGTCGACGTCCCAACAAACCGCCTCACGGCCGCTCAAAACTTCTACCCGTCCAACGCAACTCGTCAACCGCTCTAGTTCCAACGGACGTGGTCCTGCGAATGGGAAGACCAGTGTGAGGGCCCTAAGAGGTGATCCCGCCCTTTGTCGTGAGACCGCGAGCTCTTCCACTCGGCGTACAATGTCAACTATGGTCGTGTGATCGAGGTGCGCTGAGTAGACAACGAGGGTGTCAACGATTGGACACGAAGATAGACAATCATGGAAGAGTGTGATGTTGCAGTCCATGAGTATAAGCGTTTTGAGGTTTTGAAATTTACGCAGTCCCTGGGTTACATATTCAGGGGTGACTTGGGGTAGCGTGTGGTGGGTATGAACTGGACAGTGGTAGAAACATAGTGTTTCGATGGAGTCGGTTTCGATACTTCCGAGGACATCCATGAAGCCTTGATGTGAGAAATCGGAAGGGTATTTGCCATAATAAGATATTTTATCGAACGAAATTGTCCTGTGCGTGGAGTTCACAAGCTCGATTTCGAACGTGTAGCGGTCTTCATCGGCGTCCGAGTTAGGTGAATGAGCTGAGATCTTGACCGTCCTGATGCCCGAGAGGTAGGTGAGTCTCTGGGAGTGGGGAGGCCACGAATAATCCATGGGCCAAGGTGGTGCTTCGTGACATCAATCACCAACGCCATCCGACAGGTAGATGGGAGGGAAAGTCGATCTAACAAGCATAGCTGATATTCGTCCCATGGCGGTTCGTGGGTGAATGAACGTAGGAGAGGGAGAGAAACGACGTCTTCGGAGTTGGAATTGGCGTTCAGGATGTGGCAAAAAATGAAGGCGACTTCCAACAATGGGCAGTTCCTTAAAAACTCGAGGAGA
>Ga0307509_10004778_pt1 | contig 19288 bp, 15 predicted proteins | sample 10_EM_MG_FD_202245 | JGI IMG/M metagenome (GOLD analysis project Ga0307509, IMG submission 202245) | Populus trichocarpa ectomycorrhiza microbial communities from riparian zone in the Pacific Northwest, United States - 10_EM | ecosystem: Host-associated > Plants > Roots > Unclassified | place...
ATACTAAAAAAAAACAAAAAAAAAAACGTCTCAACAGGGCATCTTAAATTATCTTCCCAGTGTCGTTTTTATGAGGAATATGGGACATGCAGGGGGGGGGGGAAGAAAGAGGGAACCAATTTACATGACCGAACTTCGCTACACTTAATTCATGAGGTTGATTACTTTCCAAGTTACCGAAACCTGGAACCCCACACACCTTCCACCGGCGGTGACCCATCGGCATGGGTGCATCCTTGGGATTGTGTATGTGACTGACGAGGAGGTGTAATAATCTTATCATAATCCTTGCCGAGCAGCGGCCGGTCGTGATGGGCTTGGTTTGCTGGGGCTTGTGCTCACGTTCGTTCGGTGGTTGAGGAGGTGTGGTGGCGGCAGTCATGGGGTTGCACTCGGGTTTTTGTTTGATTAGGTGGTTGATAGGGCGATTTGATAGAGGGGGACTTTCGGGATGAGGGGGGAGTTGGGATTTTTGTAGGATGATTGGTCTACGAGTTGGGATAATTGGGTATCGTAACCTAGGCAAAAGGTCTTTGTGAAATCGATGAGTGAGCCACGCTTTGGAAAAAGACAACCACTTATCATATTCGGATTTTCTGGACGCGGTGAACATGACTGGGTCGAAGCTTGCTGTATATGTATGTTAGTCCAATAGCATCGAGCTGACAGGGCATAAAGTAAGAAGCTATGGAATAGATTGAAGCACTCAAGTGCTCCCCTCACTCTAGGATGTAAACTAAAATTTCTCTTCTTCGTTCAAACAACATCTAAGAACTTTAAAACCAATAATGCCTGTAACTTAAGATGGAAAATAACTCCTTTGGGGAAGAAGTAACAGATATTGACCTATAGCAGCCCGAGAGATTACCTTACCATAGGCTGTAGTAGGAACTGGTATTCTTCTAGGCACTAGCTCAAGTATTATCCAGGAAGCAAAATATAATGGGCGAGAGGGAGAGCATCGGAGGAATTTGAAACCCTGTTTGACTGTGGGTCTGGTACCTAAATTGAACCCTAAGAAAATACTTGAACCCGTTCTGATAGCGAAGAGAAACCAATATTTTGCTGTCGCGGCGCTTTTAGATAGAGAGCATTTCTGAATGACATTATACTCACTTAGCTGGAAAAAAGGCGACCACCTTAAAACTCTAGAAGTTTCTGATTCTATTCCAAGGATGCCTCAACCCTGACCTGGTAAGGTAGGATTGTGACTTAATGTTGAGAATTTAATGTAATTGGTTGTGGCATGTAGGAAAAGTACCAACTTTGTAGGTATCGTACCAATAGTGGGCCGAAGACACAACAAATACAATCAAAACTCGTCTAACTAATAGCATACGGGGAAGGAAAAAGAAAACAAGCTATGATTTCTGATTTTTAGCCTCTCCCCATTGCTGGACTTCTGATATATATCCAGCTCCACCACTGTTACAGAAGGCACAAAGAGGAGAGGGAGAGAGAGAGGGAAAATAACAATACTTATTCCCAAGGCACTTCAATATTGAGTGTCGAGCTTTATTGGCACTGGCCTGGAGATGAAAAAATCCTGGGACAGACTTAGCGAATTTCTTCAGTTTCTACAGTAAAAAAGGACTACCCATAGCATATGCCGGGAGCGCATTGACAAGAGACCCAGAACTGCAATGTCCGAATAACTTTTAGGGACACAGCTGAGAACGAGAAGATTGCAAAGATAATTGCTTGAAGCGAAGTTGCTTAAGTTAGCCACTCGACACTTGGCGGGTCCCCTGCTCCCTCAGCACATGAAAATTCGAATCTAAAAGGATTTGAATTTACACCTAGGGGCAATTGGTGACAGGCCCTTCACCCGCTACACACTAGGACTTGCGAAATGATATGGAGCTCACAAAACTTGGGCTGAAAAAGGTAACACATGTCCTAATACCCCCCCTCATCTTCTGCCTCTATCTTTCCCCCTTCCTATCATACCCCCTCTCCCCCTCCCTGCCTATAACCCTATCCCTAACTAACTCCTATTCAACCCCTCTACCTTCCCCCTGGGTAACACCCCATACCTCTGCGTTAGGTCAAAAAAGCTGGTCGTACACCTCCACCCAACCCCCCCCCCCCCGTTGCCCAGTTGATTCAACAATCCGAGACACAAGGGCAGCTAACTAAGGGGGACTTGTAGGGGGTTAGGCTGAGGCATGGGAAAGGTGTATGTGCTGTTGTGATTGTTGATCGGGAGGTCAAAGTTTGTGGGTGGGTGGATGAAGGGAAGGAGCGGGAGGGTGTGGGTCACACTATCAAGAAATTATGCTGTGAATAAGATCATAGGCTTTTTTCTTCCCTCCCCATATTTTCCCATCTGCTTGGAGACGGCTTGCTATTCTTGCCGGGGATTATTGCGTTACTGTGCTTGATGGGGGGGATCGATTAATTGGTGGTTAAGCTGGGAGGATTGAATTGATTTACTTTTTCCGGACCCCCCTTTTCCGAGAGCCTTAGTTTTTGTAACAATTCACTGTGACGAAGCTCCAGCTGACCTACTGTATCCACCGCCGGGGGAATCCAACAGCATAGCGATAATACTACCAAGATATGCTACGGGGGACAGCTGTAAGAATCATTCTTACCATTTTCATGTCAAACATGACAAAAGGAGCTCACTTCACTCATCCACCTTTTACCTTCCAAATACACCCACTATCAACCCACGCCTCAAAAGGCCATCTGTCATCCCCACCCTTCACACCGTATCACGATGTTTGTCACCACAACAACCTATGCCGCCGGGAACCGAAGCTCAGTGCGAGTGACAACTTATGAAGCAAATCAGATCAATTCCGTTACTATGTACGTTACCAGTCTGAGGAGCGGACATAATCCATCAAGCCAAGTCAAGCTAAGCCAATCAATTAAGGAATACATGCAAACGAGCAAGTGAGTAAACAGAAATATAATACACCCACCACCAAAGAAACATGCAGAAGGGAGAGGAGAAAGGCAAAACAAAAGGCACAAAACGAGACCAAAAAGGCTCAACAATAATTTTCAAGCAAGAGCGATGTCCCACCAGTAGCCGCCGCCACCCAAACGCTTGTCCAGAATATCTTTCTCTTTGGCTTTTTGCCTTGTTTTGATTTTCCCTGTTGCTGTTGCTGCGAGTTGACTGCCCTACCGGGGGCGGGAGTGGCAAGGGAGGACTTTTCTAGCGCTGGCTTCGCCAGAAGCTCTTCGGCTGGGGTTGGGGGTGATGGGGATCCACGCTTCTTCTCCCAGTTCTCTCGCGCAACCTCTGAGGCTGGCGAGAGGAAAGTTTCGGTGTCGGGTTTTTCAGGAGAGGGGGATTGTGTTGTAGGGGGTTGTTTTTCGGTGATTTCACTCTCTTTTGCTGCTTCTTCTGCTTTTAGTGTCTCTTCCACGACCTTCGGGGCTTCGGTGAATAGTGTCTCTTCGGAGGGTTGCTTGACAGCTTTTTCTGGATTCTCAGTGAATTGGTACTTGTCCTGCCAGGCGTTGTTCGTTTCTATCTCTACGGGATCTTCGGCTGCCGACTTCATCGGTGGTGTGGTGATGACTTCGTGGTGTACTGGTCCAGGCTCGATTTTTTCACCGACGACCTCTGGGTATTTTGCATCCTCAGCGACTTGATCCGAGCGTTTGGCGTCCAACGGCTTGAGTTCGAAATCCTCTCCCGGGGTCCTAGGTTCACGGGTTTCTTGTGGTTCGGTAATTTCCTCAATTGGTTTAATCGTCTCTTGTTCAACGGGTTCGGGATCTCTTTCGATAGGCTTGGTAGCCTCACCGACTAGACTGGAGAACTCCTCGAACACCTTTGGCACCTCCTCGACTACTGGGGATGGCTTCCCGCCGGAGCCGATTTTGTCAGCAATGTCTGTTGCAATTGCATCCAGCCCTTTGGGTGGCGCGGCGTCTTCGAGGGCAGGTTTAGCCTGGAATTCCCGCATCCCTTCGATTTCCTGAAGCATGCCCTGCATTTTCTCATTGGCATCCTCAATGGAGGTACGAACTATGACGCACTCCCTCTCGCCTGCAACGATCTCAAAGCCCAACCTTTGGACAGCACCCCAATAGCCGATAAACTTTTCGGGGGACTGCATGTTTTCTAACACTTTTATCGGGGTGGTGTGTTCAGGCGAGATGGGCGGTAGGGCAAGGGGAAGGGGTGCAAAGTTGAAGTCATTGGTGGATGGATTTCGCGTTAAGACAAAGTATTTTTGCGCCGGGGGGTAGTGTTGGGTCTTATAGATGTCTTCGGCGGTGGGGGTGTCCGTGCCGGACCAATCCCAGTCCTCTTTATTTTCCCTCACAGGGGCTGGTGATTCCTTCTCGGCTTCCATCTTGGCTTCTTGGAGAATCCTCTGACGTTTCATCTCCATCTCGACTTCGGCAGCTCTCTGGCTCTCTAGTCGGAGTTCCTCTCTCCTCTCCTCTCTCCTCTGCATCTCTTTCTTTTCAGCTTCTCTTCTCTCCATCTCCTTCTTTTCAGCCTCTCTTCTCTCAGCCTCTCTTCTCTCGGTCTCCCTCCTTTCAGCCTCTCTCCTGTGGGTTTCCTTCTGTTCCCGCATTATCCTATAGGCCTTAATATCGTGCATGGCACTCTCTTCCTTTTCCTGCTCCTGACGTAGTCTCTCCCATTCTAGAATCATGGCCTCCCTTCTGATATTCCGTTCTCTCTCAACCTCGGTCTCGTACTTGCTCTTTGCTGGACGGCCGGCAGAAGGCCTAACATCGCTAGGGAGGAGTATATCGATGTCGGAGTCGGAGTCAGAGCCGGAATCCGATTCCAGTGAACTCGACTCGGACTTATCACGTGACGGTGGTGACGGGGGTTGTGTCGGCCGGGGAGGCAGTGGCGGAGGGGCCTGTTCAGGATCGGGGTAGGTAGGAGTAGCAGCCGCGACACCGGGTGGCGAGGCAGAGTTTTTCTGCGGAGGGGTAGCACTCTTAGCACCCTGAGGTGGTGATGATGATGAAGAAGAAGCCTCCTGCAGGAGGCCCTCCAAGAACCCGGTCTTCTCTCCATGATCATGCTTCTTCTTATCGACGCCCGGATCCCGGCTGCTCTGTGCCCTGGGTACTCGCTTCAAGGTAATCAAGTCGATTTCACCACCGTCGTCGTGTTCCTCCTCCTGCGTAGCATTAATTAAAACTTTATCACTAACCCAATCTAACCAGCCTAAATAATAAATGGATGGGGAAGGGAAAACTAACCTCAGCAGGCTCGACAACCCAGCCCCTCCCAGGTACGTACTCGCTCCTTCTCTCCGTCCTCTTCCCATTCTGGACCTCGGTCTCCCAACGCTTCCCCCAGACACGAACCGAGCGGGTGAAGCGTGGATGCGCAGCGCGGACCGTACGGGAGAGCATTGTTTTCCTATCTTCAATTTATCTTTTGTGTTGCTATGGTGTCGTGGAGTGAGTGGGTAGGTGAATAAGTGAGCGAGCGAGTGAGTTGTCAAGGTGGGGTTTGTTAAAATGTTATTGGGAGGGTGAGGTAAGGTAGGTAGCTACTCGAGTAGATTGCAGTGCTTTGACAAGCAAGAGAGGAACCCCGCTGCATGGCTGACTGATTGGCTTGGCGATAGTTTACCGCGGTTGTTCGGATGTAGTATTACTTAAGTTATGGCTCGAATTGCAGTAGCATACTCTGTGCTTTCTTTGGTGGCTCAACAGTTGGAGTCTTGGCTGGACAGAGCATTGCAGGGGTAGTCTCGGGAACGGAAGGGAGGAAGGGAGGGGAGGGGAAAAGCTGGGGTTGGGTTGATTGGGATCTAATCCGTCTCATCATGGGCATCGCGGGAACTGACATATTATAATATGGATAGGAGTTGGGTATCATTTATTCTATTTACAATTCATTTAGATCGCCTTAAATGCCAAACCAGGGTCTCGGCTTCAACCCTGTTGCCAACTTCTCCAGCGCTTTTAAAAGTTCCCTGTCCTCCGCGCCCATGGCCTTGACAGCGTCCCCAGCGCCGATAAATGGTTTCATATCTGCTTCACAAATTGTGCCTGGAGGGGGTACCTCCCCTGTTTCAAAATACCTACGGACGTACTTGGCTGTACATAGCGATGGTGCGGATATCGAACAGTGTCCTTCAGAGTTTTGCTCTAGCACGGTTGATCCGGGGAAGCGTTTAGACATGGTACGCGCACTAAGATACACTGGTCAGCACTGATAGGCAGGAAAAGAATGAGGGAGAATACTTTATGATTGGAGTAACCGGATCCCTACTATTCCCAACAAACAACATCGGGGTGCTGGTGTTCCCAGTATACGGCCCCGAGAAGGTCAATCCCTTGGGACGGAATGTCCAATTGGTACAGGCAAGCCTAAGCCTCGCCCACACACCTCCGAACACCTTCGACTGCGAGGTCAATTCTCTAAGGTACTCGCCAAACGCTCCTCTATCGTCTGGCACTGGTGCGCCATCAGAACATGCGATCGCAAGACTTACTTCACCGCCGGTATTTGGTATCATCTTTGAGCTTCCGGGGCAGTCGCATTCAAAGCCTGCGCGAGCGATCGCTAGGTATTCCCTCCCGTTGCCGGACTCGAGGGCAGCGAGGATCTGGGCCACGATTGGGAATGCGCCTAACGGTGAGTAGAGGGAGCCGAAGAGGAGGTTGCGGACGTCTGATTCTGTGATTATTTCTGGGGCGTCGGTGGTCGATTGAGAGGAAGGGATGGGAAGTGGTTCTGCTGAGAGTTTTTGGAGGAGGTTGTGTAGGCGGATGGTTATGTCCTCGGGTGTCAGGCCGGTGTGGAAAGCGCATCTCAGAGAGCCGGCCTGGGAGCAGTATGTCGAGAAACTGGCGAGGACTTTGTCTGTGTCTTGGAGGTTGGCTTTCCAGCTCGTAGAGTAGTAGTCTTCCGTATCGCAGATCCCTGTTCGTCCCAGTGAGCCCCGCACTTCCCCTCTTCCCGCAGAGCTAACAGAATGGGAGTAGTTACCATCGACGACAATCCTCTCAACCCTCTCGGGAAACATCGCAGCAAACGTACTCCCAAGCACGCTCCCATAACTGAGACCCCAATACTGCAACCCTCTCCCTCTCGCCCCACTCAATCCCCAAAGCCTCTCCGAAATCTCTAGCATGTCCCTAGCCACCGATGCAGTATTGACATACCCACCCTTCTCCGCCCCTGCCACTGTTCCGCAACTCTCGGACAGAGCTTTAAACCGTGAGTACGTTTCCGCAACTTCACTCCCACCGGCAAGAACCTTCCCGCCATCCTTTTCACTGAAAACCCTCCTCTGCAGTGCATCCTCAAAGCAGGAAAATGTGGGGGTCGTATTATTCACACCGCGAGGGTCGAAGCCGACGATGGAGTAGTGTCTACCGATGACCTGTTGGAGTATTTTGCCGTATAGTTGGAGCATGTATACCCCAGAACCGCCGGGACCGCCAGGGTTGATGAGGACAGGGCCGCCGTAGGGTTTGCTGGTGTCGGTAGCTTCGAGGATTGTGATTGCGATTGCAGCAGTATGATTTGGAGAGGGGTTGGTGTAGTCTAGCGGGACGGCCAGGCGAGCACATTTGTAGCCGTTGAAGCAGGGGTAGAGTTTAATGTCTTTGGTCGGGGTAATCTGTGGTCGCTCGTTAGTTCGCTACCTTTTAGAAATGTTAAACTCATAGTGGGAGTGGGGAGAACATACATCCCCCCAGCTATAATCCCCCTTCGCCGACTCCTTCCCACCAAATATGGCTTCGCTATGTTTTGCATGGCAGGCGCACAGGAGCAGTAACACTAGAAACGTTATAAGAAACGTCTTGGTCGACTTGGAGAGTCCCCGCGAATAGGGCTTGTTAGAAGGACTGTAGCCTTTGCCCTCCGAGCCCATTCCGTCCGACAACAATCCGAGCTTTTCCGTCGAGCTGTGGGACATCTTATCTACAGCGTAGCTTTTTTCGAGTGTGGAGTAGGGTAAGACGAGAAGAAGAGGGTTTAGGAATTTTGTAGACAAGGGAAATTAAACTCTGGGAAGAGCAAGAAGGTTCTGTCTGTTCCATCTCACTAGACTCGGCGTTGTTGCCTTGGGGGGAGGGGGTTATAGTACGGGTATCATGTCGCATGGCGGAGCTTATTCCGTACACTGCAACTGCGCTTGACGTTGGAAGAAAGCCAGGTGAACCCTCTAACCAATCCGCCGCAGTTGCTTCACGATACTGGCACTGCTCTCAGGGTGGCCGAAGTGGCCTATGATATGTTACAAGTTAATTACACGCCGTTTTCCTCGGGCACCGATGCCCTCGGGCCTTGGGCTACCCCCTCCTAGTACTCGTACTGTTGGTAGGGTACTGGTACTTGTACAAGTACAAGTACCTGGAGTAGTTTAGCCTCGATTTTGGAAATACGGTAGTGGTGGGGTGCAAGGGTTACCTGTGCCGGTAGTGCCGGATACGTAACAACTAATTATACCAATACCGGTAGTATCTTGCTACCGGTATTTCACTAGTCGGCTATTTGGCACAACAAAGCGATTGTGTTCGATTGCCCAATCTGGCTTGTCTTGGGAGAGCTCCAGAGTGCTTTTTTGCCCATTAGTTTACTCTTTTGTGGATATGATTGAACCCTGGTTGCCTGTAGATCATCATCTCTCGCACCCAATTAATGTGTCCAATTAATCTTAATACTGTCGGAGGACCTATCGTGGGGTGACTGACAAATGGCGCAACCGTCAAACACACTAACTAGACTAGGGCTATACTAAATGGCAGGTATCATAATATAATCTCGTCCTCACTAAACAAAACATAAGAATATATAGAATATAAGGAAGTCATCTTGCCCATTCCATTGTTCTCCACCACATCCATTTCTCTCCATGTCTAACCCCATTTGCCTGCATACTTTTATACCGGTGGTAAAGGAAAGACATGACCACAAACCGTCTCCGTCAATCCTTTGGTCCGCTTCCAACTTCAGGATAAGTGAAGTCACCAAAGACATTCTGTAATACTTCATCGTGCTTTCCCGTTTACATCCACTCTCACATCTTTGTCCGTCAACTAACTTATCCACTTCCGTCAACTCTAACAAATACAAGCGCCACGAATCACGGGTCGCAGCTCATGCACCAAGAATTATGACAACACGCCATCTGGCCCACCCCGGCCCTAGCCGCGGTCATGACCATGATGGTAACCTCATTAGACCTGATAGTCCCACTCTTTGTAGCCTTATACTTGTGCACACCAGCCCTCTCAAACCTTATAGCAGCTTTACCTTGAGCATTTGTAGTGGCCTTAGGATCGGTAGCCCCCGCAACCATCGTGGCACTTTCAATCGGCCTTCTATGCTTCCCATTGACCACAGTGAAAACCACCTCTTCATTTGGCAGAGCACTCGTTTTATCCGCTCTCGCCTCCAGGAAGGCGGTAGCGCCAAACGCGCCAAACGCAACGAGTACTTGGTCGTCCGCAGCAACCTGAGTTTGACACCCCCCCTTCTCGACAAAATTGTATCCGACGAGGAGTCCCCAGGACCCATCATTCCCCGGTGGGTCGCCGTGAATGGAAGTGACGAAGTAGTCCCGGGTTCCATTATAATATTTGCCGTCCCAGGGGGACACTGCGTCGTCGATCGCGCTTATGATGGTAGCCCCGGGGGTGGCGTGTGCGCCATTGTTTGTGCCGTCGCACTCGTGGGTCCCGCCCGAGGGTGTGGTGACTATGTGCCCTGTTGTGAGGATAGTGTCTTCGAAGATGGTTTTTTCGGAGCCCTCTATGCGAAGGAAGACCCTTGTCCAATAGGCGTTTGCTTGGAGGGAGGAGTTTAGGAGGGTAGAGGTTAGGATTAGAAGGATGGTTCGAGTGATGTTTGTGGAGAGACGCATGGCTATTGGACTAGAGTGAATGAATAGTAATGGGAGAATGGTGGTGGATTACTTTACTGGGCCGGGGGGGGATTCGCTGGGTTTTAAGTATCCTTCTAACCACCCCATTCCAAGCGTGCCAAATTAGAGTACTTACTACATTGCACTACCACCCCCCTAGCAAAAATTATATGAAATCAAGTTGGAGCAGAAAATACCCCCCCCCTCCTCCCCGGGGGGAAAGAACCAACCAACTAGCCAGTACCAAGTCTCGTGTTCTGTTGAACAACTCTATGACTTTTTTTCACTGCGGAAGTTGCTCGTCAGGTTATGAAATCTTCTACATCATAACTATAGTCAAGCTTAGAGGAGAACTCATTGCGTTGGAGAATTTAGAGGGGCAATTGGTTTGGGAATTTTGGTGGGACTGGATAATACGATTGCATAGTGAGATATTTAGTTAGAGAGTGATTGACTGTGATTATGGGAGGATGGTGTATCCTGGAAACCTAACCCTGGAATAGACAGTAATATGCGAGTTTTTGTTGTAGTGTGGTGCTTTTGTGTTACTTTGCTAGCCGGTTCCCTGTGCGATGACTTGAGTTCGATATTCGCCTATTGGTCTGATATCTCAAACTGCGGGGTTTGGGTAGAATTGGAAATTCTGGGGGAGGGTTTTTGTCGCACAATTATTTGCTCACTCTGAGACATGACTCTGGAGCCAAAATGCGGCCCGGAATTAGGCAGAAAGCTACTTGGGATTGATTGCCAATCAATTGCCTTGTCGATATATTGATCGGTGGATCTCCAAAGTCAAGTACACAGACTCCATAAGGAGAAACTCTAATTACTCCATAAGTTAGCTGCTTTCAATTCATGCGCAGTCCAAGATCACAAAGAGTTTAATGGATACGCTGGCACTGTACGAGTCCGGGCTGTAACCCCAACTCTATATACCCCCAAAGAAAAGCCCGATTAGGCCTATTTCCTCGAGATCCTTCTGCGAAGTTAGCAGCCCCATCGGCAAATCAGAATTCTTCCACGAAATGGTTCACACGCAGCCCAGCAGATGCGCTTCCTATGCACCCTTTCGGACACTGTTTAGATCGCCAACCTACTGCTATAACTATGCTAGGGGTCCCAAAAAGTCTGGCGCACCATTTTATACAGTATGAAGATAAAGCTAGATAAGGAAGTTCGAGTGATATCTGGTGATGGTTTTTGGTGGCTGCAAAATGTCGTGCGCTTTCCGAAAGGAGAAGCGGTATGTGATACAGCGCCCGAAATGCCTTTACACCCGACTATTTGTGGTGGGGTGGTGCTTGTGAACACTGTAGCTATTGCATACCGCCCCGGTCCGTGCGGAAGGATCGAAACTTGGCATGCGCAGTACTCGAGTAGGGGTTGGGTTCACAAGGGTCAACCCCACTACTTGGGGGTGTAGGTGGGTGATCGGACAGCCAGGGGTTAGGGAGGCCGGTGCAGAAGATTGTGCTCAGATGAGACTTTGTTAGAGCAGCCTGGTATCTCCATTCGAGGAAGGAGAGGCCCTTGCCCCCTGGGCCAGAAGGTAAAGTTTTGATCGATCATCTCAACTTTTCTTATACAATATACCAGCCGCTAGATTTCAAGAGTGGTTGCTCAATTGATCAGTGCATTTAAATAAATTAAATAGAAAATTATTAAGAGAAACATAAGGAAAGAAATAAAAACTAAATGAGTTGCTAGTAGGATTAAAAAAAAAAAAAGAGTATAGTTAAACCTGGCTATCACGGAACTCAATAATATGGATACCTTGCTGCTTTATATGAAATGCTATGAATTCACAAATATTGACAGAAAAAGCCAACCCGCTGTCCTAGATCACCCGCCGCTCTAGATAGATTCTTTAGATTTTTGTCATCCGGCATAGTGAGATGGACTGTAAATGCGCAGAAGGAAAAAAGCCAGAAAGAAAGGAGAAAGAGAAAGGATAGAGTAGCTAATATATTGTATGACCACCTTTGGCCTTATAAACTGCTCTGATTCTATCAGGCATAGTATTGACAATTTACTTGCAATCTTCATCTGAAATAGAAACCCAAGCCCCCCAAACAGCTTCCTCCATAGTGCGAACTGTAGTGGGGTGCTCAGGTAAGCGATAAAGGTAGTCTTTTATCCAGCGCCAAATTTCCTCGATAGGATTCAAGTCTGGTGAGGAGGGGGGCCAGGCCGGTAGGGAGTGGGGTAATGTGTTGCTCTTCAAAGGCAGCAACTGTAGCATGAGCAGAATGAGGAGAAGCATTGTCTTCCATGCAATAAAAATGGCTCCCATAGTATTCTTTCTCATCCTCAAAGATAGATATAATGCAGGGAATAAGAATGTGGCAAATGGTTAGGCTGGAGCTAATCTCAAAGTCTTGCAAGATAACTCAGGCCGATAATCTTTATCGTAGATGGAGATTTGTCTAAGAAGGTTCAAGTCAAGTATGTGTATAAAGTATGTAGAGTGATTAAAGATTTTTCTAGCATAAAACTTGTAATATTGATAAGATCTCTTCTCCGGTGCTTGATGGTTTTGCTAAAGTGTAGGAGGTACTCCAATATTTGTATGCCACTTCTGAGAGTTTGTGGGCTTCATCTAACTCTCAAACGAACTAAGTATCTGCTATCTAAATCCAATCTTATCAAAAGTGCAAATACCTTTTGACCCCAAGAACTGATTGGCCTATCAACAAAGCTCTGGCTGTAACGATCCTAGCCTGTGGTGGTTATTTATACAACAGGTAACGAATCACTTACAGGAGGATCTTGAACTATCTTATAGTTCTCATTCGTACTTAGACTATCTTATAGTCTTTGTTCGTACTTAGACTATCCTATAGTCTCTTCGTTCGTGATCTTTGTCTTCTGCGACAAAGATGTAGGAGGTCCCTTGTCTTACAAGGTTGTGGTTGCTCTGATGCTAAGAGCTAGGTTGCTTGCATACAAGCGAGAGGTAAAGATAAAGGTTTAGAGTAAAGTATATTGTAGGAAAGTACTTAGATGGTTGTGTGAAGAGCTCTAACTATTGTGATTTTTATTTTTATTTTTATTTTTTTAAATTATATGTTAATTGTTTCTACAGTACAAGAAATGACATGCATCTTATCAATATGGCCAAAACAAAACCGGAAATCAAATAATAAACCACAAAAGAAATAATCGTAACAGTTTTCCCCCAACATGACCAATATGTGTCGCAGAATAGCCTAAGCTAATAATGGAAATATATGGACTGCGGACCGAGCTCAAGGACTCGGGGCAGGCAGGAAAGCGGGAGAAAGGATAGGGTTGGGTGACGGATGGTAAAGGGAGGGGGGGAGTGGTGGTAAGGCGTATAAACTCAGCAAGGCTAATTAGCATTTGCTGGACCGACCAGATTGGGGCCTCTCGACCAATATCCGAGACCCCCTGCAGGAGGCGGGATCTCTGCCTTGCCGATGAGGGGCAGAACAGGATGGCATGCTCTAAAGATTGGGGGGCAACAGAGAAGTGAGGGCAGGTTGTGTCGGGATAGGGATTCTCCCAAGAGGTGTGCACCGCCAGGTAGCTCTTGCCTGACCGCATTTGGTGGATCCTGCCGGCGACGAACTTGCCAAGCCCAATAAAGGGATGAGGACAGACAGCCGTGGTGTATAGGTAGTATTCGGGTGTAGGGTCGGAGCCCTAGTCTACGAGGAAGTGTTTTTTGGCCGAGGCTTTGAGTCTCTTGTAGGAGGGGATGAGCGGGGGGGCGGGGGGGAGATAGTCCGCAAGGTAGAGGGAGATTGAAGGGAGAGTGATAACATCTGAGATGAGGGGAGCAGCCATGAATGCCAGGGCAGTGATTGCGTTGTGCTGGTACCTGGGGTTTCTGGCCTTGCCCGGCGGACAGTCCCAAGGAAGATTGACGAAGAGGTAGGTGTTAGGCATACCGGAAGGCTTAGCCTTCCCTTAGTGAATAAAGACCTATAGTTACCCTACCTTAGGATTCTGAGTTCAAAAGGACAAGCCAACACCCCCCTCCCGGACCAGCGTTGGGACGGCGCTACATCGGCAGACGCCGCCGTAGTTGGGCCCCCTCACCAAAGACAAGGTCATTGGAGCCCTCCTCGTAACCCCGTATACGTCACGGCCGTCTGTCCGACCGGATCCCGTTCGCAGGATATATGAGGGAAGACCTTTGGCGAGCTTATGCAAGTGGTTCGAGCCAAATCGGCCAACGTCGCATAAGGTTACTGAGCACTAAAGATGAGAGTCGCGAAAGTGGTCACTAAGTAACAGGATGTTTTCACGGACAATGGTTAGGCAACACATTCTACACTCCATGCTCTCGCGATGAAAGCCGCAGAAGTGAATGGTGTTGTCGGATGAGGTAGTTTGAGAAATCAGGCTTACCCGCACTCACACACGTCAATAGTATCCATAGGATGCTGACGGAACTCTACAATAACGATATGACTATGGAAGGATAATGGCTATTGGTGTGATTATTGTAATAGGTCTATCTTATGCCTCGCAGATGTCGGTTGCAGAATATGTCTGCAATGCTGAGAGGTTCGATAAACAAAGCTGGCCCCTTTGTTGGTTCGATCATGGAGACCATTCTGCGTATGCAAATGGTAAGCAAGACTCCATGCCGACGAAGATGGATTGTAACCAATGGACTGATGTGTGGGAGCACCGTCAGGTAATTTCATGGTGTTGTGATTCGGAAGTCGAAGTGAGATAACAGAATTGTCAGGGTCAAATGATGTTTGCACTTTTATACGAAGCTGGAGTTTGTTAGTAGGTACTTAGTTAGTATGAAAACTAGATGTAGCCCGCGACCACCCAGACGCGGCATATAAATATCGAGGTGCCTTCCGAGCTATTTGAACATTATCAAGCAACGGAGAAGAGATCTTATTAATATAAGTTTTTCCGCTAGAAAAATCTTTATCACTACTTACCTCTATTTTGAATCATTGAGCCTTCCTAGACAATCTCCGTCTACGATTAAGATTATCGGCCTGAGTTATCTCGCAAGACTTTGAGATAGGCTCCCGCCTAACAGTAGGGTTTGTCGGTGATCGTTGTCTGTTGGAGGCGTTTAGCCCGGAAAGGGGAGAAGGTGGGAACAGGTCGCGGAAGCCGTGCTGTAGCTGAGTTGACCTCCGGGGGGAACAAATGAGCCTGAGGCTGGCTAGGTGGCGTTGGTGGCGAACCAAACAGGGAAGAGGGGGAAGGCGTGCCTCCCAGTAGAGACAAACAGAGTTCGTAGTCGAAAGACCGTTGGTGATCTACCTGCAGACCCATCGCCAGAAGGCGGACATCAGATCCATAATAGTGGGGGGGGTTGCCATACAGCTGAGCTATACAGGGGAATGGGGGCAAGCAGGGACTTCGCGAGGGGGAGGCAGAGGTGTGGGGGAAGACCGATCCTAGGAGGCGAGTGGCGTCTGACCGTGGCAAACGTAGCATTAGCGAGGGAGAGCTGGCGAGAAAGGTGGGCCCTGGGGTTGAAGGATAGAGTACAGAGGAAGCCGAGCCACCTCAAGCAAGCGTGGGGGTAAAAGACTTGTCCCTCGAGGTGTACCTGAAGCCGGCAGGGAGCCTCATGCTCCCTGGGGTTTCTCCATGGGATGAGTTCTGTTTTAGGAATGGAAAAGGAGATGTTGCACAGGGATGCTCTCTGACTGAGGGTGGAAAGGCCTTCTGGAGGAGGTGGACGTTCGTTTTGTAGTAGGGGGACGCAACCATGAGGGCGAAGTTGTGCACATAACAGATGGTCAGACCATTGGGAATGTTGGTATGGAGAGAGGGCACATATATGACAAACAGAAGGGGCGAGATGGGGGAGCCTTGCAGGACCATGACTGAAACCGGTTGGAAGGTGTGTGGAGAACCTTGGAAGGCGAGGCAGCAGGAGCGGTGTAACAACCCTATGATAGGTAGCTACAATAACTACCACCTTTGTAACCGCTTCCTGTGGGGTAGCGGTGTGCAAAGGGATATCGGTATTGACTCTAACCAAACCGGTGGTATAAACGAGATCAAGTACCGGAGACGCCAACAAGTAATTGAATAGGCTTTATTACTTTTATCGAAACTACTAAGAGAAGGCCAAGTGCTGTAGGCCTGTGCGAAGCACAAAGATTCTCGAATCGAATGGAATAGAAAAATAACTGTTCAACCAAGTATATTGAAAACTGTGTCTGTCGAAGTCTGATCTCTAAGTCTGGAGAGATACAGGTCTTTAAATACACTTGGGATAATCCATCTCGCATCAATCATATCCAAATCTTAAGGCATCAAACGATACCTAACCCATAAACAATCCAACAATAAACAAGGCTTAGGAACTTCCGGAGTTGGTATCCTAAAACAATACAAGTATCAAATAACAAGGCTTACGAGTCTCCTGAGCTCGTATCCTAAAACAAAACATAAAACAAATAACAAGGCATACAAGTCTCCTGAACTCGTATCCTGAAATAAATACATAAAACAAATCCATACCCAAACTAGTAACCTGTCCCGGTTACAACCTTAGCCCAAATGGTATACCAAGAGGTAGCCGAAGGTGGTATGGTCTAGTATACATTGTATACAAGAATGCTGGTTGGCCTAAGGGCAAGGCCTAGGAAACAGTAGAGTAGCCTTGGACACTCTATTAGGTAGGGTAACCTTTCGGGAGAACATTAGCATAAGGTCAAGAGAATTATAGAAATGTTACACAGATCTCCAAGACGACTTTTGTGGTCGACTGGAGGACTTCCGGAGTGATTAATGGCATAAGAGGGCAAAGTTACCCTACCTTGAAAATTTGGCCATTATGCCCATAGATCTCAGTTACCCTACTGAAGGATCCAAGTTACCCTACCTTCGGTAACGGGGGCACCCTGTAGAGAGGTGAACTCTAATGTTGCGACCGCACCAAACACTCAAAGTAGAAGATAAAGATGAGATAAAATAGTTCAGAAGAATCAAGGGTAAAACTTAATATAGTTAAGCACGAACCTTCACTCAATTGAGTTCTCTCGAGGAAAAGTTGGTTGTCGAAGTAGAAGACCAAACGCTTAAACTTAAGTAGATATCAGATTGAAGCCTTTGACATTCACCACTACTCTGACCTTGTGCGAGTACCCTGTCCTGCTTAGGGCTGTCTGGGGTCTACCCTCCATCAGGAAATATCCTGCTAGAAGTACCGGACCAACTCAGGTACACTTAACTCCGTCAATAGGATATGAGTTTCTGCAATGCATCTCCAATACAATGGCAGGTGGAAAAACTCTTCATATTGAAGTCATACCAGTGGCTAACTGTTATGACAACAACCGGAGTCAATACCTAGGTGGTGGACTCACTGGCCCAGTGGTAGTTTCGTCTATATAAGCCATGCAGTCCATCATTTAATCTACGTGACTATCCTATGTGATAGATTGACATGCAAGCTCCACCGGTGAGTTGTAGCCGAGGGTTGGCTAAGTGGGCGCTACCCATAGCCAGCCTCTCGGGACATACTCTACCGTGATAAGACTCATACCTCTAGAGTCCAATAACAACCCATAGTAATGCTACAAATCAAGGGGAGAAGGTCCCGGCTGGTTACTGAGGTATTTGATCCCAAAAGCTCCCTGGTCTCCTTAGACTACCTAAGTACCACTAGGAAGACTACCCTACTACCCGTAGGCTAAGATAGACTTGTAGGTGCCGGAGAGACCATATATGGGTGACCCCCATTTTGGCGGTTACGCATACTCCCCTTATATATCCTGCGAACGACATTTAGTTGGACGGATGGTGACGACTTATACCGTGTTACGGCAGCTGCTCTAATGACCTCTTTTAACTACCAAACGAGCAACTACACACCCGTCAGCCTATGAAGTGCCGTTCCAACGCTGGGGCCAGAAATGGGTGTTAGCAAAACCCGCCCAAGTTCAATAGTATGTTCGGGCCACCCTTATACAGGCGTGGGGCCTCCCAGCGCAGATGCATGTGTGCTCAAGAACATCTAAGAGCCCATAGAATGTGAGGCAATCGACCTCTAAGTTCTAGGATGACTTTGCCGGTGAAGGTAGGGTAACTTGGACTGCTCAGTAGGGTAACTGGGGTCTATGGGCATAATGACCAAATTCCCAAGGTAGGGTAACTTTGCCCTCTTATGCCATTAACCACTCCAGAGGTCCTCCAGTTGACCACAAATGTCGTCGCGGAGGTCTGTGTAACATTCCCATGATTCTCTTGACCTTATGTGAATGTTCTCCCGAAAGGTTACCCTGCCTTATAGAGTACCCAAGGCTACTCAACCATTCCCTAGACTTAGTCCTAGGTTAACCAGCTATTTGTATACGAGACCATACCACCTCTGGTTACCACTTGGTATACCCTTTGGGCTAAGGTGGTAGTTATTGTAACTACGTATCGTAGGGTCGTTACACCGGCAGACTGTACAAGTAGACAAACGCCGCAAACCTCTACCGCAGCCCTTCAAAACAGGATCCAGAGTCCTTGTTATAGGAAGCCCTTACACTGCCTCTCCTGGACGATCCAAGAAGTTAGAACCTCGATGGTTTGGACCATTCAAAGTCCTAGCACATGACGAAGATGCAAACAACTACAAACTCGAACTACCCGGTTACATGGCCAGACAGAAGGCATATTTTCAGATCTCCTCCCTCAAAGCCTACAATGAGAACGATTCCGATTGGTTTGCATCCAGAAGAATGCACAAACCTGCCCCTATCCTTATCGATAATGTAGATCAATAGGAAGGAGAGCAGATACTCGATTACAGATGCCAGACAACAGAGACGAATTCCTGGTGTACTGGTGTAACGGGGGCACCCTATAGAGAGGTGAACTTTAAGGTTGCGACCGCACCAAACACTCAACGTAGAAGATAAAGATGAGGTAAATAATTCAAAAGAATCCAACGGTAAAACTTAATATAGTTAACCTCGAAGCTTCACTCAATTGAGTTCTCTCGAGGAACAGTTGGTTGTCGAAGTAGAATGCCAAACACTTAAACTTAAGTAGATATCAGATTGAAGCCTTTGACATTCACTACTACTCCGACCTTGTGTGAGTACCCTGTCCTGCTCAGGGCTGTCCGGGGTCTACAATCCTTCAGGAATTATCCTGCCTGAAGTACCGGACCAACTCGGGTATACTTAACTCCGTCAATAGGATATGAGTTTTTGCAATGCATCTCCAATACAACGGCAGGTGGAAAAACTCTTCCTATTGAAGTTATACAAGTGGCTATGTAACGGGTGCACCCTATAGAGAGGTGAACTCTAAGGTTGCGACCGCACCAAAACTCAAAGTAGAAGATAAAGATAAAGTAAATAATTCACGAAGAATCAAAACGGTTAAACTTAATATCGTTAAGCTGAAAGCTTCACTCAATTAGTTCTCTCGAGGAAAAGTTGGTTATCGAAGTAGAATGCCAAACGCTTAAACTTAAGTAGATATCAGATTTAAGCCTTTGA
>Ga0307509_10004779_pt1 | contig 19286 bp, 19 predicted proteins | sample 10_EM_MG_FD_202245 | JGI IMG/M metagenome (GOLD analysis project Ga0307509, IMG submission 202245) | Populus trichocarpa ectomycorrhiza microbial communities from riparian zone in the Pacific Northwest, United States - 10_EM | ecosystem: Host-associated > Plants > Roots > Unclassified | place...
GATAGGAGAGGTCACAGGAAGGCAAATTGTCGAAGGCCCAGAGGAGGAGCTTATCGTGGAGATCGGAATTCACAGAACACAAGAAATCGTCCAGAGGAGGTTTCAACTTGGCATGAAACTGGCAATAAACTGTGATTTCTGGAAATCGATGGGGATGCTTATTGTGTGTGTGTGCCAGTCACGGGCTATCATTCGTAATCTGACGTAGGCTCACGTGTGATCTTTGTTCGCTCGGGGATGTTGTTTCGTTTGGCCGCTGGATTATGTTTCTTGGCGTAAGCTTCCCTGGGTGTTCATATCGAATCTTTAAATCATCGAGGCTATTCTTTTTACGTTTACGTTTTGTCACCCGCCTTCTTGCATCTAGTGGCTGGCACCTTCCGGGATCTATTTTAATGGTTATCTGAAAGTCTGAGAAGGGCTGTCTTAGATAGCTGGTGGTGTGAAGGATCCTGGGCGCTGGGAAGTAGACCATACGCTATCGCATGCCTTGGTCTGCGGCTTGTTGGGGCTATTGAGTTTCGTTAGGTAGGAAAACTCAATGGTTAAGCTTGTTCTACTGTTCCACAGTGGTTAATGTTAGGATATCCATCCCTTCAGTAGTGGATGCTCCTTGCGTTTGATAAATACTAATTAGTGGTGGGTGCTAGCGATGAATTATACTACTAGGGGTGTGTTGACTCGCCTGGTAGGTACCTAATAGCGGGGCAAGAGTGGATTAGGAAGCGTGTAAACAAACAATTGGGGGTCTCTCTGGTCCCTTTCGCTCATTGGGCTCTCGGTAGTTGATGCCCCTATCACAATAGTTGCCTCTTTCCGAGCTCCCGGGAGGGTTTGGGGTGCCACAAAATTGGGAAGCAGCTAGACAGCTCATCGTGGCTGCCACTACTACACGGATGGTTTACCAGTGTTAGTACTTGTACCCCCACCGAGCGATATTTGTCGAGATATTATATGAGGAAATTCGGTATCGCTACCATAACAGGGATAGGGAATTGGTTTTTCCGGAAAAAGGTGTGAGGGAGGAGGGTAGAGGGTTCCGGTATTGAGGGGAAAAAATACTTGGAAGGATTTTTTTTTTTTCCCCTGCCAACTTTTTAACTTTTTACCCAGATCATCGGATCTGGATGCCGGCATATTTAGGCGTTCACTATCTACCGGTAAGGGAGTGCACGAATGCTCCAAGGGTGAGTACCTGGCGGAATCGGTATGCCTATGGGAGAGCTATTTCTGTGAGATTTCTATGATATTATCCCCTGAAATACGGCACATACCGCATTCTCCGCCATTGATGTCTTCGCAGATTCACTACGGCAAAGCCATTTGCTTCGGTTAGCCCCAAGGTTAAAAAGGCTAAACTCCCTTTTCGACTAGCAGGGGCAGATCTTTCGTGGGCTGGGTAGGATATCGCTATCTAGTCCAGGGCGCTCCTTCCGAGAGAGAACATCCGCAGGCTTTTCCCCAGGCAAAAAAGACTGGCTAACTCAGATGCAGACCTCCTGTGAGATCCCTGAACGATTGAGCTGCCGCGTTGTCTTATTATGCTACACAGAGGTCCGCAGACGGCAGCTGTGGGTAGGGTGGTGATCTCCTGCTGGGGAAGTGAGGGTGGCTATTAGATGTTAGCGGGGCACATTTTCTCTTGGTGAGTTCTGACGCTTCACCGTATAGAGCCTGCGAGTCGGCCAAATGGTTGGAGGGATGTCATCGCGGCAGTAGAGAGGTTTGGGGAGTGGTAGTGCCTATAGCCTCGAGATTTGATGTGTAATTTATTCCCTGGACTTCGAGAACTTTAGGTCAGATTCCGTACCAGTATGGTCATAAGGAGGGGGTGTCGGCTGGAGATGGAATTTATTGCTTGGAGCGGAGAGATAATTCCTAAAACTGCCCTCCTTTAGCTCAAAGGGGTGGTGGGGTGCTGAGATCAAGAGGGCCAAGGCAGGAATGATTGCAGAGCGAGGTCTACGATACCCCACTTTTCTTTCCATTTCATATAGCCGAGATCGAAAAGCCCCTCGCGGAGCACATTGATGGCCTTATCTCCTATTGGCACCTCACCGCAATTCTTCCACGAAAACAATAGGATTTTAAGCGGCATGCTGATGAACATCTGAGTCACAAGCTCCATGATTGCTAAAAATCCTTTTTCCTATAACCACATTTTTTCCTTCCTCTTGCCCTCCGGAAATAAAATCATGCACAGAATCGGCTGACTGGGTGTACATTCCCGAAGGAATAATCGGTTACATGCCCTGGCTCCGAGTAAGTATGCCCTCGAGTGAGCCGTGGTGAATCTTGGCGACCGTTGTATCGCTGTGGACGCTCTCCCATAGGCCCGCTATCCAGAGATTTGCTGCCAAATTACTGATATCTAGGACATGCGGTGGCGATATCATACTCGGTTGTCGGTTGCGCAAAAGCTCTGCGAAAATTGAAGACTGGAAGCTAGAAGGACGAGGTGGGGATTATCTGAGACTAACTCGTGAAACAAGCTTTCCAAGAGCTGCGCGTGGGGTACCACAGGTGTTACGTGACAAGCTTCCAAGTGCTCATCCGGTGTATCGGTGTTTCTCTCGAAGCGCTGAGGGAATATATGGAACGGGCAACTAGAGGGTCGATCGCGGCTCAGATACACACCCCAGGGTCCCGCAACTCCACATTTTTCAAGTGCCGAGCCATTGTTGCAAAACGTGTGATTTATCTGAGGGGGCTACGGCACTATTTACCAGAATCCCACCGGAAGAGATAATGGTTACCACTAAAACTTTAGAGTGCTGGCAGTTACGGTAGGTATGGGTGGTAAAACAAAGCTTCCTGGATCATGGCCATGCCGAGCGCTGTTCCCCGTTTCCTTTGAGACCTGAACCAGAATGCCAGGACTGCCAGCTCTACCAGCAACCGGTGCTCTGGAGAAATTACGATTACAACTCAATTTCAAGACTGTCAGCAACCCAGGGCGCGCGCACGCTTACCTTCGGATATCGGCAGGAGCTATTTGCTTTTTCTTCTTTCTTCCGGTAATTGGAGACGATGCATTATCTTCTTAATTGTTGGGTGGGAAAAGCTTAGCCCGACGCGCCTTGAAGAGCGCATCACGAGGGGAGGAGAAGGAGGCGGATAATGTGTGTGATTATGTACTCGAGTGCTCGAGGAGAAAGAAAGGGAGAGTACCGGCGAGAGCAGTCTCAGATTTCTTGTATCGCGATTTGCCTACCAAAGTCAGGGTCAATGGAATCGGCCACTATGAGTACAATCTGGATACGATAGTTGGTGTGCGTTACGGGGGCGCCTTGTGATACAGTGCTGTTTTTGGAGCACGGTTTTGGGACTCTTTGCGTGTATTGCTGGAGTTGTGTCTGGAAAAAGCTTAGCTGGGGTACCGTATTACGATGAACGGAAGTAGTCTCTCTGCGGGTAGCGGCCTTTGGGAGCGAAGGAGCCATTCCGGCTCACAAAATGTTCCTCCCTTGCTCCAACATCAATGGCATGTGGGGTGCGGGATTTGATACTGGCTGGGCTGAAATACCCTGCTGTGTTCACCTTTTGTCGCCCTCTTCCCCGGATGGGGTACGGGTAAGCCTGGTACTGGTATCTGGCCCAATGCAATGCGTGGGAAGAATAAAAGGGACCGCATACTCGAGTACAGATACCGTACCCCCCAAAGCGCTGGTATGCACTTATTTCTGGAGGGGCACAAGGGCATCACTGGACATAGTCTACGGCATTGCGAAAATCTGGGGCTAGGCCCGGGATTGGATGCTTGAAAGGGTGGGCAGAGGGAGCAGTGTTTTCCGAGGTTTACCTTACCAGGGAATATATTGGAAGGTGTTGGGACCTCTCGGATGAGATTCGCCGGGGTTGGAGGAGCGGGAGTAATAATGGTAGGAAGGGCTATAGCGTAATAATGGATGGTGTGAATTTGGGTGCGGGATTTTCTCGACAACCAGGTTGCCGATAAGTACTCGAGTACTGCTGGGAGGTTTGGGCTGTACTGAACACTGGGCATAAATCTTAAGCTCGGACGAGGAAGATGAGGAGGCTAGGATTAAACTCTATCGTATTCCCCAGGGATCTCTCCCCGCACAGACAGTGGGAGGAAATCTGTTGGCGGCGGCGACAGCAGCAACCCTACAAGTGCATATTAGCCAGCCAAATTATCTACCGTATCATTCCTAGAATCACGCAGTGTTTGTGATATGCGCTGCTGTTACTTATGCAATAGTATGAACACGAGCGACCGATTATAAGCTTGCGTGTCGCCTGTCCTTGTCCTTGTACCCTCGCAGTCAAGGATAGTGGTATAAAGCGAAGCACCTGTATGGCAGGTTGAGGTATGAACCCTAATCAGTCGTATTGCGTGGGGGGAGACGGGGAGCAGTAGAGAGCAAACTTGGTCTATTGGATAAGGGATTGATATACCGTTTTATCTTGATTACTATCGCAGGGCCTTATGAGTGCTCTACCGTACTTGAACTAGGCGGCACCGGCGGGGCACCGAGAGGATATCATAAATGCAAAGTACGGTAAACAGTAAAGAAGAGGCGAGCTTCCTGGTTGACTCGACTGATTGACTTTGTAGACTTATATAATGCCTGTACCGTGAGTTACGGAAGGTTGTTCCACACAGAGGAGTAAGGCAGGAAGTGAAGCATGGAGTGGAATTGTATAAATTCATACAGAAATTAAATTTAAGCTCACATCCACACAGTCGGAGACAGCAGCCCTGCACTGGCCTCCGAAGCAGAATAGTACGGTGGGCCTCAATTTTCTACTCTGGGCCCCTGTATTGCGTCTGGCCTGGGTATTCTTAGGTATCAAGAGATCAAGGATAATAAAAGGGACAAATCTCTTTCACTCGATTTCTCCTTTTCTCTCCTCTTCCCCATCGCCATCATCATCACCTCCTCACACATACCCCGCCCCCGCCCTTTCACTTCACTTCACCTTCACTTCCTTTCGCTCTTGGAATATCTCTTTTTTCTCTCTCTCTTCAGCTCAAAAATCAACATATCATATCGGCTCTGATTCTCATTTTCCCCAGAGCCGAAGATAGCGAACGCACGGATGCTATGACCCTTGTATACATCGTCATCAGAACAACTTAGCGTCCGAAGGCTTGTTTATTTTCTACCTGCTTTTCTGTCTGCTGCTGTACCCGTTTAGCCCCTCTTTACCCCATTTCTGAGTTTTTCTAGAGGCACAATTCTTCCTTTCGAGGAGTTCTTCATCGGCTCAGTAGGCGGGAGTGGCCTTGGCTTTGGGCGAAAGGTACTAGGGAAATAGTAGTTTCAATTCACGGGACTTGATACAATTTTTACAAATACCCTTTCCCTTCCCCCCTTTACAGGCTTAACGGCACGGTAGCGACGGGTGGTGGCAACCGTTTGTTAGGTTACAGCGGAGAATATCCCCGTCCGTTCACCTTAATAAACAGCGAAGAGCCTCCTTTCACACAAGCTTCTGTTTGCCCCACTTGCTGCTTTTCTTTCTTTCTTTCTTTCTTTTTTTCTTCTTCTTTGCTTTTCTCTTCCTTCGATCTGGCTCTGGTTCTGGCTGCGTCTCTTCTCACATCCTTCTTTCCATCATACCCGCTGCGCTGCGCTACAACTCCACGCCTCCTCTCTACACGCTCACATCGAAGATATCGCATCTGTCACAATTGCTGTGGAATCCAACCTGGTGAGTTTTTTTTTTTTTTAAACAGAAAACTCGCTTCTTATTTGTTTCTTGATTTTTGTTGAGTCTTCGGTGTGATTCATTGTCAGCACAAGTTTGTGGTTGACGAGATGTAACCTTTTTTTTCTCCTGTTGTCTCGCTTGGCCTTATACCGTCACCGGTCTGGGGTTGTTGGGTAAGCGTTATTATTAGTTGATGGGAATTTGTCGCTTTCAAATTATGCCCCCCAAAGGGGCAAACTGGCTGCTGGTTTGCACAATGTTTTCGTGTCCTCATGTTATTTTCTCTTTTCTTCTTTTTCTTCAGCTATCCCTTTTGTTCTGCCCAACCCTTTAAAAACAAACCCTACACCGCTCTCTCTCACCTCTCCCCTCTTATCCATCAATCTTCCTCTCGATCGCGTACTAAAGCCAGACGATCTAAAAAGAATAGTCACACTCCGCCTGCAGCTCACCGCACAAACCCCTGCATTTACCCCTCCCAGCGGAATATTTACCCCTCGTCTCCCCACCACTTCTGGAAAACGTCCGCAAAACACCCACATCTCAAGGAAAAAAAAGAGGTGTCATGACGTCTGTTCTACCTGCTACGGCTCCGAGCATGCAGAGCGCTCCTATATCCCAGACGCATCCCTACACCTGTAATACATGTCAGGTCGCTTTTCGCAATCATGATCAGCAGCGCACTCACTACCACACCGACTGGCAGTATGTACACTCTTTCGGTGGCGATTTTCGCGCGGGACAATATTAATCAGCTAAACTGTGCTATAGTCAATACAATTTGAAGCGGAAGGTTGCTTCTCTTCCGCCGCTTTCCTCCGAAACTTTCGCCGAGAAGGTCCTCACCGCCCAGGCTTCGACACGACTGGAACGGGAACGCGCTTCTTTCGAGAAAATTTGCAAGGCATGTAATAAGACGTATTATTCTGAAAACGCTTACGCGAACCACGTGGGATCCCAGCGGCATCGGCAGAACATTACGAACATGGACTTGACCGTTCTCCGAGCGGGTGGAGGTAACGGGCGATCCCGAGTCAGCGAGAAGGACGAAACCGGTAGTGTTATTAGCAGCACGTTTTCGCTTGGGGACCCGGTTGAAGTGTTAGAAGGAGATAAGGAGAAGGAAAAGGCGATTTCTGACGCAGAGTTCGTGGGTATGGTGCACATCTTGAAGGTTGCCGAAGGGGCTGGGAATGGCTCTCCTGCGTCTTCGACTGATACCGTCACCTCGCTCTCGAATGGTGACGCGCCTAAGGCCTCTACAGAAAAATCAGAGGATTTGCCACAGTTACCGATCGAGGCGTGCCTATTTTGCACATACGTTTCTCCGTCGCTACCGCTTAATGTGTCACACATGACTAAGGCACACGGCCTATTTATTCCGGAGCGTGGTTACCTTGCCGACCTGGAAGGTCTAATCCGGTATCTTGGCCAAAAGCTCGTCCTTGGAAATCAGTGCCTGTACTGTAATAAGACTAAGGGAGGTCTTGAAGGAATCAGAACACATATGAAGGATAAGGGCCACACTATGCTCGGCTTCGAGACAGAATCGCAGCAAATCGAATTGGGTCAGTTCTATGACTTCACTTCCACGTATAGTGACGTCTCGGACGACGGGACCGCCGAAGAGCATAGTAAGCGCGGACTGAAGCCACCTGTTCTTATCCGGAAGGAAGGTGAACCGGAGGATGAGGGTTGGGAAGGAGCCGATGATGGTGAGGGATGGGAAACCGATTCTAGTGCTAGTTCTCTTGATTCCCAGGACCTTTGTGCCGTCCCTCTCGACCATAAGGGTCATCACCACAAGAAACACTCGGAAACTAGACACCACATGACCGACGGCTGGCATTCTCATGCTCACTCCCACGCCCATTCCCATGCGATCTACCACGATGACTACGAGTTATATCTTCCTTCTGGACGCGCCGTTGGTCATCGTTCCCTCGCCCGTTACTATCGGCAGAATCTCCGCGATCATCCTCTTCAAACTCGCGAAGTTCGTCGTATTGCTGACACACAGTACCCTCACTCTGATGCTACTGAAGTAGTCTCTGATGACGATGACGACGACGACGACGATGAAGGTGGCGTGATTGTTGATACTCGAGAAGAGCGCCGTAGAAACGCTATTTCCCGTGCGAACGGTGGTCTAGGCATGCTTGGTGTCTCCTTGGCTAAGAAGCGCGAGGTCCACGAGCAGGAGAAGCGCTCTAGAGATCTTGAGAATCGTGGACGTAGGAGGCAGGAGTGGGGTGTCAACCGCAAGGCGAACATGCAGAAGCATTATAGAGATCCACTGTTACAGTAGTTTTTCTCTTTTTTCTTCTCGTCTGGCGAAGGTTTCTATTCTGATACATATTACCATGGCTACCCTTTTTTTTCTCCCTTTCTTTTTTCCTAATTTCTGTCGGGTGAGGCTGTTGCATATGTTTAGTTTGTTTAGTCCTTGTACAACTGTCTGATGGTTTCTCTTATGACAGAAAAGTTTCTTTTGTGGCTTCTTTTCCTTTTCTGTTATCTGGGGCTTAGCCGTTGGATAGGGGTCGGGTTGGGCTGGGGAATGACTGAATAGTTTGCGAAAGGAAGTTAGGCAATTGAATGGGGAATGAAATAATAACACATTGTGGTGCTGCTGGTGGCTTGCGGTGCTCTGTCTACTTTATTGATGCAATGCCTTTTGCTGTTTCTTGTTGGCATTGGTCTCGTTGGGGGCCTGGCTTTTGGAGGGTTGATGTGGCGATTGTAGTTGTGCAGATAGGGGTGAGGTTTCATGAGGTCTCACTCGGCGAATAGTTTCCCTAATGTGTTGGGCGGTGGAAAGGGTGGCCGCAGTGTTAAATGGAGAAACAGTTGGTAGTTCAATTCTACCACCTCCCTCATGCATCGGCTTTGCCTGCACCTTTACCGTGCTTCCTGTTCTCTTGACGGTATAATAGTTGGATAGAGTAGCCGAATAGATCAGGGGGATCTCCCCCGCTTCCTCCCTCCCTTGCGAACTCGTGCCTGTGCCGCTGAGCTTGTTATGCTGGAACACCAATATTATACGCTACGGCTCCATTCCCTTAACCACCCTAGCGGCTCTAATACTCCGATGCTGCGGGTCTTGCTATACCCGGACGCTGCTGCAATGGAACCTGCATACCCATGGTCATGCTTCAACACGAATTACAACCCTCCCCGCCGAGTGCTACCAAACAAAAACACTTGAGAAGAATAATGATCAGGGGCGGTGATATGAGATAAACTTTTAGGAGGCGTGGGTAGTTGAACGGAAGGAGAGAAAAAAAAAAAGAAAGGGGTATTCGTCGACCTTCGGGGGAGGAACGCTACCTAGCACATTGGAGGGAGATAATAAGTATTGAGAGGGGGAGTAGAAGTGATTACCTGGTGAAATTAGTTGAAGGAATGGATACTTTCCGTGTATGGGGCGGGGGGCGGGGGGGGGTGGAAGGAAGTATTTGGAAATTTTTGGAATTTTGGAGGTATTATTTTTGGGTTTTTGGGTTTGTGTAGTGTGCTGGTGGTTTTTTTTTTAGAGTGGAGTGTGTTTTCTTATATTGGTAGTATGTACATACTGTGCTGGGGATTTGATTTGATTTGACTTTGGGGTTTGTGGTGGGGTGGCTTGGTGTAGCGGTGGATAGATGGATTGGCTTAGCCGGATGATCCTGCTGGAATCGGATTAGTATCGACTAGTTCTTTAGCTATTAGACCATCGGAACTAGTTGATAATAACATCTCCCCTTTTGAATTTTACAAAGTGTGATCTTCCTTATACGGGAGATTTTTCTCGAGAAGGGCCTGGTTGAGATATCATGCGCTGCAGCTCCTACATATAATTGTTATGATCACACTTTTATTAGAGCCCGTTCTCTAGCCTTTACGGTGCTCTGTATCTATATCTCCCCTGAGGATCGATATTAGGGTAGAGGCCACCCCCGGCCCTTGTTAGAAAAACGGGGGGGGTGGTTCGCCGGGGGGGGTTTTTTTTGATCCCTGACTATATCTTCTTGGCGGGGATTCGGTGCCTGCTTCGAATTAGTATCATACTGACCAGTTCCTCAGCTATTAGACCATCGGAAATGGTCGATAGTAACCTCCCCTGCTCTTCGAATTTTGAGTGCAATCTTCTTCTTTGAATCAATTTTGGCTAATAATTGCTCAAAAGAAATCCCTTTTGCATGAATGTATAGTATTATACTTTGTTGTCTCAGGGAGAGGTTCTATATCACAGTCCGACTCCCGGCTAGACATGAGCTGTTCCCTCTTCCCGTTCCGTGTATATTCTCCTTCTCTAGTACTCGAGTATTACGTAGCCGATTTAGTATAGGTCTTGTTTCTGTTTGGTATATAGTGTGATGAATTGTGGGTGGGGTTGTGTTTAGCTGCCGGCCATGCCTCGACGTCGTGATTGTTCGGATCTTTGAAGAGAAAAGTAATACATTCGCAGTAAGGGAAATAGAGGACCTGATACGAGTGGTAATAAGGATGATTGTAAAAGGAAGGGGGGAGGTTTGGTGTTTTTGTCGAGCCTGGCGTATCAATGTCGTCGATTTCAAAAGCTGGGCAGGCGCCTCTGCCTACCTTGAAGACTGGAAAGGCGGGCGGGACAAAAGGTGTTGGTGATGTCTACGCGGGGGGGGGGGTGGTAATTTCTTGAGCGGAGAAGGGGATTAATAGTTGAGGCATGAATAAGGTAGCCAGATAGGTTTCCGCTGGAATTTGTGTTTGGGCGCCGTCGCAATATTTTCTCACACCCGCTTGGGTCGTCGTTTCTCTTCCTGTAACTTTCCTTTACCCCCCTTTTATTTCTTCTAACTTAGACTCTTTTGTCCAGCAATGGTCAACAAAATCTCTCTTTCTGCGTGATTCCTCTGGCCGTGAACCCAATCCCCTCTCACTAAATCGGTGATGCGTCATTTAATATCACTCGGACCTGAAAGGGTTTCGACCCTAACTTTACATGGCGCACTGAGCCGTGCAGTACGATAACTTTTCCTAGGCACATTAGACGCTGTTAACCTAGCTAGCAGGAAAATCCTTCAGATATTGAAGGGGTATCGGAGGGAGGGAGGGAGGGAGGGTTTATACATTTCGTCCTGAGGAAGAAAGCGCAATGTAGGTTACTAAATTTACAGATAACCTCCGGAGTTGGGGATAAGGATATGACGGATCCAACTCGACTCCTCGTTATATGATACCTAACCATCCTTCAATCTCTCCGGATTAGCGACCGGGAGTCTACTTTTTATGTGGAAACTCAATTGGTCAGCGCTCGGGGCAATATTACCGACTCCTATGGAGAGGGACACTATTCCCTGGCATCAAATTTTGTAGTGCAGATACAGCTCTCCGTTGTTGCACCTTATAGCTATAATCGCGATACATTATTGAATTGTTTTACGATGCTGGGGCACGGAATTATTCGAACACATATTCTCTAGAATGGAGGGGAGTTTTGCATGATTAGCTGGGGAGGTTATACGTTCGTGAGGACCGACCAGGACATCGGATGGAATGCCCGGGGAAGGAGGGAATTGTGGTGGGTTAAGGGAGACTATGGCATGGAAATTATGCGTGAGCTGATATTGGATAGCCGCTCGAATGTTTCTGGAAAGTTGGGGTATGATAGAGGATATGCTCGAAAAGCTTGCTGTGCGCCAAGGGATGCGGGTAGGGATATCGAGAATTTGAGCCCTTGTGTGACGAGAATAAGCAGAGATTACAATAAATGAAGGTCTTTCGAGTATAAATGGCACTCCGAGCCTAGAACGGGGGTTATTTTCATAGTTAAATAGTTCTTAACTAGATTGGTTTTCAATGAAGAGCATGACTAAACCATGTGAGCAGCTTCCTAGTCTCGCGTTCAGGTTCACATCTGGGGGGTGGTGATATACAATCGTGATCTCCATTAAACAATGCCCATAGGGGACACAGACTCCGATCATACTGTACTGTAGTTAATAGATAGCTTGAACATCGCTTTTCACTAGTGCCGGGAATGCTTGCACTTGATAGTATTTTATCTGTATTTAAGACTCCCACATCTATACTTTGGAAAAGAATTGGAGAAAGAACAACTAGAAAACGACAATAAAAGTGAATGTGATGGAAATTTCGGTCATAGGGGGAGGTCCCGAGGCCGTAGCAGCGCCACCACCCTAGCGTGGTCGTGCCTAGCAGCCCACCAGAGTGCCGTTCGGCCGTTATTATCATGCTTGTCGGGGTTGACGTCGTCCCGTCTGAGTAGTAGTTGCACCACCCCCTCGTGCCCATTCTCAGCAGCAAATATGAGTGATGTTTTACCGTTTTTATCTGGTGTATCGAGGTTGACGTCGTCCCGTTCGAGTATCATTTTCACTATTCCCTCGTACCCTTTCCGAGAAGCACAACTGAGTGGTGTTTCGCCGTAGTTATCTGGTTTATTGGGGTTGACGTCGTCCCGTTCGAGTAATATATTCACTACTCCCTCTTGCCCGCTCAAAGTAGCAACATTGAGTGGTGTTCGACCGCAGATATCTTGTTTGTTGGGATTGACGTCGCCCCGTTCGAGAAGTATTTCCACCACACGGTCGTGTCCTTCCAAAGCAGCATAATACAGCGGTGTTTGGCCGTCCCTATCTTGTTTGTTGGGGTCGACGTCGTCTTGTTCGAGTAGTATTTTCACCACCCCCTCCTGCCCACTCCAAGCAGCAAAACAGAGTGGTGTTCGGTCGCCAAAATCTGGCTTGTCGGGGTTGACGTCCTCCCGTTCGAGAAGCATTTTCACTACTCCCTCGCACCCATTCGAAGCGGCACAAGAGAGTGGTGTTCCTCCGTCGTTATCCGGTTTGTCAGGGTTGACGTTGTCCCGTTCGAGTAGTATTTTCACCACTCCCTCGTGCCCGTTCCAAGCAGCACAACCGAGTGGCCCTCTGCCGCTGCGATCCGGTCTCTCGGGGTTGACGTCGTTCCGTTCGAGTATCATTCCCACCACGCCCTCGTGTCCTTCCAGAGCAGCATAAAAAAGTGGCGTTCGGCCGTTGTTATCTGGTTTGTCGGGGTTGACGTCTTCGCGTTCGAGCAGCGTTTTCACCACCCCGTCTTGCCCACGCCCAGCAGCACAAGAGAGTGGTGTTTTGCCGTGGACATTTCGCTTGTCCGGGTTAACATCACACCGTCCGAGTAGTATTTTCACCACTTCCTCGTGCCCATTCATAGCAGCACAGCAGAGTGGTGTTCGGCCGCCATCATCCTGCCTGTCCGGGTTGACGTCGCCCCGTTCAAGTAACATTTTCACCATTCCATCGTGGCCATTCTCAGCAGCCCACAAGAGAGGTGTATTGCCCACACAGTCTTTTTGGTTGATATCACAACCTTCCACCTGTACTAGACCAGCTGCAATCTCAACAATTCCGAAGGCGGATGCACAATGTAGACTACTGAATAGGGAGGGTTTATTGGAAGCAAGAGAGAATGAGTACGGTTTCTGTGCTCGCAAGAAGACTCTGGTGGATATGTGGTTATTGTAGTTATCAAATAGCTTCCGCGCAAGAAGTTTCGCACGATCCGAGAGATCCCTTTTTGCATGCATTCCCCAATATAGAGAACAGTATTCGAGAAAGGGCATTCCCTGGGGGTCTGGAGAGGGATTGGCCGAAAGAACCTGGTGGGAATTTAGATAACTTAGGCAGGTTTCTGCCATTGTAGAGTGAACTGTACTAAAGAGCTCGGGATGAACCCGGAGGTACTCCTCAAGCGTAAAGTGGATTAACCGGGCTGTGGAAGCCTCCTTGTCTACCGAAACGAGCCCTTGGCAACAGGTCAGCAATGTCCCTACCGAAGGAACATTGTTGGTATTGAAGTTTGGAGACCCTATTTCGACCGCCAAAGAGTGACACAACTCATCGATCTTCAAAGGCCGCTCCGAGTGAGAGATCCACATCAGAGCGGCCATGCCGATCCTCGCCTTCTCTCCACCCTGCTCCTTTATCCGACTGAGCGTTGCTTCGTAAGCGTCCCCCAAACCTAAGCCATCGGTCATTGTGTCGAGCCTTTGTCGCCTGCGGTGGATTGTGGGTTCTTGCAGGATCGCATCGATATTCAACGAGACTAGGAGGAATCTGAATATCTGTTAGTGGGTATCTTGAACTTCACCAGTGTTTCTACTTCTACCTACATTTCCGAAATATCTTCAGGAATTTTCTTCAGGATGTCTGCCTCCAGACTACTGTCCATCGCATCTGGTGTTGTGTCATCGGCCAGCCTGCTATGAAGATATCTGATGATGTCATCTTTCTTGGGGGTGATAAGTATGGTGGTTACTCTTCCGGAAAGGCGGTTTCCAATTTCAGTCCGAATATGTGGTCTCCCAGTCACGAGTATTCGAGTATCCGGGGACTTCTGGAGGATGTGTTTTAACGAGTTAAGAAGCTTAACACGATCACCAGCTGCACATTCATCTAGAGCATCTATGCATATGAATGTGCGCTTTTTGGAAGATGTAGTCTGTATCATCTTTAAAATATCGGAGAGTAGGGGCCCCCGTCCACCAATGACTTTTTTCTGGCCCTCATAGTCTCGTACTATTTCCTCCGGCACCTTTTCCAGTCCACCCACAACCTGTTTGAGCAGGGCGCCCAGCGTGTTCGTCGGTGACTGCTCCTTTTTGGCGGCAAAGTCAAAGTAAAAACATGCGACGGCGATGTTTTGTCCTATGGCCTGATTGCACAGGTTGTCTATCACCAGTGAACTAACATCGTGTTAGCACTTGCCCTCTTCCACTTCTTTGGGTTCATCCTTATTACCTAATAAATGTCTTGCCAGTTCCCGGATCCCCGTAGCAAAACAAAACTGCGTTATTGGATTCGCTTCCCTCACTACCGGCATACCAGCTTCTGAATTCCTTGGTTTGTAGGAGCCATTCTCCTACATTTTCGACTCGACGGTCTCGGATGTCCTGATGCCGTAGTTTGGGATCGAGTGGGGATAGCCAGGCCAGGATATTAGGTAGGTCGTCGGACACTGAGAAGCTAATATTCGTGTTGAAGGAGCCGATATTATTGTTGAATAATTGTGACATTTTCTGTTTTTTTGCTGGTTAGGATATTGTGCTAGCTGTGGATGATGGTTGACGGGTGTAGTCATCTGCTAGATTTCCGAAGGGTTGAAGAGAGCGGGGTTTTTTGTGGAACCTCTCGAACGCCTCACGGTGGTCCGAGAAAGCCCAGAATTTGAGCCCAGAATTCCCTTCCTGTGCTCATCGCCTTGTTGCCAATGCGGCGCCTCTTTAAGTGTTACAAGTATCTTCCAGTATGGTGCTGTATACTCGAGTAAGTTAGTGCTTTAGCAAAAGTAATACTTGGTGGCCAGTGTGTCGCTAAAATAACATTTTTTACAGCGCTAGAACCCGACCACCTGCTCAGTAAATCAGTTCTTGGTGAAATAGTACCGTACTTCTGGGCATTCTAGCCGTAATACCGGTATTGCAATATCTGCAATATTGGATGAACTGTGGAATATGAAATTAGCCATTTTCTAAACTTGTATTTTTTTCCGTGGGCACCCATAAAAGTTCTTGGCGCTTACATCTAGTTTTAGGACAGGCTATTTGAATTGGGGGGGGCTGTCCATAAAACAAAGGAATTCGTTAGAGAAATGTGAATTCTGGACTTGCTGGGTATTTAGCCATCTATTGATTTAATTTTTTTTACTTGGCTAAGAGGTGGGCCTTGGAAATCAGGATTCTAGCGACTCCGAATTTCAGCTCTTTTGGGGTGCTTTCAGCGGTACGATCGTACTCGTGTCAACCAGAGATGACTTTTGTCCGTGAACTATGATAGAGCACGAATTTTGCACTTCAGTAAACGAACTCCCGAGAGCCTGTTCAGCTGAATCGGCTAGTTTGGTAAGTTACGCATTTTAGTACACCGGGTCTTATAAAATGGATTGATTCTACTTCTACATACCGCCCAGCCCCATCCCTAAGTACCGTTGCGCAGTTCCTAGCGATGTTGACATTTGTCCGTGGACAAAATTGACCGCGCACCAAGAAAGACTTTCGCCATGACAACGCCATCTTTCCCTGGCTACTATCATCAAAACAAAACAAATTTACAAGTTGGAAATGCAGATATAGTTATATTATAGAAGAATACATGGTAGAAATTGATCTAGAAAAGTTTGTCCAGATGGAACTGTATTGGAAGTGGGCGCGTTGCCTTGCTATTGATCTTGAGTGCGCGGTTAATTTTGTCCACGGGCAATACGAGCCGGATAGCTCTTTCCGGAACCTTCTATCGTACAGTGCCAGGTTCTGTGAAGATAAGATTTGTACTGCACTGTGCTGTACCCACAAGAAAGAAAAGGCTCAACTCTCCTTCGTTATGTTTACACACCCGAGCACTATCACCTCCGGGTATTCAACCTTAACTAGTTTTCGCCACGTTTTCCTCGGTTGTTATATAACGTGGTCATAACTTAGACCGTCACTCTTCCAAGTTTAGAGTTCGAAGTTGAATATATCAGAAGGAGAAGAATTGATCGGGAAAGGGGTTTTACGGAGGGGAGTCAGTGGAGGTTAAATATAACTAAGGGGCTGTTTGGCACGGCTACATTTGAGTGGTAAACCCACTCAAACTGCAGTTCCAGTGGTTTTTCCTCTCAAACCGCAGTTTGAGTGGGTTGGTGTGTTTGGCCGAACTCTGTTTCAAACAGTGGTTTCCAAAATTTTGGAAACTGTAGTTTGGGAACAACACTTCTGTAAGTTAAGATTGGGTTATTAAATTATATTATAACATAGGGTACTGCTTACTATCATCGTATGAACTTCACTTTACTGGAAATTAACCTCTTTTACCAATTACTTAATTTCTCTTTTTCCACCTAAGGTGTTTGGCAACGCAAACCACTCAGTCGCTGTGCAAACAGCCCCTAAGAAACGTGGATCGGCCATGGTAGCGGCAGCGAAACACGATCGGTGACAGAGACTTCTTGGCAACCGGATTATTTGCTCACCACAAGTAACGGATGACCCACCACTCCCATCAACGCCACTCCCACTCCTACCACTCCCGCCAACAGTTACCAATTTTCTGCCACCAGCACCACCCAAGGGAAAAAGAAAAGGCTTCCGCTATGCCGAGTTTGGTTTCCCTTCATTGGGGCCTGCGTGGGGGGTTTCATCCCAAGTTTGCAATGTGCAAACCCAACTGCATCCCCAGCAAAACATGGAGCAGTCTAGAGGCCGCTGGGGGGGGGGGAATGATGTGGGTGTTTTTGATGCGGTTGTTGTTGCTAGGACATCCATCAGAACAATTGAGGGTCTCATACCCGACGCCAGAGAAAGCAACACCCAAGTTGCCAAAGTCGAGAAACCTTTTGTTTGAAAGCAAGATAAAGAAACCCTTGTTGGCAACACTAGGGGACTCGATCTGGCCAATATTGCTGTAACATGTATACATGTTCCGGTAACTGTATACAGGAGCGCAGTGCAGGATTTCCTATGTTTAGTTTGATTACATTGCTTAGTTTGATTATTTTACAGCCCTGGAGCTATATTAAGGCCCGGCAGCTTGTGTTAAGTTTAGTTTTGCATGTTTATTGTTTTATTTAGGATCACAAGTGAAGCAAAGGTCATGTAGGCTGACGATAGCATTGAGGCAGTGTTATGACTCTTAGGTTTCATGTGGGATCACAGGACATGCAGGGCAAGGTGCACTACCCAGTAATAATTGTGGTTGCAGGATATCTGATTATCGCTGTGGAGGAACTCTTGTATTTAAACTTATCTCCTGGCTAGTAGGAGAATGGCAGACTTCAGCAGACTCATGTTTTATGAATATACTTGGTTGATATTAGGCATACCGGAAGGCTCAGCCTTCCATTAGTGAATAAAGACCGATAGTTACTCTACCTTAGGAGTCTGAGTTGAAAAGGACAAGCCAACACCCCCCTCCCGCACCAGCGTTGGGACGGTGCTACAACGGCAGATGCCGCCATAGTTGCGTACCCTCACCAAAAGACATGGTTATTGGAGCCCTCCTCGTAACCCCGTATAGGTCGCGGCCATGTGTCCGACTGGATGCCGTTCGCAGAATATATGAGGGAAGACCTTTGGAGAACCTATGCAAGTGGTTCAAGCCAAATCGGTCAACGTTGTATAAGGTTACTGAGCACTAAAGACTAAAGTCGCGAAGGTGGTCACTAAGTAACGGGACGTTTTTAGAGACAATGGTTAAGCAACACATTCGATACTCCACGCTCCCGCGATGAAAGTCGCAGAAGTGAATGGTGTTGTTGCATGAGGTAGTTTGAGAAATCAAGCATATCCGCACTCACAAATATCACTAGTATCCTTGAATACTGACGGAGCCATACGATAACGATATGACGATAGAGAGATAATGACCGTTGGTGCGATTGTCGGGACAAGTCTATCTTATGCCTCGCAGCTGTCCATTGCAGAAAACATCTGCAATGCTGAAAGGTTCGATAACAAAGCTGGCCTCTTTATTGGCTCGATCATGGAGACCATTCTGCGTAAACAATGGTAAGTAAAACTCCATGCCGACGAAGATAGATCATGACCAGTGAACTGATGTGTGAGAGCACCGTCAGGAAAATTCATGGTGTTGCGATTTGGAAGTCGAGTGAGATAACAGAATTGTCAGTGTCAAATGGTGTTCGAACCTTTTGGAAAAAGCTGGAGTTGTTAGCAGGTACTTAGTTAGTATGATAGTAGCCTAATTGGTTAACTTTAGGACTGAATACTTAAGGTCCTGGGTGCAACTCTCATCCAGATCATAGTTATTCTAAACATGACAGAAGGATGCAGGGAGCTCTGAACTTAAGATCCTTCCGAGGGATGCTTATGTGGCACAGAACGGAGAAGTGATCTTATCATACAAAATTGTTTACACAAGAAAATCCTTTATCACCCTACCTCTACTTTAAAACATTGAGCCTTCCTAGACAATCTCCATCTACGATTAAGATTATCGGCATGAGTTATCTTGTAAGACTTTGAGATAGGCTTCTGCCTAACAGTTGAATGGCGATCTCAGAGTTCCACTTGCCCTTTAACTATTATCTCTCTCTATCCTCAAGCTCTCTGAAGCCTCTCTTAGACTTAGCGCTTGCCGGTTAACTGCTAGTCCTCTATTGTACCTTTTCGTTAGACTGGAGTAAACCTGTTTCAATTGCTCATCGTCTAGACGTAGAGCTTGGGGCACTAAAAAAGAAAATGGCAGAATTGAACATAGCGGAAAAGAGTCAAGAAGCACGTATGTGTAACGACCCCACGATAGGTAGCTACAATCACTATCACCTTAGCCCAAATGGTATACCAAGAGGTAACCAGAGGTGGTATGGTCTCGTATACTTTATACAAATAGCTGGTAAACCTAGGATAAGGCCTAGGCAACTGTTGAGTAGCCTTGAGATACTCTACTAGGCAGGGTAACCTTTCGGGAGGACATTCGCATAAGGTCAAGAGCATTATGGGAATGTTACACGGACCTCCAAGACGACTTCTGTGGTCGCCTAGAGGACTTCCTGAGCGGTTAAAGGCATAAGAAGGCAAAGTTACCCTACCTTGGGAATTTGGTCATTATGCCCATGGACCCCAG
>Ga0307509_10004780_pt1 | contig 19281 bp, 20 predicted proteins | sample 10_EM_MG_FD_202245 | JGI IMG/M metagenome (GOLD analysis project Ga0307509, IMG submission 202245) | Populus trichocarpa ectomycorrhiza microbial communities from riparian zone in the Pacific Northwest, United States - 10_EM | ecosystem: Host-associated > Plants > Roots > Unclassified | place...
TCCGTCCCCCCCCCCCCCATATCTATCCCACCTTCCCTTACTATATCTTGTATTTATCTATTCCTTGGTAGCTCCCACCTTCTGAGCCCATTCATCCCCATCCTCTGCTTTGAATCGGCTAGCTATCCCCCTGATCACCGGTTCCAGCAATCCTACAACCATGCTTCGTCAGCGAGTCCTGTCAAACGTTCACAAGAACCTATCAATTCGCCATAGCTTCAAGCCGTCGCCCTTCCCCCGCCCGTTCCAAACACTAAATACCCGGCGTGCCTCTCCATCACCACTATTCAATGCCCCGTTAAAAACCCTCCCCGCACGAAGCCACCTGCTACTCAAGCCACATTCTCGGGCATCGGCGACAACAGCCCCCCCTTCCAAGAGCGCAGTGACACCCAAACGCAGTAGAATATTAAGATTCGTCTACAGGACTTCGGCATTCTGTGGATTTACCGGGTTAGTGGTGTCGGGATTAGTTATTGCATTCTTCATCTACGATGCTAGCACTTATAAAGAGGAGGCGGAGAGGTACGACATCGGTGTGTCGGAATTGGCGCTGAATCCCAAGAGGGGTGGTCCTAAGAATTTGCCGATTGCGGAGTTGTTGGTATTATCCCACTCTCTACCTACCCATCCTTCATGAGTGAGAGGAGGTGGTATAACGACAGGGGGGCTGACTTCGGGGGATTGGCTTAGGTGGGTGACGAAGACTGCGAAGAAATGCTCAAGCAGAGAGGTAAGCCCAAGTTGGTTGTTCTAGGATGCGGCTGGGGATCGGTTGCTCTGTTGAAGAATATAAACCCGGATAATTACCATATCACTGTCGTTTCGCCGAGCAATTACTTCCTGTACACGCCTTTGCTGCCAAGCGCCACTGTTGGAACTTTGGAGCTTAGGTCCTTGGTTGAGCCAATCCGGAGAATCACGAGTAAGGTGAAAGGTCACTTCCTTAAAGCCAATGCAGAGGAGGTGGACTTCTCGGCCAAGTTGGTGGAGGTTTCCCAGACGCTACCCAATGGGGAGGAAAGGAGGTTTTATTTGCCTTACGATAAGCTAGTCATTGGCGTCGGTGAGTAGGGCGAGGGATTTCTAGGAACTGTGACCTCTGTACTGATGGTGACAGGATCCAAAACTCGGACACATGGAGTCGAGGGGTTGGAGTATGTGGAATTTCTAAAGAACGTTACGGATGCTAGGAAAATTAGGTCGAAGGTTATTGAGTGCTTCGAGAGAGCCTGCTTGCCATCCACTTCCGATGAGGAACGGAGGAAGCTGCTGTCGTTTGTAATCTGCGGGGGTGGACCTACCGGAGTTGAGTTCGCGGCGGAGCTTTTTGATATGCTGAATGAGGATCTCACTCTCATGGTATGTGGCTTCCGGGTGCGCAGCTCTCTAACAGGATTAATCTAGATCCTATCTAGTATCCGAAAATTCTCCGAAACGAGGTATCTGTTCATGTTGTGCAATCCCGAAGCCACATCTTGAATACATATGACGAGGCATTATCGAGATATGCAGAGGTATGCTGCTCAGAAGTATTTCGCGACGTAATCTAATGGCTTGTGTAGGAGCGATTTGCCCGTGATCAAGTCGATGTTTTGACTAATGCTCGAGTTTCGAAAATCGAAAAGGACAAGGTTATATTCACTCAGAAAGATGGGGGGCACGGAAAGATCGTCACCAAGGAACTTCCATTCGGTATGTGTTTGTGGTCAACTGGTGTCGCCCAGACAGACTTTGCCGAGCGCATTGCCGGTCAGCTCGAATTACAACGCAATAAGCATGCACTAGAGACCGACTCGCATCTTAGATTGCTCGGAACGCCTTTAGGAGACGTCTATGCCATTGGAGATTGCTCCACTGTCCAAAACAATATCGCTAGTCACATCACCGAATTTTTGAGGCAAATTGCTTGGGAGAAAGGAGCAGACCCGGAGAAGCTAGCCTTGGACTTTGGAATGTGGAGGAATGTGGCCGTAAGAGTCAGGAAGAGGTTCCCTCAGGCTACTGATCATCTCAGACGACTAGACCGCTTGTTTGAGCAATACGATGTGGATAAATCCGGCACCTTAGACTTTGACGAGCTCAAAGAGTTACTGGGCCAGATTGACAGCAAGCTTACGAGTTTGCCGGCCACAGCTCAGCGAGCACACCAGCAGGGACAATACCTGGCGCGAAAGTTCAATAAGCTGGCGCAAGCCGCTCCCGGATTGGCCATGAATAATGTGACAGATGGAGATCTGGACGAGGCAGTATACAAGGGGTTTGTATATAAGCATTTTGGAAGCCTGGCTTATATCGGAAATGCTGCCGTGTTCGATCTCAATGGGTTGTCCATTGGCGGAGGGCTGATTTTCGTATACCTCTGGAGGTAAGTCACCGCCCCGCACCAACTTTCGGACATCCGGCGGCTAACCGGGATCTCCAGATCTGTCTATTTCGCTCAGAGCGTCAGCCTTCGAACGAGAATGCTGCTCGCTATGGACTGGGGAAAGAGAGCTTTGTTTGGCAGAGGTGAGATAAAATCCTCTCTCTCGCGTGTTTGATGATTTGCTAATATCTGATAGATTTGATGAACTTTTAAACATACTCGCTGATTTGCAAGTATTCCTTTTGCTTTTTCCCGCGTGGTGGTTGAGATGTGTCAGTGTTATAAGAGGCGCCGAGGGTCATACACAAGATGGTCGTCAACGATACCTTTGCTACTTTCTATTTTTTCACTTATTTATTAGGAACAGTTTCCTTTCCTTTTCTTTGCCAAAATGTGTTAGCAGCTACTGATTTCCTATGTTTGAATATTTCCTTTCCTATTATAAATTGGAGCATAGTCCTGCACATGGTGCTGTCGGATAGGGAACGTGATTTTGTAATGGATTTCTTGTTCTGTTAGCAATGTCGTGTTGGCATTATGTTGTTGGAGTTGTACAAGTACTGTGCTATGATATTTCTGTGCCATTTCTTAGTGTTAGATCTTTGTATCGGATTTAGACTTAATATTTCGGATTATACTTGTATTCTGAGTTGTGGCAGTAGCCTCGAATAAATTTCCTTCATTGCCCGTGACAGAAGCATCATGTTGTCCCGGGTGGCAGAGAGTTGTAATAAATAGTTAGATATACTGTACAGCACTCTGGGCTAGTGGTAATGGAAAGGACAGCAGGAAGAGGTAGAGGAGCGCAGTCTATAATACCTACGCTCCTACAGTGCGAAGTGGAAGCAAACCGACTTCTCACGGTGGTCCAGAAAATGCTGGAGTTTAGAACAGCGTACTGTACCATGCTCGAGTATTGGACCCGGGGCGATCAGACGTGAATGCCAATCAATTAAAAGGACCCCTCCCCCAACAAAAACAGAAGGGAAAGTAGAGATCTAGATTTCTTAATCAATGTCCGAGAGTAGAAATAGGACTATTCCTGTATTATAATTATAGGAATAGGGACTTGATAGTAGATTACAATCGCTGGAATAGAGCGAGACCAACATAAACTATTATATAAGGGAAAGCTATTATATGGCTGCGAGTGGGAAATGATCTGCATTGCTTGATCAATTGGGTGACCACCGTACGGTACGGTAGATGTTAGAAAGGATCACTCGGGACTCGGATGGCTACGGTACCCTTTGCGTTAAATACTGCTCGCGGAGAAGACTCGGATGTGTATTTCCTATATACTAGTACTGTGGATTGGAATACCTTGCCATTGATTAAGCTTGGGGGGTGTGAAAATATCATACAAGTACTCGAGTACTGGGCTGAGGGGTTGGTATCACAGGCGGGGGTGGGGAGCAGTTTCGGAATTGGCGTCTGTGGGGAGGTGGTTCGAGTGTACTGGTACAGTACACACAGTATCGTAACAGGTTTCTGGATTTCCGGACTTTAGTGGTGGAAAAAAAGGAAGGGATATTTTACCTGTGATCGTGATCTTAAGAAGGGCGATCAAGTCCGTCAAATTCCGGTCGAGTGAGAAGTCGGAAGAACCCCTCGAGCGCGCAACGCGTGAGGCACCATATCTTGGCATTCTCCCTCGCGTCGCCCCAGATCCCAATTCCCATTCCCAAACTTTCGCCTCCACGTACCCACCGGCCAACACTTTCCCACTTTCCCACTTTCCCCACCATTGCCCCCCCCCCCCTCGACCCCGGGACAAAGAACTGACAATGGGAAACTTCAAGAAATACCTGGAGTCTTCTGTTCTTGATGAACATGAAATCGTAGGATTTACCCTTTCATTCATTCATTCATCCCTCCTTTACCGAACTTTCAGTGTGCGCTGCGTGCTAACACTACCGAAAATTTAAAGGTCACTTACCGCATCCTAGCGCGCAAACTCGAAGTACATGTCAACGTCGCAAAACAGATGCTCTACCAGTTCCACAATAGCCACAAGAAGGATGGGAGTGTCTACGCTACGTACATCATCACCGGTGAGAGGAAAGAGATGATTGATGGGGCCGAAGATGAGGACGAGGACGAGGACATGAGCGGGAGCCCCTTCGGGTTTACGCCGCAGGAAAAGAAGGAGAAGTTTAGGTATCAGAAGGTTGTCAAGTTGGTTGGCGAGGAGAGGCTTGAGGGTTTGTTTTTTCCTTGGAGATGGTTTGGGGGAGTGAGTGAATGGCTAATCTGGAGGGGGTTCAGAGGTTAAAGCGGAAATAGAAAACATCAAGACCGTTCATGTTTATAGTCTTGGGCCAAGTAGGATCAAGGATTTAAGTGTGTTGTCGGCTTGCTCTGAGAGGGTTCGCTCGGAATTCGTTTACGAGGATGATCAAGCTGCAGGGAAAGTTTATGGCATGATAATTAATCATCTAGCGATTGTGAGTCTCTTCTCCCTGTTACTGCCGTTGAATTTGTACTGACCGATAGGTAGAAAACCCCCAGGCCGGTCAGACCACCAGCCAGACCACATGCCGTGGCTACCCCGGCAGTATCGAAGGCGAATGAGAAGATTGTGACAAAGGAAAAAATTGAGGCCAAGTCAAAACCGGATACGGAGACTAAAGCGAAACATGAACCTGAGACCAAAACGGAGAAGAAGCTTACCCCTGCTCAGTTAAAGCGTTCTCAATCGGCAACTAAAGTTGCCCAGAAGAAACAAGGACAGTCTGATTTTTTCGCTTCATGGGGCAATGCTGCCAATAAGAAGGCGAAATCCAATTCTTCTTCAACCGCGCATAGTCCTAAAACTGAGGAAGGTAAGCTATACTCACATTTTATGATTACCGTGATGGATGCTGACCGGTGATTATAGACCCGGCCAAAATGGAACTTGATAGCGAGGAAGAGGATGGCCTTGAACCTGCTTCCCTTAGAGACGTTGCTGAAGATGCCAGAAAGAGAAGGGAGAAAGATGATGAACTTACCAAAATGATGGAGATGAGTGATGATGAAGGTATGTTTTGCGCTTGCTAGCCTGGTTTAGCGGGTTCTAAGAGTTGGCAGATATCAAACCGATACCCAAGAGGAGGATAAAGGAAGACACCACAGAGGAAGAGGAAGAGGTGGAGGAAGAAGCCCAAGAAGCTCAAGAAGCCCCAGAAGAAAAGCCTGTTGAGCTCCCTACTGGCAGCATGGTGGGGGTCGTCGTCGAGGATGGGAGAAGACGCGGGAGAAGAAAGGTCAATAAAAAGGTCCAAGTTAAGGATGAGGATGGGTACCTTGGTAAGTATTTATCCTACCGCACACTGGTCTACTCAAGCTGATGGTTCTTCATAGTCACAAGGTTTGAACCTGCATGGGAATCCTTTTCCGAAGAGGAGCCTGCGCCAAAGCCTAAGCCAAAGCCCAAGCCTGCTCCGAAGGGCAAAAAGAAAAGTGCAGGGCCCAATCCTGGACAAGGGAGTATCAACTCCTACTTTTTCAAAAAGTAATCCACATCGCTCGATGGCGTGCGTTCGTTCACCAATATCATACTCATTGTCGCCGAGATTCCCACTTTTCTCTTGATGTTATATTCTGAGGATTGATGGGCTGAATTCGGTGGAATGAGAAGTTTGCTTCTTGTTGCTACATTTTGGATTGGTTTTTGCACGTTTTCAAGTTTACATCTTGCTAGACTTTCAATGTTAGGGACGGCTGGAGGGTAACGGGAGTTTGTTGGGTTGTACTTTAGAGATTCGTGTAGCTAATTAATGGGATCACGCGGCATCACTCGGAAGTTTCATTGTGATTTTAGCGCTACGATGCGAGTGTGGATCTGTGCGGAATATTGCTTCTTCAAGCTTGTCTTCCAGGCACCAAGATTCCGAGAGAATGATATTCCCTTGTCGATTGAGGTATTGGTGATACAGGCATTGTTGTGCTGCACCTCCGAAGCGGGGAATTTATCTGTGGATCATGTGACCGGCTGGCAGGGTAACCCCACTATGCCAAAATTTCATAGTCTACCCTTCCACAAATGAACTCAATCAGCAAACTTAATATCGTACCCCTCCGCTCAACTTCCACAACTCACAATGGCCAGCAGACAACCCTCTCGAAAAGGTAAAAAGGCCTGGCGCAAGAATGTTGACATTACCGATGTCAGCGTCGGTCTCGAGAGTCTCCGCGAAGAGATAATTCAAGGGTAATTAACACTCTACTCCACCTAGGTCCATCTAATTTTTTTCCACTTTTTTTATATTTTTTTTACAACTGCTAAACGGGCTGGATAGCGGAGTTGTTAAGGAAAAGGCTGACGACCAGCTCTTCGCCCTCGACACCACCGGCGATGCCGTCATCGCAAAGTCATTTACCAAAAAGCTCAAATCCGACGAGATCCTATCATCTCGCAGCGCTCTACCGGCAATCGAAGGGCGAAAGCGGGCCCACTTCACAACCATATCCTCAACCCGTGGCACAGGCATCCTCCCCATTAAAAAGCGCCGCAGCAATGGTGTTTCCTATAGGGACCTCGATCGCCTCCGCTCCATTGCCACAAACCCTTCATCCCACTACAACCCCCGTGACAAAGATGCTCCAGAGATGAAGATAGATTACGACCCTTGGACGACGCCCGTAGCGGCGCCAGAGGAGAAGCTGGCGGAAAAGTACCAAGCCAAGGGACTGACCTTTCTGGAAGCGCCGGCGGTGTTGAAAGAGCCAAAGACTCTGAAGCAACCGCCAATATCCCTCACACAGACGGGAAAGCCAGTTCCAGCCGTGCGCAGACCGGAAGCGGGAATAAGCTACAACCCGGAATTCGAGAAATGGGACGCTCTACTCCAGGTGGAGGGCAAGAAGGCAGTCGAAGAAGAGAAGAAGCGCCTGGAGGAAGTCAATGAGCTCGAGCGGATAAAAGCCCTAGCAGCGATGCCAGAGCCCGAGCCCGCCAGCGAGAGCGAGAGCGACGGAGGCAGCGATGGAGAAACCCCAATCGTCAAGAAAAAGCAACCAGAACGCAAAACCCAAGCTCAGCGCAATAAGCAACACCGCCGAAGGGCCCAAGAGTTATCTATGCTCCAGGAGAAACTTGCCAAGAAACAGGCGGCGGAGTTATCACTCATACGAAAGTATGCCAAAGACGCCGACCGCCAGGCTCGCGCTCTCACCCGTGCCAAGGGCAAAGACGTCGCTGTTGTGGAGGACGACGAGAAGAATCCGAAACTCATGCGCAAGCGCAGGTTCGGGAAGGTTGGGATGGGGAAGGCCCCGTTGGAGCTGCAGTTGCCCGAGGAGCTGGCGGATTCGCTCAGGACGTTGAAGCCCGAGGGGAGTCTGCTCAGGGATAGGTTCCGCAGTCTGAAGGAGAGGGGGGTCGTCGAGAGCAGAGCTAAGGTTGCAGAGAGGAGGAGATATGCCAAGAAAGTCAGTGAGAGGTGGAGTTATAAAGACTTTAAGTAGGGATTTAGAAGTCTAGATGGATAGGGAAGTGAATTGGTGTATAAAAGCTAACTACGTATAATACTATTATTGTCATCATTATTTATTTTTCAGGAGCGGTATCAAACAATCCAATCGATCCAAAAAGTGTAAACAAAACGCACAATACCAGTCCATTTCAAGTAGCCCTCGCAATTCACCTCCTACCCCCGGATCAACCCCACAGCACAGTATACACAATTGCGTAACTATCCAGGATAGCCCAAACTCCCAACACGTATCCGGAATTCAACTTCTTAGCCAATTACGATCATAGAGCAGCCCGAGAAATACAGCACTCTTTTGGGATAAGTAACGTCATATCTTATCACTCGTATCTCCCAATGAGTCCTGTTGTGAGAAGTGGCTGTCATACTTCCTGGTAACCTCAGATTGGAATGGGACGAACTTCCTCCCTGCCAGGAATTGGAATGTGGCGGGTGGAATGGAGTTGAGAAATGTAATGAGTGGAATGGTAAGGAATGGAATGATGGAACGAGTACAGAAGGCTGGGAATGTTGTGTATATAGATTAGTTGTTAGTCCACGATCTTGAGGGGATAAGGTGGTAAGGCGGAATATACATTCTCATGATTATGGTACTATGTTTCTTGTTTATTTTCTTCAAGTCCAACTTCCTCCAGTTTTCCCCTGATGGGCCGGCGAACGCTGTCCAGCCTAAGACACTAGTAGCCAGAGGCGTGATCGTTCCTGGCGGTTGTGGTGGTGGCGGGGGCCAAGGTGTGGAAGAATTGTTCTTATACCATTGCCCTCTCGGCACCGTATACCAATGCACTCACTCAAGGTCGAGGTGTCCAACGTTTCGTTACACTTTTGTATAGACGGTAGGTGAGTGAGTGAGTGAGCGAGCGAGCGAGCGGGAGACCCAGAGAGGGAGAGAGAACATATGGCATTATTACAATGAACTAGAAATTTGGTTTTTTATGTGTCGGGCGGGAGGAGGTAAGTAAGTTCGAATCCGGCTGTGGGGAGTGGTGGGGGAAACCATGATGAAGTTGGGGAAGCAACCTTTTGGCTGGGTGGTTTATCACTCTGGACTAACTTGGGGCATGATCTATCCATTGTCTACCAAGTCGGTCGGTCGGTCGGTCGGTCGGTCGGCTAGCCTCCCGGGCAGGCGCGAGAACTATTGGCGGGTTAAGATGATGGTCGTTTAATCACCAAAGAGGTCTTTTTGCCCGCCATACTTGTATAATATGCAATTTTTCGGATCAGTAGCTTTCTAGAGGTTGAGGTTTTCTAGATCTCTATCTAGCTTACAAGGAGGAATCTCCCATTAAAGGATGGGGGGAAGAGGCTGTAATAAAGGAGGCATGATATCCGAGGATTTCTTCTCAGCAGTTTTGGAGGGTTGAGTCCCCACTATGCCAGTAACGGTGCTGTATAGCGCAGGTGTCACTGGTAGCGGTATGTTGCTAAATGGGCATAGATAGAACCTGCTTATTTAATACCTTGAGAACTTGTTTATTGGTTGGTTCACGGCGGCTTACCAAACCATACCATGAAGAAAGGCAAAGGTTTTGCCAACAATAATCCCATATGAACAATCCAGCCATCTATCCGGGAGAAAGACATGTATAATGGGGTAACCACTCTCCACCGAGTGCAAATACCATCAGAACAGAATCGAGCTTGGAAAATGCTCAGGTAAATAACTAATTTCCGGTATAATACGAGTAGAAAGGCCAGACGCCGACCTTTCTATCAAGCTCTCCAATTCATAATACCATACAATGATACATAATAATATGATACAAAGTCCAGCAAGAAGTTCTGGAACAGTTACTTCAGGTTAACCAGGCAAATATACCCCTGCATGTTCCGGTTAATAGGTTCCCACCCTTGTACCTTCCCTTGCACATTCAGATACCTCTATCGCACTGGTGCAATATGATATCATACCCAAACAACATCGGTACCCCATCCTCCAAACCCCAGCCCAGACCACCAAGAACCCATCAACGGTCTAATCCAAGGGTATTAAACCATTAACAGGGATATCATACAGCACATTCCCCGAGTAACCCCCCCCCCCCCCCCAACCTCCCACAACCCCTCCCACAACTTCGAGCAAAAGGTCACAGGCCAGTTACCCAACATTAACCAGCCAAACCCTCCCCCCGTCAGTCCCAGTTAATATTATATGCCTAATACCCAACCAACCCCACATCCCAGACGAACCACCCTACCAGCAGAGATAACAAACCCGCCCAGCCAACAGCCAGCACCCCCCCCCCCTTCCCCTCCCAAAATAGGGATCCGTCCATTTATCTATCATAGTGTTAATATCTACCAATTTACCCATTTCATCCAATTCTGTCATACTAACGTCGCACGGGGATGCTAGCTATGGTAGCTAAGCAGCACATCATCACTTAATAGCCACCCTTGATATGACCTCGATACAATAATCAATCAATCAATCAGTCAATCAATCAATCGAAAGGGAATAAAAAAGTCTACTAGAGTTGAAAACGGTGAATGATGGGATTTGTTCTGGTGGGTTTTCGGGGGCCACTCTTTCCCCCTCCTCCTCCTCTCCTTCTTTCGGGAGTGGTGTCTTGTGATCCCTTTTTTCTTCCTTCCTTCTTTTTCTTTTCTATTCTTCTCCTTCTTACTTGGACTGGGGATTTGAGGCTGTCTTTAATTCTGCCTTACTGTTGAGCGGATGGGAGGGGGTGGTGCTTGTGCTGGTGCTGGTGCTGGCGCCTGTGGGCTGGCCTGCGTTTCGAAACTTTTCGCAGGTCGGTGTGGTTGGTGAGAGTTGTCTGTGCTTTAGCGAGCGGTATGGCACAGTTAGGTTGGAAGTTGTTTTTACAGGCGTTTATTCTGGAATTGCGACACCACCGCCTGTAATTAAAGTAATTCCATTTTCCTCCTCCGCACCATACAGAACACTACTCTATCGTGCTCTACTACTGTACATACATACATACATACATACATACATACCGCACAGTTATATACAACCTCCTTCCCAAAAACGCTAAACAAACATCCATCCCCCAACTCCAATCCCATAATCCGAGTGATACTCCATGACCACCTCCACCACCACCTCCCCCTCCCATCAAACATTTTCCATTCCGTCCCTGACCGGCAAGGGCAATTTTTTTCACCACACCCATTCACGTATTTAAGGAGAAACTGGAGTCCCGAGCCCGGCCAGCCAAAGGGAATCAATTCCGACAAGCCACGAAGGACCATTTGTCGTGCCATTGGTGGTCACTCATTTTTATTTATGGTCTTCGGGAACCCAAGAATCTGGGGTAACGCAGGGTATAGCAGCAGGTGTTCTTCTTTTTCTTTTCCCTCTCTCTTCTTTTTTATGACATCGCCCTTCGCCTTGCTAAAAAGCACTTTTTTTCTGCGTCACGGTGCGTTTGGCGTGATTGTGGGGTTGGGGGGTTTTGTTTGGGGATTGGATGGATGGGAGTGGTTGGGTGTTTATTAGGTTGGCCGGTCGGTGTTTAGGGTTTGGGTTGACGGGGTTGTGGATTAAGGGACGGATGGGGTGAGAGGGGGAAGGAGGGGGAGGGGGGGGGTGCTATTTGATTCTGGGGCTGTTTTCGTTGTCGGCGGTAATTTCTTGGTCGTGAAGGAGAAGCCTGGGGAGGGGGTTGTTGAATGCCGCTCCTATGATAAATATTAGGTTGCTTATGTCAAGTCGAGTATCATGGCAATGGCTGGCGAATCCAGAAACCATAGCCTCTTCTCATCCGTGGGCGGCTGTACGGGCCCAAGGGAAAATTCTTTTCAAAATTCACTTGCCGTATCCGAGTCGAGCTTCTCCAATACTCCCGCCCCGCTTCTTCTTCACCAGTGACGACAATTCCATACGATAGAAAATACTTGGTAAGAACCTAGGGGACCCCCTGGCCTTTTGAACTACTCCTATCATACACACGGGCGTATATGAGGGCCTCTCCCAGTCCGAGTCTTTATCGTGGGCTAGCCCCGGAGCCAGTCGTTGGAGGTTTTTCCGTAAATAATCATACCCTACTGTGTTCTACTTGTTAGCAAACCTTTTAGTCACACAACTTATCTTTGATAACGGAAGCTGAAGGAAAAAGGAATTCCAATGCTGCGGATCATTAGAACCCGAGCTTGGTGGCGTTGCTCCGGTTGTTAACCAGTCCGGGTGTGGTGATGCATTGTAAGCTTAAAAAAATCCTCGGGCTGAGGATTTGCAGTCGGCTACCAAATACCGGTACCGGCAAGCAATATGGTGTAACGGGAGGTGCTGCGTGTCTTGGAGTGCCGGTACTGCAGCGTTCGAGAAGTACGGTATTTATCCTCCCGACTAGAATCACTTCAATACGGTAAAAGCGTAAAGGGGGCTCTCATGGCTCCTTTCGTGGACTTGTATGTAGTACCGGTATCTCTATCGTTATCAGAGGTTTGCAAAAAAAGGGTAGACAAGCGACTCTTAGTTTACGGGGCATTCGCTCTCTTGAGGAAACGATGGACATTCTAAACTCTAGACTAAATCTCCAGTATGTCCACCGTGTCTGTATGCCCAATGCCGGTACGAGCGGAATGGCTCGCCGTGCTCACACAAGCAACACGGTAACCCAACGTTTCTCTGCGGCTCTATAAAGGTAGAGGACTCGTATGTGCGAGTGGGGTTGTTGCTCGAATTGCCACCTGAACCAACCCGATGTTTCTTTTTTTCCTTCTTTTTTATGCCTCAACAGCTCGCCCCCAGAGCCAAGAATTGGGACTTGTTTCCCCTTTCTATGGGCCTGTAGCCGCCATGCCCTGCGACACGAGTAGCTGCGAGCTACTCCACCTCATCCCCTTAACGTTACGATAGGATGGGTACACTCCGGTACTGTAAACCTCCTTTGCCAACTCTCTAGAGATCTACCGTGTTTCTTGCAATGGGGGGAAGAGAGGGTAAAAGGTGAGTATTAACCTTCGGTCGAGCCTTGTTGTCGTTGCTGTACAGTACTGTACTTGCGAGCAAATGGCAGCTGCCAGGCCGAGCAACCGGTCAGCGGGCAACTCAATGTCGCAATATATACCGCAGAATAATTGTGGAAAAGGTTCCACGGGACTTGATTATTGGGGGAGACGCAATACCGGTTATTAGTATTAACTGCTCTTAGTGAGCGGTGTGCCCCATACTCTAAGTAATTCTGATCTGAACTTGGAACTTTTAAACGCAGCCAGCCGCCCTTTTCTGAACTGTCCCATGCGAGTACAAGCCTCCTTCCCCCCCACATGCTCTGATGCTCTATGGTTCCGGTCGAATACGGTAACAATGGTTTGTTTTTCGCGAATCGGGGTTTTTACCCACCAATCTGCGATCTTCGCGGGGTAGGAAAGAGAGTGAGCAACGAGTGGTTTTTTCCCTCTCTCAAGGCGGGGAGCGGGGAGGATGGCATAATCTCGAGTGAGAATAACAGGAGTAGCGCTGGTCAGAGATAGCAGGAAGTAGGGGGGGGCGCCAGCAACATTCCAGCTCTGGTCGAGTCGGTCAAGGGGCCCAAGTTGGAACTTGGAAGCTTGATGATAAAAATTTTCTCATGCAAAAGCTACTGGCTACACTGGTTCTGGTATAATATATACTGTATGGCTCTAAATCTTCGAGGCAACGGCTCGAGCTTTCACGCCACCAAACAAGCTATCAACCCGTAGAATCCCGATAGGGCTGATATTTGAGATTTTGAGGCGCTTGGTGGGTTGTTCCTGCCTTGTTGAAAGGGCCTGTTGCTGTCGAGGGGAGCAAGCAAGCGAGCGAGAGCCCCAGATAGAGTAATCCGATGCAGGTGCGGATATGAGGGTGGATGAATTCACCACCACTACCACCATCACCACCCTTTCTCAGGGATTGACGATGAGATGGAACTTAAGCAGTGCAGTGGGAGGGAGGAGCGGAAGAGGAGCCGTTTACTGGCCGCAGGAGGATAGCCACAGGATACAGCGCAGTAGAGTACAGTACCGGTGCAGCTTGCAGGATCCCCTCCATCCCCAACTTGCAGCAAACTTTACTTTTTCCTTGCACCTATTCTGTTTATTTTTGATATTCAGCAGGAGGCGAAATCGCTATCGTCTGGACTCATCTTACCCTCATACTCATTCAAGTAGTGACAGGCAACTCTGAGTGCATAGTATCGAAATGCCTTCTGCACCGAGCAGGCGTACGCGTATCCCATCCCATCTCATCCATACCCATACGCTGTTCTACTGTAGGTAGGATGGCTCCCATTGCCTCCTTTATTTCTTTCCTTATTCCACTAGTGGGTGACTCGTCTGGCTACGCAGGCGGTCAATCAATCGCTTCCCTTCTACTGACCACCTCCCACTGGTAATTGACATTTTCTTTTTTCTTCACTACCCTATCTCCCCACCCTACCTGCCGTAGCTACCTACCCCTACCCCCACCCCAGCTACCGTAGCTATCCCTCCAGCCATGATAAGGATCCTCAGTAGCCGTGCAAATTGTGTTGGATAAGAGCGGCATTCCCCCTGTCTCCCCTACTTCAAACTCTGACTGGTCTGAATGATTGATCTCGATCCATCAGCGATGCTATCCTCACTTTTACGATCAACGAGGAAGAAGAGGCGTACTGAGCATTCGCCCTTCTCGTCAGCCTACGAAGAGACGAGGAGTGATTGCTTCCAGAGACAAGCCGATGTCGACCAGGGAGATAGTGGTGATAATGATGATAGCGGGAACGACGATGATGCTTCTGTCGAGTCTTCGTCCATTGTGTCTTCTGGGGACGAGGAGAATGAAAATAATCCCTTACTCCCTATATTTTCTGCTGCTCAGCTTGGTATGAGGAATTCGCCCTTGCTCCTTGTTCCGCAGTTGTTTGGATTTGATAATAATGGGCCTTTTGTAGATTTAATACCAGTCTATACTCTGGTTCACAGTATCCGCTCAGATATTGTTTCTCGGGTGGATACCAGCTTAACATGGGATCAATTGCGTTCCCCGCAGGTCTCAAGTTTTCTGGTGAAGCCCATCCTGAGCTCTCTTATGCGTGGGCCAAATAAGCTTTCGAAGGGCATTCTGTACAGCCTTATGGCGAATTGCCTCCAGTTCTCAAAGGAAGCATACGAAAACCCCGGGATAGCTTCCGTCTCAAAAACTAGGGCATTGTTGGCAGAGATTCTAGCAATAAAGCTATTGAAGGAGTTTACAAACAGGGAGCTGGTAGGAGCCTCGAGAAAACCTTGATTGAACTGGAAAATAGGTACTAATGCCGGAACTAGATTGATGCGTTGAGCTACGACTTTTACCCGCTTCAGGGCATGCCACCTCCAACGGCTTCGGAGGCTCCACCTGTTGTTGGCCATATCAGCTTTGCACCAGCACCTACTAGGCTTCAGCGAGCAAGCAGGATCTCGGCATTGGAAATCGCGGTCCGGGCTCAGGTATGGCCTCTGTTTTGTTCTTGGGAAGATTCCTAGCTATTTTGGAGGATTTCCCATGGAGTTGGCCCTGCTGGCTCGAGGTGCTAACAGATCCAACCTCTATAGGCCAAAAAGTTTCTCTCACACCCGTTGGTCATGAAACAGCTTGAAGCCATCTGGACTGGCAACATAGTCTTTCATTCCGCCTTGGACCAGGCACATAGAATAAAACAAGACAAACGATGGCCCTCACCCGGCGGATTGACACAGTTAATGTCATTTAGGCGGGCTGCAACGGTCTATGACGCATGCGATGCGAGCTTATTCAAGCTCTCAAGATTAAGAGTCCCGAGATATAAGCACATCACATCGACTTTTTCGCTTGCAATTTTATTACTCCTGTGAGGCCACCCTTGGTTTGGAGTCACTTTCCCTTCAAGCACTAATCTCTGTTTAGGTATGTGATGGTTCTGGTCAACAGGTCCTACGAAATTACTGTGCTGGAGACAATATTCTGGGTTTGGTCGTTTGGATTCATGATGGTGGGTTTCACAGACGAAATTCGTGACGGCCCAGAATCTAAGAACCAATAGGACGAAATTGCTGGCTTTACCGAAGCTGGTGTTTCACTGTACTTCATGTCACTCTGGAATTCGTTCGACATGGGGATATACCTCTTGTTTACAACGTTAGTGAACAACGAAACCCACCCGAGACCTCGAAAACTAACATATCGATAGATTCTACACTTTGCGGCTTGTTGGAATTCTCATTCCTGGGAAAGGGAACTATATGACGGACTGGGGTTACGATATCTTGGCCGCATGTGCTGTTTTCCTATTCCCCAGGATTTTCTCAGTCTTGTAAGGCCCCTGAAAACATGGAAACATCGATCCAGTGTCGCATTACGGGGAGTCCAATGCTAACGGACGATGGTGTCGGTAGAGATCATTACCGATATTTCAGTCAGCTCATCATTGCTTTCAAGATCATGGCGGTAGACATGGTGGCGTTGCTAGTGTTGATTTTGATTTCTTGCTCGGGGTTCTTCGTTGCCTTTACTTCATTTGCTAGACACTCGTACTCTGCCAGGGAAATCGGGTGAGTGATCATTAATGATGAGCACTTGAAAGTCATAACTAATCACTCGCCATTTCGCAGCTATGCCCTCTTTCAGATCTTGATGGGATTTACACCTGCAGTACGTATAACCCCGGGCTGACTTTATTGGAGATATAGCTAATCCTCGAGTCCAGGCTTGGGATTCATGGGAATCGTATAACGTACGCCACTACCCCGGTAGCCTTTTTGCCTAGAGCCAGCAGACGTGCTAATGTTCTTGTGCAGTTCCTTGGGAAAGCTCTTCTCTCGGCTTTTCTAATCATCTGTCACTTCTTGATCGTGACAATTTTGATTACAGTCCTAACGAACTCATTTGCGGCAGTGGCCGCTAATTCACAAGAGGGTAATCGAGACCTCATCTTTGGCTCTGATCAAAACTAATCTTGAAGCAGAGCATCAGTTTCTTGTGGCCGTAAACACACTATCACTGGTGAAATCCGATAGCCTATTTTCATACACGGCGCCCCTGAATCTTCTTGGCTGGGTCCTTCATCCCTTACGCCATGTCATGCCCTTCCGTCAATACGTCCGGCTGAACCGGACGGTTATCAAAATCACTCATTTCCCAATTCTGTTGCTCATATTTCTATATGAGCGAACCATCTTGGGGAACTCTATTTTCGAGCAGTCGGATGTATTTTCCAAGAAGCGCACGCGACGGACTGTCCAGGAATCATTTGATCCGCTCGATCAGGGTGTGTTCAACCCAGTGCCTCGCAGGATCCGTGCCGGTTCAGTTGCAAGTCATCAGCAAGATAGAGCATTGGATGAAGTTTTCCGAAGACCTTATAAGGGAGAGCCGTCAATCCGCAGTGAAAGGAAGATGGACGTGCCCGGCGGTGTTGTAACTTCGTGGATGAAAGGGGTAGTATCTCCAACAGGATCTCCACCAACAGAATTCGAGGATGGATTTAATATCCGTAGAAGAGCCATGGCGAGAGGAAGACCTGGATTTGCCAAGTTCGCAAAGAGAGACAGCTATGGAACTATCGAAGATTTACAGAGAAATGCCGTCCTGAGAAAACCGACTAGATCGGTGATCTCAGACCCCGAGGAGTTCGCCAACACAGGGGAAATGGAAGGCTTAGGGTTTTTTGGGGAGAGCCATATCAAACCTGAGCCAGTGGATGTAATTAGAACCGACGATGATGGAGATGATGAAGCGAACTCTCGCGATGAAGAGGACGAGGAGGAAATCACCAACGATACAGAGGGCCATGACAATGGAGAGCCAGGCTCAGAACAAGAAACGGGCGGGGAGAATACACCAACAAAATCCACACCAGTCAAGGGCACGCCAGGCCTTCCCAAAGAACCCTCCTTCACTAAACTCACCCAACAAGCACTAAGAAAGCAATTCGCCTCCCGTCACCACATTCGAACGGATTCTTCACAAACTATCAAAAACCCCTTCAACCCTCCGATTGTCCAATCATCCGAAGACGAATTCGAGAAGATTGGCCCTATCCGGCTCTCGCGCCAAAGCAGTGAACGCACAGCGGTATGGGCCATGGATAATGCATCGGGGAAGAAGCATTCCCCTCGCTCATCGAGGCCACAAACAGCAACGCGCGCAAGAGCAATCACTACACCAAGAAAGTTTTTACAGTCACTCCCAAATCTAGAGGGATTACACCTGATGGTACCGAACGACGAGCACGTGAGGTCACCATCACCAATTCTTGATCTAGCCCAACACCCGGAAGAGCCCCAACTTCCCTCAAGTTTCGCAACCCAGATGGCCATGGCAACTGGCGCTAGGGGCGGCGTTGCAGACCTTATGCTGGGGCGAATGGTGCTATCGAGAATCGGAAATTTAGAAGAGAGCATGAAGGACATGAAGCTCATTCTTCATGAGGTAAAGAAGTTGAATAATAGGGGCAAGGAGAAGCCAAGGAGTTGGCCCGATGGGGAGTTTGAGGAGAAGAGCATGGGGAGAAGAGGCAGGAGCGATGGGACTGCTTCGAGATGATTGTATTCTTCTATTGTTAATTGTAAATTAGACCCGACTAGGTGGTGTTTTGATAGATTTGGCATTGTACCGGCATTCTGGCTTTTCTATTGTTATGGGGGGGTGGCATTCTTGACTTTTTTGTACGGATATATAATTGCACCTGTCCTCATGATTCCCAAGATTCCCTCGGGAAATGTCGCTAGGATAAGACGTGAACTAGCTGAGAACCAAGCATAGAGCTCTCAATCGCTAGGCGTCTTATAACTCGGGCATCAGATTATTCAATTATGATACCACCGCTATCATACCATGTCCCAGGGCCATAACCGCCGATTTATCCCCCTTCTACAATGAGAGTATTGCGAAATCTAAACCCCACCGGGAGGTAGCATCTGAGCGGGCAAGGGCTTACGGCAATAGGCCCGTTCGATCGCTGTTCACCCGTAGAGGAGCAAGGTGCGCGCGTGTTGACCAACCTGCGTCTTCGTTTTCGGTGTCATCATAGACATACAAGGACATGGTGCATGTCTATACAGCACCAATGCTAGTAGCCTAAATAGCACAATGCCATAAAGCATCATGATATAGCTTTCTCATGGGGAGTCTCCGAGCCATCAGACTAACCTGCCCTCCAAATACTATACATACCAGTGTACATATATGCCGTGTTTGGCAAGAAGTTTGGTATGATATACCCCAACCACCGCCATGTTCTCCAACGGTTTCTAAAGCTTGAATCGGGGGGGTTTGGTTCGCATTCCGATCTCCTCCCTCGTGTGATATAATACCAGTGCTGCATTTCCTAGCATAGTGTAGCAAGATATTGCGGGGATGTTAATTGCTTAGACTAGTCCATGACTCGGATGTTGTTGAAAGTTGAAGGTTGAAAACTACTGGCCGAGGAGAATTAATTACCTACCACTTTACCCATCGTTGATATTCCCCCCCCCCCCCCCCGCCACCAAAAAAACACCCACAAC
>Ga0307509_10004781_pt1 | contig 19281 bp, 11 predicted proteins | sample 10_EM_MG_FD_202245 | JGI IMG/M metagenome (GOLD analysis project Ga0307509, IMG submission 202245) | Populus trichocarpa ectomycorrhiza microbial communities from riparian zone in the Pacific Northwest, United States - 10_EM | ecosystem: Host-associated > Plants > Roots > Unclassified | place...
TTTTTTTTGATTCACGTGGGGTGTCCGGGCCAGCTTACGCGCACCACGACTATTCCCCACGGCCCACTGGACATCCTGCAAGCCCAGGAGCAGGTAAGGCACCGCGGGGGTGACAGGCGTGCACATAGAGGGTTGAACCCGGGAGGGAGGGCGGAACAAGTCCACGATGGACCACAACAGTTAAACCCTCATATGCTGGGTACACATGAGGGCTCGAACCAGGGCACTCAGCAGTACAAAGACTGCCAAGGCCACTGAGCTACAAGCCCTCTGTGTGAGAGCGGGTCACGTCAATTTCCAAATTTTTTTTAACGTCATTTTAGTGGTTTTTTCAGAAGTTACAGTTAAACGGCATCATTTTTAAATTGATTTGATAATTCATGGATTGATTTGATAATTCAATAACAACCAGATCAGCGGGTATTTATTTATGTGTTATAACTTTTTTTTTATAATATTTTTTTTAAATGTTTTTTATATGAAAAAAATATTAAATTTAAAAAGTATTTTAGTGGTTTTTTCAAAAGTTACAATGAAATGACATCATTTTTAAATTGATTTGATAATTTATGTATTGATTTGATAATTTAATAACAACCTCATTACTAAGTATTTATTTTTGTGTTATAACTTTTTTTCATAGTAACTTTTAAAATTATTTTTTTCATATGAAAAATATTAAATTTAAAAAGTATTTGAACCAAAAAACTGACACCATGATAAGAAATAATCACTAAGAGATTGCTCAGGAATATGGTAAAAATTGCTTTTGAAAATATGTTTTTATTTAAAAAATGTTAAAATAATATTTTAATAATTAATGGATTGATTTGATAATTCAATAACAACTTGATCAGCAAGTATTTATTTTTTTGTTATAAGTTTATAACTTGTTTTTCATAGTATTTATTAAAATTGTTTTATCTGAAAAAAATTAAATTTTAAAAGTATTTAAACAAAAAAACTTACACCATGATAATAAATACTCTCTAAGATATTGCTCGAGAGTGTAGTATAAATTATTTTTCAAAGTATTTTTTTATTATCAATATATCAAAATAATATATATATATATATATATATTATTTTTATTATCAATATATCAAAATGATAAAAATATTAATTTTTAAATTTTGAAAAATTACAATCAAATTACGTAAAGCATCATAAATCAATTTTAAAAAGCATCGGATACTAGTGTGTTTGTTTTTGAGGTAACTTTATGGTTGTGATGTGAAAAAAATAAATTCAAAAAAAATATGGTTAGATGTGATTAGTTGGATTTGAATACGTGTTTGATAAAAATTATGGTTGAAATTGATATGTAGCAAAAAACATGTATAAAATGTTTGGTAGTTGTGTTTGAAAGTGTGATTGCGGTTGTTTTTTAAAGTGTTTTTTACTTGAAAATGCATCAAAATAATATTTTTTATTATTATTTTTAAAAAATTATTTTTGATATCAGTGCATCAAAATAATGTAAAAATACCAAAAAACTATTAATTTGAAGAAAACAATAAATAAATAAAATTTAAATTTTTTCAAAAACGCTTTAAATCTAATTTTTTTTTTATGAAAGTTAATTAAAAAAATATATAAAAATATACAAAAGTTATATTTCAAACTCAATTTTTTTAATGAATAGCAACATAAAACATATTTTTCTTTGTTATTAAAGATGCTGCGTTTGTTTCATCACTTACACAAAAGCTAACGAAAAACAAAAGCAGCCAATAAGGGTAAAAAAAAAGAACTTCTTGGCGAAGGAGTCATCTGCCGCCATGCATGGAGTAGTTTAATATTCTTTAAGTGGGGTCAAAACTCAAAAAGCCTAAAAATTCTTGGCGAAGTGGTCATGTGGTTGCCTCAAAAAGAATACTTAGTGCTGCTTTTATGGAGACTTTACTTCAATTGTCTCTGCCAGACTGCCACTTCACTGTTCGTAAGATCCTCTGCAACCCAAAAAAACACTAATCTGGTAAGGAAGGCACATCAAAAGCTGTTGTTCTTGAGTTAGAACGGTAGTGAAAATGGAGAAAGGCATGCAGTTGATTGATGGAAATGGCAAGTTCAACATGGAAGGACTCCAGGACTTCATGACAACCACCGAGTTCGCGCAGTGCGGTCTCTCTTATTCTGTCGTTGCCATCATTGGCCCCCAAAGTAGCGGTATGTTCGTGTTCTTTTCAGTTCTTACTTCTTAGTGAGCAGTGGCCCTTTGTTTATGTCTATGTGAAGTTGATTAAATTCTACTATTTTCTTATGTTCATATGAAGTTGATTAAATTCTACTATTTTCTTATGTTCATATGAAGTTGATTACATACACTTATATCGTTTCATTCACGTTGTTTGTGAGCAGGGAAGAGCACCCTAATGAATCATGTCTTCGGTACTGATTTCAAGATGCTGAATGCAAACAAAGGAAGGTTTGATATTTTATGGTTTTTTCAATTTTATAGTTTTAGAAAGGAGAGTTTGTATATTTGTAGTGCTTTGTTGCTTTGTATACATGGAGGAAGACAATCTGATTGTATATGTTTTAGAGGTCAAACAACCAAGGGCATTTGGATTGCCAAGAGTAGTGAAATTGAGCCTTTCACAATTGCCATGGATTTGGAGGGAACCGACAGCAGTGCAAGAGGCGAGGTACTTGAGAGCTTTGAATTAGTACTATGATTTTTGTGCTTTGTCGTGGACAAGCATTACTATAACTGTTTACATTATTGTATGGCTTCACGTGGTGTGAATATCATGATTTCAGGACAACACTGCGTTCGAGAAACAGAGTACCCTGTTTGCTTTAGCAATTGCTGACACTGTATTGGTGAACATGTGAGTTTTGAAGTTCAGCATTACAATATCTAGATGCTATTTCTTCCTGGAAAAATTGATGAATGTCCACACCTGGGTATAGTCAAGGATGGCCATGAATGACTTGGTCTAGGCAGCAGCTGGCCCTTATATATCATTGTTGTGACTTGCTTATTTGATACATTACTAGTCACTGGTTTACTGGGAATTATCCTATGTTTAAATCTCGAAAAAAAGAGAAAAAAAACTGTTGTTTTAGCCTTTTGCCTCGAAATGATTTCCTTAGGCATTCAGAGCTCATTGCCTATTTGCATTTTTACAATCCAAATATCCTATGGGGTTGTAGTCTGTTAAACATTTTTCTGTCTCTTGTTTGATTGCCAAACAACTGAGAAAATGCATCTGAATGTTACAAGATATTCAGATGAACTTGAGGAATACATTTCAACTTACCTACAAGACAACTGCATGTGCATCCAGCCAAGGAAAAGACCATAATTGTGAATGAGCTTTTGTTAGTATCCATATTGTGGAATTGTTGATAACTTTTTTTCTGTGTGTTGGATATATTATGCCGTCACACAAATCATGCTCTTCATAAATTGTCATTCTAGAATTTAGTGATTTCAAATGGAGACACGAAGGTAATATTTTGTAAGAAAAGACATTCCCTCTCATGCTCACACACTGTTTCTATCCTGTGTTGAATATCATGTACAGGTGGTGCAAAGACATTGGTCTGGAACATGCAGCCTGCAGACCACTTTTGAAACTTGTTTTCGAGGTACTTAATGTTGAAAAGCAATAAGCAGAATTATCCCAAGTGATTGGCTGTTGTCAAGTTAATTCACCATGAATCAATTCCCTTGAAAGTCAAATTGGATTGTATCAGTTTAGTTGTATTTGACCGGATAGCTGTTTTTCTTAACCTTAAAGTACTTGTGAAGTAATTATTGAGCTGTTCAAAATTACAGCTAGAAGAAGCTAATAACTATCACTTTACAAGAGCTATACATACAGGAATATGAATGACACACATGCATGGATAATGACAGCCTCTTCTCTTCTAAAAACAAAAAATGACAGCCTATTCCATCTCCAGTATATGTCAATTTCTCATGCTTGAATAAAGTGCCGCCTCTTCCATATTTGCCACTAACGTGCTCCATTTTATGAAAACTGTTTCGCTACATTCATTTAGGCCTGTGTGTGATATGTTAAGTATTGCACCCAAAATAATTTGGTAGCACAGCCAACAATCCAGCTATTTGGCTATGATGTTGATAACTTATTACCCGTCTTCTGTTCAGGTCATGAAGCGTTTATTCCAGCCCCGGAAAAGAACATTGCTGTTTGTTATACGTGATCACACAAGGGTATGGAATTTATGCCCATGAGTTTCTTTAAAAGAGGAATCCAAGCACCTTTTAGCTTGTGCTCCATTCTTTGAGTGCATTTTTTTGTCCAATACTGAATCCACGCCCTTTCTGAGTTTCTATGTAGACTCCACTTGAGTTTTTGGAGACTGCTCTTAGGAAAGATATAGAGAAGGTACTTTTTTGCATATTTCTTATGCTACATCTATGTCTTTCTCTTTTTGGGTCAAATATTTGTTTCTTCCAGCACTTTCAGAGGCCATAATTTCTGCAGATATGGGCTGCAGTTGCTGAACCTGAGACACATAGCAGTGCTGCTCTCAGTGATTATTTTAATGTATGAAAAATATCATCACCATCTCTCTTACTAACGCCATTGACATATATGCTTCATACGTTTTTTTTTTGTTTAACTGGCATATAACTTAATTTTCTTCTAATTATTGAAATGAAGGTGGAGATCACTGCCCTGTCTAGCTATGAATTCGAAGAGGATAAGTTTAAAGATCAGGTAGCCTTTTCTCTAAGAATAGCAGTTAATCACCTCAAAACTTAAGTTCATCACTTGTGTTCTTCTGCAGTATGTTGTGGCATTTTTTTTCTAAAATTAAAGGTTCTGGATGATTTGTAGCTTTGTATTGGAAATCAAAATCACTGGTAGCCATCTTAAGCGGGATGTGATATCCTTCTGTGAGATAGGTGAACCTTCCCTAAAAGGAATGATGGAAGGGATATGTAAGAGGTTTAGAAAGAGAAACTATGAAGTTTGAGAAAGGTTGTGTGTAGAAGAAATGGTAGAAAAATCCATTAGTGAGTCGTATTTATACTGATAGGGGAGACACTTGGGCAAGTGTGGCAAGTGATTTGACAGTGTGTCCAAAAAGATGAACGAGTTAACATTCAAGCCCTGTAGGACAGGTTCAATTCGGAGTGGCTGGCCTGCTTCAAGTCCACTAATCCACCTCTTTAATCCATCTTGTTAATCTAGAAGTTAATTGCAAATTCTACAACTGATCAATAATTACACTTTTATGAATATTATACTTGATATCAAACTACTTGATGTCTGCTTACCACACATATTTGTGCTTTGACTGGTGCCGTTTCCCAGTTCTTGTAAAATCAAGTAATTTAGAGAGTAATTTATAGACATTAGGAGTCTATCACATGGTGATGAATGACCATTAGGTCATATGATAATTAAAATAAATATATGTCTCAGATGAGGACTCAAGAGTCTACAATCCTTGACTGCATTTTATTGACAGCTTCGACACTTACAGATTGGTGTTACAGGATTGTAGCCTAATATGATGTATTTTACAGGTTGCTCATCTGAAGCAGCGTTTTTTCAATTCCAATTCTCCAAGGGATCTTGCTGATTATAGGTTGGAAGTGGCACCTGCTTCAGGATTTTCTGTTTGTGCAGAGAAGATATGGAAAACCATAAAGGATAACAAGGATCTACATATTCCTGATCCAAAGGTTTATAAAAGTCATTTACTTGTGTGAGAATAAATCATCAGGATTTAATGTGATTACATCTCTCCATTTTGTTTTTCAGGTGATGGCTGCTTCTGTTCGGTGCGAAGAAATTGCCAAGGAGAAGCTCAAACAACTTACTTCTGATGAGGCACTTAAATTGAATATAACCTTCTTTCCTTCTTTCCTTCTTTGAAAGCTACTTCAACTTCTGAATAACATACAATACTAAATTGATATCTTACAGAAATGGCTGGAGTTGAAGGAAGATGTTCAAGCCGGTCCAGTACCTTGGTTGGGAGCAACCCTCAGTTCTATTTTAGCAACCTATCTTTCACAGTCAGTGTACATCATGCTTAATAATCCAAACCAATCGTTAGCATTGTGTGCCTGCAGTCTTGGACTCTGCTTCTTGTTCAACTTGATTTGGATTCTCTTAATTTGTATATTTCTTTTTTAATAGATATGACAAGGAGGTGATTTATTTTGACCAAGATGTACGAAATGCAAAACGGAAGCAACTGGAGTTAAATGCATTGGAGGTAGGGCCTTAATGAGCATATTTCCTCTTTTTTCACTATTTAACCTCTCTTTTCCCCGTTAGGTAACTGAAGTTAACTTTCTCATTTGATGCTCTGGATATATGGTTCTAGTGAGGTGAACTTAGTTTTAGTTGTTGTGGGATAGGATAGTTTTCCTCGTCTCTTTTTGGTGTCATACATCGGGTGCTTTGACAGGAGTTGTCTTAGCTGATATTCAACAGGATATGCTGTTCTTTTATGATTTTCTTTTTCCTTCATTTTTTTTTGGTGGATGTCTTATTCTCCATATTCTTCTGTACTTTCTTTTAGTGATTTGATGCAACTTTCTCTTATCTAAAAAAATGTGGTGCAGGTGGTACGCGATGCTTATGTAACCATGTTGGAACACTTGTCTTCCAACACACTAGAAACTTTTAAAACAAAGCTGGAGCAGTTGCTGAACGAAGGAGAAGGGTTTGTTGCTTCTGCCCGTAGCTGTGCTCGATCTTGCTTGCATGAATTTGATCAAGGATGCGAAGGTATTCAACTTCAACAAGTAAAAAGAATTTCTCTTAACTCCACCGGTATCTAACCCAGTTTCATCTCCAATTGATATAGTGGCTCTTTTATTTACTTTCTTTTTTCTTTTTGTGAGATTCTTTTGATCTTCTTAATATTTTAAATCTTCAATATGATCTCAATGTTTTTTCTTCACAATTATTGTAGTAGTAGTATGATAAGAACTCTTAGCTTTTCTGGATATAATATGTTGTTGTTACATATTTATAAATTTAATACATATTTCTCTTGAAGAGGCTAAGTTGTTTAGCTTGGCAGTTAGGGTAGGTGCTATACTCTTATCTTTTCATTTGTCTTGAGGGTCTGGCTTAAATGCTTTGATGCTACTGTTAAACCTTCTATTTGATGAATTGTCAGATTTTCTACATGCACCTTATGACCACAGAAATAGTTTAAACCTAGAGAAACCCTCATGTCTGATTGATATGAATGATAACGTCAAGTTCTCCAAAGGACCCTAAATTAGTTTCGGTCTACGTGAGAGTTGGTTTTCTTCTCTTATGGACTTTAAAAACTCCTGTATCCCCATTATCATTAAAAACCATGGTGGGATCTAGATAGTCAACATTCTCAGGGTGTGTTCCTCCACCTCCTCCAAGTTGACCAGCTTGCACTCTGCACTTGAAGAAATCTCAAGTTGTTATGGTTCTCACGGTAATAGATAAATGCTAGTTAACCGAATACTTTATCTAAGAAATTCATTGGCTGAGGTAAACATTAGAAAAAAGTAATTTGACAGGCGAAGTAAAAGGCATCTACTACAAATTATTCAAGCTGTTGCTGCTAAAACTCATCCCTCGATGGTGTTGAAATCGTTTGCATATGCTTGGCACACTGTCTGATCCACTAATTCTGTTTCTTGGATTTGGTGTATTACCTTTATCATGCTCTCTCAGATGCTGCCATAAGACAAAGTGAGTGGAATGCTTCTAATGTCCGGGAAAAACTTACATGTGATATGTTGTCAGGAATGATGGCAATATATGAGGTAATTTACGTGGTTGATATTGCAATCCCTCGGTGCTCATTAAACTAAGTATATCACTTTACTCAATCAAATAACCAAAACTTGTTATGTTCCTATGCAGGAGCAACTCACTGATGTGCTCGCTGATGAAATACAATCCTTATTTGAGGCTGGTGAAACAGACACATGGTTATCAGTGAGAAATCTTCTTGAGAGCAAGACTGAGAATGCTGTATCAGAATTCTCAGATGCTGTTGTTGGTTTCAAGGTGCACAGATCAGCAATTGACACTAAATTGGAACATTTGAGGGAGAATGCAAGAAATGTAGTGAAGAGAAAGGCGAAAGAAGCGGCAGCTGCAGAGAGAGTTTTGACGCGCATGAAGGATAGGTGGAGTGCTATCTTAACTGTTGCTTTTGTTTCTTCTTTCAATTGTTTTTCTTTTTCTTGTTCTTTTGGTTCATTAAAGCTTTGGATTGTATCTAGGTTCAAACAGGTTTTCAATCGTGATGAAATCTCAAAGTCAAGGTTTTGGACTAGGGAAAAAAACATTGATGAAATTGAAAGGAATGCGCTCTCAGCGGTAATATGCCTACATTTTGTACTGTCTGGCAGCTAGCATGTCAAATTGTTTATACTTTTTGAGCAATATATATCCGAAGGTTTCCTGGTTATTTTGTTGCAGTCTTTGAAAGTTCTATCAACAATGGCGGCCATGCGCTTAGATAAACTGACAGATCAGATTGAGCATTTACTCTTTTCCTCTCTCATGGATGAATCTGGTGATATTCCATCTTCCCAGCGTACAGGGGCTACTCCAGAACCCCTTGCATCCAACACGTGGGAAGAGGTAATGGTGTATATGGATGTGTACCCACATCACTATATGTGTGTAAATGTATCTACTCAAAATACACTCGCGCGCATTCATGTGTTTATCAAAGTGGTCTCTGATAGGAATCGAATATGAAACAGGTTTCTCCAAACGATACGCTGCTAACACCAGTGGAGTGCAAGTCATTGTGGATGGAGTTCAAAGAAGACATGAAGTATAAAATGAACCAGGCTAGATCCGATCAGGTACCTTGTTATATATTGCTTTATGTTTTTATAGCACCTTGTTTGTTAGAACATTTTCAGTTTTTGCCAACAAGTTCCTATGCTTTCTAAACTTGGGAACAGAAACTATTTCTATATGGCATGCGCCTGCACAGTTTTTTACAAGAGCATAATATGTTCTATGCGACCATTGAAGTTTCTTGTGTCTTGGAATCTAACTAGCAATCTTTCATGGCATACTTGTTGTTTTCCTCAGGAGGCTCTTAGGAATGCTAAAAGGGTAATTAAGATAGTGGTCGGGGTAGTGGGGGCAGCAGTGATCGCGGCAGTGGGAGTACCTACAGCCATGAAGATAGCCGCAAGGCCGGAGGTGGCAGCAGTGTTGAAAGCTGTAACAACATGGTTGTTGGCGGTGCTGAAATATATAGGGATGGAGGTGTTGGAGACGCTGAAATATATAGGGATGGATGTGTTGGAGATGCTGAAAGATGCAGCGGCAATGGCAGTGAGATCTTTACACCCGCACATAGTGGCAATTATAATTGCACTGGTGACCAACCAGTCGGACTGGCGGCAGCAGTACTATTAGCTTAGGCTAAAGGCCCTAATCTTAATGCAGCATGGTATGGTGAATCTTATCAAACGAAATCTGTAATTTGATTACCCCTCTGAGATTTATAGTTGAACTTACAAGCCCTACTTATCAATACTTTCACTGCTAAAATTATCTTTCGGTTTCCATAATGGCAGTCCCAAGTTACAAACATAATATTGCACAGCCAAAATCTATGAGAATAATCTCTCCTCCTCTCTTTTTCTTTAGATTTTTAAGTTTTATTTTTATGCTTTGATTTCTTTTTGTGATAAAAAAACTTATTAAAATCAAATTTAAAGGCCATTTTCATGAGTTTTTTTTCCTTTGTTTTTGCTGCATCTGGGATTATTTTTTTGGAGTGTACCCTACTTTCTCTTCATAATTAGTTAAAATAATTATAATAGATTGTTTACTTAATCATGTATGTTAAACAAAATTTTTTTTAACAAAATATTAGAATTTATACATGTTTAAAATTATAAATATATACTAAAAACATAACTCGTGATAAACATGCTATCAACAAAAAAAAAATATAAAAATTCTAAGTACATGCTAATCATATATCAAACTTGTAATTGATATCAAAATAAAGCTCTAGCATTTTTAAGAAAGGTATTTACAAAATATCTAAGTTTAAAATAAAAATAAAAAAATTATTTACTTGTTGAATCACTTAAAAATAATAAAAATTTTATTATTGTCAAAGATGAATTCTTTGTTTTTAAAATATTATTACTCATATTAGCGCAGATAATATTTGTAATAAATCTTTCAAGATTCCAACATCTTAGTTTAGATGTATTTCTAAATAAAGTTTTTTTATTAAAATTAAACAATCCAGTTATTTCTCAACAAAGTGAACCTAAGTTTTAGTTTTGGAAGAAAAATCAAAATATAAAAAAATAAATAAAACACTAAAAATGAGGTAAGAAGAAGTGTGAAAAATTGGAAGAAAAACAATTTAGGAAACTTTTCATTTATTCCTTTTTTATAGGGGATCTTGAAAGCTAAAATGCTATTAATTCTGGTAATAATTATAATTAATTTTTAACATTATCAATTTTTGATTAGTCATTATAAATTAAAAATCTAACTTGAACGTTTTGGTCATAAATTTAAATTTTTTAGTTGAAAAAAAAATATTAGGTTTGCATAAAATGCTTATGAAAGATATTGTTCAAGTGCTAATATTTATGGGCTGTATTGGACAAAACAATTCACATTTTAATTGGTAACAATTGGTAAAAAATAATGTTTTATAATTCAAAATATTATTTTACGATCAATTTTTTAATTACTAATAATTTACTTAAATCATGTTAATATTAATGGTTAAAAAGCTTATATTAACCTTAATTTTATCAAAAAAAACGAGTGAAATACATTCGACCTCACATGTATCCATTAGCCATGTTATTAAACAAATTTTTCCAACAAGTTGAAGTTTCTCTCATTATCATACTCGATAACTCTAACAAAACCAGGCGATTTTTCTAGCACAGCCACACCATACATAGAAGCAAGCTCTCCTGTATGTCTTTCAATCTTACAACGTGAAATATGCATCCTTGACAAGGATCAACAGTGTCATGAACAAGAAAACCAGAACCGTTAATTTTTATGTACAGCACAAAATACAGATATTATGGCAAAAACTTGGAAGATTACAGCTCCAGTAGATCTTTCATGGATTAAACTCAATTTTGAGATGGGTAAAATTTTCAATTCTCTCTCTTTTTTTTAGTTTTTTTTCTGATCAGAGAGCAGTTTCAATCATATAGTTTTTGGATTAAACTCAATTTTTACAGGCCATTATCATAAGCTCTATTCTTTTTCCTTCTTTTTTATTTGGGAAGAGAACGTTTCTTGCTATTTATTACTCTTTTTAGTTCAAAGTCTCTCTCTCAATACTCGAGACCTGCCACAAAGCCAAGAGACATTTCTCACACAGGGAAACGAACTCTCCTGTTTTTTCCTCTTTCAATCGTATAATGAGGATGTGCATCCAAGACATGATTCGGCAATGTCATGAACACGAACAGTAGTCTGTAGTGCAGTTTATCTGTTACACACCACAAAATATACTTGTATTATGCAAAAATCTTGGAAAATTACAGCTCCGGAAGGTCTTAATTTGATGGGTGTAACTGTTACAATATACCAGGAAACAAAAAGGACCAGCTCATGGCCTCATATAGTTTTCAACAAAAGGCCCTTGAATCAATCTCAGGACCACCGCTTGTCTAGTAGCTTAGAGATCGTCAGGTCCGGACCTCCAAACCCATCCACTGTAGCTTTTGCAGATGGGAACTGAGTTCTAGATGTTGAGCTACAAACATAATTGAAAGCATTAGCAAAGGAACTGACATAAAATTATATTTAGAAACAAAATGAGAAATCATGTTATGATTGTTGTGATCACAAAAGGAGTGAATGATTCAACATAGGTTGGGGACAAAAGCAGCAGCACAGGATGTAGATATAAAAGCAACTGCTTAGTCAAAGCCTCTTTGCACACATGACTGTTCAAGGCAGCATGTTTTCAGCAGCACATGCAAGAGTATTCAATTGCATTGATAAAAGAAAAAAATTATATATATCACCGTCAGAACTCGGAAACATGAAGAACGGATATGGATGCACAATATGTGAAATAAGGACTTGCATTTCTGTTCTTAGACTATTTCAGTTTAGAGATGTTGAGAACTGATTCACTTGAAATTTTACACTCAGCTTGGTTGAACAAACACAACATCAAACAAAAACTTGATTTTTATTTTTTTTATCACTTCTATTTTCACTAAACTTCAAGGGAAACACCAGGAGTAGAAATACTATTCAAGTCATAAATATTAAATTAGTCAAATGCTCAATTTTCTCAGTTACCCACCTTTAAATTTACTCATTATCACCACAAGGTTGTAACTGATCCCTTACTTTATTCTCTTATTAACCAAAATCATTTGTTCTTATAGTGCATTATCAATTGTTCTTGTTATAACATCATATTTCCTCTGGTACATACATAAACCGAAAGAGCTTGACATAAATAAAATGCTGTGAACAGCAGGAATGAAGGTGCTCACACAGTCTACTTCTTTTGTCCCAAGGCATTGTTTCCTATTATTTTCAGCAGACTCGGATTTCAGGTTTATTTCTATCTATAATTGGGCACATACACATGTGGCTAGGATAGCTGGTATCCGAGCCAACTCCATGTAATTATAACAGATCATTATAACAATTCATGATGACATTGCATACCCATGCTATGAAACTTGAAAGTTTGCCAAAAATGCTACTCATAATAATAACATAAAGAAAATATGCTAGTAAATTTCACTAAGTAACAGTGAAAAACTTGAGAAACAAGCCTTCACCTGCTCCGAAGAACAACACAAGGCATGCCAATTTGCTCAGCTCCAGCCACTCCAGATTGGCTTCCAGCAATAAGGACACAATTGTTGACAGACACCCCAGCATACTCTGCCCCTGCACGCAATGCAGCTACAGTCTTTTGTAGGCTGGATAACTCATTATACGTTAGTTCAATTTAGGATTGCTATAGGAAAACAAGTTAAACAATTTAACAAATGACTCGGAAAGCACAAGCCAGCTGTTGCAAATAATGCGTGTCATTGCACATATACATATGCCTGAATTTATGCAGCTTTGACAATGTAGCCTCTATAGAAACCACGAATAGAATAATTCAGGATTCACTCGAAAAAAAATATTAGGCAGGAACTTCCAAGACCAAATTGTCTGTCATCCAAATAGCCTCCCAAATACACAGAATATGTATGCTTATATAGGCACACGAAAACCCTAAAGAATCCTGCTCAAAATAGGATATGAAATCGCTACTTGAATAAAATACAAGTAGTTCTAATCATAATAAGTTCATAAAGAATTAAAATGAACTAAATAAAAAATTCCCAGAATGATAACAGAAGTCCAAAACTAATAATTCTTCATAAAACTTCCAACATCGCTTTTATTTTTTTCTTTGGCTGCATCAACTTCTTTTTAAAGTGACATATTGGATATCTAATTGATTTAGTAAAAGTAGTTACATAAGGAAAAAATATATATATTTACTAGCACATTCTTCTCTACAATACCCTAGATTTTTGTTGTCCTAACACAACATCATCTTCATGCTTCACCAAAGGCAGAAATTTTAGAACCAGAACCATTGATTCTTACTGCATTATAGTTGTTAGAACCAGAACCATTGATTCTTACTGCATTAGTTGTAATGCTCAACGTAATGTGTTTGTTATTCAGAATCCAGTCTGTGATTTTGATAGCTTGTTCAAAATCTTTTTTTTTTTTTAAATATCAGAGACAAACTCTACGGCACATTATCTAATCAGAAATAGTGTTCATTGTTTCTGAACCTTATACCATGAAAAAAAAAGCGCGCCAAGTAGTGCTAGAATTTAGTGCAAAAGGAAAACAAATACAAAAGAAAGTTACTGGATTAACCTTTCAGACGAGCTAGAATCAAGGGAAACACTCAACTTTAGCATTGATGCGACCTCCTCTGCTATCTTTTGTTTCTGGGCAGAAACTGAGCAGAAAGCAGTAGTAGACCATTTTAGTATCCAATCATCTGCTGTGAAAAAATAAATATTACAGAACAGGTGACAATCAGACCAGGTTAAGGGCTTACCTGCTTTCATTGCTTCCTTAGCTAGTTCCTCATTCGTACCAGACAAGATTCCTTTATGATGCACAAGTTGACCATATAAGCTCTTTTCAACTTCCTCATTCCCGACAATCTTTAACTTTGAGATTCTTTCATGCCCAAGCTTGTCTATGATGGATCTAACAATATTCAGAGAAGCAAACAAAATACCTGGTGTGAAGCCTTGGAGCTTATGTCAGAAGAGCAAGAAAACTGGGGCTAGGGTGAGCTAAATGTGCATAACTGAAACTAATAGGGCAGAAGGCTTTAGGATATACATAAATTTATATATTGTATGCAGGAATTCATCAGATAACAAGCTATCATAGTGGGTTGATAAAAAAAAACAGCTGATATTCACTGGCTTCAGTATGAAGGATTCCACTTGTTCCATTAAGTTGATGAAACCAGAAAACTACATAGTTAGTGAAGCCTGTGATTAGGTGAGTGTGAGTCCCACGTGAGATGATCATGAGGCTAGGTTCAAGCTTTTACAATAAATGAGCCCAGACAGGTGAACAAGGACGAGGCCTACCCAAGCTCATTCCATGCATGTTGTATTTATAATTTTACATAAAACTTATACCGTAACTCACAAATAACAACAACAATAATAAATTAGCTACAGAGAAACACATGACAGAATGTTTTCCATCCACAGAAAGAAAATACAGTTTGGAAGGGGCACTACCCTGACAGGATAATTTGCTGTAACTCATTCTAACATTTCGCCCATCACCCAAACAGGATAAAGACTACAAGCATATGCTTAATAGAATAGAACACCATGATCTAAACCTTTAACATTCTAAGCTGTGAGGCCTACAGTTCTGCTTATAAGAGAGGTGCTATTCCATTGACAAAAAGATCAGAAGGGCAGTGAAATACTCAAATAGGTAACTCAACCATTTGCGCCATTTTTTTTCAACTATGGCTTTACTATTATTTTATAGGCATCAATGCTTGAAACCATTAACAATTAGAGTCAATTTCTTCATTTAGTGGATATATCAGACAGCTCTAAGATGATGTCAGTAGACTTTCTTCACATGGATAATTCAAAGGTTTATTGATAAAAGTACGATACACTTAAGTATTTAAACAGAGGAAACAATGTCAGTATCATGCCTTTGTATAGCAACCGGGCAGCATATTTATTAATAATTATAGAACCTACTTACATTCTGGAATACTTTTCGTAATAAATATACCATACCTGGCAATCTTTTCCACACTTTTACCATAAGCTGTTAGGATGACAACAGGTATTCCTTTATTAGATGCATCATCAATAAAACTGCAAGCCAAAATTGGCAATTGTGGGTTTAAAATTAAGTTGATTTACAAATATTCAAAGGCATATCCAGAGCAAATAGAAGATGTCAAAAACTGACACAACTCAGCTTATAAAAGTGAATTGAAAAAAAGAAACAATAATATTTTTTTTATAAGAATTGACAGGTATAGATCCTTGGCACACAATTCCAAGATTAAAAAATGTTTTAGATGTTGAAAATCAAAGTTTGAACGAAAGCATCAAAGCGGACATTCATGATTCGCTGCCAGACCTGACTTGGAAGGGTAGAGATACCTCCCTCAAAATTTAGGAATAGTTCTTAACATTAGAAATAAAAGTGTAGCAAAACAGTAGAAAGGAAAAGGAACAATCAAGGCCAGTCAGCAGCGAATAGCCAAAGACAATGCAGGGAACATCAACATCTATTATAAAATTGAGACTTTCTTCATAAAAACTGGAAGGCTGAAAGAAGAGATTCATCAAATGTCACAAACATAATGAAATTCAGACGTTGGAAGAGAATCACCCAAATATTTTATAAACAAACTTGAGTGAACATATCTCATACATACATAAAACAGTGTCAAAGGAGATATTTATCTCTGCCTAGATAAAAGATTAGACATGAGAGTTGGAGAAAGGAAACTGACATAATGACAATTCCACTGGCACAGAAAATACACTACTTGCAGTGAATTACGATGAGAAAACTTACTCTTCAACTCCAGGACGTAAAAGTGAACTTTTAGATGCCACAAATTCATCCAATGCATTTTTCTGCCAACAATTTGTAAAATGTTAGAAACTTGCAATGGTTTCCAGGCATCTTTATTTGAAAAAAGGAACGAAAAGTTGCATAGCTTTGAGCATTGAATAATTAAATTTCATTCACAGTTCTTCCACTTCTCCTTTCCTCACTGTCACGTATAATATAAAATCAAATTGGTAACGTGTACCCTTGAACCATTATTTGATCACCAGATTTGTACTACAACATGAACTGAGTTCCTCATCCAACCAAGAAAAATGGACCTCGGTATAATGTTACCGTTTATTCCAAAAAGATACCTTTTCTCGCAGTACACTTTTTATGAACGCGCCTTTCTCACTTGTGGGCAATGAAGTAGGCCAGCCAATCTGCAAGGAGGCCAAAAAGTATAATATGTAAAAAAATCACATAGAAGGCATAATTTATTGATTACTTTCCAAAATTAGAGAGGGACTGACCCGGTTAAAAAACAAAACCAGCATCCTCTCCTCATCACCATCGCTCTTTCTGAGAAGCAGTGAAAACGATAGCTTAAACAAATCCCAAATGATAAGAAACTATGCATTTGATTAAAACCAACTCAATCACAAAACTTAAAAAGCAATTTTATAAGAAATATGAGCAGCAGTATAACGCTTGGAAAGAAAGAACAAAAAGACACACACACCTTACAAGGTCTTGATAGATAGGCTGAGTCCAATTAGCACAGTCAAGTCCAAGCTTTTGAAATGCTGGTGGCACATGAAAAAATTAACAAAAACAACAATTTGAAACTCTAAAACATATACAATCACAAATATTTCCTTCAAAACATGATCATTTTATGTCATACACATGCAATTACTTGGAGAATTTAATCAATAGCCGCACCTACATTAAAAGCCCGGCGATTTCCTAACCTGTATGCATCTATAAGTACCCTGAAAAAAGAAAAGATAATTCATTTCTGAATAATTAAATAAATAATAATAATAAAATAAAGGAAGAGAAGATAACTAATGGAGCAATTGAAAAAAAAAAGAAACAGAGATGGAGAGAATACATACCCGTCAACTTCAAGAAGAACAGCAAATTCTGTAGATGGGTTTTGTTTACTAGAGCTAGGTGTTAAGCAAAATGTAGTGAACAGATTTTGTTGCACAAATTTTCCTGGGAAAGTGTAGTTTCTTAGGAAAGTGGAAGAAAATGGAAGACCCAGATAGAGATTATTGCAGCAGCTGCTGCTGCTGCTGTTTCTAGGTGGGGTTTCAGTGTAGTGTTTGCTATGATAGTTGCTTGATGAACGAAGGGGATGAAGAATTGAACATGATGAAGCTGCTGCTTCCATGGCCAGTACTTGAAGTTTTTTTCTCTATTTTTGCTTTTTATTTCTCTATTTTATTTTTCTTATGCTAGCAAGCTGCTCCAAGATTTTGTTTACCGTCTGGTTTATTGAAACTTGTATACTCTAGGCATTATAAAAAGGAAAATTTATTTATTTTAGTCACTATATTTTTAATAAAATACTTAATCAGTCCCTCTAGTCTGGAAACAATAATATAGTCCCTTGATGGTAGACAACTTAACAATCGTTAAAAAAAAAAAAAAGTTATGTACCTCATTTTTTTTTCTAAATGTCATGTTATTATTTCTTAAATCGATTCTATATTATTATATTTAAAAAACATACCAATATGTTAAACTTACTATAACAAAAATTTCAGAAAATAACAATGTTTTAAATATTGATGAAAATATATATGGGGTTATAATCATAGTTTTAAAACTCGGCCCGACCCGAGCAGGGCCGGGTTGAAGAAAAAATAGGAGAAGGAAAAACTCGGCATGACCCGGTCAAAAACTCAGTTGCGATCCATTTACTTTTTTTTTTTTACTAAAACGATGTTGTTTTAATTTTAAAAAAAGAGAATTGACCCGGTGACCCGATCAAAACCCGGGACCCGGGCCTTGGACCGGGCCGGGTCTAAAAACTATGATTCCGGTGTTTAACAATCCTTCTAAAATACTCAATGATAAATTATTTATAATATATCATGCATTGTTACATATATATATATATATATATAATTGCTCTCATTATAATCAATAAAACCATAAATTATACGAACCATCTATTTTATTAATAAAACTAGTTGATTATCCATGTGTTCAATGATATATTATTTATTAAAAAATATTATCTATTGTAGTTTTTTTATTTAAAGATAAAGATATATTTAATCGACTCTTATTTATTAGAGCTTGCTTTGTTTACAAAACACAAAGTAAATTTATTTGAAATAAAGCTAACATGCTTTGAATACACGTACTATTACAGTTCATAAGTTGTAATGAAAAGTATTTTAAACATTAATTGGATGGAAATTAAATTGATTAAGACAACGAAACAGTTATACATGTGAGCTCATATAAGCATATTAAGAATTAAGAAAGTAGTTAAAAATGTTTATAATTCTTATGTTTTTATGAAAACTTTAATGAATCACCTTTACCAGAAGAGAAAATTTTAATAATTATTATATAAATTAATGTGACGCAAAATTCCACAAATCCTATAGTTTTATTTGATAAAAATTAAACTTTAAATTTATAAAAGATTTATTATATGTAGATAGATGGAAAATAAATGACAATACGAATGATTTATTTTTAATTGAATTAAAATTGAAGAAATTGCAAAATGATTCTATTATAATTATGACATGAATAGTTTATCTTTGATTAGATTATAGGTGAACAAATTGCAAAGGAATATCTAATAGATCATGTATGGGTATTTGAGAAGATAAAATAAAATAAAAATATGAATCATTTTTTATTTTTTTATACAGTAGAATCTTTTGTTAGTTATGAGTAATAAAGAGCAAATTGAATCTTTTGAAACAATAGGGGTAGTTTTAAGAAAAGTTAAACTAAAAGGGGTACAAATGAGAATTGATGAATCTATGAGGATAAAAATATAGTTTACCTGAAAATAATTTAAGCGTTAAATCCACGTTATTAATAATCACCATTAAAGAATTAAATTTAAAATAATAAAAAGCAAAACCCCTTCAAAGTTCTCAAAAGGAAAAAAAACACAAAAAAGAAGCCGCCACTCACTAGTCACTCTGCTGCTGCTGCTGCT